>WNGA01005670.1_pt1 | contig 17981 bp, 14 predicted proteins | sample 5400061 | NCBI WGS metagenome assembly WNGA01 (sample SAMN13153366, study PRJNA577476) | soil metagenome | isolation source: 100 cm soil or saprolite under grassland replicate 2 | place: USA:California | collected 2016-06-15 | reverse complement strand
GCGCAGCGTCGGCGTCAGGTCCTTACCGACGAGCGACGGATCGTCGGCGCCGCCCAGCGCCGCGACCGTGCGGGCGAGATCGACGTGCGTGCCGAGCGCGTCGGTCGTCGTGCCGGGGGTTGTCACCCCGGGCGCGCGTACGTACAACGGCACGCGCATGATCTCCTCGTAGACGAACGGACCCTTGCTCCGCAGGCCGTGGGAGCCGCACATGTCGCCGTGGTCGGAGGTGAAGATGACTGCGGTGTCGTCGGCGCGGCCCGATGCGTCGAGGGCGTCGAGGATCGCGCCGAGGTTGCGGTCGCCCTCCTGGTGGAGTCGCCAGTAGTAGTCGAGGTGCCGGAGCCAGGCGCGCTTGTCGTCGCGGTCGATCTGTCCGTACAGCGTGTGCTGTTGCTCGTAGAGCCACTGGCGCTGGACGGCGGGCTTCGTGAACAGGTCGTCGTCGAAGTTGGGCGGGAGCTCGTCGAACACCTCGTCGTAGGCCTCGGTGAACGCAGGGAGCGGGTCGTCCTCCTTCCATGCCGCGGCGGCGAGGAAGCTCCGGCACTCCTCGAACTCCTCGCGGTGCGCCTGCTGGTACCAGGGCTGGTCGATCGGGAACCACATCACGTCGTGGGGGTTGACGAGCGCGACGACGAGGAACCACGGCCGGTCGCCGCCGTTCGCGTTCTCGTGCAGCCATTCGACGCCCTGGTCGGCGATGATCGGGTCGTACTCCCAGCCCGTGCCCGCCCACCCCATGAAGTGGCGATCGTTGCCGCGCCAGTCGGAGAACCCGTACGCCTCGAGGTCGGGCTCGACCGCGTGCGAGAGATGCCACTTGCCGACATACGACGTGCGGTACCCCGCAGCGCGCAGGATCGAGCCGAGCGTCGAGATGGCGGGATCGAGCTCGGGATGGGCCGGGAAGATCACGTTGTCGGTGACGCCATGCTGCGGGACGTACCGCCCCGTGAGGAGGCTCGCCCGCGACGGCGAGCACGGGGACGAGTGCGTGTAGTGCCGCGTGAACTCGACGCCGCCGTCGATCAGCCGCTGCCGGTGGGGGAGCGTGAGGTCGGCGGGAAGCCAGCCGCGCTGGCGCTCCTGATCCGAGACGACGAGCAAGATATTCGGGCGGTCGGCCATCGCTCGGCGAGCCTAGGCCGGTAGCGTCATTGATCGTGCCCCGCCGCCTGCTGCTCGTCCGCCACGGAGAGTCGACGTGGAACGCGCAGTCGCGCTGGCAGGGCCAGGCCGACCCGCCCCTGTCGCCGTTCGGCGAGCGCCAGGCCGAGGACGCCGCCGAACGCGTTGCCGAGATCGCGACGATCACCGCCGTCTGGACCTCGGACCTCGCCCGGGCCCGTCGCACCGCCGAGCTCATCGCCGCGCGCGTCGGCATCGGTGACGTCCGCACCGAGGCGCGCCTGCGCGAGCGGGACGTCGGATCGTGGAGCGGCCTCACGCGCGCGGAGATCGAGGAGCGCTGGCCGGGCTACCTCGCCGCGCGGCGCTCGCCGCCCGACTTCGAGGGCGACGACTCACTTCTCGCGCGCACACGAGCCGGGCTCGCGGCCGCGGTGGACGGCGGAGGACACGGCGACATCCTCGTCGTCACCCACGGCGGCGTGGTGCGCACCATCGAACGGTCGCTGGGTGCCGAACCTGGCAAGCTGCCGAACCTCGGCGGCCGCTGGCTCGTCGCCGACACTGCGACCGACCTGTCGCTCGGCGAACGCGTCGTGCTCCTCGAGCCCGACGAGGTGACCGTCCCGCGGGAGCCGTCGGAGCAGGATCCGGTCAGCCGGGAGGCAGGAGCACCGGGACGCCCGACGGATCGAACGCCACCGGCATGAGGTGGAGGCGGCGGCTGTTCGGGTAGCCCGCGTTCGGGTCGGTGTAGGCGTGATACGCCATCCAGAGCTGGCCGCCCCCGTCCGTGAAGAACTCCTGGCCCCCCGGTGCCACGATCGTCCCCGACGTGCCGAGGATCGCCGCCGGCGACGGCTTGGCGCACGGCCCCGTCGGCGATTCGCACACCGCATAGCCGACGGCGTAGTTCGCCGTGTCCCAGTGACTGCCCGAGTAGAAGAGGTAGTAGCGCTCGCCCACGCGCACCATCGACGGTCCTTCGACGACGTTGCCCTCCCACGGCTGATCGGCGCCGATGAGCGAGTGGTCGTCGCCCGCGAATCGCAAACCGTCGGACTCCAGCCGCTGTGACCAGATCTTGTCGTCGGCACCCCGCCACGTGAGGTACACGGTCCCGTCGGAGTCCACGAAGGGGCTGGGATCGATCGCATCGCCGCGACGGGGGCAGATCATCGCGTGAGGGGTGTCGTCCACGAACGGCCCCTCTGGCGAGGTCGCGACGGCGCGCGTGATGCACTGCGCGTCCCGGCCCTGGTCCTTCGCCGTGTAATAGGCGACGTAGATCGTCCCCGAGTCGGTCGCCCGGGGAAGCACCGCGGGCGCCCACGTCGCGTTCGGCGCCGCCCAGCCCGGCAGCCCGGCGAGCGCGTTGCCGACGAAGACCCAGTTACGAAGGTCGGTCGACTTGGCGACCTGGATGTCCCCGGCGCCGGCGTTCGTCGCGTACGCGTAGTACGTGTCGCCGACGCGCAGCACGTACGGATCGGGGAAGTCGAACGCGAACACCGGGTGAGTGCCTCCGGTGGCGCCGACGGCCGCGTTGCAGGCGAGCGACACGTTCTGGAGGGTGGTGACCGCGCTAACTCGGTTGCCGCCACCCAAGAAACCGAGCGACGTCTGCACTCCGTCGATGCACGTTCCGAGCGCGTCGATCTGACCCTGCTGAAACAACGCAGTCCCCTGGGCGGCATTCGTCGTGCCCTGTGTCGCGAGCAATGTCTCCGCTGTGAGGCCGGCCGAGTCGCGCACCTGGTCGCGTTCCGCACCGCGCGTTGTGGCCGCGGTCGCCGTCTCGGCGAGGACGTCGTGGGTTCTGCCCGTCTCACGGTGCGCCGTCTCGATGCCGTGCCTGGTCGAAGCCAGCTCGTTGCGCTGGTGACGCAGATCGAGGAAGGCGATGGCGTTCGAGAACACGACATAGCCGACCGCCAGGCCGACGAGCGCGAGCGCAAGGGGAAGACGCCAGTCGCGAGGCACCGACGGGCGCGTCGGTCGCGCCGGTGACGGACGCGGGCGGGCTCGCGGCGGGGCGGTGAGTCCGTCGGCCGCTCGCCGGCCGTCGATGACGGGACGCGGGTTGAACGAATCACTCATCCCGGCGGCGCCCCGCTCAGCACGCTCTGCGCTTCGGCGCACAGGAGCTGGGCCGACTGGAACGTCGGGACCGCGCCCAGATCGGCGACGGACGCCTGGTTGAGCGCTGACGACACGCCGTTCAGGCACCGGCCCAACGCCTCGATCTGGGGGCCCTGGAGCGCGACGACCTGGCTGGTCGCCCCGAGCTGCGCCTGGACGGCCTGGAGCTGCTGCTGGAGCGCGGTCAGTTGCCGGCGCAGCTCGTCTCGCTGCGCGGTCGCGCTCGCCTCCTCGCCCCGCGTCGCGGTGAGCTCACCCCGGGCCGTCCCCAGGGCGACGCGCGCACTCGCCAGCTGGTCGCGGGTCTGGCCGACGTCGATGCGCGTGTCGTCAGCGGCCCGCCGAAGGACGATGTTCAGACCGAGCCCCGCCAGGAGGAACAGCACGAGCACGGCGATGCTGGCGCGGCGGTGACGACGGATGAGTTCGACGAGGCGACGGGCCAGTTCGGGCATCGTCCAATGAGGCCGGAGGATCGCCCAACATACCGGCCGGCCCGCCGTCCGACGGGGTCGCCCCCCGACGGCCCCGCCGCGGCCGCGGAGTAAACTGCAAGGTCCCCCCGCAGGAGCCGCGCGTGCCCGAGCAGTCCGATGGCGGTGTCGACGACCGCCCCGCCCACCCCGAGCTTGCCGCCGAGCAGCGGTACCTCGACCGGGCGTACGACCGCCTCGACGACATGCGCAAGGCCGCCAGTCGGGTGGCGGAGGGGTACTCCGAGGTCCGCCGGGGCGGCACCCACCAGGCCCGCCTCGAGCGGGACGCGGCGGCCGCGAACACGCGCCGCCGGCTCGCGGCGCTGAACATCGGGAATGCGCCGCTGTGCTTCGGCCGCATCGACCTCGAGCCGAAACCCGGCGACGAGCAGCAGGATGACCACCGGTTCTACATCGGCCGCATCTCGGTGGCCGAGGCCGACCAGACCCCGCTGATCGTCGACTGGCGCGCACCCGTGGCGGAGCCCTTCTACCGGGCCACCGGCGTCGAGACCATGGGCGTCGTGCGCCGGCGGCACTTCCAGACGCGCGGCCGCCAGCTGCTCGGGATCGACGACGAGGTGTTCGACGCCGACGCCGCCGACGAAGCCGGGTTCACGATCGTCGGCGAGGCGGCGCTTCTCTCGGCGCTCGAGCGTCATCGCACGGGACGCATGGGCGACATCGTGGCCACGATCCAGGCCGAGCAGGACGAGGCGGTGCGCGCCGCGCTGTCCGGCATCCTGGTGGTGGCCGGTGGTCCCGGGACCGGCAAGACGGCCGTCGCGCTGCACCGAGCCGCGTACCTGCTGTACACGCACCGTCAGCGGTTGGCGTCCCGGGGCGTGCTGCTCGTGGGGCCGAGCCCGATCTTCCTGCGCTACATCGACGAGGTGTTGCCCTCGCTCGGTGAGGACGACGTACAGCTCAGCACGGTCTCGGGCTTGAAGCCCCAGTTGCGGGCGCGGACGCCGGAGCCGGCGGAGCTCGCCGCTCTGAAGGGCGACGCTCGCATGGCGCAGGTGATCGCACGTGCGTTGCGCGACCGCGAGCGACCGCTCCGTGACGATCTCGTCGTCACGCTCGACGGTCATGTCCTCCGCCTCCGCCGGGCGGACTCGGCCCGGATCGTCGAACGGGTACGGCGGCGGCGCGGCACGCACAACGAGCGACGGCCGGCTGTGACCAGGCTCGTGCTGGACCACCTGCGCGAGCAGTACGTGCGATCGCTCGTCGCGGCGTACGAGCGCGACGCGAGCCGGATCGATCCTGAAGCGTCCACACTGCCGCTCCCCGCGCCCGACGACGAGCTCCTCGACCTCCCCGTCGCGGCGGCGTTGGCTCGCGGCGAGCGCGCGCCCGACGACTGGGAGACCGAGCTCACCGCGCGCATCCGGCGCCTCCCTGAAGTGCGCGCCGCGCTGGAGCGCGTGTGGCCGGTGCTCACCGGCGCCGAGCTCGTCCACGACTTGTTCAGCTTCCCGGCGCTCGTCCGGTCGGCTGCCGCGCGCGTCCTCCCACGCGACGAATACCAGCTGCTCTCGCGACCCCGGGCGCCGAGCGTGCGCGACGTCCCGTGGACGGAGGCGGACGTCGCACTCGTCGACGAAGCGGACGCGCTTCTCGGCCCACCGGAAGCGGCGCGCCCGCGCCGTCGCCGCCGCCGTCGCACAGCCCCGGACAGCGTGCTCGAGGATGCGGCTCGCGTCGTCGAAGAGCTGGGACTCGGGGCGTACACGACGGCGGCCGAAGTCGTGGAGCGTTACGGGGGCGGGGCGGCGCGCAGCGAGGACGGCGCGGGTGAGGCGCGCACGTTCGGCCACGTGCTGGTGGACGAGGCGCAGGACCTGACCGCGATGCAGTGGCGCATGGTGGGTCGGCGGTGTCCGTCCGGCTCGATGACACTCGTGGGCGACTTCGGGCAGTCGAGTCGACCGGGTGCGTTGGGCGACTGGAAGGCAGTGGCGGACGAGCTGCCGGGGGCGGACCCGGCGCGCGTGGTGACGCTGTCCGTGAACTACCGGACGCCGGCCGAGATCATGGCCGTGGCCGACCGGGTCGTCGCCGCTGCCGCACCGGGGATCGAGCCCGCCCGGTCGGTTCGCCAGACGGGGCAGGCGCCGCGATTCGTGGCCGTCGACCCAGCCGACCTCGTGGCCGCCGCTGCCGAAGCCGCACGCGCCGACCACGCCGACGGTGGGATGACGGCGGTGATCGCGCCCCGCGACCTCCACGACGACCTCGTGACGCAGCTGACGAGCCTCGGCGCCGCCGCCGGGTCGGCCGAAGCGATCGACGCCCCGGTCGCGGTCATCGACGCGCAGGACGCCAAGGGCCTCGAGTTCGATCACGTGGTCGTGGTCGAGCCGGCTCGACTGGTCACCGCGGACGCCTCTGGGCTCCGCCTCCTCTACACCGTGCTGACGCGTGCCACGCGGACGCTGACGGTCACGCACGCCGCTCCGCTGCCGGAGGCTCTGCAACCCCTCACCACCTCATAGGCTCGCCGACGTGGCCACCACGACCGACTCCGATCTGAGCGCCGCCGACGTCGAGTGGGATCTCGAGCCTCTCGTCGACGGCAAGGACGAACCCGGTGTCGACGAGCTCCTCGACGAGGCCGACCGCGTGGCGGTTTCCGTGGCCGAGCGACGTGGCGCCATCGCGGGGCTCGCCGCCGGCGCGCTCGCGGCGCTCATGCACCAGGTGGGCGACATCGCGGAGCTCGTCGGGCGAGCCGCGTCCTACGCAGGCCTCCGATTCGCGGTCGACACCACCGATCCCACCCGCGGCGCGTTGCTCCAGCACGTCGAGGAGCGGGCAACCGCAGTCAACACCAAGATCCTCTTCTTCGACCTCGAATGGGCCGCGCTGCCTGACGAGCGGGTGGCGGAGCTCCTCGCCGACGAGCACCTGGCGTTCTGCCGCCACCACCTGACTTCGCTGCGCCGCTACCGGCCGCACCTGCTCACCGAGCCCGAAGAGCTCGTGCTGACCGAGAAGGCGGTGACGGGGCGCAGCGCGTGGAGCCGGCTGTTCAGCGAGCTCACTTCGACGATCGCCGTCGACCTCGACGGCACGAGCGTGAGCCTCGAGGAGGCGTTGTCCCGCCTGAGCTCGCCCGACCGCGATCAGCGCCGCGCCGCCGCCGAGGGCGTGACAACCGCGCTGGCGCCGGGTCTCCGCACGCGGGCGTTCGTGTTCAACACGCTGCTCGCCGACAAAGCCACCGACGACCGCCTGCGCCACTATCCGGACTGGCTCGCGAGCAGGAACCTCGACAACGAAGCCAGTGACGAGTCGGTACGTGCCCTGGTGACCGCGGTGCAAGGCCGCTACGACATCCCGCGACGGTGGTACACGCTCAAGGCGCGCCTGCTCGGGATCGACCGGGTCGCCGACTACGACCGCGTGGCGTCGGTGGCGAGCGAGGAGTCCGAGTTCGGCTGGCGCGAGTCGCGCGAGCTGGTGCTCGACGCGTACTCGTCTTTCTCGTCCGAGCTCGCGGGAGTCGGCCGGAGATTCTTCGACGAAGGCTGGATCGACGCCCCCGTGCGGCCGGGCAAGCGGCCCGGAGCGTTCTGCGCGTACACGGTCCCGTCGCAGCACCCGTACCTGCTGCTGAACTGGACCGGGCGCCGCCGTGACGTCCTGACCCTCGCCCACGAGCTCGGCCACGGTTTGCACGCGTACCTCGCGCGCGATCAGGGCATCTTCCACCAGTCCACGCCTCTGACGCTGGCCGAGACCGCCTCGGTGTTCGGCGAGACCGTGACGTTCGGTCGGCTGCTCGACGCGACCAGCGAGCCCGCTGCGCGCCTCGCGCTGCTCGCCGAGAGCATCGAAGGTCAGATCGCGACCGTGTTCCGGCAGACGGCGATGAACCGGTTCGAGGATCGGGTCCACAACGAGCGACGGGAGCACGGGGAGCTCAGCGTCGATCGGTTCGGCGAGCTGTGGCACGAGACGCAGACCGACATGCTCGGGGACTCGGTCGAGCTCACCGACGGGTACCGCACGTGGTGGTCGTACATCCCGCACTTCATCGGCACGCCCGGGTACGTCTACGCCTACGCGTACGGGCAGCTGCTGGCATTGTCGGTGTACCGCGCGTACGAGGAGCGCGGCGCCGACTTCGTGCCGCAGTACCTCGACCTGTTGCGCAGCGGCGGGTCGCGTTCGCCCGACGAGCTCGGCCGCATCGTCGACGTCGACCTCGGCGATCCCGCGTTCTGGGACGGCGGCCTCGCCATCGTCGAGGAGCAGCTGCGGGCGGCGGAAGCGGCGGCGGTCGAGGCCGGCCGGGTGCCGTCCTCGTAACCCAGACCGTGCTGACGCCCGACGCTTCGCTGCTCACCGGCAAGGTGGCGGTGGTGACCGGCGGCGGAGGGGGCATCGGGCGGGGCATCTCCGAGACGTTCGCGGCGTACGGCGCCAAGGTCGTGGTCGCCGAGATCGACGCCGACCGCGCCCGCAACACCGTCGAGGCCATCCGCGCCGATCGTGGTGACGCGCTGGCACAGGTCGTCGACGTGTCGCAGCCCGATCAGGTGGGAGCGCTGGCGGAGACGACGCTCGCCGAGTACGGCCGCGTCGACGTGCTCGTCAACAACGTTGGCCACTACCTCTACCGGGCGGCGCGGTTCCTCGACAGCGACGAAGAACAGTGGGACGCGCTCTACGGCGCGAACCTGCGCCACGTGCTGCTGTGCACGAAGGCGCTCGTGCCGTCCATGGTCGACCAAGGTGACGGCGGCAGCATCGTGAACGTCTCCACCGTCGAGGCGTTCCGCGGCATCCCGATGATGGCCGTGTACTCGGCTTTCAAGGCCGGGGTCGTGCAGTTCACCAAGAGCCTGGCGCTCGAGCTCGGCGGCGACGGCATCCGCGTGAACGGCATCGCGCCCGACCTCACCCAGACGATCCAAGTGCCCTACGACCGGTGGGTGCCCGACGAGCAGCAGGACCTGATCCCGCGGTGGGTGCCCGTCGGCCGGTTCGGGATGCCCGACGACATCGCCGGGGTAGCGCTGTTCCTCGCGTCGGACCTGTCGGCGTTCGTGACCGGCACGACCGTGCACGCCGACGGCGGAAGCCTCGCCGCGGGCGGCTGGTACCGCACCGAGCGCGGCAACTGGACCAACCGCCCGATCAACCCGTAGCCGATGCGTATCTGAACGACACCAGACGTCGCTCAGATACGCCTCAGGCGATTCCGGCCATCGCGGCGAAGGCGCGCAGCTCGCGCGGGATGTCGGGGCCCATCGGCGCGTAGAGGATCTCCGTGCCGCCGCTCGCTTCGAGCTGGTCGAGCCGCTCGCGCAGCTGCTCCGGCGGACCGGTCCACGTGAACCCGGCCAGCGTGTCGCCATCGAGAAGCGGCGCGTCCCGCTCGGTGACGCGCACGAGGTGGTCCTCGTGCACGGTGAGATGCCGGACGCTCGCCGGCAGCTTCTCCAGCGCGGTCCGCCACTCGAGGCCGCCGGGGAGCGAGTCGACTACGGCCGGGTTCGCCTCGTACATGCCGTGGTACACGACGGTCAGTGCGGGGCCGGCGGCTGCGAGCGCGCGTTCCGACGACGGGGGCTCGCCGTCGTCGAGGACGGTCCCGAACGCCAGCACGGCGCACCAGTCGAAGTCCGGCTGGCCGGATCCGATGGTCATGACGCCGTCACCGAGCTCGCTCGCGACGCGCAGGCCCTTGGGGCCGTTGGCGGCCACGAGGATCGGCACGCCGATCGGAGGCGCCGGCAGGAAGCCGGCGGGCGGGATCAGCTGGACCACCGCGCCGTCGACCTCGACCTGCTCGCCCCGGAGCAGGGCGCGCAGGCTCCGCACGTACCACTCGACCTCCGCCCACGGCAGTGGCTTCTGGCCGAGGGCCATGCGCCCAGTGAAGCCGGTGCCGATCGCGGCGACGGTGCGCCCGGGAGCCAGGCCCTCGAGCGTCGCGATCGCGGCCGCCTGCGCGAGCACGTGCCGGAGGCTCGGGACGAGGACCGCGGGCCCCAGTCCGATGCGGTCGGTGCGCTCGGCGACGCGTGCGAGTGAGACCCACACGTCGGGGTACAGCGCGGGGGAGTCGTACAACCAGGCGCGCTCGTACCCGAGCGACTCGGCGAGCACCGCGTGCTCGACCACATCAGGGCCGGGCGGGAACGCGCAGGAGACGTCCATCGTGTCAGGCGCGTGCGAGCTCGCGCTGGAGCTGAGCGAGCCCCATCGGACCGAGGTTCAGCGCGCGGGCGTGGAACGCCTTCAGGTCGAACGTGCCGCCGCCTCGCCGCCGCGCCTCGTCGCGCGCCGTCAGCCACACGCGCTCGCCGATCTTGTAGCTGATGGCTTGGCCCGGCCAGCCGAGGTACCGGTCGACCTCGCTGCGCATGAAGTCCTCCGGCATCCGACCGCTGCGCTCCATCGCGAACGGCAGGGCGAGGTCGGGGGTCCACGTCTCGCCGGGGTGATACCGCTCGTCGCCGGGGATGGCCAGCTCGAGGTGCAGGCCGATGTCGACGACGACGCGCATCGCGCGCAGCGCCTGCGCCCGCAGCATGCCGAGCTCGTACGCGGGGTCGTCGAGGTAGCCGAGCTCACCCATGAGGCGCTCGGCGTACAACGCCCATCCTTCTGCGTGCCCGGACCAGCCCGCGAGCGTCCGCTGGAAGCGACTGAGCTCCTCGGCCAGATAGCGGACCTGCGCGATCTGGAGATGATGGCCGGGGACGCCCTCGTGGTAGCAGATGGACACCTCGCCCCAGAGTGGGAAACGTGTCTTCCCGAGTGTCGGGTACCACGTACGGCCGGGGCGGCTGAAGTCCTCGGACGGGCCCGAGTAGTACATCGCCGCCGCGCCGCCCGGCGGGGCGATCATCGCCTCGACCCGCTTGACGGGGTTCGGGATGTCGAAGTGCACGCCGTCGAGCTCGGCGATCGTCGTGTCGAGCAGGTTCTGCAACCACTGGCGGAACTCGTCGACACCTTCGATGGCGCGGTTGGGATCCGTCTCGAGGTGCTCGATCACGGCGTCGAGCGGCTCCCCGGGCAGGACGCGCTCGGCCACCTCGCCCATCGCGCGTTCGATGCGGTGGAGCTCCTCCCAACCCCACGCGTAGGCCTCGGCGAGGTCGAGCTCCATCCCGTTGAAGACGCGGGCGAGCAGCCCATACCGGTCGGCGCCGACCGCGTCGCGTGCGACGGCGTGCGGCGCGTACTCGTCGGCGAGGAACCGGCCGAGCGCGGCGTACGCCTCGGTGGCGCGGCTCGCCCGGTCGACGAGCCTGTCGCGCAACCCGTGGTTCTCGACGCCGCCCTCGTCGTACCGGTCGACCAGCGTCAGGAAGAACGGACGCGCCTCGCCGCTCACTCCGCTCCACGTCTCGGCCTGGCGCGTGCACTCGACGGCTTGACGACGCGCCGCCACGAGCCCCTGGCGAACGCCCTCGGTGAGGCTCTGCTGGTACGACTCGAGGCCTTCGGGCACGAGGGCCATGCGGGCCGCGATCACGTCCCAGTCCGCTTCGGTCTCCGTGGGCATCATGTCGAAGCACATACGTACGGCTTGAACGGGGCTGGCGATGACGTTCAGCTCTCGGAGGTGCTCGCCGGTGTCGTAGAGCTCGATGCCGGTCTCGAGGTCCTCGCGCAGCACGTCGGCGGCGATGCGATCACGGTCGCTCTCCGGCTCGGCGGCCTTCAACGCTCGGAGCGTCGCCCGGTTGTGCTCGTTTCGCTCCTCATAGCCGTCGGGCGAGAAGTCGGTCATCTCGTCGTCGTGGCCGGCGAGGCCCTCGAGCGTGGCCGCGACAGGGTCAAGGGCGGCGAACCGCTCGACGAACCGGTCCGACAGGTCGTAGATCTCCGACACGCGTCGGTCTGTCTACTAGATGCGCAACCCGGATCAGTCCTCGCTGGGGTGCGCGGCGGTAGCGTCGTGGCATGAGCAGCGAGCCGACGCGCCGGGAGACCGACAGCCTCGGCGAGGTCGAGGTCCCGGCCGATCGATACTGGGGTGCCCAGACCCAGAGGTCGCTGCACCACTTCTCCATCGGCCACGACCGCATGCCGAGCGCCGTGATCCGGGGTATGGCCATCCTCAAGAAGGCTGCCGCGCTCGTGAACCAGGACCTCGGCAAGCTCCCGGCCGAGGAAGCGAAGCTGATCGCGCAGGCGGCCGACGAGATCATCGACGGCCAGCATTCCGGCGAGTTCCCGCTCTACGTCTGGCAGACCGGCAGCGGTACCCAGACGAACATGAACCTCAACGAGGTCATCTCGAACCGCGCCATCGAGCTCACCGGCGGCGCGCGAGGGAGCAAGACGCCGATCCATCCCAACGACGACGTCAACATGTCGCAGTCGTCGAACGACACCTTCCCCACGGCCATGCACATCGCCGCCGCCGAAGAGGTCGTGCACCGGCTGATCCCGTCGGTCACGGCTCTCCGTGACGCGCTGGCGGTGAAGGCCGAGGAGTTCCGCGACATCGTGAAGACGGGTCGCACCCACCTCCAGGACGCGGTACCGCTCACACTCGGCCAGGAGTTCGGCGGCTACGTCGCCCAGCTCGACGACGACATCGAGCGCATCCGTGTCGCGCTCCCCGGGCTGTACGAGCTCGCCATCGGCGGCACGGCGGTCGGGACCGGACTCAACGCGCCCGCGAAGTTCGCGGAGCGCTGTACGGCCAAGATCGCCGAGCTCACCGGCCTGCCGTTCGTTACGGCGCCCAACAAGTTCGCCGCCCTCGCGACCCATGACGGCCTCGTGTTCGCGAGCGGCGCGCTCAAGACGCTCGCCGCCTCGCTCATGAAGATCGCCAACGACATCCGCTGGCTCGCATCGGGCCCGCGCTCGGGCCTCGGCGAGCTGATCCTGCCCGAGAACGAGCCGGGCTCGTCGATCATGCCCGGGAAGGTCAACCCCACGCAGAGCGAGGCGGTGACGATGATCTGCGCGCAGGTGATGGGCAACGACGCCACGATCGGCTTCGCAGGCTCGCAGGGCAACCTCGAGCTCAACGTGTTCAAGCCGGTGATGATCTTCAACTTCCTGCACTCGGTCGACCTGCTGACCGACGTGTGCCGCACGTTCCGCGAGTTCGCCATCGAAGGCGTGCAGGCGAACCGCGAGCGCATCGCCGAGAACCTCAACAACTCGCTGATGCTCGTCACGGCCCTCACCCCGCACATCGGTTACGACAACGCCGCTGCGATCGCCAAGCATGCGCACAAACACCGCAAGACGCTGCGGGAGGCGGCGGTGGAGCTCGGCCACCTGACCAACGAGGAGTTCGAGCGGCTGGTCCGGCCCGAGAAGATGACCAAGCCCGAGGGCTAGCCCGGCTCAGCGAGGCTTGTGCGCAACGAAGACGCTGTGCCGGTACGTCGCGTCGAAGGGCACCGGAACCTCACCGAGTTGCGAGCCGAGGTCGAGCTCCGAGAACTCACCCCAGGAGGCGAGGAACGGGACGATGGCGTCCCTGGTCGGGAAGCGCGCCTGGCCGGAGAGGCGCCGATGCTCGACGGGGTCGAACTGCTTTCGGAGCGGACGGGCGCCGTTTTCCGCTGAGAACTGCGACGGCGGGTGAGGCGCGCGTCCCACGACGTCCCAGAGCTCCCGCAGGTGGTCCTCCGAATATGTAGCCGCAACCAGGACGCCGCCGGGCTGCAGCACACGCACGATCTCGGCGAGCCCGGCATCCAGGTGCGGCAGGTGGTACAGGACGCGGTTCGCGAGCACGCAACCGAATGCACCGTCGTCGAACGGGAGCGCTTCGATATCGCCCGTGACTGCTTCGAGGCCACGCGCGCGAGTCAGCGCGGTCATACGCGACGAGCTGTCGAGCGCAACGAGATCCGCGCCGGCCTCGTTCGCGAGCCGCTCCGTGAAGTCGCCGGTGCCGCAACCGACGTCGACGGCGCGGTCGGGCATGCCTTCGCGCACGGCGTCGATCATTGCGTCCTCGACGAGCGGGCCGCGCAGCTCGGCCGCGGTGGCGAGCCGGCGCGCGAGGAACCGTTCTTCGGTCGCGTACTCGCGGCGGACGATCGCGGGGTCGTTCACCCGAGACGCTCGCTGTTCCGCCACGCCGTCCCAAGCGTAAGCTAGGCGCCCACTCGACGAGGAGGGATCAATGGCGATCTACGACGCGAAGGTCGACGCGCTCGACGGCAGCCCGGCGGAGCTCGGCGACTACGAGGGCAAAGCACTTCTGATCGTCAACGTGGCCTCGCAGTGCGGGCTCACACCCCAGTACGCCGGCCTGCAGCAACTGCACGAGGAGTACGCCGACAAGGGCTTCGCCGTCCTCGGCTTCCCGTGCAACCAGTTCGGGGCCCAGGAGCCCGGCAGTCCCGACGAGATCGCCACCTTCTGCGAGACGAGCTACGGCGTCACGTTCCCGCTGTTCTCGAAGATCGAGGTGAATGGCGAGGGTCGGCACGCGCTCTACGAGGAGCTCACGGCGCACACCGACGACGAGGGCGAGGCCGGAGACATCCAGTGGAACTTCGAGAAGTTCCTCGTGTCACGCGATGGCGAGGTCGTGCGGCGCTTCCGGCCCCTCACCACACCCGAGGACCCCGCGCTGGTCTCGGCGATCCAGGACCAGCTCGAAGGGGAGTGACCCGTTAGCCCGCGGCAGGGGCCGGCGCGACGGCGTCGGTGCGGGCCGTGAAGTCGAGCTCCTCGCCCTCGGCCAGCGGGAAGTGGCACGCGGCGAAATGGCCGGGCCGGACCTCCTCGATCACCGGCTCTTCCTCGGCGCATTTCTGCTGCGCCTTCGGGCAGCGGGTCCGGAACCGGCAGCCGCTCGGCGGCGACACCGGCGACGGGATCTCCCCGCTGAGCGCGTCGCGCTCGCTCGGGCGGACCTCGGGATCGGGCTCGGGGATGGCGGCGAGCAACGCCGCCGTGTACGGATGCACCGGGTGCTCGTACAGCTCGTCCGGCTGCGCCACCTCGCAGATCTTGCCGAGGTACATGACCGCGACGCGGTCGCTCACGTTCTTCACCACCGCGAGGTCGTGGGCGATGAACACCAGCGTGAGGCCGAAACGCGCCTTCATCTCCTGGAGCAGGTTGAGGATCTGCGCCTGCACCGAGACGTCGAGTGCCGAAACGGGCTCGTCGCACAGGATGAGCTTGGGCTCGGTGATGACAGCCCGGGCGATCGAGATGCGCTGGCACTGTCCGCCCGAGAACTCGTGGGGCCGGCGTCCCCGCGCCTGCTCCGGATCCAGGCCGACGGCGTCGAGCACGTCATCGGCGCGCTTCTGGTACTCCGTTCGCCGGAAATCACGATCTCGGGTTGGGCGCGTGAACATCAGGAGTCCGAGGGCAATTCCGAGGGGCCAGGCGACGAGCAGGCCGAGAACCGACGAGACGATCGATGCGAACCGAGCCCAGGGTTCCCGCGCGAGCAAGGCAACTCCCAGCCGTATGAACCACGCCCCCATCGCGGCAGATAGCAACGAGAAGAGCACGTAGACGATCAGCGCTACAAGGCTGAAAGACCTGAGTGGTTGTGCCAGGAACAGCATTGCCGCAAGAAAGCTCATTCCGGCGAGGATGAACGACATCACAGCGGCAGCCGTCGTCGTCCAGGCGCGCCGTTGTGGTTGTTGGGCGCCAATGCCCCAGATCTCGAGCCCTTCGGTGACGAGGTCGCCGATCTTGCGCCGCGGGTTCAGCGACGAGATCGGGTCCTGGAAGATCATCTGCATCCGGGGCCGGACCCTGCGCAGCGTCTCACCCTTGAGCTTGGTGAGGTCCTGGCCTTCGAACACGACGCTTCCCGACGTCGGCGGGGGCAGCTGGATCATGGCTCGGGCGGTCGTCGACTTGCCGCATCCCGACTCGCCCACCAGGCCGAGCGTCTCGCCCTCGAGGATGTCGAGACTCACGTCGGAGACGGCGTTGACCTTCAGCCCCGACCGCCCGACAGGGAACTCGACCACGAGATGCTCGGCGTGGAGCAGCGTCTGATCGGCGGGGCGGAGATGCGCGGTGCCGCTTCCAGCCATGTCAGCCGACCTCGGTCGCGGTCGTGCTGACCGCGGCGGCCGCGCCGTCGCTGACGACGGCCGCCGTCACACCGGCGGCGCGGTTGCGCTCGAGTGCATCCCGGCCCTCCGGCGTTCCCACCGGGAACCAGCACGCGAACGTGTGACCGGGCACGTCGCTCTCTCGCAGCGGCGGCTCCTCCTTGACGCACTTCTCTTGTGCGTAGGGGCACCGAGGCGCGAAGCGACAGCCGACGGGCGGGTTGATGAGCGGCGGGGGCCGTCCGCCGATCACGTGCAGCCGCGTATGGCTCTTGTCGGCGAGCTTGGGGATCGACTGCACGAGCGCCTCGGTGTACGGCATCTTCATGTTGCGGAACAGGACGGAGGTCGGTGCCTTCTCGACGATCTTCCCCGCATACATCACGGCGATGTCGTCGGTCCGGCCCGCGACGACGCCGAGGTCGTGGGTCACGAGGATCATGGCCATGAACCGCTCGCGCTGCTGTTCCTGCAGCAGGTCGAGGATCTGCGCTTGCACGGTCACGTCGAGGGCGGTCGTGGGCTCGTCGGCGAACAGCAGCTTGGGACCGCATGCGAGCGCGATCGCGATCATCACGCGCTGGCGGAGGCCGCCCGACAGCTGATGCGGGTACTCGTCGAGGCGCCGCTTGGGCTCGGGGATCCCGACCGACGTGAAGAGAGCCTCGGCGAGCTCGTCGGCGTAGGTGCGCGAGATGTCGAGGTGGTACAGGAGCGACTCGGTGACCTGATTGCCGACCTTCATGACCGGGTTGAGCGACGTCATCGGGTCCTGGAAGATCATCGCCATCTGGGAGCCCCAGATGTGGCGCATCTCGCTGGCGCCGAGGTTGCCGATCTCCCGCCCCTCGAACGTGATCGAGCCTTCCCGGATGACGTGCTTCTTGGGCAGGAGCCCCATGACCGATCGCGACAGCACGGTCTTGCCCGAGCCCGACTCGCCGACGATGCCGAGCGTGCGGCCGCGGTCCAGCGAGAACGAGACGTCGTCGACGGCGTGCACGACACCGCGCGGCGAATCGAAGTGCGTCTTGACGTTCGTGACCTCGAGCAGCGGTCCCTCGAGCGGCTCGGCGGGAAAGCGCTCGGCGGTCGTCTCGGCGGTGTCGCGCTGCCGTCGTCGCAGGAGGCTCAAATCGCTGCCTCCCGCACGTCGAACCGCGCCCGAACCACGTCAGCCAAGTAGTTGAGCGACAGGATCGTGAAGAAGATGAACGCCGAGCCCACGAACACGACGTGCGCTGTCTGGCCCTGCGTCAGGGCGTCGCGGCCGTCGTTGATGATGCCGCCCCAAGTCGGGTCGGTGATCGAGAGGCCGACGCCGAGGAGTCGCAGCGCGGCTTCCGCTGCGATCACGACCGCCACGCCGAGCAGCGCGATCGAGAACATCGCCGGAAGGACGTTCGGGAGCACCTCACGGGTCATGATGCGCCAGTTCTTGGCGCCCTGAGCTCGCGCCGCGGTGACGAACTCGCGCTCGGCCCACACGAGCGTGTTGGCGCGCGTGATCCGCCCGAGGATCGGGACGGAGATGATCCCGAGCGCGATGACGAGGATCCAGAGGTCGTCGACACGACCGCGCAGCACGGCGGTCAGCGACAGCGCGAGGACGAGCGCGGGGATCGCCAGCATGATGTCGAGGAACGCGACGATGACCGTGTCGAGCTTCCCTCGGTAGTAGCCGCCGATCAGCCCGAGCAGCCCACCGGCGAGGATGCCGAATGCGATGGCGCCGAAGCCGACGATCAGTGAGTCGCGGGCACCGTAGATGGCGCGGGAGAGCAGGTCATGGCCGTTCTTGTCTCCGCCGAGGGGGTGGCCATCGGTAAACGGCACGATCGACCCGGTACAAGCACTCCCATTGCAGCCAACAGGAGTGTTGACCTTCGCGAACGGCGCCTGATTGTTCTGAATCTCCGTGAAGGTGTCGTTCGGGCCCGGAATCGGGAGGATCGGAGCGACGATCGCGGCGAGCACCAACCCGGCGAGCCACGCGATTGCGAGCCACGAGCCGACGCCGAGACCCTTTTTGCGTCGCGGCTGCACACCGGCCGTGACGCCGGCGATCTCGACCGTGACGGCATCGGCGACGAGGCCGGTGGTCTCCAGCTCGTCGGCGAGGGCTGTGCCCGCGGACTCAGGCGGCGGCTCGGGCATGGCGAATCCTGGGGTCGAGGACCGAGTAGAC
>WNGA01005669.1_pt1 | contig 17981 bp, 16 predicted proteins | sample 5400061 | NCBI WGS metagenome assembly WNGA01 (sample SAMN13153366, study PRJNA577476) | soil metagenome | isolation source: 100 cm soil or saprolite under grassland replicate 2 | place: USA:California | collected 2016-06-15 | reverse complement strand
ACGTGTCGCGCGGTCCGTAGACACGGACCGCGGGCAGACCGTTGGCGTGGCGGAGCGCCGCGAGCTCTTCCAGCAGCCACTGCGTAAGCGCCATCACCCGCGTGCGAATCACGTCCTGGCCGAGACGGGCGAGCCAGCTTAGCCCGATGTCGACCGCGGGCAGGCTCAGGTAGTTGACGGTGCCGTCCTCGAAGCCAGCGTGGCCCGGGGTGAGGTAATGCGCCTCCCGCCGCTCGGAAAAGGAGGCCACCGACGAGAACGTGATCGTGCCACCGGCGAACCACGGACGACGCAGTCGCGCGAGCGCGTCCCTGCGCGCCAGCAACGCCCCAACTCCCGTGGGGTAGCCGAACATCTTGTAGAAGGATTCGACTGGGCGGGATAGGCGAACAACTTGCGGCCGCGCGCGGGTGCATCCAACAGCCGCGCCAGCGACGCTTCGTCGAGCCGCAGCTCGGGCGCGACAAGTGGGGCGTAGGTCACCGAGGCGCCACGGCGGCGAGCAAGCTCGCGGATACCGTTCACCGAGTGTGGTTATCGGCGCTGAGCAACAACCGCGCATCGCTGTCGAACAGGTAGGACTCACCAAGCAGCTTCAGGGCGCCGGTGGCATTCGGCGTGAAGATCGCGACGTAGTCGTCGCTCGAGGCGCAGTAAACCGCCGCGGCACCGCACACGCGATGGACTTCACGCAAACCATGTGAGCCACATCGCATTCGGGTCGCAGTGGCGCGGGCATCGTGGTGAGCATGCTGCTCAGATACGTTGCACTGCTGGCGCTGCTTCTTGTTGGTTCGTTCGCTCCGCTGCCGACGCAGGTTCACGCCGCCGAGCCACCACCAGCCAGCCAGCCGGTCAAGACGCTGGCCGAAGCGATCCAGTCAGGGCGCATCAAGCAGCAGACCGTTGCCCAGGCCGCCAAGCAAGGCACGGCGCCGGTCATCGTGCGTCTGAAGCTGGCGGCCCCCTTCCAGCCGGATGCGGGCGAGCCTGCTGCCGTCGCGGCCAGCCAACATGCGCACGGGCTCGATCACCAGCAGCAGCGTCGACATCTTGTGGGACATTCCGTCAGGCAACCAGACCACGTACTTCCGGACCTTCCAGAATCGGGGCAGCCCGATCACGGTGCAGGTCGGCGATCCGCTGCGCCGCACGTTCAGCGGTCTGACCGCCGACACGTTCTATCCGTTCGAAGTCGAAGCCTGTAACGACTGGGGCTGCTCGACCGAGGCATCGCTCAGCGCGCGGACCCTGACCGTGGTGCCGCTGCCACCGGCGCCCAGCAACCTGCGCCAGTGCGTCGCGAATGAGCCACTGCGCATCTACTGCCTGCTGCAACCGACCGAATTGCGCTGGAACGACAACTCGAGCGACGAGGACCGCTTCGAGCTCGAATACACGATGGCGCAGCCAAACGTGGTGCCCTTCGACATGGGCTCCACGATCACCACCGTGCAGATCCTGCCCAACAGGACGACCTACGGCGCCTGGCTCACTAGCGGCAACCTGTGCTACTTCAGGATTCGCGCACACAACGCGGCTGGCTACTCGCCGTATTCGAACGTGCTCACGGTCAGCCCTTGACGTCGGCGCGGCGCTGCGCGAGCCGAGCCTCGAGGCGGGCTAGCAGATCGCTGGGCGCTTCGACCGAACCTGGCGGGTGGTCCATGCTGGCGAAGCCGTGGAAGTCGCTGCCTACCGTTGGCACCAGGTCGTGCCGCGCACAGCTCTCCAGCAGCAGGCGGGGGACTTCAGGGCCGTAGTCCTTGGAGTAATACACCTCGAGGGCATCGATGCCTGCCTCGAGCAACGCGGGGAAGAAATCGCGCCAGTCCCGACCATCCAGCTCGTTGGGGTGCGCCCACGCCGCGAGGCCTCCGACCTGGTGAATCAACCGCACGCCTTCCGCGGGCGACAGGCGAAATCCTTCGAAGTAGGCAGGACCATTGCGGCCGATGAACCGCTCGAACGCTTCCTCGATGCTCTGGATGTGGCCTGCCTCGAGCAGCGCCTGGGCGACGTGCGGCCGACCAACACTGCCCTCGCCGGCGATCTCGAAGACGCGTTCCAGCGAGATCGGCACCCCCAACGCTGACAGTCGTGCGACCATCTGCTGCGCGCGCGTGAGCCGCGCCTCGCGGAACTCGCTCACCTGGTGCTGAAAATTGGGATCGCTGTAGTCGAGAAACAAGCCCAGGATGTGGATGGAGGCGCCGGGCAGGTCGGTGCTCAATTCGATGCCAGGGATCACGCGGATGCCCAGCGCAGCGCCGACTTCGATGGCGGAGGCGACCCCGTCGGTGCTGTCGTGGTCGCTCAACGCCATCACGGTCACGCCGTGCTCGGCAGCCAGCCGCACGACGTCGCCCGGCGCCAGCCGCCCGTCGGAAACCGTGCTATGTAAATGTAGGTCGAGGCTCACCGAGCGTAATCGACAGCGCGCGTCTCCCGAACGACCGTGACTTTGACCTGCCCTGGGTACTGCAGCGTCTCTTCGATCTTCTTGACGATGTCGCGCGCGAGTCGCATCGCCTGCAGGTCGTCCACCTGCTCGGGCCTGACGATGATTCGCACTTCTCGACCAGCCTGGATCGCGAACGACTTCTCGACGCCATCGAACGAGTTGGCGACCTCTTCGAGCGCCTCGAGACGCCGCACGTAGTTCTCCACGCTCTCCCGCCGCGCGCCCGGTCGCGCACCCGAAGCCGCATCCGCGGCCTGCACCAGGACGTCTTCGATCGCCTGGTGCTCGGGGTCGTGATCGTGGTGCCCCTGGACGGCCTGCACGACCAGTTTGGCCTCGCCGAAGCGACGAATGAAGTCAGCGCCAATGATGTGGTGCGGTCCCTCGACCTCGTGCGTGAGCACCTTGCCGATGTCGTGCAGAAAAGAGGCGCGGCGAACGACGTTCACGTCCGCGCCTACCTCCGAGGCCAGCATCGAGCCGATGTGCGCCGCCTCGATCGCATGCTGCAGCTGGTTCTGGCCGTACGAGGTGCGGAACTTGAGCCGTCCGACCACCTTGATGATCTCGGGGTGCAGCCCAGGCACGCCGGCCGCGTACGCCGCGGCTTCGCCCTCCTCCTTGATTTCCTGCTCGATCTCTTGCTTGGACTTGGCGACGATCTCTTCTATCCGCGCCGGGTGAATTCTGCCGTCCTGCACGAGCTTCGTCAGCGCCAGGCGGGCGATCTCGCGGCGTACCGGATCGAAACACGAGAGGGTCACCGCGTCCGGGGTGTCGTCGATGATCAGGTCGACCCCGGTCACCGCCTCCAGTGCGCGGATGTTGCGGCCCTCGCGGCCAATGATGCGACCCTTCATCTCCTCGTTGGGGATGGGCACGACGGTGGTTGTGATCTCGCCGACGGTGTCGCTCGAATACCGCTGGATCGCCATTGATAGGATCTTGCGCGCCTGCACCTCCGCAACCTGGCGCGCCTCCATTTCGATCAGCCGTGCGCGCCGCGCAGCTTCGTTGCGCACCTCCTCCTCAACACGCTGCAGCAACAGGTTGCGCGCCTCGTCGCGGGTCAACGCCGCGACTTGCTCGATCGCGGCGATCTGCTCCCGCCGCAACTGCTCCACCTCCCGCACGCGCAATTCGGTCTCCTCCTCGCGCTGCTGGAGCTTGCGCTGGCGGGCTTCCTGTTCCTCGGCTTTGCGATCGAGGTTCTCTTCTTTCTGGCGCAGCCGACGCTCTTGCGATTGCAGCTCCAGCCGCATCTCGCGCGCTTCGTCTTCCGCCGACGCGCGGGTACGGATCGCCTCCTCCTTGGCTTCGAGCAGAATGACTTTCTTCTCAGCATCCGCGCTCGCGCGGATTTCACCAGCGCTGGTTTCGGCTTGCAGTCGCTGGGTGGTCGCGGTGCGCTGTTTCAGGATGTAGCCCAGCCCAACGCCGACAGCGATGGCAACTAGGGCGACGATGATGATCAGTAAGACGTCCACGGTCGGTTACCTCCTTCCTGCAAGGCTGATCAAGCCCGCCGAGTGGACGAAGGCAAGCCGGATCAAGACCGTCCTCGCGGCGGTCCTGCGGCGATTGTACGGGCGTGTTGTGTCTAGAGCACGCCTGCTTTGCGTAACAAGACGAGCTGATTGGGCAGCAGCTCGGGCAGCTCCGCGGCGTGTACCCAGCGGTGCAGTCCCGTCTCGTCACTGGACGTGTACGCACCTCTGAGCACGCTGCAGCGGTACAGCAAGTCGAGCTGATTGCCGCCCCAGAAGTCGGCCGCGAGCAGCTTGTCGACGCTGATGGTCAGGCCCGTCTCTTCGAAGACCTCGCGCACGAGCCCGTTTTCGGGACTCTCGGCGTTCTTGAGCCAGCCGCCTGGCAGGCCCCACGGCAGCTCCCGCCGATACGTGTGTTCGAGCACCAGCAGCCGACCCTGGTCGTCGACGATCAACGCCATCGCCCCGACCATGAACGACGGATTCAAGATCCGCAGGAAGACGTGCCGCATCCAGCTGGGAAACGGCACGTCCCGCCAGATGCGCAGCAGAATCGGTTTCGCCCGGAATCGCGTCAAGGCTGGCTACTATCTATTCTCGAACTGTATGTCTCAACCAGCCACGAAGCGGCGTTCGTTAGCCCAGCGCCTGCAGCAGGAGCGCGGGCGCGTGTGGGTTGTCGGGCACCGCGGCGCGATGGGCTATCGGCCCGAGAACACGTTGGCGTCGTACGAGCACGCGCTCGCGCTGGGCGCTGACTGGATCGAATGCGACTGCCACCTGTCGCGCGACGGCGCACTCGTGGTGATGCACGACGAAACGGTCGATCGCACCACCAACGGCCACGGCCTCGTCCGCGACCACACCCTCCAGGAGCTCAAGCAGCTCGACGCTGGCGCCTGGTTCGCCCCCGAATACGCGGGCCAGCGCGTGCTCACCGTCGAGGAATTGCTCGATTTTGCCCGCGGCCGTGACACCGTGCTCGACATCGAGATCAAGAACGCGCCGCTCTATTACGACGGAATTGAAGAAGCGGTCGTCAACGCGCTCGCGCGAACCAACATGGCGGACCAGGCCATCGTCATCTCGTTCGATCATCGCGCGGTCGGCAAGGTCAAAGCGCTGAATGAGCGGGTCGCCACGGGTGTGCTGTACGCCGGTCGACCCGCTGATGGCGGACTTGGGCTGGCCAAACAGGTCAACGCGGATGCGTTGTTGCCGCACTACGCGTACGTCACGCGCGAGGACGTCGACGCGGCGCATGCCGCGGGACTGTCCGTGGCGCCGTGGGCAACGTCCGATCCCGCGATCCTCCGTCAGCTCATTCAAGCGGGCGTGGATGGCATTGGCACCAACCATCCCGACGTTCTGCGAAGCCTCCTGCACGACGGCGCGCGGCAATGAGCACTGCCTGGCCAGGCGCGGTCATCAGCTCACCACGCGTCCAGCTCTTTCTCACCAGCTTCCTCGGCCTGTACGCCGAGCTGCTGTGCATCCGCTGGATGCCAGCGCACGTCCGTTTCCTGTCGTACTTCACCAATTTCATCCTGCTGGCATCCTTCCTCGGCCTCGGCGTCGGCATTCTCTCCGCGCGACGAAAACTACCGCTGGGTCCGAGAACCTTCCCGCTGCTCCTGCTCTTCGGCGCGATCCTGATCGCAGCCACGAAGTTTGAGCTGCACATCGGCTCGGCCGGCGTCCTGTACTACGGTGCGGGCGAGGCCGGCACCGCGCCACCCGAGAACGCGCTGGTGCTGCCCGCGGCCTTCCTGCTGGTGTCGCTGCTCTTCGTGTGCATTGGTCGGCCGCTCGGCGTCTTGCTTGCGCAGGTCACGCCGCCTCTGCGCGCCTATGGTCTCGATATCGCTGGCAGTCTGGCTGGCATCGCGGCGTTCTTCGTGCTGTCGTGGTTCGAGCAGCCGCCCGCGGTGTGGTTCGGCGGGCTGATCGTGATCGCGTTCCTGTTGTCGGGCCCGCGCTGGCTCGACCGCGCGTACATGCTGGTGCCGCTGGGTATCTCCGCGGTCATCGCCTGGAACATCGGTTTTGCCTACTCGTGGTCGCCCTACTACAAGATCGGGCTCACCCCGACCGACAACGGCCACGGCTACGAGCTCAACGTCAACGAGAGCGGCCATCAGTCGATGCTGCCCTCGGAGGAGAAGGAGCCGTTCTACCGAGCGCCATACGATCTGTTCGGCGCCAGGCAGTTCCAGAAGGTCATGATCATCGGCGCCGGCAGTGGCTCGGACACCGCCATCGGCCTGAAGTTCGGCCAGGTCGGCCACATCGACGCCGTCGAGATCGACCCAGTGATCGCGCGACTGGGCCAGCAGTTCCATCCCGAGCAGCCGTTTTCTGACCCGCGGGTCACGGTCCACGTCGACGACGGTCGCTCGTTCTTGCGTAAGAGCACCGATAAATACGACCTCATCATCTTTGCCTTGCCAGACTCGCTAACACTCACGTCTCAATTCGCCAGTTTGCGTCTGGAAAGCTTCCTCTTTACCGAGGAATCGTTCAAAGAAGCGCGAGCACACCTCACGAACGATGGCGCAATTGTGCTCTACAACTACTACCGCCAGGACTGGCTGCTCAGAAAACTCGCGGGTATGCTCGAGTCCGCGTTCGGCCAGCCGCCGTATGTGGTCAGTTTCGGGGGTTGGGGCCGCGCAGGGGTACTGGTCGATGGTCCGCGACTGCAGACGCTGCTCGCGAAGCAGCCGCAAATGACGCAGCCGTATCGCGAAGTGCGCGCACCGACGCCTGAGCTGGACGAAGATCCCAATGCGATCCTGCTGCCAATGGTTGGCTCGGGCATCCTCGCCAGGGACAACACGGCCGGCGACTCGGACCCAACGCCACCCACCCCCGCGACCGATGAATGGCCGCTCATGTATCTCCGCGCTCCCTCACTGGCGTGGCCATACGTGTTCGGGTTGGCGATGGTGGGCGTCATTGCACTGGGAATGATCTTCGGCCTAGCGCCTGCCAGCGCGCGGCGCGGATTCAACGGTCACATGTTCTTCCTGGGCGCGGCGTTCATGCTGCTCGAAACTCGCAGCCTGGTCACGTTCGCGCTGTTGTTTGGCTCGACCTGGCTGGTCAATTCACTCGTGTTCTTTGCGATCTTGTGCAGCGTGATGCTGGCAGTGTTCTTGTCGGCTCGCTTTCCGTTGCGTCCGTCACCGCCGTTGTACGCGGTACTTGTCGCCGCGCTGATTGCGGCGTACTTGATCCCTCAAGATGCGTTCTTATCGATCGAGTCGCTGCCAGTGCGTTACGCTAGCGCGAGTTTCGTGGCATTTTTGCCAGTGTTCCTGGCAAATCTCGTGTTTGCAGGCTCGTTCAAGGGCACCGGCCCGAGCGCGGATGTGGCATTCGCATCAAACCTGATCGGCATCATGCTCGGTGGCATGCTCGAGTACGCCTCGCTGCTGATCGGCTACCGCCACTTGCTGCTGATCGTGATCGCGTTCTACGTGATCTCCGCCTGGCTGTTGCGTCGGCGGCGTGTGGGCGAGGCGGTCGTCGAGTCCGACTCGCGCGTGCCGGTTGCCGTCACGTGACGACGGAGCAGGCCAGCTTCCCGCTCGCCGAATACCCGCGCCTGCGACCAATCGAGATCTTCCCGATCGACGACGGCGGGGAGCGCTGCCTGGTGCTGCGCGATCCCGCCGATCCGGAAGTACGGCCGATCGTGCTGTCCGATGGCGCGGCCGAGGTGCTGATGCTGCTCGATGGCCAGCGTTCGGTCGACGGCCTGTCGGCCGCCCTGCAGCTGCGTGGCGCTGCCATTACGTCCGACCAGGTTCGCCTGTTTCTGCAGCGCCTGGATGAGGCTGGCTTTCTGGAGGGCGCGCGGACAGAAACCCGACTGGCGGAGCGCCACGCGCGCTTCGCTGCCCATTCCCTCCGACCGGCCGTCCACGCCGGCGGGGCGTACGCAGCCGATCCGCTCGATTTACCGCGCATGCTGGCCGACGGCTATCTCGACCCGGCCGGTCCTGGCGCCTTGCCCGGGCCACGGACCAGCGCAGACCCGCCGCGAGGGGTGATCGCGCCGCACATCGATCTGCATCGTGGCGCGCCCACCTACAGCTGGGCCTACAAGGTCATCGCGGAGACGCAGCCGGCAGATCTGTACGTGGTGTTGGGCACCTGCCACACACCTGTCCTGGGCGGCTTCGCGGCCACGCGCAAGGCGTACGACACACCGTTGGGGGCGGTCGTATCCGATGATCCGTTCATCGACCGACTGCAGCGGCTCTGGGGCAACGACCTGTTCGAAGGGGAGTTCTCGCACGCCAACGAGCATTCGATCGAGTTCCAGGCGGTGTACCTGCGATCGCTCGGCATCGCCGCGCCGATGGCGCCGCTGCTGTGCGACTCGTTGCACAGCCTGGTGCCATATGGCAAGTCACCGCGCGATGTGGCGCTGGTCGCCGATTTCGTCGCCGCGCTGCGCCAGGCGCTCGCCGAGGATGGCCGCCGCATCACGGTGATCGCCGCAGTCGACTTCGCCCATATTGGCACCCGTTTCGGCGATAACTGGCTCGTTGACGCCACCCACCTTGGACGCGTCGAGCGCGAGGATCGTGAGATGCTGGAGTTGCTGCTGCAACCTGACGCAGAGGCCTATTACCGGCACGTCATGCGTGACCGCGATGCGCGGCGCATCTGCGGATTCACACCGCTGTATCTGCTAAGCGCGCTCATGGAGTCCGCCGGCGAGCTGCTGCGCTACACCCAGTGGGTCGACAGCGATGGCAGCTCGAGCGTGACCTTCGCCAGCGCCGTGTATCGCTGACCTTTACGCGACCAACCCAGCGCGGAAATCGACGTCGACCACAGCCTGCAGGCTGACACTGCGAAAGGTGGACTGCGGTTCGAGCTGTTCCTTGTTGAACAGGTTCCTGGTTTCCGTGGCGCGGGCTTCTGGTAGCACGAGATGGTGGTCCGGGCTACCGGGCAGCGGTTCGAGTCGTTCACCCAGGATGGTCAGCACCCGCTCCGCAGCCAGCCAGCCGTGTTCAGGCTCCTGCTGCGGATCCTCGCGCCACGGCATGAACCGGTGGCGCCGCGGGCGCAAGACGTCGAAGTACTCGCACTCGGGGAGCACCTGCGCGACGCCAGGGTTCAAAATCGACGTTCGGTACACCTCGATATCGCCCGCACGAAGGGCTGGCAGTGGTGTGGGAATGAAGAGGTCGGCCGTCCCCAGGCGTTGCTCGAGGCGCTCGCCGAACAGTCCGAACTCCTGCATCGTCCGCCACCAGGCAAGGGCGCGTTCGCGCGGCATGTACCCCAGCTTGGCGCCCTGATGGATCACTGAACGCACCGCCAACTCGTTGGCATGCTCCCAGCTGGCAATCAGCCGCTGAGCATCGGCCACAATGGGACCGTCCGCGGATTCATCTTGCGGATCCTCGACGCGCAAATCCAGCGATCGCGCGAGCTGTTCGAGGAGCGGCATCGCCTCATGCGCGAAGAACGATGGCCGGACGTACTTCAGGTTTGCGGAGAGTCCGGAATTGACGAATCCCTCATCGCCCGAGTCCGGCGCGGTCGGTCTCGAGTACGACAGCTCGAGGTGCACCTTCGTCAGGAGCAGGTTGTCGTACACGGCCTCGAACGTATCCGCGTCGGCCTGGTCAGTCGACAGTTGAAAGACGCCGGTCGAACGCAGGTAGGTCAGAACATCGGCCGCGCTTGGCCCACGCTGACGCGGCATGACGAAAAAGAGATCCCAGCTCACGCTCTACCTCCGCGAGAGCACCCGATCCGACAGTATGCACCGCGCGGCGCACCGAACCGATTTCCGACCTGGCGCGCCGGATCTCCGGCTCAGGCCGCGAGCTCGACGCGTGGCTCGCCGCCGTGCACCTTCTTGCACATCGGGCAATAGCGGCCGCCACCTGGCCGCGCGTGGCTGTCGCTCTTAACCACTTCGTCGACCAGCTCTGGCGGCGGGGGCGCCTGCCGCAGGACCAGCGATTGCGTCGGCGGTCGGATCCGTCTGGTGAGCAGTGGGTTCGCGGGACCTGGCTGCGCCTTCGCCTGACCACCTAACGCGCGCAGCGTGTCGGGCGGTAGCAGTCCACGCTCGAACGGCGCGAATGGCGGCGGCGCGATAGTCGTTCGTCGCCCCGGCGCGAGCTCCAGCGTCATCAACAAGCCGTTCTCGTTCGCGCCCAGGATCAGGATCGGCTCGCTGCCGATCGATTCGATGCGGCCGCCCTCAGCACGGATCGCGCCCGAGAAGCCGAGCTGTACCGACAGCAACCCTGGCAACGCCTCGACTGCCGTGCGCGTAATTGCGTCGTCCACCTTGAAGCCGACGACGTCGCTATCGGCGAACACTCGCGCCGCCCAGCCGAGCCCGGCCACCAGGTCGTAGTTGGCGCTACCGCACACCCGGGTAGCCAGTAGCAGCCCGCCCAACGACACCGCGCCACCGCCGAAGCCCATCACCGGCAGGCCGCTGCGTGCCTTCGCGCGCAAGCTGAAGGCCAGCTGCGTCGCATACAGGACCATGAAGGCCTCGAGCATGTCATCGGCGAAGACCATCACCGCGCTGGCGCCGGCCATGCGTGACAGCGTCTGGCTGGCTTGCGCCGCGGGACGATCGCGGACCACGAGCGAAACGCTGCGTCGGCCCTGGCGCAGCAGCTGGCGTCCCATCTCGTTGGCCATCATGGACGGCCGTCCGCATTGCAACAGCACCACCGGTCCGGGCGCGTCGATACCCAGCAGGTCGTTGGCAAGCCACGCCGTGCGCTCGGGATCTTCGATCTGCGCTGCCATCAGGTAACGCGGTAGTCCGCCCATCTCCATGACTATCGACGTGCGTTGGCGCGGCGGTCTCCCCCATTCAGGGGGGACTCGTCGGGGGTCGGGGGTCGGGGGTCGGGGGTCGGGGGTCTATCCTCGATCCCTGATGCAGCCAGGGCTCACCTACGTCGTCGTGGCGGCACACCCCGACGATCCCGACTTCGGCGTGGCCGGCACCGCCGCCAGCCTCGCGCGGGCGGGTCACGCCGTCCACTACGTGATGTGCACCAGCGGCGACGCCGGCAGCGACGACCCAACGGTCACGATCGATGAGCTGATCCGCATCCGCGAGGCAGAGCAGCAAGCCGCGGGACAAATCCTCGGGCTGAGCGGGGTGCACTACTTGCGCTTCCCCGATGGTGAGCTGGAGCCAACGCTCGAGTTGCGCAAGGCGCTCGTGCGCGTGATGCGCCAGCTCAAATCCGACGTCGTGATCTGTCCCGATCCGCGTTCGCTGGTCGACGACGATGGCACCTACCTGAATCATCCCGACCATCGCGCGGCCGGTCAGGCGGCGGTCGATGCGGCGTTCCCGGGTGTCGGTAACCCGAGCGCGTTTCGCGATCTGCTGGCGGAGGGCCTGCAGCCACACAAGGTGCGCGAGGTGTGGCTGTACTTCAGCTCAGGCTCGCACGTGAACCATTGGGTCGACATCTCCGACACGATCGAGCAGAAAATCGCGGCGCTCGAAGCGCACGACAGCCAGATCGGCGACTGGGCGCGCAGTGGCGGCTTGCGGCAGGAGATGCTGAAGTGGGCATCCGAGGAAGCGGAGCGTCACAAGCTCGGCTACCAGTACGCCGAGGGTTTTCAGAGGATCGTGCTGATCGCCGAGGAAGCCAAGGGCGCCGAAGCCGCCGCGATGGACGCCCAGGCGGAAGAATCGTCGGCTACTTGAGCCGCGGGTCCAACGCGTCCCCAACGGCGAGGCTTGCCGAGCCGATACAACTGCTTCGGCTGCGCGATGCCCTTGGATCAGTTCCCTTGCAGTCGTGGGTCAAGGGCATCGCGCAGCCCATCGGCGATCAGATACAGCGCCTGGACCGTGCTCCAGATAAAAAATCCCGGTGCCAGGACCAGCCACACCGCGCTCGAGAAAAACCGCTGCGCGTTGGTCACCATGTTGCCCCACGAGGCAGTTGGCGGCTGCACCCCCAGCCCGAGGTAGCTCAGCGCCGACTCGAGCAGGATCACCGCGCCGATGTCCTGGCCGAGGATGATGAGCGCGATGGGCAGCACGTTCGGCAGGAGATGTCGGGCGATGACCCTCGGGTTGGTGGCGCCGAGAGCCTGTGCCGCCAGCACGTAGTCGCGTTCGCGCGCCGACAGCATCTGGCCACGCATTACGCGCGCGATGCCCGGCCAGCTGATCAGGCCGATGACCAGCGCCAGTCCCTCGGGACCGGGTCGGAACAGCGCCCCGATCAGGATCAACAGGAACAGATTGGGCACCGCGCGCAGCGTGTTGATCAGCCACACGACGGCATCGTCGATGCGACCGCCATAGAAGCCGGCAATGGCCCCGAGTGCCACGCCCACGCTCAGGTTGACCAGCGCGGCGCTGAGGCCGATCAGCAGCGACACTCGCGCTCCGTATAGGAGACGGACCAGTTGATCGCGCCCGAAATCGTCCGTGCCGAGCCAGTGCGCGGCCGTCGGTGGCTTCAGGGCGCTGCCCAGATCGATACGCGTCGGCGTGGTGGCAAAAACCTGGGTCGCGATGACCTCCGCACCGACCGCGAGCAGCGCATACGCCAACAGCAGCACCACCGCGGCCAGCGTCAACGGATCCCTTTGCACGCGGCGCAGCGCGGTTGCCGCGAGGCCGCCCGACGGTCTCCGCAGCTCCACGGTCGCGAGGCCGAGCGGTGATTGCTCGATCGTGGCGGCGGTGCTGGTGGCCATGGCGGCTAGCGCAAGCGGATCCGCGGGTCGGCCACGCCGTACAGCACGTCCGAGATGATGTTGCCCAGAATGATCAGCACCGAAGCGACCAGCACGAGACCCATGACCACGGGGTAGTCACGCGCGAAGGCGGCATCGATCGCCAGGCGGCCCATGCCTGGCCAGGAGAACACGAATTCCGTGGTGGCAGCGCCCGCCAGCAAGCCTGGCAGCGAGCCGCCGAGCACGGTGATCACCGGGATCAGTGCGTTGCGCAGGGCGTGTCCGTAGAGCACGGTCATCTCGCGCAGCCCCTTGGCGCGTGCGGTGCGGATGTAGTCCTGGCCGAGGATTTCCAGGACCTCGGTGCGCATGAACCTGGCGAAAATGGCCAGGAAGCCGGTGGCCAGGACGAGTGCTGGCAGCACCAGGTGCCTGGCGCGATCGCCGATGTCCAGCTGATCCGCGCCCAGCGTGAGGATGCCGCCGGCCGGTAGCCAGCGCAGCTGCACGGCGAAGAACAGGATCGCGAGCAGGCCCAGGTAGAAGTGCGGCACGGAGTCGCCCGTGACCGCGAAGATCCGCACGAGCTGATCTGGCCACTTGGAGCGGTGGACCGCTGCCCAGAGGCCCGCGGGGATGCCCAGAGCGAGTCCGATCAGTATGGCCGTGACCGTCAGCTGCAGGGTCGCGGGCATGCGCTCCATGATCACGTCTTTGGCTGGCAGATGGGTCTGGAACGAGCGGCCGAAATCGAGCCTGACCGCTCGGCCCAGCCATTCCACGTACTGGATGGGCAGTGGTCGATCGAAGCCGTAGGCCTTGCGCAGCTCGGCCATCTGCTCGGCGGTGGTGCCGCGGGCGTCTTCGAAGATCGCCAGCGGATCGCCCGGCGCCAGGCGAATGATCGCGTAGGCGATGATGGTGATGCCGAGGAAGGTCGGGATCGCCTGGAGCAACCGCCGCGCGATGTACCTGGTCACAGCCGCCCGCCGCGCGCGCGCCGCGAAACGAACCACCTCGCCTCGCCCGCGGCCCCCCCGCCGCCGCCCTCAGCGTACGCAGCAACCGTCACGCGAACCGTCACAGCACTTGGCTGAAGCGTCATGCGAACCGTCAGGTGAGTGTCACAAATCGCTCCGCACCGCGATCACGAGCTCACGGTCCACTTTTCGGCGTTCCACAGCAGTCGCCGGAACGTGCTCGGGTTGATGCCTGAGATCTTCTTGTTTGCGGCCACCGAGGTGCGCTCCTGGAACAGGAAGTTCCAGCCCGCGCCTTCGGCGACCATGTTCTGGATCTGCGCGTACAGGTCCTTCCGAGTGGCCTGCGAGCACCCGGGCACGGTCCGCGCGGCCTCGATGGCCTTGTCCAGCTCCGGCGTGCTGAAGCCACTGCGGTTAAAACCCTCCTTGCCGGTCGCTGGGTCGGGCTTGCGCGAGGAGTGCCATAAGTCGTAGTTGTCGGGATCCGCGCCAAAGACGAATCCGGACACGAACATGTCGAACTCGAGCTTGTTGATGCGGTTGATCATCGAAGCGAAGTCCTGTAGTTGGATCTCGCTGTCGACGCCGATCTCTTTGAACTGCTGCTGCGCCACGGTCACGACCGCCTCGCGTACTTTGGCGCCCGAGTTGGTCCACATCGTGAACTTCAGCGGCTGGCCATTCTTGACCCGAACGCCGCCCGGGCCCATGGTCCAACCCGCCCCGTCGAGCAGCGATCGCGCTTTATCGGGATTGAAGTCGTAGTCCTTGATACCAGCGCTATACGCCCACGAGTCCTGCGGAATGTCGGAGGTCATCGTGCGCGCCTCGCCCAGCAGAACGTCGTTGATCAACGACTTGCGGTCCAGCGCGTGGTTCAGCGCCTGGCGAACGGGCACTTCGTCCAGCCCCGGCAGCCGCGTGTTGTACGCCAGGTAGGTCAGCCCAAGCGCGTAGTACTTGTAGATCTGCAGGCTGGGCACGCCCTCAACCTCTTTGATCTCGCTCGGATCCAGCCCCGCGAGGTCAACTTCGCCCGTCTTGAGCTGTGCCATCTGTGCCGCGCGGTCTTTGAGCGGTTTGAGGATGAACCGTTCGCAACCGGGCTTGCCGCCCCAGTAATCGTCGAAGGCCTTGACGGTCACGTGGTCATCCTTGACCCATTCGACGAACTGGAAGGGACCAGACCCGATCGGTTTGAGGTTGAACGGATCCTCGTTCAGATTGGCGCTGTTGCCGAGCAGGTGCTTCGGCAAGATCCCCAGCGCGGTGAGATCGTTCAGGAAGGGGCAGTACGACTCGCTTAGTGTCACCTGCAGCGTCTTTGGGTCGACCGCTTCGGTCTGCTTGATCTTCTCGACGTTCGACGTCCGCGTGGTCTTGACCTTGTCGGTCTTGAGCACATCGAGCGTGAACTTGGCGTCCTCGGCGGTCAGCGGTTGGCCATCGTGGAACTTCACGCCGTCCCGCAAGTGGAACGTGTAGCTAAGCCCGTCGGACGAGACATCCCATTTCTCGGCGAGTGTGCCGATGATGCTGCCCGAGGTCGGGTCGGTGTTGACCAGCGGCTCGAACAACCGATCGGTGATCGCCCCCGAGACCGTGTCCGACTGCAGGATCGGGTTCAGAATGCGCACGTCGGTGCCGACGACGCTGTACACCACCTGGCCGCGCGTCGCCGGCGCAGCGGCAGCGGCGGGCGCGGCAGTCGGCTTCGGCTGCGCCGCGGCGGGCGCGCTTGTGGGCGCGGTCGTGGCCGCTGCAGCCGGCGCACTGGTCGGCGCGGCGGCGGGCGCGGACGTGGGCGCTGCCGGCGGCGGCGCGGCAGGGCCGCACGCGAGCAGGACGGCGAGTGGCAGCGTGACGCAAACGCGCAACAACTGTGTCACGTGTGAGTACCCCCGGTGATTCCTACATACCACACGGCGGCCCTGTGTGGAAGCGACTACTGCGGGGCGGCCGCGGCTTGTTCGGGGGTGAGCGCTTCGTCGATCAGCATCACCGGGATGCCGTCGCGGATGGGGTAGTGCCGCTGGCACTCCGAGCACACCAGGTAATTGCCTTCGCGGGTGATCGGCTGCTTGTCCAGCGGGCAAGCCAGGATGGCGAGCAATTCAGGGTCCACGTCGCCTCCCAACTTCGGTGGCTCCTGTGAGATTGCCGGCGCGGCACTGGCGTAGTCGAAGGACTCCGTAGGCGCGGAGCGACGTCGCCACCACATCACCGCGCCAGCCGCGGCCAGCGCCAACAGCACCAGGCGCTTCATCGCACACTCACCGTCGTTGGGAGATGCGCCGGGCGCGTGCGTTCGAATGCCTCGATCTCGTCCGCGTGCTGCAGCGTCAGACCGATGTCGTCCAGACCGTGCAGCAGCCGATGCTTCACCGCCGGGTCGATGTCGAACGACGCGAGCGTGTCCCGATCGTCCGCCACCGTCTGTTGCTCGAGATCGATCGTGACCCGATACCCCGGCTCCTGTTGCGCGCGATCCAGGATCTGCCGCACCGTGCGCTCGGGCAGCGCCACCGGCAAGAAGCCGTTCTGGTAGCTGTTGTTGCGAAAAATGTCGGCAAAGCTGGGTGCGATCACGGCTCGAAAGCCGTACTGCTGCAGCGCCCACGGCGCGTGCTCGCGCGACGAGCCGGAGCCGAAGTTTCTGCCCGAGACAAGCACCGTTGCCGCCCGATATTCCGGCTTGTTCAACACGAAGTCGGGATCGAGCGAACCATCAGGCCGGTGGCGCCAGTCGAAGAACAGGCCCTTGTCAAACCCGGTTCGGGCGATGCTCTTCAGGAACTGCTTGGGGATGATCTGATCGGTATCGACGTCGACCCGATCGAGCGGCGCGACCACGCCAGAGTGCCGCGTGAAGGGGTCCATCAGCGCTGCCAATCGCGAATGTCGACGAAGTGGCCGGCGATCGCGGCGGCCGCGGCCATCGGTGGGCTCACCAGGTGGGTCCGGCCACCCTTGCCCTGCCGCCCTTCGAAGTTGCGGTTGGAGGTGCTCGCGCAGCGCTCGCCCGGCTGCAGGATGTCGGGGTTCATGCCCAGACACATGCTGCAGCCCGCCTCGCGCCACTCGAAGCCAGCCTCGGTGAAGACCCGATCCAGGCCCTCCTGCTCGGCAGCGACTTTGACCTGGTGCGAACCAGGCACGACCATCGCGCGCACGCTGGGGTGCACGCGCTTGCCCTGTACGACTTGCGCCGCCGCGCGCAAGTCCTCGAGCCGCGCGTTGGTACACGAGCCGATGAAGACGCGGTCGAGATGGATGTCCTGGATCGGCGTCAGCGGCTGCAGATCCATGTAGCGCAGCGCTTGTTCGACCGACCGCCGGTCATCCTCAGAGCGCGCTTTCGCGGGGTCAGGTACTTGCCCGGTCACCGGTGCGACCATCCCTGGATTCGTCCCCCACGTCACGTGCGGCACTAGCTTGCTGGCGTCGATCCGAACGCCTCGGTCGTAGGTCGCGCCGGCATCGGTGTGCAGGTCGCGCCAGGCATCCAGCGCCCGCTCCCACTCGGCGCCCTTCGGTGCGTGCGGCCGACCCTCCAGGTACGTGAAGGTGGTGTCGTCGGGGGCGATCATGCCCGCGCGGGCGCCACCCTCGATGCTCATGTTGCACACCGTCATGCGGCCCTCCATGGACAGGCCGCGGATCGCGCTGCCGGTGTACTCGATCACGTGCCCGACACCGCCGCCGATGCCAATCTGACCGATGATGCCCAGGATGATGTCCTTGGCGGTGACGCCAAGCGGCAGCTCACCGTCGACGCGAACCTCCATCGCCTTCGGCTTCTTCTGCGGCACCGTCTGCGTCGCCAGCACGTGCTCGACTTCGGTCGTACCGATGCCGAAGGCCAGCGCACCCATGGCGCCATGCGTGCTGGTGTGGCTGTCGCCGCACACGATGGTCATGCCGGGCTGCGACAGACCCAGCTCGGGGCCGATCACATGCACGATGCCCTGGAACTGGCTGAAGCGGTCCTCGAGACGAATGCCGAACTCTTCGCAGTTGCGCTCGAGCGCGTCGAGCTGTTCCTTGGCGACTGCATCGGTGACCGGCATCGACAACGGCCACGTCGGCGTGTTGTGGTCCATGGTGCCGATCGTCAGGTCCGGTCGGCGCACCTTCCGGCCACTCAGCCGCAATCCCTCGAACGCTTGCGGCGTCGTGACCTCGTGGATCAGGTGCAAGTCGATATACAGCAGGGTGGGCTCGCCGGGTGCGTCGCGCACCACGTGGGCATCCCAGATTTTTTCGAAGATCGTGCGCGGGGCCATAGAGCAGCCGAAGTCTACAACGGGGGTCGGGGGTCGG
>WNGA01016518.1_pt1 | contig 17984 bp, 23 predicted proteins | sample 5400061 | NCBI WGS metagenome assembly WNGA01 (sample SAMN13153366, study PRJNA577476) | soil metagenome | isolation source: 100 cm soil or saprolite under grassland replicate 2 | place: USA:California | collected 2016-06-15 | reverse complement strand
GGACGAGCGTAGGCGCGCAACACGCAAGTGGGGATCAGCGCGTGGTGGGAGGCCGGCGGGAACGAGGAGCGGTACGCCGTCGGCGACATGCCGTACGTGCGCGTGAAGCTCGTCGTGAACGAGCCGACGCTCTGCAAGCCGACGGCGAAGCAGATCTCCGCGACCGACCGGTCCGTGCCTCGCAGCAATGCAGCGGCGCGTTCCAGGCGCCTCGTCAGGAGATACGCGTGAGGAGGCTCGCCGAAGGCGCGCCGGAACTCGCGGCTGAAGTGGGCGCGCGAGAGCTTCGCGGCGCGGGCAAGATCGTCTACGCGCAGCGGCTCGAAATAGCGGGCATCTGCGAGGTCCTTTGCCCGCAGAAGGTGGCGGTCAGATGGAACAAACGCCATGCCCGGCCAGTATGCCGAGCGGAGCCTGTGGTTCGACGGCCGCACAAGCACCCGCGATACGGTGCGGCCGATGACCACAGCGACGCTTCACACCAATCACGGCTCGATCGCGCTTGAGCTCTTCGACGCCGACGCGCCGAAGACCGTCGAGAACTTCGTCAAGCTCTCGAAGGACGGCTTCTACGACGGGATTACCTTCCACCGCGTGATTCCCGACTTCATGATCCAGGGCGGCTGTCCGCGCGGCGACGGCACCGGCGGTCCCGGCTACGAGTTCGAGGACGAGCCGAACGACCACGGGATCGTTCGCGGTGCGCTCGCCATGGCGAACAGGGGCCCGGACACCAACGGGAGCCAATTCTTCATCGTCACCACCCAGGCGGCGCCCTGGCTGGACGGGAAGCACACGGTGTTCGGTCGCGTCAGCGACGGGATGGACGTCGTCGACGAGATCTCGGACGTTCCGCGTGACTCTGCCGACCGGCCGAGCGAGCCGGTCACGATCGACCGGGTTGAGCTGTCTTAGGAGAGCTCGCGGCGGAGCACGGCCTCGACCGCCGTCAGCGCGACGCGCGTCTCCTCGAGAGCGGGCTCGCGCGTCGTCAGCCGCTGAAGGCCCAAGCCGGGAAGCAGCAGGATCCGCGCAACTCTCCAGGGTGAGGCCTGGACGGCCCGCCAGAGCTCCATCGTGAGGGCGAGCGAGAGGACTGTTACGACCAGAGGGGTGTAGAGCGCCGGCGCGAACGGCCAGACGCGGTCGGCAAGCACCGTCACGGGGACGACGAGGGCGGCGAAGTTCGTGCCGCAGCGCCATGAGAAACGGGACGGACGAGCTTCGCCCGCCCACGTGGCCGCCAGGCGCCGCTCTGCGACGGCCGCGATCGCACGGTGCTCGGCGCCGTGGAGGCGCAGCGTCCGTCCGCGGAAGATCCAGACCAGAAGCGCGGCGGTTATGAACCCCCAGGCGACCCAGGCGACTGCGGCGGGGAGGAACACGAATCCGAGCGGGGCCACGATCAGCGTGCCAAGAATGCGCCGCTCTCGTCTCCCCGCGACTCCGGAACGGCGGAACACCGGCGCGAATGCGGCTGCCAGCTTCATGACGCCTCGAAGCAGCGGAATCCGTTCGAAGCGCGTCCGCGGCATCGCGCCTTCTCGCAGCGTTCCATGGCCCGCGAAGGCCCAGAAGCGCTCGCTCACGATCACGACGCCGTCGGGCCGAGCCATTCCGCCCAGTCGCGGGAGCCGCTGGCGCGAGTCGGCTTCGGCGAGCAAGGGGGGACAGGCACGCACACGTCAACCGTGCCTGAACCGGGCCGGCCGGGCAAGAGCCGACCGGCCCGTTTCAGAGAATCGTTGGTCCTACCAGTAGCCGCGCGAGAAGAACCCGAGCAGCGCGAGGACCAACACCACGATGAGGATGATCCAGAGGATGCTCATTGTCCTGCCGTTCCCGCTTCTTCGAGTTCAAACACCCAGAAATCGCGCCCGATCACGGGGATCGAAACGTTGTAAACGGGCACTTTTCCGATGAATCCTTCGAAAGTCCCCGCGTGCCCGTGGCCGTGTAGCACGAGATCGGGGACGTGCTCGAGGACAGGCCGGGCGAGGCGGTCGCTACCGAGGAAGGCGAGGATCCCTTTCGGCTCCCCCTCCAGGGTGGTTGCCGTCGGCGCGTAGTGAAGGAGAACGACGCGCAGGGGGCAATCCGCAATCGCCTCGAGGCCTTCCTCGAGCGCCGCGACCTCGGCCGTCGTCTCGGCGTAGACCTGGCGCAGAAGAGGCTCGCCGAAATCGGGGAGCGCCGAGTCGGGAAAGCCCCCGACGAAGCCTTTCGTGCCGACGATCCCCACCTTCATCCCGTCGAGCTCGCAGACGGTCCAGCCGCGCTCCAGAACCGTGACGCCTGCTTCCTGGAGGATGCTGACGATCTCCGAGCTCCGGTTTGCGTGCCAGTCGTGATTCCCGAGCACGGCGACGACGGGAAGCGGCAGCCCTCGGCAAGCCTCGGCGAGGATCGCGGCCTCCTCGGGCTCACCGTAGGTCGTCAGGTCGCCTGCCAGGAGCAAGAGGTCGGACTCGCCGGCGAGGCTGGCGAACGACGCTTCGATCTCGGCTCGACGCTCGGGAGTGCAGTGAATGTCCCCTGCCGCAGCGATCCTGACCTTGGCTCGTTTCATGCGTCGGCGTGGCAGGGTACCCGGAGCCCGCATGCCGAACGCCGACCTCGACGCCATGCTCGTGACGCTCAAGAAGGCAGCCGGAGCGCTGCGCGACGCGGGCGTCCCCTTCATGCTCGGCGGCGGCCTGGCCGCCTGGGTGCGCGGCGGCCCGGAATCGGACCACGACCTCGATTTCATGCTCAGGCCGGAGGACGCCGACGAGGCGCTCGACGTTCTCGCCGCGGCCGGCATGCGCCCGGAGCGCCCTCCAGAGGCGTGGCTCTACAAGGCCTGGGACGACAACGACGTCATGATCGACCTCATCTTCGAGCCGGTCGGTCTTCCGATTACCGACGAGACGTTCGAGCGCGCCGAGGAGATCGAGGTCGAAGCCGTCCGCATGCAGGTGATGTCTCGACTACAGGAGCCTCCTCCAGATCGCCCGGCCGGTGCGGGAGCAGGTGAACTGGGAGGACATGCGGGCGCGAACGGCCGACTCGGCCTACGCAGCCGCCTTCTTCACACTCGTGGAGGGGCTCGGAATTATCGGGGCGCGCCGCAGCGGTGGATAGTGGGCGCCTGACCGCCGGGAGCCGTCCGGCAGCTGCTCGGGGAAGCCGGCGGCGATCGCCTCGCCGGCCAGGCGCCAGAGTCGCACGATCTCCTTTCCCAGGATCTCGGCGGCCTGCTTGTACCCACGCCCGGCTCGCGGAAGGCCGCTGAGGTCGATCGGGTTCCCCCAGACGAGCGCGCAGGGCATCCGGTTGTTGCGAGTCCACCCGAATGAGTAGATGCCGCACGGGATGATCGGGACCCCCTCCTGCAGGGCGATCATCGTTGCGCCCGGGCGCACGTCGCCGGGGTGACCGAACGGCTGACGGGTGCCCTCGACGAACAGGCCGACCATGTGCCCTTCGCGCGCGATCTCGCGGGCCTGGCGAAGGGCCTCGCGATCGCCTTCGCCACGGCGAACGGGAAAGGCGCCCGTCCAGGTGAGGACGTCGCCCACGAACGGCATCGCCAGAAGCTCGACTTTCGCCATGTAGTAGATCGTTCGAGGACAGAGCGAGCCGAGGAGCGAAGGGTCGATCGCGGACAGATGGTTGGCCGCGATGACGCCTCCGCCCGTCATCGGCACTCGCTCGAGGCCGTACCCGTAGGAGGGAGCGAGCCAAAACGTCACCGGAGTTGCGAGGCGTCGCGCGTACGGCCAGAGGATCTCAGGATCCTCGCGCCAGAGCTTCGGAATCCCGAGCTTCGTGAGGAACACCCGGGCGAGTTTAGCGCTACAGTTGCAACGAGAATGGAGCTCACCCTTCCGAGCGACAGGGGGAGCTAGCGGGCGGCGCCGAGCCGGCTGCTCGACTCTCCCGCGGCCTCTCGAAAGAGAGGCTTTTTCGTCTCCGAGGAGCTGAAGTGGAGCGGTACGACCCCAAGAAAATCGAGGCCAAGTGGCAGGACGTCTGGGAGCGAGAGCAGGCGTTCGTCGTCCCCAACCCGGAAACCCCCGAGCCTGGGGACGACCGGAAGACATATGTCCTGGAGATGCTCCCCTACCCCTCGGGCGAGCTCCACATGGGCCACGTCCTGAACTACACGCTCGGGGACGTCGTCGCGCACCTTCGTCGCCGGCGCGGGTACACCGTTCTGCGGCCGATCGGGTACGACGCTTTCGGCCTTCCGGCCGAGAACGCCGCCATCAAGGAAGGTCGCCATCCCCGCGACGTCACGAACCGGAACATCGCCGCGATCCGGGAGCAGATGAAGCGGATGGGCTGGTCGATCGACTGGAGCCGCGAGCTCTCGACGGCCGAGCCGGAGTACTACCGCTGGACGCAGTGGCTGTTCCTCAAGTTCTTCGCGGAAGACCTTGCCTACCGCCGGGAAGCCTTCGTCAACTGGTGCCCGAACGACCAGACCGTGCTCGCGAACGAGCAGGTGATCGACGGTCACTGCGAGCGCTGCGGCTGGGAGGTGGAGGCCCGTAGCCTCGAGCAGTGGTTCTTCCGCATCACCGCCTACGCCGATCGGCTGCTCGAGGAGATGAACCTGCTCGAGTCGTGGCCGGAGCGAGTCCTCACAATGCAGCGCAACTGGATCGGCCGTTCCGAGGGCGCCGAGGTCGTCTTCCGGATCGAGGAGCTCGACATCGACATCCCGGTCTTCACGACCCGGCCGGACACGCTCTTCGGGTCCACCTTCTTCGTGCTAGCGCCGGAGCACCCACTCGTCTCGCGGCTGGCGCAAGGAACTCCCCACGAGCAGGAGGTGCTCGAGTACGCGCGTCATGCCGCCGCACGGCCGGCCGTCGAGCGCGCGGATCCGGAGAAGGAGAAGACGGGCGTCTTCACGGGTCACTTCGTCACGAATCCGGTCAACGACAACCGACTCCCGGTCTGGGTTTCGGACTACGTGCTGATGGAGTACGGCACCGGCGCGATCATGGGCGTCCCGGCCCACGACGAGCGCGACTACGCCTTCGCCAAGCGGTACGAGCTCCCGATCAAGCCGGTCGTCGTGCCTGCCGACGGCGAGGTCGAGGAAGGAACCGCGTTCATCGGTCACTCGGGTGACGAGAAGCTGATCGACTCGGCGCAGTTCTCGGGCATGTCGAGTACCGAGGCGAAGGAGGCCATCGTGGAATGGCTCGAGTCGCGCGGCAGCGGCCGGCCGGCCGTCAGCTACCGCCTGCGCGACTGGCTGCTTTCCCGCCAGCGCTACTGGGGGTGCCCGATCCCGATCCTCTACTGCGACGAGTGCGGGATGGTGCCGGTCCCGGAGGAAGACCTGCCCGTGCTCCTGCCCGAAGTCGAGGAGTACGTACCGAAGGGCCGTTCACCGCTCGCGGCGGCCGAGGAGTGGGTGAACACCACGTGTCCGAAGTGCGGCGGCAAGGCCCTGCGGGAGACGGACACGATGGACACGTTCGTCGATTCGTCCTGGTACTACCTGCGCTACTGCGACCCACGGAACGGCGAGGCGCCCTTCGACCGGGCGATCGTCGACTACTGGCTGCCCGTCAACCAGTACATCGGGGGCATCGAGCACGCGATCCTCCACCTGCTCTACGCGCGCTTCTTCACGAAGGTGATGAACGACCTCGGCCTGGTGGACTTCCGGGAGCCCTTCGCGCGCCTCTTCAACCAGGGGATGCTCTATTACCACGGCGCCAAGATGTCCAAGTCGAAGGGGAACGTCATCGTCCCCGACCAGTACGTCGACCGCTTCGGCGCCGAGGCAGTACGGCTCTACGTCCTCTTCATGGGCCCGGCCGAGGCCGACAAGGAATGGCAGGACGCCGGGATCGAGGGAATGTTCAGGTTCCTCGGCCGGCTGTGGCGCCTGGGGCTCGAGGTCGCGGGAGGGGAGCCGAACGGCGTCCCGGCCGGCGGGCCGCTGGTGCGGACGACTCACGAGACGATCGCGAAGGTGACCGACGACATCGAGCGCCGCTTCCAGTTCAACACGCCGATCGCCGCGGTCATGGAGCTCGTCAACGACATCTACCACGCAAAGGACGATCCCGCGCGGGCGGCGGAGGTCCGCTTCGCCACCGAGACGGCTGTAAGCCTCATCCAGCCGTACGTGCCCCACCTGTCGGAGGAGCTCTGGGAACGCCTGGGGCACGAGCGCCTGTGGAGGACGCCCTGGCCCGAGGCCGACCGCGCGTTCCTGGAGCGCGAGACCTTCGTGCTCGTTGTCCAGGTGAACGGGCGCGTCCGCGACCGCGTCGAGGTTCCCGTGGGACTCAGCGAGGACGAGTTGATCGCCCGGGCGAAGGAGCTGCCACGCGTCAAGCCTTACCTCGACGGCAAGGATGTGAAGAAGGAGATCGTGGTTCCCGGTCGTCTCGTGAATCTCGTCGTCTAGCTCCGGGTCTAACGTTCCCGGCGCGTGAGCGCCACGGACCTCCTTCTCATCGCCTGGATTGCCATCTTCGCCGTGCAAGGCGCGTATCGGGGGCTGATCGCGCAGGCGCTGTCTCTGATCGGCTTCGGAATCGGTGCGCTGGCCGGCTCGTGGGTAGCCCTCCTCGGCGCCTCGTTGCTTGGTGCGGCGAGCGTGTCGCTCGCCGAGTCGCCGAGGCGCTTCCTCGCCTTCCGCCCCGGTCTACGGCTGCTCGATTCGGTCGGGGGAGCGGGGCTCGGCGGTGCGCTGGGGCTGGCGCTCGCCTGGCTGCTCGCCGTCGTCGCGCTGCACCAGCCGGGTCTCGGCTTCCGCAATGACGTCCGCAACTCCACCATCCTCCCGAAGCTCATGCGCGCGGTGCCGCCCGACCGTGTGCTTCAGGCCCTCAACCGGTTCGATCCCTTCCCGGAGCTTGCCCTCGGACGCGGGCCGCTGCCTCCGCCGGACCCAAGCGTCCTCCAGAGTCCCGGCGCGAAGACCGCGGCGGGAAGCGTCGTCAAGCTCCACGGGACCGCGTGCGGGCTCGGCACGCAGGGATCGGGGTGGGTAGTGCGCAAGGCGCTCGTGGCGACGAATGCGCACGTAATCGCCGGAGAGCACGAGACGACGATTCTCGCGCCCAACGGCCAGACGCTCGACGCGCAGCCCGTCTACGTGGATTCGCAGAACGACGTGGCCCTTCTTCGCGTCCCGTCGCTCGCCCTCGATCCGCTTGCCGTCGACCGCGACGGCGAGTTTCCGAGGAAGGTCGTCATCCTCGGCTATCCGCGAGACGGCCCGCTCACCGGGACGGCGGCGACAGCAGGTTCGCCCAGGACGGTGATCGCTCCCGACGCGTACGACCGCCGTGTGAGCGCGCGGATGATCGTGCCGTTGCGCGGAAGGGTGCAGCCGGGCGAGAGCGGCGGCCCAGTGGTCGACTCGCGGGGCAGGGTGATCGCGATGGTCTTCGCCGGCGCCAAGCGCGGGCCGAGTGGCTTCGCGATTCCGGTGGAGCTCGTGTTGCGCGGGGTCTCGACGCCGCTTCACCAGGTGTCCTCGGGCCCCTGCGTCGGATAGCCGACGCCATTCCGGTAAGTCTCGGCACGTTTCGTGCGCCACGTGCGCGGTCTCTCGCCGCAGGATCGAGGGCATGCGCACGGCGTTCGACGTCCTGGGGGCCATGCTTGCAGGGCCGGCGCCTTGAGCGGTGGGGATGCCGCAGATCTCCCACGCCCGCGCGCTGGTATACGTCGCGGTGCTCCTCGTCGCCTTGCTGCTGGCCGGGCGACTTGCCTTCCGTAAGGGGCAACCGGCTGCGGCGCAGGTAGCTCCTGCGGCGCTGCGCGCCGAGCCGGCGCCTGTGCGGAGGCTGCTCGTACACGTCGTCGGAGCCGTGCGCACGCCTGGTCTCTACCGACTCGACGACGGCAGCCGCGTCGACGACGCGATCCGCGCCGCGGGCGGCCCGAAACCCAAGGCGGACTTGGATGCGATCAACCTGGCGGCCCCGGTCGCAGACGGACAGCAGGTCATCGTCCCGGTGCGGGGGAGAGGGGCTGCCTCGGCCGGTGGGGCCTCGTCGGGAGCGGCTGCCGGTCCAGTTCATCTCAACACGGCGACGCTCGAGGAGCTCGACACCTTGCCGGGGATCGGTCCCGTCACCGCACAGAAGATTCTCGACTATCGAGACGAGAACGGAGCCTTCTCGTCCGTCGACGAGCTCGACGCAGTGCCCGGGATCGGTCCCGCTCGCATGGCGGAGCTCAAGAAGCTGGTCGATCTTTGAACTTCCTAGGCCGGATCCCCGCGCCACACCTGCTCGCCGCCGCCCTCTGCACGGGGCTGACCGCATCGCTTGCGCAGGAGGTGCATGGAATCGGAATAGCGCTGCTGGCGGCGTTGCTGGCCGCGGCAGCGCTCGCTGTTCGTGAGTGTCGGGCCATTGTGCTTGCGGCGGCCGTCCTCCTGGCAGGCTGGTGGGCCGGGAGCCTGCGGCTGGCCGTGCTCGACCGCAGCGTTCTCGCGGAAGAGGTGGGCCGGGTGGCGCGGGCGCGGCTCGAGGTGACGGGTCCTGCCCGCTTCGGCCCGTTCGCCGTACGAGTCCCGGTCCGCGTGCTCAGTTTCGGCGAGCTGGCTCCCGACGAGCGGGCTCGCCTGGATCTCCCGCGGGGCCGGGCGCCGCCCCAGGGCGCGATCGTCGAGGTCGTCGCCACGATCAGGCGCCCGCGTGGGCCCGAGGACGACGGTTTCGACGAATCGTCATACCTGCGCAGGCAGGGCATACACGCCGTCCTGTCGGGGGACGGCTACCGCGTGGTCGGGCGTCGAGGGGGCCTCGGGGGCCTCGCCGACTCCCTTCGTGCCTTCGTTGCCCGGGGGCTTGCGCCCGGGGTGAGCGGAGAGCGGCGTGCCGTCATCGCGGGGATCATCCTGGGGGAGGACGAGATGCCCAATGCCTGCACCGCCTCGTTGGCGGCGCCTCGACCTCCAGTTCCCCCTTGCTGAAGGTCCCGGCCGCCGTGAAACATCTGCCCTACCTGTAGCCCTTGGCTCCAGTCGCGTTCCCTGTGGCCTCTGCCGCAGTTACCAACGCGCCGAGAAGAAGCGCGGCTACATGCCCGATGGACGTATGTGTCTCAACTTCGACTGCGTGAAGGGCTGGCGAAAGCGAAGGCCTGGAGACCCTTGGTGGGATGCGTATCTCGAGGAGCGAGTAGCCGAGCCTGCGAACGCTCCCCCGGTGGCGACAATGAGCGAGGGTCGCAAGCGTGACGTTGTGGTGGACGATCAGACCGGTGAGTCGCGCGTGCGCTGGATCGAGCTCGGACGCGAGCGCGCCGACGTTGCCGCGGTTCTCGCTGGTGGCGGTTGGCACGTCCAGCACGCCGGCACGAGCGGCACGCCTGACGGTCGACCCATCACCGGACTGACCGATGTAGCTTTCATCGAGGAATACGCGAGAAACCGCCTGGACGGAACGTTCGAGGACGCGCTTATCTCGCTGCAACGAAAGGGGCCGGTGCCTAGGAACCTTCGAGAGATCCGCACGGAAACGGAGCAGGTGATTGCGGAGCTAGTGAATGAGCGCAACGCGAACACTAACGCCGTAAAAGACGTGTTCAATTGCAGCCGCCGGCTTGTTCAGGAGATAGCTAAACGAGCGCGACAAGAGTCGTGCGCGTAAATCCCCTAATAGGGGAGACCTGTTTTTTCTAAGCTCTCGACGGCGGGCACTGTCGGGAAAGAGCGTTAGTGCGCTCTGCTTCATCGGAGAGTTGAAGAGGGTTCGAAGTTTCCAGACGCGCCTTCGAACCCTCTTCTCCTTTTCCCTTAGATATCCAGATAATGAAACGGAGTGAAAGTGTCGAAGTTACTGACGCCTGCCGACGTTGCAGAGCGCCTAAACGTCTGCCGTGCCACCGTGTACGCCAGGATTCGCGCTGGCGATCTGCCGGCGCTGACGCTCGCCCAGTTCACCTCGCGCCCCGTTTATCGCGTCGACGCCGGCGAGCTCGACGCCTGGCTCGATGCCGCGCACGTCAAACCAACCCGCGATGAGTGAACGCAGGCGCGACCCTGCCCTCAAGTCAGACGAGCTTCCCATCCGGGAGCTCGAGGAGGCCGGCTGGTCGTTGTGGTTCTCCGCTCGACTGGGCGACCGAGTCGTCGCTGGACACAGGCTCGACGATGTCATCCGCCGTGCGCTGGCGCCCCATAAGGACCCCACGAAGAAAGGACTCAAATGAACATGGATATCTATCTCGCTCAAGCACGAGTGAGAACGAAAGTGGTCAGCACACGCGCCAACGCCGCACTTGCCAGACTCGGAGGCGAATCTTCGCGGGCCTCCCTCACGGAAGGCCTGACCGCCGAGGAGATTGAGCGCGATACGGCAAGTATCAAGAAGATCATGCACGTCTGGCGATTAATTGGTAAACGCTCGCCGTCCACTATCACGCTCCCATCCGGCAGAAGGCTAATCCCCAAAGAGTCTGCGACCGGACGAATTACACAGCGTGAGACTGCCCTTGGTCGGCCGCGTCACCACAAAGGGAAGGGGAGGAACTAATGGCTATAGCTGGCTTCGAAACACCGTCCCAGGTCCGAGCAGTTCTCGAAGGTTTAGCGCACGAGCGTCGCAGCCATATCCGGGACGCTCGACATCTGGCCGAGATTGAAAAGCAAGAGGCTTTATTCCGCGCTGAGCTACAGCGGATGGAAGAGGAAGGCACTCCAGAAGAGGAAGCCACGACGAATCCCGCGCTGGGAACGCTTTCCTATGTCGGTATTCCGGGCGTCGACCGGGGGCGAATCGTCTGATGCCCAAAGGTCCTGGAGGCAAACCCTCCAATCCAACCAAGTCACCGATCAAGTATGTCCCGGTGCCGAAGCCCAAGAAGAAGTGAGCCCGCTGTGATTTTGAGAGTCTGCGCTGGCCCGGTAGGCGGTCCCTACTGCGGCAAGCTCATTCCGGCAGACAAGCGGCGATGCCCTGCTCACGAGCAAGCCGAGAACGCCCGACGTGCGGAGAAGTCAAAGCGGCACGGACTCAGGACGCCCCATTGGCTCGCCGTCCGTAAGGCTCGACTGCTCATGGACAGCGGGCTGTGTACGTTCAAGCTGGACGGGTGCACCGTCTATGCCGAGACCGTTCACCTGGCTCCCGAGTTCAAGGGCAATCACCTGCTCGCCTCGACTGAGAACACGAGGAGCGCTTGCCGTCACTGCCACGGGGTTGAAGACGGCGGACGAGCTCATGCGCGCAGATGGTCCTAGGAGGCGCTGTAAGCCCTCCTGAGCCGTTCTCAGAACTGGTTTTCATGAACCCGGCCGGCTCTCCCTGGACTGCCAATGCAACCCAGGAACCCAGGGAGAGCAAAACCGAACAGGAGCTACTTCGCTGGCCGGAACGCGACCTGAATCTGAAGGGCTACTCCCGGCGGTGCCTCGAAACCAAGGATTTCGTCGGTGCTGTAGTGACCCGGCACCGCCGAAAACCCGGTGTCCAGGTCTGTGAAGTCCTCCGTCACCTTCGTCCCGCGGAAATAGTCAGTTTCCTCTCCGCTCGCGTAGAACGTCTGCGCTCCCGCCGAGCCAGGTGCGATGAACCAGCTCTCGATCTCGATCGAGGCGTGACCGGCACCGGCCCCGCCGCCGCCGACCGTGTGGAAGCAAAAGGCGAGCTCGGCATCGCCCCAGGTCTGCGTCCCGTCGGCCGAGCGGTCGAACTCGACCCAGCCCCAGGAGCCCCCGAGCCCCTCCTCGCAGACGGCGGGATCGGGGTTGTTGCAATTGAAGGAAAACCCGATCTGCCACATGTCGTGGCTAACACCACCGCCGTAAGCACCCGCGGACGAGGCAAACCCCGCCGCAAGCGTCGTCACGACGGCAAGCGCCGCCAAAATCAGAAACGAACGTCGCATAACTGTCCCCTTTCCCGAACCTGGATTCCCCGGGCCGCTCCAGGCCATCCTGAACTTGTTGCTGTCGCAGGGCAAGCCGCAAGCGACGGGGCGACGCCCCTTTGTGCAACGAGTTCTAAGCCGAGGGGGGTGGTTATGGGAGCAGACGACGCCCCGAGACCCCTGACCACGTTGCCGCGAGAAAAAGCGCGGAGGGCGCGCGAAAAGTAGGAGGATTTCATGGACGGAGGACTCGACAACGTTGTCTCAATCAATCGCTTGGTCGGGAAGGCCGTCGCGGCGGAAAGAGAAAGGACGAGGAAGCGACTGCGGCGCGAAGCGATGGAAGTCGAGCGACTGGCGCGCCTCGAGCGGCTCCGGCAGCTAACAGCCTCGGCGAGAACGAGCCCACGCTGGATGATGGTCGGCGGTCGCTGGACGTGGCACGAGTACGCCGCCGAGCGCGGCGGGTTTGTCGACACAGGCATCGCGCCTGTGCCCGGTGTACCGCTCCCACAGCAGCGGCCCGAGGGGCGCTAAACCCGCGCGACCCGCGGGGGTGGGAGTAGGTCTAGTGCTTTCGGCCGAGCAACCGCGCGATGACGGCGCGGAGCAGCTTCCGGGGTGAGCGCTGGCCGTTATCGAGCCCGGTTGGCATTGGGCGGCTACGGGTTAGGCGTGCCCAACAACTTCGCCGATTTCGATGCTGTTGATGGTGACCGCGTCGCCCGCAGGCGGATTCGTCTTGATCCGCTCCGCCGCCGCCTGCGCGGCCTCTTCGGATTCGAAGATGATCATCGCCGTGCCAGTACTCTCATCGAGCCTGACCCAGTGCCCCGCGACGAAGCCTGGCGACTGCCTTATGCGCGGGATGCCCTCCTCTTCCAGGACCTTCCTCCCCTGCTCAATGTCGTGAATCGTGGCCTTGGTGACGACTGCGTGCATGAGTGCTCCCTTCTAGGTACGACTGTCCAGCGGACCGTACTCCACTAGGCGTCCAGGGGCCGCGACTCTACGCTTGGCGAGCCCACCTCACAAGTACCTCGCACGCCCGCTCGAGCCCGCGCCGGCTAAGGAGCTCGGCTAGGGCCAAGGCTGCGTTTCGCTTCCGCCCGGTCGCAAGTGCCGCGAGCGTGGCGAGGACCGCCTGACCCTCTTCGAGATCCTCGTCCATCTCGCGGCAGTAGCGGCAGTGCCAGCGGAGAGCGCCGCGACGAAACCTGGCGGGATCATGCTCGCTGAGCAAGAGAAGCAGCTCGAGGCTGTCCGTCAGCCCGAGCGGCTTGAGCTCGGCGGCGGCTGCGAGGGCGTTGGTGAGACTCCGGTGGTCCAGCGAGCGGCGTAAGCGAGCGTAGGGTGAACCGCTACTGGACATAGCGAACATATGTTCGCATACTGGTCGAGATGCCGGTCGTTGACCAATGTAGAGATGGGGCGCAAGACTGGACCGCCCATGGCACGTCGCCCGAACCTTTACCAAGCCGCAGCGTGGAAGAACCCAGTGGCGCAAGGTGTGAGCGACACATGGTTCGTGGAGCTACATGGCTACGCGAAGCGGTCGTCGGCGGAGCTGCCCTATTCGGTACCGAACGAGTACGTTGCGAGCAGGATTGGGCAAGTCCTGGGCCTTCCCGTTCCACCGGGCGCGGTAATCGAGACACCGATCGAAGAGCAGGGAAAGGCGTGGCTGACGTTGAACTTCGCGCCCAAGACCGAGCTACTTCCCCCTATCGACCCCGCGATCACCGTTGCGGCGGTCCCGGATCTCGCGGCAGGCGTCGTGGCCTTTGACCTCTTCATCGCAAATACGGATCGCCACGTAGGCAATCTCGCTTTCCTTCCCTCTCAGAAGCGGCTAGACATCTTCGACCATGGACATGCTCTTCTGGGTATCCGCCTAGGGCGCGTCCAGAATCGTCTCGATGAACTTCGCGGCCAGACAGGTTTGTCCGGCGCGGCTGTCGATGGGATCCCGAGCAATCGCCATTGCTTGATCGATCACATTACGTCTGCGACAACGCTGATCGGCTGGAGTGAAGAGATACAGCGAATTGTGGGGGATCGGTTTCTCGGACGCGTTTGCGAGGAGGCAGCAGCTCTCGACGCCGGGGCGAGTCCTGAAGAGATGATGCGGGCGGAGCAGTTCTTGGGCGAACGGCGAGACAGCCTGAAGCGCATCCTTTTCGACCATAGGACCGAGTTCACACGCATCGAGGAAGATGATTGGGGGATGGAGTTATGACCACTCGCGTGTATGTGGCGAAGTACATCCGTGACCCCCGACGATGGGAACCCACGAACGTTGGTGTAATCGTCGCTCGCGGAGACGATGTAGAAGCGCGTTTCATCGGTGAGCGCGCTGATGGTGGCGTGGACCGACGTTCGGCTCGCTTCGTCGGAGACACCGAGGTCTTCGAGGAATGGGTGCGCTACTGGAGACGGGCCCTCAACCGTGGAGCTGAAGGCACCAAGGAGGTCCTGTCGCGGCGTACCCCCAACTATTGGGTGGCCGACCAGGGCGAACTCTGGTACGAGGGGGAGGGGCTCGAGCTAGCAGAGCTCGCGCGCCGCTACTTTGACGAGCTCGTTCAGCGGCTGGACGACGAAGGCGCGGACGCCAGCGCACCGCAGCTACGACAGCGTGTGGATCGTCTCCTTCAGCAAGCCGAGCTTGTAAAAAGCAAGGGTTTCCAGCGAGACGCCACGGTCGAGGCTGTCCGACTTGATCCTCCAGAGAAGTACAAGTTTCACTACGTCGTGGCTAACGGGCGCATCACGGTCGGCCAAAGGGTCTCGCTCGATCCCGTCTTTGTCCACGACGTTCTTTGGAAGTTCTCGCACCTACCAGAGAACTACGGGCGCGTCGCCTTTGTATCGGGTCCCGAGGCCCCAGACGATCTAGGCCCCACGCTCGTACATCTCGGCAGGAACGCTCATGTCATCGACGTATCGTCGGCCTCAGCGGAGAAAGATGTCCGCCAAGCGTTCGGACCGCCCAGCTAGTCGCTTCTCCCGTCCGATCTCCGAAGGAACGTCTTCGAGCTCCCGTCGTAACTAGAAGAAGATGCGGTGGGAGCCCGAATTCGCTGCCTTGGTCGGCGTCCTGATCGGACTCGCGTTCGTCCTCATGCTGCTCAGGGTCATCGGCGTTCTATGAGCCGGGAGCGCGTGTGTCAGCTTTTCGCCAGCCGCTGACCGACCGCTCGCTGCCCCAAGGTCGGGAAGAAGTTCGGACGCTTCGAGCATAAGGAGAAGCCCTTCGAGGAGCGCAACTACCGGATCGAGCGCTACGCCTCCACAGGCTCATCCAACGGCCTTAACAATCGCACGAAGCTCCCTCTCGCAGCGTAAAACAGTGCGCATTCGTCGCGGGGCATGGTGGACGCTGTCACAGTCGTCGGGGAACATTTGTTCCCTAACCATGTCCGGCGCGTCTGGGAACAAATGTTCCCTTACGCCTGCAAAGCGGAGAATTCCACCTGTGGATTCGCGATCCACAGGGCCGTTAATAGGGCCATTACGCTTTTCCAAGAACTCGGGGTCGTCTTCGGTTCGCTCCGGGCGGCCCCGAGAGGGCCCATAGGAGCGAACGACACAGAAGGAGCGAACATGACGTACGAGCCAACAGCGCGCGACATCAAGCGGCGCGTCCGCATAGCGCGGGCGCAGATCGCGGCGGGAGGGTACAAAACCCGAACCTACCGATCAATCTCTCGCCCGCTCACTGAAGAGGACCAGACCGAGCGCGTCGACGTCGCCGCCCGCGTCGGGCGGATCTTGGACGCGGCGGATGCGAACAACCTCGGCGTTGCCAAGGACGCGATGCGCGATTTCATCGCCGCCTACGGTCTCGGGCGCCCATTCGCCTGTCGCCAGTGTCAAAACCGCTACGAGTGGCCTGGCGAACTCGACGATCACGTCCTCCTTTCCCACGGGGGCGCCGAGTAGTGAGTCAGGAACCGGGCGAACGGTTCGCAGCTCTCCAGGCCGAGATCGCCCGCGGCCGCGGCGCGCGGCTCTCGCCAGAGGAGCAGGCGAAGTGGGATGAGCGCTACGTGGTCGGCGGCAACTCGGAGAACGGAGCTCAATCGAATGTAGTGACGCTTCTACATTCGGCGAACGTTGAGGACGAGCTCGGACCGCTCCTCGACGCGGTGGTCGCCTTCTATCGCCGGTTCGTCATCGTAAGCGCCGAGCAGGCCGACACGCTCGCCCTCTGGACGCTCCATACGCACGCCTTCCTCGCAAGCGACTACACGCCGTACATCCTGATCACGAGCCCCGAGCGCGAGTCGGGAAAGTCGCGGACGATGGAGATCGCCCATTTGCTCGCCGCCAAGGCTGAGCCGACCGCCAACGTGTCCGTCGCCGCCGTCTTTCGGATCTCTGCAGAGGACCCGCCGCCAACGTTCCTCATGGACGAGATCGACATGATCTTCTCGCCCAAGTCCGACCGCAGCGAGCTCCAAGGGCTGCTGAACGCGGGTTTTCGGCGCGGCCAGTACGTGCTCCGCATGGTCGGCGAGGGCTCGAGGATGCAAGTCGAGCGCTTCCACGTCTACTGCCCGAAGATGCTCGCCGGCACGTCCAACGCCAGGCTCGCCGACACGATCCGCTCTCGCTGCATCATCGTCCAACTAAAGCGCAAGCGGAAGAACGAGCTGGTCGAGCGCTTCCGACGACGGGAGCTCGAGCAGGAGGGCGGCGAGCTCGCTGCGGCGATGCGCGTCCTCGCGGAGCGTCATCTCGACACGCTCGATGCTGCCCGCCCCGAGCTCCCGGATGAGTTGAGCGACCGCGCGCAAGATGTTTGGGAACCGCTCCTCGCAATAGCCGAGCTCGCCGGGGGCGATTGGCCCCAGCGGGGGAGGACGGCAGCGGTCGCCCTCTCGGCGAGCGCACGAGTCGATGACGAGTCACTCGGTGTACGGCTGCTCTGGGATTGCCGCGCCGCCTTCGACTCCAAGGACGTCGACCGCTTCGCCACTCGGACACTCATCGAAACGCTCTGCGAGGACGAGGAGGCACCGTGGGCCACCTGGCACCACGGAAGCCCTATCTCCCCGCGCAAACTTGCCACCCTCCTCGGTCGCTACGACGTTCACAGCCGCACGGTCCGACTCCCCGGGGGCGAGACGCCGAAGGGCTACTTGCGCGAACAGTTCGAGGACGCCTGGGAACGCTACCCCGCGCCTGTACCCCCCTCTCTATCCGCCACAACGCCACAACCCGCATGAACACAGGGATTGAGCCCATTTTCTATCCGCCACAAGAGAGACCGTGTGGCGTTTGGAAAAGTGGCTCAAACCCGCATGGATACAGCGATGTGGCGTTGTGGCGGATAGAACAGCGATATGGGGGTCGAGAGGCGGATGAGAGGGCTTGACGGCCGCGGCCCTCCGATCGGTCGAGCGGGCCTTTCTGGCCCTGCTACGCGCTCGAAATCCCGGCGTCGATTGGATCGCCGTTCGGCCAGGGGAAGGATTCGAGCGGCCCGCGTCTGCCGCGGCGGGGGAAGTCGTCTGGGGCCTCGCCGTGCCAGAGAACCAGCGAACGGCTCTCGATCCCGTCCCGGCCACGTCGGACCATGACGGCGTCGATCCCGGCGGCCAGTAGTTGCCGACGCTCGCCCACAGAGAGATCGCCCCAAAGGTCACCGAGATCGGCCACCGCGGGCAAGGCGACTGTCGGCCCGAGCGCAACGTCGAGCCGCTCGCGCGCCTCGTCAAATCTGCGCTGGCGAACCTCGAGGCCGGCAACATAGAGCTCTCGCCCGAACTCGGTGATGTCCGCCTCGATCCACGCCTGGAGCTCGACCTCGGCTGCTTCCAAGTCTTTCCCCGCACGCTCCGCGGCCTTCGCGTTCGGGAGCGGCCGCGCCAGCATCCCACCCGGTCCGAGGGCTTCGAAGAAGCGCTCGATCACGTACGGCTCGACGACGCGGCCGAGCACGCTGGCGGGAGCCTCACACTTACCCGCGGCGTGATCGCCACGGCAGCGGTAGAGGCGCAGCTTCTCGCCACTCGCCGCGCGCATCGAGTCGGGCTTCATGACGTAGCGGCATCCAGCGCAGCGCAGGAGACCCGCGAGCAAGGCACCGTCGCCGTTGCCGTTCATGAGCGGGGAGAGGCCGCGGACGC
>WNGA01012764.1_pt1 | contig 17984 bp, 16 predicted proteins | sample 5400061 | NCBI WGS metagenome assembly WNGA01 (sample SAMN13153366, study PRJNA577476) | soil metagenome | isolation source: 100 cm soil or saprolite under grassland replicate 2 | place: USA:California | collected 2016-06-15 | reverse complement strand
AGGCACCGACGCCGGCCGCCCGGGCGGGCGGCCGGCGTCGGCAATGCGGGAAGGCGGGCGAGTGGTCAGCAGGTGGATGGCCCCACGAGGGCGGGCACACGTTGACGGCAACGCTCGCCCGTGCCGGCCTGCCGCCGGACCGGTTCGCGCACGCGGCGGCCGAACACGGTTGGTGCGCCGGGTGCGGTCACTGGCGGGGCTTGTCCTTGCCGTGGGGCCGTCGGGCGAGTTGCTCGACACCGGTCGGCTCGTCGTCGGTTTCGGGGCGGGCCACGGCCTGGCGCAGGGCGGTGGTCTCGCCGATGATGGGCACCGGCGGGCGGGTCAGCATGGTGAACGCCGCGGTCTCCCGGTTGGCCACCACCAGGCGGCTGGCCGTGGTGTACGCGTCCAAGTGGGACAGGTCGTGCTCGTCCAACTCGGGCACCGTGTGCCGGGCCAACTGGTGCGCGTCCTCCGGCGAGCAGTTGAAGAAAATCTTGTTTCTCGCGTTGGCGGACAGCGCCAGTTGAGTGTCACGCGGCAGTTGGGTGAGGTTCTGGTGCGCCAAAACGAGGCCGAGGTGGTAGCCGCGGGCTTCGGCGAGCATGTCGCCGACCGACCCGGCGAGGTTCAGCACATTGTGTGCCTCGTCGATGTATATCGATGCGTCGCGGCGTTGGTCTTCCGGGATGCGGGCGCGGGCGGTGGCCGCCTGCCACACAGAGGCGAACACGAAGCTGCCCATCAGCTTCGCGGTCTCCTCCCCGATCTGCCCCTTGGGGAGACGGGCGAGGAGGATGCCACCGTCGAGGATCCTGCCCATGTCGAAGCTGGATTTGGGCACGCCCAGGGTTTCCCGGACGAAGTCGCGCAACAAGAAAGCCCGCAGTCTCGCGAGGACCGGGCCGATGATCTGCGCGCGCAGGGGTGGTGGGGTGGCCTCGTACCACTCCCAGAACCCTTTCAGTCCCTCGGGATCGTCGAGGTCGACCGTGAACGCCGCCCTGAACTGCTTGTCGTTCAACAGCGGAGGCACCAGCGTCAGCGTGGCGTTGGCCTTGCGCATCAGCGTCAAGCACGCCACTCGCAGCACGTCGTCGATGCGGGGTCCCCAGTGCCGCTGGAAGATCTTGCTGAAGATACTGACGATGTTGTCGACGACCAGGTCGTCGTCCAGCCCGGACAGCGGGTTGAGGGTGGCGCCGCGTTCCTGGTCCGGGTCGATGAGGACGAGCCGGTCCGCGACGGATGCGGGCAGCCGGTCCAGGATGTCCAGGGCGAGGTCGCCTTTCGGGTCGATGACGACCACGCCGCGGTGGGCTTTGACGTCGTCGAGGACGAGGTGGGTCATCTCGGTGGACTTGCCGGAGCCGGTGGCGCCGAGCATGTGGATGTGTTCCCGCGCGTCGACCACCCGCAGGGCCACGCTGTGGCCGCCGACCTCCGCCCGACCCAGCACCTTGGTACCCCGGCCGCCGCCAGGTACGGCGACTGGTGCGGGGACGGCCTTGGCGCGGGCCCGGTCCAAACCGGGCACGGCCACGTCGGTGGGCAGCGCAGCGAGAACGGTGAGTTCGTCGGCGGACAGCAGGAACCCGCGGGAGAACCGGCGTCCGGCAAGCACCGCGGCCGGGTTGGCCAACTTCCGGCGCCGTAGCCGGTTGCGGCTGGTGTAGATGCCGTACGCGGAGGCGATGCCGTGGGCGACGGTGACCAGCCGGCGGCGGATCGCGTCGGAGTCGGGGTCGGTGCCGCGGCCGGGTTGGGCGGCGACGGCGTAGCGGATGCCGACCTCCCACTGCGGCGCCAGGGACTTGTCGAGGGCCGGGCGGGCGTCGTGGTCGCGGATCGGGTCCGGTGGCAGCGCCCGCCCGTACCCGCCGGCCGCCGAGGTGTGGCTGCGGGTGGGGGTGATGAGTTCGGTGAGCAGGTTCAGGCCGCCGCGCAGCCAGGTGGTGGGGTCCAGCGGGCCGCCGCCGGGTGGCCGGCCGGTGCGCAGCGCGGCGGCGGCGCGCCGCGCCTGGGTGACGCGGCGGGGTGCGGCGGGTCGGGTCAGGATCTGCACGCAGGCCCGCTCGCTGGCGGACAGGCCGGCGCCGGCGGCGACGAGGGCGCGGGTGGGGTCGGTGTCGTGGTCGGTTTCGAGGGGGTACCAGGCGGGCATTGCCGGCGCGAGGGCGCCGCCTTCGTCCCGCACGGTGTTGCCCGTGGTGGGCACGGGGATCGGGTCGGTGGCGTCGGCGATGGTGGCCGATGCGCCGGGCCAGGCGGCGCGGACGGCGGCGGCGACCGGACCGGCCGGGACGGTGCCGGGCAGCCACACGTGGATGGTCAGGGCTCGGCCGGTCCACCGGTACTCCATCGCCACGTGCGGGGCGCCGTGGACGAGGCGCCGCCACCGTGAGGGGGCGAGCAGCTCGTAGAGGTTGGCCCACCATGCGCTCGCCCCGGCCGGGTCCACCTCCGGTGGCGGGGTGATCAGCACCTGCTGGGCGTGCAGGGCGAGGCGCTGGTGCCGCACGGTGCGGACGCGGGCGGTGGCGATGGTGCCGGCCACGACGAGGGCGGCGGCGACCGCGGCCAGCCAGGGTCTGGCCGTCGCCCATGCGGCGGCGGCCTGGATGAGGTCGACCAGGTGGGAGTGCGGTGCGGTGGGCACCATGTTGGGGTCCACCGACCGCGACGGCGATGGTGTAGGTGTGGGAGGCATGGAACACTCCGATAGGAAGGTCCGATGTGGACGGACGGATGTGCGTGGGAGAGAAGGGGTTTACAGGTCCGGGTCGTCGATGAGGTCGGCCAGTCCGGCGCAGAGCTGGTGCTCCCGGGCGGACGCGACGGTCTGGAACGCGACCCGGTGTGAGCCGGCCAGCAGCAGGGCCTCGCCGCGGCCGGCGGCCAGCAACATGCGGGCTTCGCCGCCGGTGAGCGCGAACGTCTCGGCGATCAGGTCGATGGCCTGTGGGGCTTGGCGCATCAGGATTTGGGTGGCGGCGTTGGCGATGACCGCCTGGCCGAGGTCGGAGCCGAGGAGGTCGGCGGCGTCCTGGGTGACCACCGCCACCCCGGCCCTTCTCTTCCTCGCTGCTTTGGCGAGGCGGTAGAGGAACCGGGCGCCTTCGCCTTCGCGGAGCAGGGTCCAGGCTTCGTCGACGACGACGAGGCGGCGGGAGCCGATCCCGTCGGCGCGGGCGGTGGTGGGCACGTCGACGTCACGCCAGATCGCGTCCAACGCGAGGAGCATGCCGGGGGCGCGTAGCTCGTCGGCGAGCTGCCGGGTGGACCACACCACCAGGTGCCCGCGCGGGTGGAACGTCGTCGCGCCGTCGAACAACTCTTTGAACGAGCCTTCCGTCCAGGGCGAGAGCCGGGCGGCCAGGGTCTGCGCCCCCGGGTACTCCGCTTGCTGGAGGGTGGCGGCGAGGTCGCGGAGCAGCGGCGCCGGCCGGGCCCAGCTGTTCGGGTCGTTGCTGATCCCGGCCGCGGCGTAGGTGGCGGTGATCGCCTTGTCCAGGGCCGCGCGTTCCTGCGGTGGGGGCTGCTGCCCGAACAGCACCGAGATGAGGGTGTGCAGGAACAGGGCGCGCCGGGTCAGCGCGTCCGGGCGGCGGTCGCCGGCCGGGATGTCCATGGGGTTGATCCGGATGCCGGCCGCGCCGAGTTGCAGGGCGGTACCGCCGACGGCGTCGCACAACCGCAGGTACTCGTCTTCGGGGTCGATGATGCTGACTTGGACGCCGTCGTAGAGCGAGCGCAGCGTCTCCAACTTGACGAGGTAGCTCTTGCCGGCGCCGGAGCGGGCGAGCACCACGGAGTTGTGGTTGTCGCAGGACCAGCGGTCCCACCAGACGACGCCGTTGGAGGCGCTGTTGAGCCCGTACAGGACCCCGCCGGCGGGTACGCCTTCGCCGGGCAGCGGCGCCGGCAGATCCGCACTGGCCAACGGGAACGCCGCGGCGAGGGCGTCGGTGTCGAAGACCCGCCGCATCCGCAACGAGTCCACCCCGAGCGGCAGGGTGGTGGTCCAGCCCTGCAGTTGCCGCCAGGTGGCCGGCTGGGTATCGAGCAGGACGGAGGCGGCGGCGGCGCGGACCTCGGCGACCGCCTCCACCAGGTCCTCCTGGGTGGGGGCGTGGACGCACAGGTAGTGCCCGACCCGGAACAGCCGGGCCGCGCCGCGGGCGAGGCGGTCGGCGAGGTCGGCGGCGTCTTCGGCGGCGGCGTCGGTGACCGGGTCACCGAGGCGGCCCTTGTCGAAGTCGAGGCGCCGGTTGGATTCCAGCCGGGCCCGCTGCCGCCGCAGCCGCGTGGCAGCGGTGGCCGCGGGGATGGGTTCGATGTGCTGGACCACGTCGACGCGGCCAGGCCAGGCGAGGAGGGCGTCGAGCCAGGCCAGGCCGACCTCGGGCGGGTACCCGGTGATGATCAGTACGGCGGTGTAGCCGTCGCCGACCTGCAGGTGCCGGGGGGTGGATTCCACCGCGGCCGGGCCGATCGTCGCCGCGAGGGCCGCGGCGTCGTCGCCGCCGCCGTCAAACGAAGAACGGCGCCCCCTGCTGGGGACGCCGTTGGTGGTGGGTGTGGTCTTCTTCTTGCGTTTCATCGGGTGAGCTCCTCGTCGAGGCGGGGTGCGGTGACCGGCTGGTGCGCCGGGGTGCGGGGCCAGGACGCGTCGGCGTACTGGTAGGGGTCGACCGCGGCGGTCAGCACCGCGGATGCGGTCGCTCCGTCCAGGACCCGGGTCTGGGCGCCGAGGGTGGACAGGGTGGCGGCGGTGTGGTCGGCGCGACGCATCGCCTCGGTGGCGGCGCCGCGTTCACCGTGTGCGGTGTGCGCGATGGTGACGGTGCGCCACAACGGATCCCGGTGGGCGGCGACGTCAAGCAGAAAATCGCTGTAATCGAGGGCGGCGTCGGCGAGGGCCGGGTGGGGCAGGGATTCGGCGGCGTCGGCGACCCGCATGGCGTGGCTGGTCAGGTCGACGCGCTGGGCGGAGACCACGACCTGCACCGGGCCGGTGAGGCTGTTGAGCCAGCGGGCGTAGGAGCCGACCAGCGCGGCCTGTTCCGCGCCGGTGCGCAGGCCGACGTTGACGGTGGTCGCGGCGACCAGCACGGTCGCCCCGTCGCCGAGGTCGATGACCCCGTCGTCGCTGATTGCCTGCGCGGGTAGCCGCAGCACCGCCGGCGCCGGCCCGTCCGGCGCTACGGCCGGTGCCCACGCGGGCGCCCGGGTGGCGCCTTCGGGGGCTGGGGCGGCCCGGCGGGGTGTGCGGCGGTGCATGATGGCGGCCCACAGCCACGCATCCAGCGGCAGACCGTCGCGGCGGCCCAACGCGAGCGCGACCGCGACCCCTGCCAGGGGGATGAGCAGGATCGCCACCGCGGGCAGCGGCAGGAACCGGCCCACGGTCTTGAGGATCAGGTAGCCCAGTGCCGCGGCGGCGCCGATGATGGCGACCTGCCGGGCGGTCAGGCCCCACACGATCCGATCGGGTGCCTCGATGTCTGCGGGTACCCGGGCGTGAACTTCTTCAGCGTCCACAGTGGACTCCTATCGGTGACGTTGCGGGTTGGGGATGGGCCGGGGGACGTGACCACGGCCCGGGAACGGTTCGGCTGGGCGCCGGTGGGTGCCGGCGCCCAGCCGAGGATGGTGCGGAGGTCAGCGGCGGCGTGGGGTGTTCCACTGGCCGCGGACCGGTGGCCGGATCGGTCGGGTCTTGGGCATCGCGGTGGCCGGGTTGGCCCCGGTGGGGATCACCGGCCGCGGACCCGCCGGCGACGGCGTGGGTGTCACGCCGGCGGCCCGGATCGGTGGGCGCGACGAACGCGGCGGGGTGGACGCCGGCCGCTTGGGCACGACACGCCAGGCCGGGTCGACGCCCGCGGCGACTTCCTGCGGGGTGTACGGGCGTACCGGGCGGCCGGTGGGCCAGGCCACACCGACCCGTCCCGGACCGGCACCGGCCGGCGGCGGCAGCGGTCCACGACCCGAGCCGCCGCCGCGCGTGCCGCCGCCGCCCGGGCTCCCGCTACCGCTGGTGCCGCCGCTGCCGCCGGAGGACGGTGTCCCGCCGCCGCCGAGGGTGTGCGGCATCCGGGTCCGGCCGCCACCACCGCGGGATCCACCACCGCCGTGGGGTCCGCCACCGCCGCCGAAGCCTCCGCCGGGTCGCCCGCCACGCGACCCACCACCGGCACCGCCGGCGCCGGCCCGGCCGCCGCCGGTGCGGCGGAACGGCATCCGCAGCACGCTGGTCAACTGCTGGACCAGCACCATGCGCAGCATCAGACCAACGACGTTGTGGCCGCCACCGCCCTTGGTCACGTAGCGGCGCATCAGGCCGGGGATCTTGATGACGACCCACAGCAGGCACATGACGATGAACAGGTTGAACGTGCCCGTCGGGTCGTGCGGGATGCCCAGTTGCGGCACGTTGGCGTTCGGGTTGAGGAACACCGACAGCGCGGTGTGCAACGCGATCGCCTGCAGCACCACCGTGGCGAGGGTGGCCAGGATCGAGCGCCACCACAGCTTCGCGGCCCCGTCGGTGAACGGGGTGGCGTGGCACGCGAGGGCGACGGGGCTGATGCCGACCAGGACGACCAGCACGCCGAGGCGCACCATCCAGGTGACCAGCAGCATCCCGGTCAACACGGCGATGATCAGCCCGATGATGACGGCCAGGAACGCGCTGGCTGGGTTGTTCAGCGAGTCGAAGGTGACCTGCTGCATCTGGCCAAGCGAGCCCTGGGAGGTCACGCCGTCGCCGGTGAGCGCCTGGGTCAGCGCGTTGGCGAGTTGGACGAGGTTGGCGCAGATCGGGATGGCGAAGTTGGCCGCGATCCAGCCGACGACCAGCCGCGGTACCAGCTCACCGACACCGTAACGGGACTGCACGGTGCCGTTGGTCATCACCACGATCCCGGCGGTGATGATCGCCAGGATGAAGCAGGCGTTGACCACCATCAGCGACTTGGCGGTGATGGCGGTGACCTGCGGCAAGGTGCTGACGTCCGGGGTGGTGAAGGCCGTGGTGGCCAGCAGGCCCCACAGCATTTTCAGGATCGCCAGGATCGCCTTGGCGAACCAGGTGATCGCTCCGTTGATCAGCCAGGCGACCATGTCAGCCGCCCAGGATGTTCTTCAGGATGGTCAGGATGATCGGGGCCAGCAACGCGAGTGCGTAGCCGATCCCCGCGCTCTTGAGTGAGCCCTTGGCCCGTTCCACCTGGGCGGGGTCGCCGCCGGCCATCAGGTACTGGGCGCCGCCGATGGTCAGGAACAGGGTGGCGACCGCGGCGATGATGCCGGTGACCCAGGTGGTCATGTTGCCGATGACCGTGGGCAGGTCGTTGACGGCCAGCGGTGTGGTGCCGGCGGCCACCGCCGGGGTGGCCGCGGCGGCCAGGGCCGCGATGGTGACCGCGACGGTGGTCGCGGCACGCCGGATGGCGTTGCGGTAGTGGGGTTTGCGGTGCATGGGTGCCTCACACCTCCCGCCCAGCAGCGCTGGGCGTTCGCGACGAGCGGATGGGAGGCGTCACCGCAGGAGCGGCGGGGCGGGCCGTGGGAGCCTTGCTCCTTCACGGATGCGAGTGGCAACGGGTGTGAACACGGCCGTCTCGGCCGGCCCGTCCCGCGCGAGCCCTGGGTGGCGCAGGGAACCGCGCGGTGACCCGGTGTTGCTGTTCGAGGGTCGGTGGCGATTCCTTGCCCACCAAGGGCTCCAGTTGGGTACCCAACTCAGCACCCCGGCCGGTGCGGGGACCCAACTGACCCAACTGGCACCCAACTGGCGCCCAACTGAGCCCTGTTGGGCCGGTGGGTGCGGCTTCGCGAGGCACCAAGCGGGGCGCTGTCGGGTTTCGGGGCGCGGTCGGGGACTGCCTGTCGTCGGCCATCGCGTCAGGCCGAGCGTTCGGGCCGCAAACACAAAAAGCGGGGCGACGACCCGTGGATGGGTCATCGCCCCGCTGCTGTGTTGGGGTGGCCGATGCGCGACCGGCCGCCGCGGTGGATGCCGATCAGCCGGTGTCACCGGTCAGGGTGGTGTACACGTCGCGGGTCATCTCGTCCCACTCGATGCTCAGCTCGCGGGTGCCGTAGAAGCACAAGCCGCACCCATCGGCGGCGTGGTACGCCCACACCGCCGGGTACGGGCGGGCGCGGCGCAGCACCAGGCTCCACTGCGGGGCGTGCAGGACGGCCACGACCGGGCGGGCCCACCGGTCCCTGCCGATCCGCACCGCACCCGGCGGCGCCGCTGCGGCCAACACCCTGGCCTGGCGGATGATGTCGCACACCACCTGCCGGTCGGGCAGCCACACCAGGTAGTCGTATGGGTCGTCGAGGTTGACGCCGATGCCGTCGGCAACCCGGTGGCGGGGATCGATGTCGGTGCGGCACTGGTCGGTCAGGTCGGCGGCCAGTTGGTTGGCGGCGCGTTGCCGCCGGCGGTGGCGGCGCAGGTAGCTCGGCAGGGTCATGGTGGCTGGGCGTACGACGACGACCGGGAACGGCCCCGGCCCATCGCCTTGCGGCGCCCTGGTGCGGCCCCGCGCCGGCAGGGCGGTCTGCGGTGTGGCTGTCGACGTCATGGCGCGCCCCCGTTCACCGGCTCGCCGCGCCGGCGGCAACGAGGTCACCCTCGTCGTCGGCGGTGTCGTTGACAGACAGGTCAGTGAACGCCTCCGGGTCGGGGCTGCCTTTCATCAGCGGGACGAGGGGCACCCAGTCGAGCTCGCCGGCGCGGATCGCGCCCGCCAGCCGAATTTCGGCCTTGCGGCGCCACGATGCGGCGACGGGGACGCTGATGCCGAGCTTGTCCGCCACCGTGGCGAGGGCGGCCTGGTCCAGGCGGGTGGCGGCGATCAGGAGGTACTCGTCCGGGTCGATGACCGCCTGCGCGACCGCGCGGGTCAGGACCCAGTCCGGGTGGTCCCAGGGCTGTTGGGGCGGCAGCGACCAGGTGGTGCTCACGTGGATCGCGTCGGACTGTTCTTCGCGTTCCCGGGCGGTCTTGACGGCCCGCGCGCCGGCGTCGATGAGTTTCCCGGCGATGCGGGTGTCGGCCAGGTCGATGCTGCGTAGCCGGTCGACGAACCCGACGAGCAGTTCGCTGTCGCGGTCGCTGGAGTCGCCGGGCCAGCCCTTGCCGAGCCTGCCTGCGATGCGGCGAAGCCCCGGCATGGCGATGCCGACCGCGGCGATCACCCATGCCGGGCCGTCGCGGCGGGCCCGCACGACCAGTTCCCGCCACACCGCGTCGCGCACCGGCCGGGGTGTGGCGTCGTTGATGAGCAGCTTCTTCAGCTCATCCAGCGGCAGGATCCGGTTGGGTAGGCCGGCGAAGCCGCGTCCGTCGAAGGCGAGCGGGGCGGGTGGGCACACGAGCAGGTCGAACGCGCGCTGCGCGGCGTCGAGGGGGGTGTTCGGCCAGGGCCGGCTGGTCGGGCGGCGGCGCGGCCGGGACTGTGCTGTGGTCATCGGTGTGCTCCCGTGACTAGGCGAGACGCCCGCACCCGGCCGCGATAAGGGCCGTGTCGGGCGTTGGTCGCCGTCCATGGGCGCACGCCAACCCAACGGGTTGGCCAACCAGCGATCACCCAACCGGATCATGAACCGGGCGGCGAATCCGCACCGCCAGTTGGGTGGTTGGGTCCAGCTCAGAGCCCATGACCCCGGCACGCTCGCCGCCGCCCGGCCGGTGCCCGGACCGCGCCGACGCCGTCCGTGCCGCGGCTGACATCTGGGCAGCTCACCGCGGGTGTGTTGGGTCCGTTGGGTGGCCGCTACCCAACTGAGCCAACTGGCCGCTCGCCAGCCGCCGGGCCCGCCAACACGAGGCGCCGTGTGTGGGCCCGGATGGGCTACCGGGGAGGCAGCGCCGCCATCGCCGCGGTCAGCAACAGGTTCTCGGCCACGGTGGCCACGTCGCGGGTGGCGTCGACGCTGCGCGCGCCGAACCGTCGCCACCCGGCCACAAGCGGCAGGTACCCCGCGAGGGCGGCGTCCAGGCTGTCACCGACCCGGCCGAAGTCGTTGCCCCGCTCGGGACGTCGCATCCGGGCGGCCATCGTCTGCTGGTCGATTTCGAGGAGGAACACCGCGTCGAATCGACCCGCGAGTTCCACCGCGTTGGCCGCCTGGCCGCACAGCCACAGCGACCGCGCCCCGGCCTGCTCGGCCTCGGCGATGATCTCGTCCAGGCGGCTGGCGTCCCACCGCCACAGGTGGCCGGCCAGCCAGGCCGCGTCCGGGTGGGCCGGCCGCGTCACCCGCCGCTCCTGCCCGTCGTACCACCCGCTCAAGGCGGTGTCGGCGTCGGCGCTGCGCGCGTGGTGCCCCCAGGCGCACAGCTGCCGCGCCACCGTCGACTTGCCGGCACCCGACACGCCGGTCACCAGGAAGCGGTTCACCGGCCCACCCTGCCACAGCTGCGAGGCGGCCCGGGCGTCGGCGGCGACCCGGCCGGTCCCGGCACCACACGACCGGTACTGCGACCGGTACCGGTCCGGGACGGCCGGTACCGCGGCGGTGAGCGGGCCTCACCGGTGCGGTACCGGCAGGCGCCCGCCCCGGTACCGGCGTTACCCGGTGCGGTACCGACGACCGGTACCGGTCAGCGGTGACCGGGGCCGACCGGTACACCGCCCGGTGACCGGCGCGTACCGGTGGCACCGGTACGCGTACCGCTGCGGTGACCGGTCCGCCCGCCCGGTACCGGTCACCACCGGTCCACGCCCGCCCATCGCCCGGACCATCGCCTGACACGCATTGTGACCTCGCAGTGCCCACAGCCGGGGCATGGCCCGGTCCCGCTCACCGCGGCGGTCGCTGGTTGCCGACGACCACGCGGCCAGCCACACCGGCCGCTCGGTGACCGTCCGTCATCCGCCGTGGAGCTGTTGCGCCGCGGGCAGCCAGATCACCCGGTCCCCGACCGGGCCGGTACCGGCGGGCCCGAAGCGGTACGCCAACCGGTACCGGAGCGGGCAGCGCGCCCGGTACCGGGCGGCGGCCGTACCGCTCACCGGTACCGGTCGGCGGTCACCGGTACCGGTAGCGGTTGCCTCAACCGGGGACCGGGCAGGCGAGCGGTACCGGCGGGCACCGCACCGGTACCGGCCCCGCCCGCACCGGTACCGGCCATGCCCGCGCCGGGTACCGGTCCCAGCCCGCTGTGGTACCGGTGGCGTGCGAGCCGCCCCCGGGCTCCGTGGGCCGGCGGCTTGTGACCCGACCGGCCCGGACTCGGACCGGGACCCGGCGACGCCCGGGGCCGCGGACGCCGTCCGGGGTGCCGCCGATCGGCCACCGCACCCAACTGGCGCCACCGCCGGTTGGGGTGCTCGACGGGCGGGATACCCGCGGGTTGGGTACCCAACCAGAAGCCAGTTGGGTACCCAACCCGCCAGTTGGGTCGTGGTCGGCGACCGCTACCCAACCCAGTTGAGTGGGGTAGCCAACTGGGTTGGGTGCCCCAGACGGCCGGTTGGGTGCCAGTTGGGTGGCCCTCCCCGCCGACCGCTGCGCGCAGGGGTCTGGTTGGGCCATGGGTTGGCGTGAACACAAGCCGCCCGGCGCGGGAGCCGCACCCGCCCATGACTGACCACCACAACCGCCCCGACGACGACCGCGACGGTCTGCACCCGCAGACCCCGCCCGACCCGCACACCCCCCATGACGCCGACGACCCGGTCGGCCCCAGCACCGCAGGTGACCCACTCGCGCTGTCCGAACTGATCGCCAGCGGCGACATCGACGTGGTCCCCGGCGACCCACCCGTCCCGATCGCGGTGTGGCGGGTCGCCGACGTCGACGCCCGCTTCGGCCACCACCGCGCCGACGCGCTCACCCCACGGCTGGCCGCGCTACTCGTCGGCACCCACACCCGCCCCGGCGACACGATCGTGTCGATCGGCCACGACCCAGCCCTCGCCGGTGCGGCCGGCGCGGGTGCACGCGTCTACCGCAGCGTCGCCCACCCCGACGACCTCGCCGGCCTCGACCACGCCGCCGGTACGGTCGCGTTGATCGTGCTGCCCTGGCCGCCGCCCGACCAGCCGCGCGGGATGAGCCGCGACGCGCTGATCGCGATGTTCGGCGCCTGCCGCCGGCTGATGAGCCCGGGCGGCTGCACCATCGTCGCTTTGGCCGGGCTTCCCCCGGGGCAGACGTTCGTGCAGCACAGCACCGCGCTGATCCCGGCGGCGCACCACGCCGGCCTCGGCTGGCTGCAACACATCGTCGCGATCACCGCGCCGATCGTCGGGCAGCGCATCACCTGGCGCGCCGCGCCGGCCGACCCGGCGATGCTCCGCGCCGCCGCCCACCTCAAGGTCCACCTGGACCTGTTTATCTTCGTGGACCGCGGGGGCCGGCATGGCTGACCCCACCAACCAAATTGTCCCCGCCACCCCACCCGGCGACACCGGTGTCCCGCCCGGCGACGACCCGACGCTCCCCTCACCGCGGCTATCGGTGGTCCTGGTCGGGCAGCGCAGCCTGGGCCGGCAGCGCCACGGCCGGTACGTCGCCGGGTCCGGGGCACACCCGGCAAGGATGGCCCCCGACCTGGCCGCCACCCTCATCCGCGACTACACGAAGCCCGGCGACCTGGTCTTCGACCCCCTCGCCGGGATCGGCACCACCCTCGTCGAGGCCATCCACGCCGGCCGCAACACCCTCGGCATGGAAGTCGAGCCCGGCTGGGTCGCCCTGGCCCGGGCCAACATCGACCTGGCCCGCCGGCAAGGCGGCGGCGGGCACGGCCGGGTCCTGCGCGGCGACGCCACCCGGCTGCCCCGCGGCGTCCCCACCGAGCTGCGCGGGCAGGTCGCCCTGGTGCTCACCTCACCCCCGTACGGCAAAACCATGCACGGGCGGGTCGAGCACCGCCGCGGGCCGCTGACCCGCTTCCACAACACCTACAGCCAGCACCCGCATGGCCAGCCGGCCGGTGGTGAGGTCGCCAGCCAGGCCGAGCCGGACCCGGCGAACCTCGCCACCCGTGGACGGGCCGCGCTGCTCGACGGCATCACCGCCGTGTTGGCCGGCTGCGTCCCGCTGCTCAAGCCGGGCGGGGTCATCGCCGTGGTGGCCAGGCCGTGGCGGCGCGACCACGTCCTGGTCGACCTGCCCGGCCAGACCATCCTGGCCGGCCTGGCCGCCGGCCTGGAACTGGTCGACTGCCGCCGCGCCGTGCACGCCGCGGTCCGCGACGGCCGGCTGGTCGCCCGCCACTCGTTCTGGCAGTTGAGCGTCGCGCGGGGCAGCCGCCGCAAGGGCCTGCCGGTCAGCCTTATCCAGCACGACGACATCGCCCTGTTTGCGGCGCCGACCGTCGCCCTGTTCCAGGCCCCGACCGGTGCGGGGTGGCCGGCATGAGCACGCCGCCGCCCCCGCGACCCGGCCGGCGCCCGACCCGAGCCGCCACCCCGGAAACCGTCGAGCCGCAGGGCTCGGCAACGGGACGCGAGTCGCGCTACCGTACCCGCCCGCCCGGCCCGGCCGGGGCCAGCCAGCACCCGGAAGCCAACCGGGTACTGCGGCTGACCCTGACCGAACCGGACATCGTGCCGATCACCGACGACCAGCATCAGCAGTCGGTCAAGGCGCTGTCCGCCATGATCGTCGCCTGGTTGCAGCGGCAGGCACACCACGGCCAGCCACCCGCCGGCTGACCCACGGACGCGGGGCCGGGCCGGCGAGGCTCCCCGCCACCCGGCCCCGCCCGTTTCCCGCTCACCCCAACTGCTTTGGAGACCACCATGCCCACACCCACCACCCCGCACCGCCCGTGCCGAATCGCGCTGTACACGCGCACCCGCGACCTGGCCGCCTCCTCCTCGATCGGGCAGGAGATCCGGCTGCGGCAGTTCCTGCTCGGCCACCCGGACTGGCAGCCGGTCGCCGAATACCACGACTACGGCGGCGACGCCCGCCAGACCCGGCCCGCGCTGCGTCGCGCGGTCGCCGACGCCCGCTTCGGCAGGTTCGACGTCCTGCTCGTCACCGCCGTGGACCGGCTCGGCCGCGACATGCGCAAGGTGGCCGCCCTGCTCGCCGACCTCGACCGCGCGGGGGTCGCCATCGTCACCGCGGACGGCGCGGTGAACACGACCCGCCCGCACGGGCGGTTCGTGCTGGCGGTGCTGACCGCCCTGGCCGAGTTCGAGGCCGCCACCCAGACCGACCACGACCGCACCGCCCGCGCGCGACGCCGGCGCCGCCGCTCGCGCCGCGGCGCCCAGCGACACCTGGGCGAGTGCGGCTGAGGAAAGGGAGAGGACCACCGTCATGGCGCGTCGCGCCACCACCCGCGCCGTCGCGCAGGCCGCCGAGAGCAGTGGCCTGCGCGTGGCCATCTACATCCGCCGCTCCACCGACGAGGAACACCAGCCCTACACCCTGGAAGCGCAGCGGACCAGCCTCAACGCCTTCATCACCTCCCAGCCCGGCTGGCGCCTGGTCGCCGTGTACTCCGACGACGCCTCCGGCGCCAAACTGGACCGGCCCGGCCTGCAAGCGGCCCTCGCAGCCGCCCGCGCTGGCCAGTTCGACGTCCTGCTGGTCTACCGCGTCGACCGGTTCACCCGCAGCATCCGCGACCTGTCCGACCTCCTGCAGAAGCTCGAACAGGTCAACGTGGCGTTCCGCTCAGCCACCGAACCGTTCGACACCGCCACCCCGACCGGGCGGCTGATGCTCTCGGCACCCGCGCCATCGCCACCCAGCTCAACCAGCGCGGCCTCCGCCGGCGCTCCGCCACCCTGTGGAGCTACAAGACCGTCGCCGACATCCTGGTCAACCGCGTCTACCTCGGCGAGATCCATTTCCGGGAAATCGTCGTGGACCACGCCCACACGGCCCTCGTCGACCCGGAAACCTTTGCCGAGGCGCAGCAGATCCTCGCCGTGCGCGGCGAAAACCCGGCCCGTAAGGCCGCCGCGTTCTCCGACTACCACCTCACCGGAAAGATCACCTGCCCAAGGTGCCGCCGGCACTACCTGGGTACCAACGCCACCGGCCGCCGCCGCGTCTACCGCTACTACACCTGCGCCACCCGCAGCCGCTACGGCGTCGCGCACTGCCCCGCACCCCGCATCGACGCCGACACCCTCGACGCCGCCATCCTGCACAGCCTGGCCGACCACTGCACCCACAGCGGCCTGCTCACCGACGCGCTCGCCGCAGTCCGCGACGACCACCACGCGGCCAGAACCGCCTACCAGGACGAACTCGCCGTCGTCACCGGAAAGCTGGCCGCCAAGAACAGCGCCGTGGACAAATACCTCAGCGACTTCGAAACTGACAAGATCAGCAAACGGGTTCTGGAGCGGCGAGTCGGGCAACTCAACGAGGAAATCGACCAACTGTATCAGCGCCGCGACGCGCTGCGCCTAGCCCTCGACGTCGAGCCCGCCACGCCCGACGAACACCAACTCGCCCAGGTCGCCGACCGGCTCATCGACATCATCCAGGCAGCGGACCTACCCGAACGGCAAGCACTCTGCGAGGCCCTCATCGACGCGATGCAGCTAGGCCACCATGAGACGGCAACGCCGGTGCTGCGCGCTCGCGCCGGGTAGCCGCGCGCACCAGCCGCCGGGCACGTCGCGCCGGCCCCGGGAAAAAATGCCGCCCGCGGCGGCACCCGGCGGCGTGTCGCTGCACGGAACCGATCGTCGGCGCCGCGCGCCCCGCCCTGGCGCACGACGCCAACGTCGGTGACAGCGGACGCCGGTGGGTGAGCGCGACGCCGGCCCGATCCGGTAGACCGCTCGGCAGTCTCGTGTGGCCGGTACCGGGGTGCCGGGGTCAGCCGCCGCCGACCAGTCGCGGTGCGCCTCCGTGTCCGCGTGCGCCGGCCCCCGACGCAGCCAGCCCAGTCGCGGTGCGCGGATCGGCTCGACGCATACCTGTTCGACCTTCGTCGCGGCGAGGAACGTCGCCTGCGCGCTGCCGTAGCACCGTGGCCGGCCCAACCGACACGCCACGACCGTGCGCCGGACGCGAAAGATACCGGCTCGGGAACGGGTATCCTGTGGCCGGGCGTCCCGTGTGCGCCTGCCGGTACCGCAACCCGCCCGTCGTGTGAGCCCCGGCGAACCGAGCCACCGCTTCGACCACGGACGCTATCAACCCGAGACGACGTGAGACTGTGGCAGCCGCAGGGACGGCGCAGGGCGGGGCGCTGGACCGTGCCGGCGGACAGGACACGTAGTGAACACCAACCGCACGCATCGCACCCGACTGGCCCGCGCGCTGGCCGCCGTCGACTGCATCGGCTACCAGCAGGCCCTCGCACGGGTGATCCACGCCGCCGAGACAGGATTGCTGCCCGACCCGCTCGACGCTGCCGGCATGCGCCGCGCCCTCGACCAATTGGCGTGCACCAACCAGGCCGAGGGCGCGATCACCCCGCTGGCGTTGGCGCCCCGATACCAGCGGCTCGCGCAGATCTTCCCCGGCCGGTTGCAGCCGGGCGTCCAGGGACGGGTGGCCCGCGCCCGCGCGCTCGGCGTGCCGGCCGTGCGCTGCCGGGGCAGCTACGACCCCGCCGAGATCCTCGACGCCGTCGCGGCCGATATCCCCGGCGACGCCCGCGCCGACTGGTGGCACCGCGTCGTCGCCGCTGGCCCCCGCCTCGACTGCGACGCCACCGGCGACGTCGACGCCTACGAACAGGCCCTGCGCGCGATCACCCGTCGCGAACCCCGCGACATCGACGCTCGCGCCCACCTCGGCAACCTCTACCTCGACCTGGCCGACCACAGCAGCACGCTCGTCGTGACACCGCCGCCCGACCAGCGACAGCGGCGGGCCTGGCTGCGCACCGCATTGGGCCACTACCAGACCGCCGTCGGCGTCGCCGAGCTGGCGCTGCCGGTGGTGTGGGACCCGCTGAACGGAGGAATGGTGACCGAGTCCAGAACTACCGAGCTTAGATGGATCTTCCGGCCCCGCCAGGACCGCCCTGACGCCGTCCGTGCCCTTGCCGGTGTGTCGATCTATTCCGCTGGACCGGTCGGGCCAGACGGAGAGGCGGACCTCGTACTGAGGGATGGCGCCCGCGTACGGGCAACCTCAGCCGAGATCGTCGCCGAGTGACGGCGCCCCGAGGCCCCGGCACGTCGCCTCGTTGATCAGGAATGCGCGCGCCGGGTCGTCATGATCCGGCGGGGCAGCTCGGCCAAGACATGGCACCCATGTGCTGGCGGGTTACTCCTCGGACAGCCACACCGTTGGGCGAAGCTTGTCGATCTCAGCCATGACCTCGTCGTCGAGATCCTCGACCGAGGTGACCCCAAGTGAGCGGAGGTGATCTTCAAGGTCCTGTTCCAACCGGTCGAGTCGGTCGAGGATCTTGGCGAGCCGCCTCAGGGCCCGGTCTCTGGTCTCCTCCGAAGCGGCGACGACGAAGTACTCCCGCAGGAAATGGTGGGCCAGGTAGTTGCGCGCGTCCACCGCGCACTGCAGCTCGTCCGTCATTCCCTCCGGCCAGTGGGGTTGGCTCTTCAGGCCGCGAACCACCTTGCCGAACGTGGTCCCATCCCATTTCTCGACCTTCTCCATCGCCTGGTCGGCGGTCATACCCGGCTTGATACCTCGGGCCAGCAGTTGCCACAGGGCCAGCTCGAATACCTGAAACCGGTGCATGACTTCGCCGTACGCGCCGTAGACGATGAAGTGATCGACCCGGGCGTCGTCCTCGTCGGCGGATTGGCTGACCACCGGCAAGATCCTAGCCGCGCGCATGCGGCTCTTCGCGCGATTTGGCACCGTGCCGATAATCGAGGCACCGCCGAACGCCGAACGGCGCGTCGCGCTCGCTCGGTCTGTCGGACCTCTGGGACAGCAGCGCATGCCCGCCAGGGTCTGCGACTGGCAAGCGGCTAGCGCGACACGCCAGGTACCACAAGGTGCTCCCGCGGATCCGCGTACACGCGGACCCTCCATCGACCTGTTTCCAGCAGCTGTTCGTCCCAGGT
>WNGA01005666.1_pt1 | contig 17985 bp, 17 predicted proteins | sample 5400061 | NCBI WGS metagenome assembly WNGA01 (sample SAMN13153366, study PRJNA577476) | soil metagenome | isolation source: 100 cm soil or saprolite under grassland replicate 2 | place: USA:California | collected 2016-06-15 | reverse complement strand
TCTTCCGGGAGGGGATCTCCACGTCGCGGATCTACATCCGCGAAGGTCGGGAGAGCGTGGGGGCGATCCTGGTCGACGTGATCACGGGAGTCCAGTCGGCGTTCACGTACGTCGGTGCATCGACGCTGCCAGTCTTCCAGGAGAAGTCGGTGTTCGGCGTCCAGACCTTCTCCGGCTACCGCGAGGGGATGCCGCGCCCGGGCGATGGCGCGGGGTGAGTCCGCGGGTGGCGTCATTCCCGCGGAGCATCGCGCCCGTACAGCTTCCGGAGCTCCTCCTTCGCGTTGCGGATGGCCTGCTTGCGCGCCGCGGGCAGGTTCCGGCCGGCGCGGTTCTCGTAGAACGTCAGCATCGACATGGCCGACCGGAACGGCGACGCCTTCCTGCGCGTGCTGCGCTCGGCGGAGCGTTTGAGCGAGCGCGCCATCTCGCGCGGGGCGAGCTTGAACACGCCGCGCTCGAGGTCGAGCGCATCGCTCCGCTCCATCACCTGCCGGGACCAGCGGCGGCGCGGCGTCTTCGCACGCCCGGCGTGGCCGTCCTTCGTCGCCCGCTTCTTCGTCTTGGCTGCCATTCGCGTCAGTGCCTCCGGCGAACGCGCCACAGCTCCTCGAGCGGGCGCGTGTTGATGACGTCCTCCGGGGCGAGCCACCCGCGCCGGGCGACCCACACGCCGTTCCGGACGTTCGCGAGGTGCTCGGCCACGTGAGCGTCGGTCGAGATCGCCACCCGCACGCCGGCCTCCTTCGCGAGCCGGCACGCCCGGTCGCTCAGGTCGAGCCGCTCGGGCATGGCGTTCACCTCGAGCGCAACCCCCTCCTCGCGCGCCACCTCGAGCACCGCCTCCAGATCGAGCGGGTACGCGTCGCGGTGGCCGATGCGCCTCCCCGTAGGATGCCCGAGCACGTCCACGACGCCAGACCGCAGCGCCCGGATGATCCGGTCGGTCATGCGCTCCTGCGGCTGCGTGAAGTCCGCGTGGACGCTCGCGACCACCCACTCGAGCCCGGCGAGCGCCCGCGCCGGAAGGTCGAGCGAGCCGTCGGGCAGGATGTCCACCTCGACGCCCGAGAGCAGGCGCGGCTCGCGCCGCTCGCGCTGGAGCGCCGCGATCCGCTCGCGCTGCTCCGCGAGTCCCTTCTCGTCGAGCCCGAGCGGGCGCGAGCGGGAATGGTCGGTGATGGCGAGATACCTCCGGCCGAGGCGTCCCGCTTCCTCAGCGAGCTCCTCGAGCGTGGCGCGGGCGTCGCTCGACGCCTTCGAGTGGACGTGCAGGTCCCCGAGCACGTCCCGCTCCTCGACGAGACGAGGGAGCCTGCCCGCCTCCGCGGCCTCGATCTCGCCGGCGCCCTCGCGCAGCTCGGGAGGGATGAAGGGCAATCCGACGGCGTCGAACACGTCCTCCTCGCGCTCTCCCGAGAGCCGCCGCCCCTCGCGATCGAAGACGCCGTACTCGCTGAGCTTGATCCCGCGGTGCACGGCGCGCGTGCGGATCGCGATGTTGTGGGCCTTGCTGCCCGTGAAGTAGTGCAGGGCGGCGCCGAATGATTCGGGCGGCAGCACGCGCAGATCGACCTGCAGCCCGATGCGCAGCCGCACCGTCGCCTTGGTGGGTCCGTGCGCGAGGACCGTCGCGACTTCCGCGAGCTCGCAGAACGCCCGCATCGGCGGTGCGGGCGCCGTCGCCGCGACGAGGATGTCGATATCCCCGACGGTCTCCTTCCTGCGCCGCACGCTCCCGGCCGCCTCGACCTTTCCGACGCCCGGGACCTTCCGCAGCTTCGCGCAGATCGACTCGGCGTAGGAGACGGCCCGGTGCAGCGGCACGCGCGTGGTGCGCCGCGCGCGGTAGCGCTGGATGGCCTCGAGGATCGCCTGCGCGCGGCGCTCGCCCATGCGCGGCAGCTCCTGCAGCCGCCCCGTCCGGCAGGCCTGCTCGAGCGCCTCGAGATCGGCGATCCCGAGCGTCTTCCAGACCGAGGCGATCGTCCTCGGGCCGACCCCCTCGATCGACAGCAGCTCGACGACCCCCGGCGGCACGCGCGATGCGAGCTCGTCGCGGTCCGGGAGCGTCCCTTGCTCGAGGAGCTGGCCCACGCGCGCCGCGATGCGCTCGCCTATGGAGGCGACGGAGGTGAGCTCGCCCTTCCGCCAGAGCTCCGACACCGGGCCTGGCAGCGTGTCGATCACCTGGGCGGCCTGCCGGTAGGCCCGCACCTTGTAGGGGTTGCCCCCGGTCAGCTCGAGCAGGTCGGCCAGCTCGGAAAAGGTCTTGGCGACTTCCGCGTTCTCCACGGCTGCACGAACATTGGGGTCATGACCTCGGGGAAGCCGAGGAGCGCCGCGTCCAGATCGCGGATGACGCGAGCAGGCGCAGCCACTCCCGTACCTGACGGAACACGAGAAACGACTCGTGCACGCGCCGCTGCCCGCTCTGCCCCCACGCGAAGCGCTGCACCGCGTCCGCGAGCATCTCGTCGAGCGTCCGCGCGATCTCCTCGGGATCCGTCGGATCGGAGACGAGGCGACCGTCGAGCCCGTCGCGTATCTGTTGCCGCAGCCCCCACGCATGCGTGCCGAGCACCGGGACCCCCTTCCACATGGCCTCGGTCACCGTCAGCCCGAACCCCTCGCGCAGCGAGTTCTGCACGACGACGGTGGAGCAGCGCTGGAGCGCGTTCACCATCAGGGCGTTCTCCTTCACCGTGTGGAGGGGCAGGGCGAACACCCCGACGTCGGCCTGCGTAGTCATCGAGCCGGATGTGCTCGCGAGTGTCGACGACTTCGATCATGCGAGTTGATGATCCGTTCCGGGCCCTTGAGTAGGTGCATCGTGAACGTGAATCCGTCATGTACATCGGACGCTTCCTGCGCGCGCCCGACTGCACGGTTCCCTGGGATGGAGCCGTGCGCTCGAATGGCGCTGCTGGTGTTCGCGTGCATGCCACGCCTGCGTTGTGGCGCCTCGAGGCGGTCCCCACGCGAATGGGGAGTGGCATTCGTGACGGCGCGGACGCCCGGTATTGTCGCGGGAGCCTCGTCACATTACAAACAATCTAGATACAGGAGGAGTCGACGCCGCAGGGAAGATATCAGTCCGATGATCTCGCCTCGTACGTCGAGGTGATTCGCAAGTTCCCGCCGCTGGCGCGCGGAACCGAGCACGCGCTCGCCGTGAGCGCTCGTCGCGGCGACGTCGCCGCGAAGAAAAAGCTCGCACGTCACAATCTCGCGCTCGTCGTCTCCGTCGCGCGGAAGCAATCCCGCGGCGCGGTACGCCTGGACGATCTCATCCAGGAGGGGAACGTTGGCCTCATGCGCGCGGTCGAGAAGTTCGATCCGTATGCCGGTACCCGCTTCACGACGTACGCGGTGTGGTGGATTCGAGCGTTCATTGGCAAGTACCTCAGGGAAGCGCGTTCGAACGTGCGTCCGCGGAGCGGCACCGTCGCTCAGCACGACATCTCACTTGATGCTCCCGCGTGCGACGAGAACGAGACATCGCACCTCGACCGTCTCGCGGACGATGCCCCCGGTCCGGAGTTGAATGGTGAGGCGCTGGAGCGCGAACGGCAGGTGCGCGACGCGCTCGCGAGGGTCCGCAGGCGCGTTGGTCCCGTCGGCTGGGACATCATTCACAACAGGCTGCAGCGCGACAGACCTGCGACGCTCCAGGCGATCGGAGATCGCTGGGGAATCTCGCGCGAGCGCGTTCGCCAAGTGGAGCTCCTGACCAAGCGGTTTCTCCACACGTATCTGGGGGAGACGCAGCTCGCGCGTGAGAGTGCTTCCGTGCTCTCGGAGAGCTCCGTCTCCGCGAGGAACCGGCGGGCCGACGCGCCTCGGTCAACGCCGCTGCCGAAGCAGCCTCGAGTGTCTCGTCCCCGATTCAGTGACGGCGGCCCTGGTCCTGGCCTCATGTCGGCGCGGCCTCAGGACGCGGGGAGCCCCACGGCGGCGAGTGTCGCGGCGAGAGAGCGACAGGTGGGACGTAGAGCCCGAGAAGCTCCCGTTCCCACCAGTGGCCGGACTGCCGCTTCGCCTCCGCGCTCGTCATCCGGTAGTCGTAGAGCAACGCCCGAACGTACCGAGGCGGCTCGTCGAACGGGTTCTCCTTCAGCAATGCGAGCACCTCGGGTGCGCCCTCGAGCAACCGGATCAGGAACGCGATGAACCAATCAGGCGGTGGCCCCAGCGCGGCGAACCACATCTGCCAATCGAGCCGAGGCTGGTGTGGTGCCGCCTGGCGTGGCGGGTCCGACAGGTCTCCAGGCTTGTAACGGAACGCGTACTCGCGCCACCTCACCCCGTCATTCGAGCCTTCGACGACGATCTCCGGCCGGCGCGTTGTCATCACGGCGAAGAGGCCGTATGAGTTCACGCTATGGAAAGGCAGCGCGAGCTCATCCAGCTTCGCGAGAGATCGAGCGACGCGACCGAGACGGTGCATCAGAGGTCGTCCGAGTCCGAAGCGTCGAGCGAGCGTGGCCGCGGAGAGCTCGAGGAGTGGCCCGCCAACGAGTATGTCGAAGATCGTACGAGGCATACGCGGCGCGCCCGACGCGCGCGGCCGAGGCGCGCGTCCCGCGAGGCGTTCGACCACGTCATCGTCGAGGAGCCACACGCCGAGAACGAACGAGAGGAGATTGAAGAACCCATAGTTCCCGGTCAGCGCGATCGCGCCCTGGAGACCCGAGAGGAACCAGAACGCCACGCGCCGCGCCCGCCGCGGGCCCAGGACGAGGAACGGCATGACGCATTCCAGGCCGAGGACCGTCGCCGTCGACAAGCGCTGAACCCGGCGCGGGAGGTGGTGTGCGTACCAGCCCACGCGGTTCGGCAAGGGCTGCGTCGCGTAGTGATGGCAGCAGGCGGAGAGATTTCGCCACGTAGCGTCTCCGGACCGGACCTTCACCAGCCCTGACTCGAAGTAGAGACGGAACACGAGCCACCTCATCAGCGCGACCGCCATCGAGGATGGCGGCGTCGCGCGAATGGCGGGCGCGACCCCGGACGGAGCCACGATGATGGCGAGCAAGCCCGCCTCGAGGAGCAAGACATCCCACTGGAACGCCAGGAACTCCTGACCCACGGTGACGAGGGACAGGTACAGCGTCCAGAGAATCAGCGCAGACGTCCGCGGCGCGACATCGAAGAGCAGGGCGAGAGCCGTGAACCGTCCGGCCTTGCAGTGCAGAAGCAACGCCCGATCGGAGTCGTCGATCCACAGCAACGTGGGGAACTCGCGATAACGCTCCGTCCCGACTACCGAGCGGACCCGCTCGAGGAACTCGGATGCCGGAAGAATGCCGCGCCTGCCATAGAGCCCCAGTACCTGCCGCTCGAGTGACGTGAACGCGATCAGGTACACCGCGCCGAGGCCGCGCAGGAACACCGACCGTACGAGCTGGTATCGGAGTGGGCGGGACGGCAGGCGAGCGAATCGAAGCACGAACGTGGGCTCGTGTGCACGCCCTCTTCGACCGAGGGCCGCCCCCCAGCGCGCCATCACTGAGCGTATCGCCTCGAACATCCATGACGGACGTAACTGCGCGTCACGCCATGTCAATCGCAGCCGTCAAGTGAATGGATACGGCTGCCGCTACGAGCGTGGCGGCGAGGGCGCGCCCGGCGCCGAGCCGTGCAGTGCGTCTTCCTTCATACCGGCGGAGCGACGTCGTGGTCGCCGTCTCGTCGCGGTCCGGGAGCGTCCCTTGCTCGAGGAGCTGGCCCACGCGCGCCGCGATCGCCTATGGAGGCGACGGAGGTGAGCTCGCCCTTCCGCCAGAGCTCCGACACCGGGCCCGGCAGCGTGTCGATCACCTGGGCGGCCTGACGGTAAGCCCGCATCTTGTAGGGGTTGCCCCCGGTCAGGCGTTCTCCACGGCCGCACGAACATTGGACAATGTGCGCCGGCCCGGCGTTCAGGGCGCCGCGGCCGCCAGTGGAGCCGAGCCCAGCCAGCCGCCGGTGAACCCGGCCCTCCTGAGCCCGGCGACGAAGTAGGGACTCTTCTTGAGGAGGTTCCAGACGAAGCCGCTGCGGTAGTTCTCGATCATGAGCAGGATCGGCCCCTGATCGATCGCCAGGTACTGGTCGTCGAACCAGCCCTCCCCCTCGCCGGATGCGTCCGGGTACGAGAGGTTGAAGGCGTCCCGGAACCCGTACCGACCGTAGAGCCGATCCCCGAAGCGCTCGCGCAGGTGCACGAGCGTGGGGATGGCCACCTCCGGGGCGAACGGCACCGACCCGCCGGCGGCGGTGGGCGCGATGGTCCCGTCGTCGGTCGCGCCCCCGGGGCCGGCGCCCCGCGCCCAATAGGCGTGGAAGGGTGTCCCGCTCCCCGTCGCCTCGGCGGCCGCGTCGAGGGGTCCGTCCGACGCGGTCAGCCCCCACACGAGCGCGCCGTAGCCCCTCCATCGACCGGGATTGCCAATGCAATAGTCCCGATTGGCGTAGGTCGCCCGCGCGGAGTTGACGAAATAGTCGATCCCCTTCGACCGCATGTACGCGTCCTGGATCCCGCGGAAGTCGATCCAGACGTGGGAGTACTGGTGCCCGAAGAGCGGCCCGAACGCGGCCTGGCCGCCCTCCCAGCTGTAGGAGCGCGTCCACGCGTCCCACGCCCGCGGGTCGATCGGATGCGTGGGCGAGCCCAAGGCAAGGACGTAGAGGAGCATCCCCTCGTTGTAGCCGCCCCAGTCGACGTCCATGAGCCCGTGCTCCGGGGTCCAGCCCATGCTGAGCAGGGGCGCGCGCCGGGGCGAGGACGCCCACGCCCAGTCGACCCGCCGGTAGAGACGATCGGCGAGGAGGCGAATCGACCGCTCCACCTCGTCCGACCGGTCGAAGAACGCCTGCGCGGAAAGCACGCCCGCCATGAGCAGGGCCGTGTCGATGGTGGACAGCTCGGAGCGCCCGAAGCGGAGGCCGTCGCGGCCGCCGACGAAGTGGTAGTAGAGCCCCTTGTGGCCGGCGACGCCCTCCGCGGTGGGACCCTGCGGCGCCCCCCAGAGCGTCGTCAGGGTCGAGAGCGTCCGCGCCGCAGCGTCCCGGCGGGTCACATACCCCCGCTCTACCCCGACGAGATACGAGGTGAGCGCGAAGCCGACGGCCGCCACGCTGGAGACGTCCGACCCGGGGAAGCGATCCGGCGTGAGCCCGGTGTCCGAGGGTGATTCCTTCCAGAAGAAGTCGAAGGTGTCGCTTTCGAGCTTCTCGAGGAATGATTGCTGCTCCGGCGACGGCCGGTACGGCGCAACGGCCGCCGCCCCCTCTGCGGCCGGCTGTGCGGCTCGCGCCGGGGCAGGAACCAGGAGAGCGAGCGCGAGCACTGAACAGACCACGTTCCTCGTCAAGCATTCCTCTCAGGCGGAGGGCCAGGCGGCGGGTGGGTTCGCGCACGGCGGGCGGGTCGTCCACTACGCCCACGCGCGGCAGGAGGCTCTACCGCGACGGCACGCGTGCGAGCAAGCGACGCCGGGGGCAGCGCCTGGACGCCTCCCCGCTCCTCGGCCGGGACGGCGAGATCAGGTCAGCGAGCTGCGAAGGCGACGGGAGGGCAGCGCTCAGGGCGCGACGGCGCTGCGAACGCCTCGAAGCGGGGTCGACCCGGATCGCCCGGGACGCAGGTTTGCTGCGGCCGCGCTCGATGGCGAAGCTCTTCTGTCGGAACCCAGCGCTCTTCGCGTTGTGGGACTCCGAAATGACCCGACGCTCCCGTTCGAGCACGCCGCGCGGGCGTCGTGCGTTTCTCGCGGCGGCCGTGCTGGCGACCGCCGCATGGAGCGGCGCCGCCCGCGGCTTCACGCTCGACGACGTCGCGCGCCGCGCCCAGGAGCTGGCGGGCGCTCCCTACCGCAAGCCGAGCGGCAGCTTGCCGGACGCGATCCGCCACCTCACGTACGACCAGTACCGGGAGATCCAGTTCCGGCCGGAGCGGTCGCTCTGGCGCGACGCCAGGCTCCGGTTCGAGGTGATGTTCTTCCACCCCGGCCTGTCCTTCACTGACCCCGTCACGATCCACGAGATCACGCCGGGAGGCGTGCGCGACCTCGCGTTCGACCCCGACGCGTTCGACTACGGGCACAACCAGGTGGACCGAAACCAGCTCCGCGGGCTCGGGTTCGCCGGATTTCGAGTTCTCTATCCAGTCAATGCGCCCGCCCACCGCGACGAGGCGCTCTCGTTCCTGGGGGCCTCCTACTTCCGCGGCCTGGGGCGCGGGCAGCGCTACGGCGCTTCTGCCCGCGGCCTCGCCGTCGACACCGCCCTCGCCACGGGCGAGGAGTTCCCGCGGTTCGTCGAGTTCTGGCTCGAGCGGCCGGCACCCGCCGCGACCGCGCTCACCGTCTACGCGCTGCTCGATTCGCCGCGCATGACGGGTGCCTACCGCTTCGTCCTCGCGCCGGGGGTCACCACCGTGCTCGAGGTGCGCGCGCTCCTATTCCCGCGAGCCGAGGTCGGCAAGCTCGGCGTGGCGCCGCTCACCACGATGTTCTTCTTCGGGGCGAATCAGCGCGGGGCTGGCGACGACTTTCGGCCGGAGGTCCACGACTCGGACGGCCTGCTCGTGCATTCGAGCACCGGCGAGTGGATCTGGCGCCCGCTGGTGAACCCGAAGCGCCTGCTCGTCACGTCGTTCGGGCTGACGAGCCCGCTCGGCTTCGGGCTCATGCAGCGCGCGCGGCGCTTCGAGCGATACGAGGATCTCGAGGCGAGATACGATCTGCGACCCTCGGTGTGGGTGGAGCCGAGGGGCGAATGGGGAGCGGGGCGCGTCGAGCTGGTGGAGCTGCCCGTCCCCAGCGAGATGAACGACAACATCGCCGCGTACTGGGTACCGGACGGCGTCCCCAAGCGCGGAGAGCGGGTGGAGTACGGCTACCGCGTCCTCTGGGAGAGCGAGCGGCAGACGGGCCCACCGCACGCGTGGGTGGCCCAGACGCGGCGCGGCAGGGGCTTCGCGCCCGCGCGGCAGGACGACGCGGTGGAGCTGCACGTGGACTTCGTGGGACCGGCGCTGGCACGCCGCCCGCCCGACTGCGACGTCGAGGGCGTGGTCTCCGCCGACGCCAACGGGCAGATCGTCGAGCAGCACACGTCCCACAACGACGCGACCGGAGGCTGGAGGACCGTGCTTCGCGTCCGGCGCCGCGACGCCGGGAAACCGGTCGAGCTGCGCGCGTTCCTGCGCGACGGGATGAGCACGCTTTCGGAGACATGGAGCTACATCCTTCCGCCCGACTGAGCGGCGAGGCGCTCGCTGCCGCTCACGGCTACGCAGACCGCCTGCCGCTGCCGCTGCAGGCGAAGCGGCGGCTGCTGGAGCGCCTCGAGGCCGAGGTTGATCCCGCTCGCGCGATGGCGCTGTTGCATCACGTCCTCGGCGGCGGAGCGGCCGAGGGCAGTCCGGCCAATGCCTCGTTGCGCGCGCGGCTGGAGCTCGCATGGCCCGCCGTAGCCGGACCGAGCGCCTCGCGGTTTGCCGCGGCCGACCCGGCCGCGCGCGTCCGGCTCGCCACCACGCCGCGCCTGCGGCGGACTCCGATGGCGCCATCGGCGCCGCTCACCCCGCTCCGGGCGAGGGCGTGGAGTGCGGCACGCCTCGTCCTGCGCGCAAGGGGACCGGATCATCCCGGGCTCGGCGCCGGGCTCCGGCCGCCGATGCGGGCCGACGCTCCGTGGCGCCTCGCCGGCGCGCTTCGCCGTGCGCTCCTGCTCGCGCTCGTGCTCGTCCAGACGGGGGGTGCCGCGTGGTCCATGGCGGCGGTCCTGCCGTATCACGGCGAGCGGCCGCTGGAGCTCGCCATCCTCGCCCTCTTCACGATCCTCTTCGGCTGGATCTCGACGGCGTTCTGGATCGGCGTGGCGGGTTTCGCCGTGCTCCTCGCGCGCCGCGATCGCTACGCCATCACGCGATCGCTCGCCCGCGCGGGCGAGATCCCGCGGGACGCGCGCACTGCCGTCGTCATGCCCATCTGCAACGAGCACGTGGGGCGCGCCTTCGCCGGCTTGCGCGCCACCTACAGCTCGCTCGCGCGCACCGGCGCGCTCGATCGTTTCGACATCTTCGTCCTCAGCGACAGCAGCGACCCCGCCGCGCGCGCGGCGGAGGCGATGGCCTGGCTCGAGCTGTGCTGCGCGGTCGACGGTTTCGGGCGCGTCTTCTACCGGTGGCGGCGCCACCGCATCAAGCGCAAGAGCGGCAACGTGGCGGACTTCTGCCGGCGATGGGGGAGCCGGTACCGGTACATGGTGGTCCTCGACGCGGACAGCGTCATGAGCGGGGCGTGCCTCACCGCGCTCGTCCGCATGATGGAGGCCGACCCCACCGCCGGCATCATCCAGACCGCGCCGCGCGCCGCCGGGCGCGAGACGCTCCACGCCAGGGTCCAGCAGTTCGCGTCCCGCGTGTACGGACCGCTATTCACCGCAGGTTTCAATTACTGGCAGCTCGGCGAGTCCTACTACTGGGGACACAACGCCATCATCCGGCTCGAGCCGTTCATGCGGCACTGTCCGCTCGCGCGGCTCCCGGGGAGAGGCGCCCTCTCCGGCGAGATCCTCTCGCACGACTTCGTCGAGGCCGCGCTCATGCGCAGGGCGGGATGGTCGGTCTGGATCGCCTATGACCTGCCCGGGAGCTACGAGGAGGTCCCGGCGACGCTCGACGACGAGCTGAAGCGCGACCGCCGCTGGTGCCGGGGGAACCTCCTCAACTCCCGCCTCTTCCTGGCGGAGGGGTTCCACCCGGCCCACCGAGCCGTGTTCATGGCCGGCATCATGTCGTACGTGTCGGCGCCCCTCTGGCTCGCGTCGGTCGCGCTCTCCACCACGTCCATCATCGTCGAGGCGGTCGTGGGCCCGCGCTACTTCGTCCGGCCGCGCCAACTCTTCCCGATCTGGCCGGAATGGCACGCGGGGTGGGCGATTGCGCTCGCCGCGGTCACGGCCGCGGTCCTCTTCACGCCCAAGGTGCTCGGGGCCGTGGTGGTCCTCCTCCGCGGCGCCCGCGACTTCGGCGGGCCGGCGCGCCTCCTCCTCAGCGTGCTCCTCGAGACGGCGATCTCGGCGCTCGTCGCGCCGATCCGGATGGTGTTCCACACGTCTTTTGTGGCGGCGGCCTTGACCGGGTGGCGCCTCGAGTGGAGGTCGCCCCACCGTGAAGACGCCGAGACGAGCTGGCGGGAGGCGCTGCGCCCGTACGGCGCGCCGACGCTGCTCGGCTTAGCCTGGGCCGCAGGCGTCTACCGGGCCGCACCCGCATTCCTAGGCGTGCTCCTGCCGGTGGTGGGCGCGCTCGCGGTGTCCATCCCGACGGCGGTCTGGTCGAGCCGGACCTCGCTCGGCCGCCGGCTCCGGCGCGCGAGAATCCTCTCGGTCCCGGAGGAGACGCGACCGCCGCTGGAGCTTCGGCTCGTCCGGCGCTATCTGAGCCGCACCGTCCCTCCCATCGGCCTCGCCGATGCAGTGCTCGATCCGATCGTGAATGCGGTCGTCTCCGCGGTCGCCGTGCCCCGGTCGCGGCCCGGGCCGCTCCTCCGCCGTGCCCGGAGCCGGCTCGTCGCCGCCGCGCTGCGAGGCCCCGCCGCGCTCGGCTCCCGCGACCGGATGCTCCTCCTGAGCGATCCGGCCGCCCTGTCGGCGCTCCATTTCGAGGTATGGACGTCGCGCGCGGCGCGCGCGCGATGGACCGCGGAACAGGGGCGGGCCTGAGAGGAGGCGCCCGAACGCGGAGCAGCGCATCTGAACGCCTGCGGCACATCGTGGTCGCGAAGTCGCAACCTGCTCACGGCACCTGAAGGCGGAGGTCTCGTGTGTCTACGCCATGGTCCGTCACGACGACCACAGCCACCTCGCGTATCGCCTCGAACTGCCGGAAGAGCCCGGCGACGTGCAGCGCGAGCTCGAGATCAAACCAGAGGCCAGCTGCGTCGTCGTCGTAAAGAACCCCGAGGCGCCGGCACCGCCAGGCGTGGGGCTCGCGGGGGACGAAGAGGCCAACTTCCGACGCTCGAGAGCGCGGAGATCTTCCGCGATCTCGCTCTGCCGCGGTCGAAGGTGCCAACGGAGCCGCTCACCGAAGGCCGATGGAGATAGAGCGGATCCCGATCATCTATTTACCTCGAGCGCGCGCGCCAACGTGCGGGCATGGTCAGGGCATGGGCGGGGGTCCTTCCTGTCCGTCTCGGCGAGCGTGTTGGAGAACCACATCGCGCAGCGTGGCCGTGAGCAGTGCCCGAGTCCGAATGTGTGGCCCAGCTCGTGAATGGCCTCGGTGCTGGCGCGCCGGCGCAACTGGCGCGCGCCTTCCGCGCGCACGCGCAAGCGGGCCGTCGAGAAGACCGCCACTCCTCGGTCCGCGTCGGCTTCGCCGAACACGAAGTTGAGCTGCGGCGCGTACAGGTCCACGTCGACGATGCCCAGCAGGCGGAGCCACTCCGGGCGCTTCACGGCGGCGAGCGCATCCAGAATGGTCGTCGCGTGCCACTGGCCGCGCTGGCGCGAGAAGCTGTGCGCCGGGATTGGGAGTCCCTCCGCGAGCACTACGTCGCGGCCCAGTACGGCTCGAATGTCATCCGCAACCGTACTCATGAGCTCCGATGCGATCTCTCCGATGGAGGCGAGTGCGATCGGGCGAAGACGCTGGGCCTTGGAGCTCATCGCGCGACTACCGCCATCTGCTCGCCGATCCTCAGGGACGGTACACGTCCGAACGTCAGCCGGCGGGCACACCGGAGTCCAGGTCGTCCAGCCAAGATCGCGCGTTCCCGTCGGAGGGCGCCCGCCAGTCTCCGCGCGGGGATAGCGCGCCGCCATCGGTCACTTTCGGTCCGTTCGGCAGCGCGGACCGCTTGAACTGGCTCGTCGCGAAGAAGCGATCGAGGAACACGATCAACCACCGCCTGATCTCCTCGAGCGTGTAGGCGCGGCGCCGACGTTCGGGGTAGCCGGGCGGCCATTCGCCGAGCGATGCATCGCCCCATGCGTGCATCGCGAGGAACGCGATCTTCGACGGCCGGAAGCCGCAGCGCAGCGTGTAGAACAGGTTGAAGTCCTGCAGCTCGAACGGGCCGACGACGGCCTCCGTGCTCTGCATCGCGACCCCGGCCCTGGAGGGCACCAGTTCCGGGGAGATCTCCGTCGCCAGGATGGACTCCAGCGTGGTGAGCACCTCGGGCTGGTACTGACGCGCGCCGATCGCCCATCGGATGAGGTGCTGGATGAGCGTCTTCGGCACGCCGGCGTTGACGTGGTAGTGCGACATCTGATCGCCGACGCCGTAGGTGCACCACCCGAGCGCCATCTCGGAAAGATCGCCGGTCCCGACGACGAGCCCGCGCTCGTGGTTGGCCATGCGGAACAGGTAATCCGTGCGCAGCCCAGCTTGCACGTTCTCGAACGTGACGTCGTACACCTGCTCGCCGCGCGCGAAGGGATGGCCGAGATCCTCGAGCATCCGCTGGGCCGCGGGCCGGATGTCGATCTCGCGATGGACGGCGCCGAGCGCTTCGATGAGCCTGATCGCGTTCGCACGCGTGTGCGGGCTCGTTCCGAACCCCGGCAGCGTGCATCCGATGATGCTGCTCCGAGACAACCCGAGCAGGTCGATCGCCTTCGCCGAGACGATGAGCGCCTGCGTCGAGTCGAGTCCCCCCGAGACGCCGATCACGACGCGCTCGACCCCGGTGGCGGAGAGGCGTTGCGCGAGTCCCGCGATCTGGATGTTGTAGGCCTCGTAACAGTCCTGCGCGAGCCGGTCCCGGTCGGCGGGGACGAAGGGAAAGCGGTCGACACGGCGCCTCAGGCCGAGGTCGGCCGCAGGTGGCGCGAGGTCGAACGCGATCCGGCGCAGTGCCACAGTGCGGGACGCATGCGTGCGGCGGTTGTCGTCGAAGGTACCCATCCGCATGCGCTCCTGGCGCAGCCGCTCGAGATCGACATCCGCGATCGCCGCTCGGTCCTCGCGGGGGAAGCGCTCGCTCTCCGCGAGCATCACCCCGTTCTCGAAAATCGTGCACTGGCCGTCCCATGCAACCTCGGTCGTCGACTCCCCGGACCCCGCAGCGGCGTAGAGGTATGCCGCCAGGCACCGCGAGGACTGCGAGCGGCACAGCAGGCGGCGGGTCTCGGCCCGCCCGATGGTGATGGGACTTCCGGAGATGTTCACGAGGACAGTCGCGCCGGCGAGCGCCGCCTCCGAGCTCGGCGGGATCGGTACCCACAGGTCTTCGCAGATCTCCACGTGCAGCACGAAGCCCGCCAGATCCTCGGCTGCGAAGAGCAGATCCGGACCGAACGGCACCTCCACGCCGGCAACCCGGATCGTGCCGCGCGCGGCGTCTCCCGCACCGCACTGCCGGCGTTCGTAGAACTCACGGTACGTCGGAAGATAGGACTTCGGCACGACGCCCAGCAGCCGGCCGCGGTGCACGACGACGGCGGTGTTGTAGACCCGACCCGCGTGGCGGAGCGGCGCGCCGACGACCAGCACCGGCAGGAGCGTGCCGGTGGCGGCCAGCAAGTCCCCGACGGCGCGCTCGACGGCGTCCAGCACCGCATCCTGCAGGAGCAGATCCTCGATCGCGTATCCGGACAGGGCCAGCTCCGGGAAGGCCGCAAGGATGACGCCCTGCGCGTCGCAGTTGCGCGCCATCGCGACGATTCGGCGTGCGTTCTCCGCCGGGTCGGCGATGTGGCACCGCGTCGTGCACGCGGCGACGCGGGCGAAGCCATGGCGGTATATCGAGGTGAACTCAGCCGTCACCGGCAACTCTCCTCATCGCGAACGCCGCTCGTCCAGCCCGAGGCTGCGGCGCGCGCGCTTCGCCTCCGGTTCACGCGGAGCGCGCGGGCGAAGGGGTGCTCGGGACCTGCTTTCGACCTGCGCGGCAGCCGCTTCCCAATCGGGCGCAGCGCTCACGTTCTCCGCATGCGCACGGCCGACTGATCGAGCCATCGCCTTCATGGCGTCCCTCCTCGTGCTCGCAGGGCCGTCCGGTTGACGGAATCGAGCGGGAGGCCCCGCCACGCAATGTGCTTCCCGTCCCGAGTTGGGGGAGCGCCGCGCCGACGCGGAATAGGCGCGATGGGGCGCCCCTCCTCGCGACTGACGCCCTCGGCCTTCCCGCGTTCGAGGAGCGACTTCAGCCGGAGTTGATCGTCGTGCATGCGTCTCTTCGGACGGATCGGCTCCCATGAGCACCGCGAGCGCGTGGCCGACTGCCCCGGCAGGTGCGTTCCGTGTCAGTGCGCGATCCGGAATGCCTCCCGCCAGGCGCTCAGGCCCGGAGCGCGCAGGCGCGGCGTTGCCTCGACCGCGGGCTGCGTGCACCTTCAAACGGTGATTCGGGTGCGCGCCAACGAGGTCGGACAGAAGAAGCGCAGGCCGACCGCTGCCCGCGGTATCGGCGCAGGTTGGGGAGGAATCGTGACGTGAAATCGAAGGTGGTGCAGCCGACCCGGCCGCGAACCTGGGTCCTGATCTTTGGCACCGGTGACGATCCCGTCCCCGAGCTCGAGCAGTTCGCGCGTCAACATGGCCTGCGAGGCGCGCACTTCACCGGCATTGGTGCGTTCAGCGACGCAGTCATTGCGCGGCGATCGCGCTTGTAGAAGTGTTTCGATGCTTGAAGTCCTTCAACGATGTGGCTACCCATTTCCCGTTGGCTCCCGCGCGTCGAGGTCGCGATGGTACGTCTCGTTCGGTCTTTCCTGGCGCTGGAGGCGGGCGCGTTCCTTGCGGCCGCGCTCGTCCATTCGGGCATTCTTCTTCACGGGCACGAGCATGTGAAGGCGGCGACGGCGGAGGCGGTGATCGGCCTCGTGCTCTGCGCGGCGCTCGTCGCCACCGCCCTCGCGCCGGGGGCGAGCAGGGCAGCCGGCCTGTGGGCGCAGGGCTTCGCGCTCGTCGGCACGCTCGTCGGACTCTTCACGATCGTCATCGGCGTGGGCCCCCGCACGGCACCCGATCTCGTCTTTCACGCCGCGATCCTCGCCCTGCTCGGGGCGGGGCTCGCGCGGTTGTGGCGGCGCCCCGGCGCCGTGCCGCGGGGAGCGGCCGCTCGCGGAGCGCCGGCGTTTCGCGGATCGACGATGTGACGGGCCCACGGCGGAGCGCACGGTCCGGAGAGGGTCACTACCACCTGCTCGTCACGGACCCCGACGCCCAGCTGCCTGCGTTCACGCGGGACCTCGACTCCCTCGTCGCTCGAGCGCGCGTACCTTCGCGACGCGCCGCGCGTGCTGCTCCTCGCCGTCGAACCGCGCCGCCAGGAACGCATCGGCGATGTCGAGCGCGAGCGCGTCCCCCACGACTCGCGCACCGAGCGCGAGGACGTTCATCGCGTCGTGCTCGACGCCCTGGTGCGCGGAGTAATGATCGTGGCACAGCCCGGCCAGAATGCCGGGGACCTTGTTGGCGGCGGCGGCTACGCCGACGCCGCTCCCGCAGACGAGGATCGCGCGCTCGGCGCGTCCGTCGAGGACCGCGCGCGCGGCCGCCTCCGCGTGGTCCGGGTAGTCACTCGGCGAGCGGTCGTGCGAGCCCAGGTCGAGCACCTCGTGTCCTCGCGACGCGAGGTGCGCCCTCAGGCGCTCCTTCAGCGCGTAGCCCGCGTGATCGGCGGCCAGTGCGACCCTCATCGTTCAATTCTTCATCGTGTCCATGACGGGCGAGGCGCGCGTGGCCTCGGGTCCGCGGGGGGGACCTCGGACGCGATCCGGCGACCCTGGCGTCCAGCGCGGCAGCCGGCGCGTGCACACGCTAAGCGAAACGCATGCCGTGCCGACCGATCGCCGGGCGCTGCTCGCGGCGCAGCTCCGGACCGGCAGCATCCGCGCGACGACCGCGGCGGGCTCGGGGCATCCGATGTCATGCCTGTCCGCCGCCGATCTGATGGCGGTGCTGCTCGAGGGTCAACTGCGCGCCGAGTGGCGCATGCCGAGGAGGCTGGGATGACGATCGCGTCGTCTTCGACGCATCTCAAAACGTACGACGTCGATCCCGTCCACACGTTCATCGGGTTCGCGGTGCGGTACCTCGCGATCTCGAAGGTGCAGGGACGGTTCAAGCGCTTCGGCGGCATGCTCGAGATCGACTGGGACGATCTCGTCCGATCCCACGCTCACCTCAGGATCGAGACGGACAGCATCGATACGGGCAGCCCGGAGCGCGACGCCCACCTGCGCTCGCCGGACTTCCTTGACGTCGAACGGTTCCCCGAGATGCTCTTCCGCAGCACGGAGATCGTCCGGATGAGCGGCGCGGTCTTCGACGTGTCCGGACGGCTCCTTCTCCACGGGATCGAGAGGCACGTCCGGCTGGCGGTCGACTACGGCGGGCGGGCGTCCGATCCGAACGGCATCGAACGCGCGGGGCTCCTGGCACGCGGCACGATCGACCGTCGCGAGTTCGGCCTCGGTTGGAACCGCTCCCTCGATGGAGGCGCCGTCCTCGTCGGTCACGACGTCGAGCTCGATCTCGCGATGCAGGGCGTGCGCCGCAAGTGACCATCGCGTACACGGTCGCTCGGCAGACGCTGCGGAACATGACCGGGAACGTTCTGCTCCTCGGGTTCGCGATCAGCGGAGCGCACGAGGTCTCGATCACGGCGAGCGTCGTCGCGCTCGCGGGGTTCCTCATCGGGCACGAATCCACGTGAGGTGACGAGGGTCTCTCAGTACTTAACGCGCGCGAGGTAGGTCCGCTGTGACGCCTCCCGGGCGTCACGGAGCGTCACGACCCCGCGCTCGGTGAGCAGGGGAACCATCCTGAGGAAGATCTCCCCCGTCATGATCGCATCGCCGAGCGCCGTATGGCGCCCGAGCACGGGTACGCCGAGCCGCTCCGCGATCCCCTCGAGACCGGTGGATGGGAGCTCGGATTGGATCACGGCAGCGAGGAGCAGCGTGTCGAGGACGGGATGCGTGAAGCGCACGCCGGCCGCGGCCTCCTTGAGCTGCAGGAAGCGCATGTCGAAC
>WNGA01005661.1_pt1 | contig 17991 bp, 18 predicted proteins | sample 5400061 | NCBI WGS metagenome assembly WNGA01 (sample SAMN13153366, study PRJNA577476) | soil metagenome | isolation source: 100 cm soil or saprolite under grassland replicate 2 | place: USA:California | collected 2016-06-15 | reverse complement strand
TCTCCGATCTAGCGGGTTCCCTTCTTGGCCAGAGCGGACACCTTCGCCGCGTTCGACTTGTCGACGAAACCGGGGCCGGTGAGGACCGGCTTGCCGCCGCCGACGGTGTTCAGGTTGGTGTTGTAGAGGTACATGAACACGATTGGTAGGTAGCCCTGCTCGTACTGCTGCTGGTCGACGGCGAAGAGCACCTGCCCGCGTTGAATCGCCTTGATCACATCGCTCGAAAGGTCGAACGTGCCGATCTTGGCCTTCGACTTCACGCCCTTCGCGGCGTCCCGCGCCGCGATCCCCATCTGCGGGTTGAGCGCGAGGATGGCGTCGATCGACTTGTCGGCCTGGAGCTTGGTCCGGATCTCGTTCGTCGAGGTCGCGACGTCAGTGACGCCTTTTACGAGAATTCGCGAGACCTTGCCCTTGAACGTCGACTTCGCGCCGGCGAAGCGCTGCTCTAGGCCGATGTTGGCTGCCTCGTGGAAGATGACGAGGAGGTGCTTGGCGCCGGTGGCGGCGAGTCTCTGGCCGGCCCCGGCACCCGCGATGTTCTCGGTCTGGCCCACATGGGTGAGGGCCCCGAGCTGCTTGAATTGATCGACGCCGGAGTTGAGCGTGATGACGATGATGCCGGCCTTCTCGGCCCGCCTGAGTGAGTCCTTGATCGCCGACGCGTTTGGCGCCGAGACGGCGATGCCGTTCGGCTTGCGGGCGACGGCGGTATCGATCAGCTGCGCCTGTTTGTCAGGCTTGTTGAAGCTCTCGCTGTAGGTGGTGGAGACGCCGAGGTCGCTTGCAGCCTTCGCCACACCCTTCTTGACGACGGCCCAGAAGACGTCGCCGGCACCGTGTGTGATGACGGCGTAGCTCAGCTTCTTGTCGGCTCGCGCGGAGCGTTTCACGGCGGCGGCCGCCACGGCGGGTGAGCCGAGCAGGCTCGCGCCGGCCGTGACGATGCCTCCCTTGACGATCAGGTCCCGCCGGCTGAGCCCCTCGGCCTCCTCGAGGATCTTAAGCTCGTCACGCTCGCTCATGTGGTGCCTCCCTTCACGTGGATTGCACTGCTCAGGTGGTCGTTGCCTCCCCCCGTTCGAGCTCGATGCACCTCCCTTCTTTCGCCGACGAGAGAATTGCATCGGAGAGCACGGCCGCGCGGCAGCCGTCCTCGAAGCTCGCGTGCTCTTCCGGGAGCGGACGCCCGCCGAGCACCGCCTCGAGGAAGCTCCGCCACTGATGAACGAAGCTCGCCTCCCAGCCGAGAACGTGGCCGGGAGTCCACCAGGATTCAAGGTACGGGTGGTCGGGTTCCGTCACCAGGACGTCCCGAAAGCCACCGAGGCCCTCGGCCTCGTCGCGGGCCAGGAAGACGTGCAGCCGGTTGAGGTCTTCCATGTCCCACCAGACGGACCCTTCGGAGCCGTTCAGTTCAATCGCCTGCCGGCCCTTCCGGCCTGCTGCGACCCGAGAGGCCTCGAGGGACGCGAGTGCACCGCCCCGGAGCTCGATGCTCGCGACGTACGCGTCCTCGGCGTCGGAATGGAAATGCGTTGTCCGCGCGCTCACCGAAATCGGCTCGCCGCCCAGGTGGAGCAGCATATCGGGGAGGTGGGAATAGTCGCCCACCGCTCCCGACTCCGGAATGTTCCGAGTGGCGGCCACGAAGTCCTGGAGATAGAGGGTGCGGTAGTGGCGCGGCTCGCCGAGCCTGCCCGACTGAACGAGGCGGCGGATGAGCGCCACCGCGGGGACGAAGCGGTAGTTGAAGCCGCACGCGTGCGTGACTCCCGCCTTCTCGACAGCGGCGAGCATCTCCTGCGACTCGTCCGCGTTCGCACCCACCGGCTTCTCGCAGAGCACGTGCTTTCCCAGCTTGGCCGTAGCGATCGAGACGGGCGCGTGGGCGGGGATCGCGGCGACGACCGCCACGACCTCGACCTCGACGTCCTCGACGAGCTCCTCCCAGCTCGTGGTCCAGCGCTCGAAGCCGAGCTCCCGCGCCGCAGTCGCCAACCCGTGGGCGTCGCGACCGGCGATCGAGACGAGCCGGATGCGCCGCGGCAGCGGGGCGAGGTGGTTGATCGTATGGAGCGCGTGGGCGTGTGTGCGGGCAATCCAGCCGTGGGCCGACGAAACCGACGCCAATCGTGTCTCCGGCCATCAGACGGCATCGGCGAGCCTGTAGGTTAGGCCCTTTGCTGCATCCGTGCGCTGGAGCCGGACCGTGCGCCTCTCGCGGAAGGAGCGGTCACAGGCCCGCGCGAGGACGAAGGCGGCGAGTGCGTCCTCGCCGGTTGCTGCGGGCGGCCGATCTTCGCGTATCGCCGCGGCGAACTCCTCTAGCTCGAGGAGGTAGGCCTGGCGGAACAGTTGCGTGAAGTCGACCACCCAGTCGACGGAAGCCTCGCCCGGGGTGAGCCATTGGTTGTGCACCAGACGGTGGTGGCCGATGCGCACGGTCGCCCTGGATCCCATCACCTCCGCCGAGCACTCGTACCCGTAACCTGCCGACCGGCTGTTGTCGATCACCCCGAGCCCGCCACTCGCAAAGCGCAGCGCAACGACCGCGTGGTCGATGTCTCCGAGCTCAGCGAAGGCAGGGTCCGTGAGAGCGGCGCCCACCGCCGTTACCTCGTCGATCTCGCCGGCCATCCAGCGAGCCGTATCCAGATCGTGGATGGTCACGTCGGCGAAGAACCCACCCGAGCCGGCGATGTAGTCGATGCTCGGCGGGCGCTTGTCCCGGAGCGAGCTTCGGAAGAGGTGGACGTCCCCGAGCTCGCCCGCCCTGATCCGCGCGGCCGCGGCCGCCCAGTCCGGGTCGAAGCGGCGGTGGAAGCCCACCTGCAGCTTGACGCCGGCGGTCGCCGCCGCCTCGATGGCTCGAGCGGTCGGCTCGAGCTCGAGCGCGATCGGCTTTTCACAGAACACATGCTTTCCTACTCCGACCGCCTGCCCGATCATCTGCGCATGCAACGCCGTGGGCGTGACCAGCACGACGCCTTCGATCTCAGGGTCCTGCAGCAGGTCCTCGTAGCTCGTCGACCACTCGACCTCGAGCTGCTCGCCCGTCGCCCGCGCAGCCTCTTCGACCGTGTCGACCACGCGCACCAGCTCGATCGAGGGCGAGCGAACGAGGTTCTCGGCGTGCAGGCGGCCCATGCGGCCCAGTCCGGCGAGCCCGAGACGCACGCGGCGCCCCATCCTCTTTCCTAGCCTCGCTCTTCCACGGGAAGAAGTGGCAACGATTTCATACGTCTTTGCTGGTGTCAAGCTAAGATTTCGAGCCTGTGCTTGGCAACGATTGCAGACCGTGACATGGCCTCCCTGGGCGGGCAGCGAGACACCCATCCAACTCTCGCCGAGGTGGCGGCGCAGGCCGGGGTCTCGCTCTCGACGGCGTCTCGGGCCCTACGGCCGGGCGCATCCGTGAGCGAGGAGACGCGCCGACGCGTGCGTTTGACGGCGCGCCGGCTCGGGTACGAGCCGAACCGGCTCGCACGCTCGCTGCGGACGCGGTCGTCGACTCTGGTCGGCGTGATCGTGCCGGACATCGCAATCGGGTTCTACGCGCGGACGGTCAAAGGGGCACAGGACGCGCTCGAGCGGGCCGGCTACCAGGTGGTCGTGATGAACACGCAGCGGGAGGCGAGCCACGAGCGGGCGGCGCTGCGCACCCTGCTCGAGCACCGCGTCGACGGCATCCTCCTCGCCACCTCGGGGGGCTTCGAGCAGCCGCCGCGAGTGCCGGTCGTGTTCTTCGACAATCTCGTCGACGGTTCGGGGACGGCGCAGGTCGCCCTCGCCAATCGCGAGGGCATGGCGCTGCTGGTCGACCACCTCGTCGGCCACGGCCACTGGCGCATCGGATACGTCGGGGCTCCCCCGATCGCCACCTCGGGCATCGAGCGCCTCGCCGGCTTCGAGCAGGCGTCGGCGGCGGCCGGACTCGAGGCGGCACCCGACTACGTCTCGCTCGGCGACGAGGTGTGGTCCGCCGAGAGCGGCAGGCGCGCCGCCCGCGTTCTGCTCGCGCTCCGCGAGCCTCCGACCGGGCTGGTTGCCGCGAGCGACACGCTTGCGCTCGGGGCCATTTCTGCGATCCGGGAGGCGGGGCTCCGCGTGCCCGAGGACGTTGCGGTCGTGTCCTTCGACGACCCGTTCTTCGGCGATCTGATCGACCCGCCTGTTACCGCCCTCCAACGCAACGAACGCGAACTGGGCGAGCTCGCCGCCTCGCTCCTCCTGCATACGTTGACTACCGGGAGCGCCGGGCCGCCGACGGAGGTGCGGCTGCCGGTCGAGCTGGTCGTGCGGCGGTCATGCGGTTGCCACGGCATGGGCTGAGCGCGGCCGCTCGGCGCCGTGACGCCCGATCACAGCGATCTCACAAAGTTTCAACGGCAACGCACTAGACACCGGCCCTTTGGATGTGCCCGCGGCCGCGGCAGCATCGCCGCTCGACGACGGCGAAGTGCTGGGTTTGGCTCGCGGCGTGGCGCCGAGCCAATCGCGCGCCCCAAGAAAGGGGCCGACGACAACGTCATCAGCGGCAACGTCGCCGGTCATAACGGCCGCGCCGGAGGCATCGTCATCGAGGGCAGCGCGACCCGGAACAAGCCGCGCGGCAATACAGCGAACGCGAATATGGGACGCGGCATCGTCGCCGTCCGTGGCACGATCGATGCCGGCGGCAACCGCGCGCGCGGGAACACGCGCAGTCCGCAGTGCGTCGGGGTGCTGTGCCGCTCAGCCCCGGACGCCACCACCTGGCTCCTAGTCGTGTCTCCGGCGCCCCGGCGTTACGGGTTCAGCCGGAACGGCGGGTACTCGTCGGTCACCAGGATGAACGCGTAACCGACCACGCGGTTGGTCCAGCGGAAGACCCCGAGGACGAAGTCAAAGAGGCCGCGCGGGTAGCGGCCGGTGAAGAGGATCGCGAACCAGGCGATGACCACCGACACCACTGCCGCGATCCAGAGGAAGACGAGCAGGATGTAGTGGGGGATCGCGAGCAGCCACTTCACGAGCGGCAGCCAGCGGTTAAGTCCCTGCTTCGCATCCGGATAGGGGAAGTCGAGCGCGACCGCCTGCTGCTCGTCGGTGGACGGGTAGCGGTCGTTCATCAGAGCGAGGAAGACGCCGATCCGGTTCGAGAACCTGAGCAGCTCGAGGTTCCAGTCGAACCACCAGCGGGGGTACTTCTGCCGGAACAGGATCATCAGGAGCGGCGCGAGGAACAGCAGCCCGCCGGTCCCGCCGGCGATCCTCCAGCTCTGCTCGCCGGCCGCGTAGGTGCCTTCGTGGCCGCCGATGCTGGCGGCGAGGATCAGGATCGGGATCGCGACGATCAACCTGAACGCGGTGGTCAGCCGGTTGAGCTTGCGATCGGGATACTCGACCGAGAACCGCACCGGATACGCCGGCCCGCCTGTTGTCTGGCTGCTTGACGCCATAGCTGCTCCACCTCCAGTCGCTCAAAGCACCGCGGCCCCTTGACGAGGCCGGGTATCACGCCGTAAACGTAAACGATTGGCCAAACTGGCAGAAGGCGCGAGAACCCGTCCTGGGGTGGGGCGGATGAGATCGCCGAATTCACAACGCCGGGACGACCTCGCGTGACTCCGGGCGCCTGCCGCTGGCCGCGCGATCACAGCTGAGGATCAGATACCTCGTGAGGGCGATTGACGCCGCTGCGCCTGCGCGCCACGCTGAGTCAGCGGCAATGCGGCGGCGTCTTTGGTTCGGTTCGGGTTGGGACCACCCCGACCTCCTCATGGGCAACCATGTGCGAACGCCTGCCGGTCGAGCTTGCCTCGAGTGCGGCAGGCCGATCGAAGCGGACGACCAAGGGTTGGTTGTGAACCTCGCCAGCGACTGCGAGGTGGAAGCGCATCTGACGTTCCATCCCGTCCACAGAAGCTGCAGCGAGCGAGCGATGCCTGACGAGCGGGCAGGGCGGATCAGCTGCGTCGAGTGCGGCCGCTTGCCCTTTCCTCAGGAGGAGGTAGAAGCGTCCTGGCGGGTCAACTCGGACCGGCTGGGCGAACTGCATGTGTTCTGCCCCGAGTGCGCGGAGCGGGAGTTCGGCGAGTAATCTCGGGTCGCAGACGTCGAACCGGCGACCCCTGGGTACGACCTGGGGAACAGAGCCCCCGAGACCGGCCGAGGTCGCAGGTTCGATTCCTGCCCTGCCCACTCTGCAAAATCCCCGCAAACCCCGCTCTCAGGTGACCCTGCGGCCTGTCCGCCGGTACCCTCGACGAGTGCCGCTTCGCTCGAGCATCCGCAACGTCGCCATCGTCGCCCACGTCGACCACGGCAAAACGACGCTCGTCGACGCGATGCTCTGGCAGTCCGGCGCGTTTCGCGCGAACCAGGACGTCGCCGAGCGTGTGCTCGACACCGGCGACCTCGAGCGCGAGAAGGGGATCACGATCCTCGCCAAGAACACGGCCGTCCGGTACGGGGACGTGAAGATCAACATCGTCGACACACCGGGGCATGCCGACTTCGGCGGGGAGGTCGAGCGCGGTCTGACGATGGTCGACGGCGTCCTGCTGCTCGTCGACGCGAGCGAGGGGCCACTGCCGCAGACGCGCTTCGTGTTGCGAAAGGCTCTGGAGGCGCGGCTCCCGGTCGTGCTCGTCGTCAACAAGGTCGACCGTCCCGACGCGCGCATCGCCGAGGTGGTGGACGAGGTCTACGCGCTCTTCCTCGACCTCGATGCCGACGAGAGCCAGATCGACTTCCCGATCGTCTACTGCAACGCCAGGACCGGGCATGCCTCGCTCGATCCTGATCCGGAGAGCCTGGGCCCGGACCTGCAGCCGCTCCTCGACCTGATCCTCGAACACATTCCGCCACCCACCTACGACGCGAGCCACGCGCTGCAGGCGCTCGTCACCAACCTCGACGCCTCGCCCTACGTCGGCCGCCTGGCTCTGTGCCGCGTGGTGCAGGGCACGATCCGGCGGGGACGGCAGGTCGCCTGGTGTCGAACGGACGGCACGATCGAGCGGGTCAAGGTGACCGAGCTGTACGTGAGCGAGGCGCTCGACCGGGTCGAGGCAGACGAGGCCGGCCCGGGTGAGCTGATCGCGGTCGCGGGGATCCCCGAGGTGATGATCGGCGAGACGCTCGCCGACCCGCTCGATCCCCGGCCGCTGCCGGTGATCAGCGTCGACGAGCCGTCGCTCTCGATGACGATCGGCATCAACACGTCGCCCCTCGCGGGCCGGGAGGGGACGAAGGTGACGGCACGCCTGATCGAGAACCGGCTCGCCGCCGAGCTGGTCGGCAACGTCTCGCTCCGACTCCTCCCGACCGACCGGCCCGACACGTGGGAGGTCCAGGGCCGCGGCGAGCTGCAGCTCGCGGTGCTGATCGAGCAGATGCGGCGCGAGGGCTTCGAGCTGACCGTCGGCAAGCCGCAGGTCTTGACCCGGACGATCGAGGGGACGCTGCACGAGCCGGTCGAGCGCGTCTCGGTCGACGCCCCCGAGGAGTACCTCGGTGTCGTCACTCAGCTGTTCGCCCTGCGCAAGGGTCGGACGGAGGCGCTCGTCAACCACGGCACCGGCTGGGTGCGGCTCGACGTCGTCGTCCCGGCGCGCGGCCTGATCGGCTTCCGCACCGAGTTCCTCACCGAGACGCGTGGCACGGGCATCCTCCACCACGTCTTCGAGCGCTTCGAGCCCTGGCACGGTGAGTTCCGCATGCGGCCGACCGGGAGCCTCGTCGCCGACAGGGCCGGAAAGACGACGTCGTTCGCGCTGCTCAACCTGCAAGAGCGCGGCTCGCTGTTCGTCGGCCCCGGCACCGACGTCTACGAGGGGATGATCGTCGGCGAGAACTCGCGTCCCGAGGACCTCGACGTCAACGCCACAAAGGAGAAGAAGCTGACCAACATACGCTCGTCGACGTCCGACGAGCTCGTGCGGTTGATCCCTCCGCGGGCCATGTCCCTCGACCAGGCGCTGGAGCTGATCAGCGAGGACGAGTGTGTCGAGGTGACCCCGCTGAACGTGCGCCTGCGCAAGGTCGAGCTCTCTGGGCAGAGCCGTCAGACGGCCGTGAGCCGCAAGGCGCGCGGGCTGGCGGCGGTGTAGCAGTGGGCGAACACCTGACCGCGGAGCAGCACGCGAGGCTCGCCGCCGAGCTCGCCGAGCTCGAGGGACCGAGGCGCTGGAAGATCATCGAAGCGATCAAGGTGGCGCGCGGCCACGGCGACCTGGCGGAGAACTTCGAGTACCACGCGGCGAAGAACGAGCAGGGCCTGCTCGAGCGGAGGATCACGATTCTCCGTGACCGGCTCGCCCACGCAGAGATCGTCGCGGACGGACACGCGCACGTCGTCTCCATCGGCTCACACGTCGTGGTCGAGGACGAGGCCGGGGAGCGGATCGACGTCGAGCTGTCTGCCCTCGGGGGTGCCGGCACGGTCTCGCCGTCGTCGCCGCTCGGCTCCGCGCTCCTCGGCCGACACGTGGGCGACGCGGTCGAGGTCCAGGCGCCGAGCGGACCATGGCGAGCGACGATCATCGCGATCCGAGCCGGACCGGGGTCCTGATCGCAATTTCGTCCCCCTGGGCGCACCTCCTCACGACCGCACGATGAGCACCCCGCAGAGTGGGATCTTCGCTCTTGGGACGGCGTCGCATGCCTACCTCGAGTTCGACGTCCGGCAGGGAGAGAGCGCACGGGAGCTGGCGGGCGTCGTCGCGTCACTGCGCGAGCCGCGAACAACGATGGGCGGCGTCAACCTCGTTGCGGGCTTCCGCCCCGAACTCTGGCGCGCGCTTGTTCCCGACGACACTCCCCCGGGGGTCGAGGGCTTCAGCCGCGACCTGCTCGGTTCCGACGGTTACACCATGCCGGCGACACAACACGACGCGGTGCTCTGGCTCTCCGGGAGCGCCTACGACGTCATCTTCGACATGGCGCGCGAGGCGATCGCCGCCCTGGACGCGTTCGCCTCGGTCGCCGAGGAGTCCTCCGCCTGGCCCTACCGCCACGACCGGGATCTGACCGGCTTCATCGACGGAAGCGAGAACCCGGACTTGATCGACGCGCCGGACTTCGCCGTCGTCCCTGAGGGCAGCCCCGGTGCCGGCGGCACCATCCTCCTCTTGCAGAAGTGGAACCACGACGCAACGGCCTGGGAATCGTTGCCGGTCGCGCGGCAGGAGCAGGTGATCGGGCGCACGAAGGACGAGAGCGTCGAGCTCGAGAACAAGCCGGCCGAGTCTCACGTCGCCCGCACCGACCAAGACCGATTCGGCAAGATCTTCCGCCGCAACATGCCCTACGGGACCGTCACCGACCACGGCACGATGTTCGTCGGCTTCAGCGCCGAGCAGCAGCGATTGACGGCGATGCTCGAGAGCATGGCCGGGCTAACCGACGGAGTCCGAGACGCACTCACACGCTACGCTCGACCCCTCACCGGAGCGTATTACTTCGTCCCCTCCGCTCAGAGCCTCCGCCGCTGCAGCAGCACGTAGGGAGGTACCGCATGACCGAGTCACGGCGGGGGCGGCGTCGATCGCAGCCGATCCGCACCACTTCGATACTGTGAACGCGATGGATCCCGACCGTGCCCGCGAGCTTTTGGCCGGCGAGCGTCAGCGCATCGAGCGGGCGCTGGACCAGCTCGGCCACGAAGATACGGGCGAGCCGGCAGACGAGGAAGATCCGGCCAATTTGGCGTCCGATCTCCACCAGGACCAGCTCGTCTCCGTGTAGACGGTCGCGATGACGACGAGCGCGACGATGTCGTCGACGACGACAACCGTGAGCAGGAACGCCCGCAGGCGGTCGGGAAAGCGGGGCCCGACAAGCGCGAGCAGGCCGAGCGCGAAGGCGGTGTCGGTCGACATCGCGATCCCCCAGCCGTGTGCGGACGAGCGGCCGGCGTTGAAAGCGAGGTAGATCGCGATCGCCACCGCCATCCCGCCGATCCCCGCCAGTAGCGGCAACGCGAACCGCCGCCGCTCCCGTAGCTCGCCCAGATCGAACTCCCGACGCGCTGCGAGGCCGACGACGAAAAAGAAGAACGTCATCAGCCCGCTGTTCGCCCAGTGGCGAAGATCCAGCGCGACTCCTGCGCCGCCGAGGTCGATCGAAAGCCTCGTCTTCCAGAGCGATTGGTAGGACGACGCGTCGACGTTCACCCACGCGAGTGCCGCGACGGCCGCCGCCAGCAAGACTGCCGCGCCTCCGGTCTCGGTGCGCAAGAACTCCCGCAGCGGCGTCTCCAGGCTCCGCGCCCACGCCGTGCGTCCCGAGAACGTCGGCCCATCGTTCGACTCGCTGCTACCCAGCCGGGGCACGCTGAACTCGCCGGCTATGCAGTCACGAGCGAATCGCCGCGAAGCTGCCGGGTCTGGGGCGCCTGACGTCGAACGCGCCCTCGTCACGAGCTCGACCGACCACTGCGGCGTAGCGCGCGAGCCGCTGGCCCTGATAGCGGGCGAGAGCCAGCGCCTGCTCGTCTGGCCCGGTCACCAGGTGTCCGCTGACGAACGAGGTCCCGTACGGGTTGCCGCCCGCGGCGAACACCTCCTGCACTGTATAGCCGAGCGGAAGCACCACCATGCCCCAGTGGTAGAAGGTGTTGTTGAGCGCCAGGATCGTCGACTCTTGCCCTCCGTGAGTCGTCTGAGAGGAGGTAAAGCTGGTCGCGACCTTGTCCGCGAGCTTGCCTTCCTGCCAGAGCCTCCCCGCCTGATCGACGTACTGCTTGAGCTGGGCGGCGACGTTGCCGAAGCGGGTGGGCGTTCCGAAGGCGATCCCGTCTGCCCACTCGAGATCGGCGAGGGTCGCCACCGGCTCCTCGCCGACGATGGACCGGTGGCGGCCCCAGTACTGGTTCTGCGAGATCATGAGCTCCGAGGCGAGCTCTTCCACGTGGCGCAGACGGACCTCCGCCCCCGCCTCCTCGGCGCCCTCGGCAACTGCCTTCGCGAGACCGTGCACGTTGCCGGTAGCGCTGTAGTAGATGACTGCCACTCGCGCTTCCATCTCTCACCTCGCTTGTCGGAGGTCAGATCGTTACGGACCCGTCAAGTTGTCCTCCCTGCCCGAGGAGCTCGCTCAGCTCAGCCGGAGGCGGACACCAGGATGACGCCAGCTCTGCCTGGTCCCACCCGGCCGCAACGGCGCCGGCCTCGTACGCGCTCTCCAGGAATGCGAGGAGCGCTGCCCTGGGGTTGGTGGCCGTTCGCACCGCCTCGTAGGGCAGAAGGGCGAGCAAGCTGGTTCCGTAATCAGTCCAGGACGCGTCGTTGGGGTGCAACGGTTGCTGCCGAAGGTCGGGCGGCTCTGGTGCGGTGTACGAGTAGTAAGTCGGCTCACGAACCTTGTCGTCTCCGGGCCAGAAGCCGAAGGAAATCACCTCGTGGGAGTAGGCCTCGCGATCGACCGGGCTTGCGTTCGGCATGTCGGGCGCGCGCTGGCCGCGGAAGCGGGTGACAGCGAGATCAAGCGAGTGCCAGAACAGGTGAACGGGGCTGGTCTTCCCGCAGTACCAGCCGGCGAACTCCGCGAAGACCTCGTCTGTCCAGTCGAGAATGCGCCAGAACCGCTCGACCGCGTCTCGATCGTAGGCGGCATGTTCCCGATCGGCCGGGAACGGCGTTTCCGTCGGTAGACGGTACGGCGTCTCGCGGATCGCAACGTCGATGCCGAGCCGGCCGAGCGTTGAATGCAGCTTCCGGTCGAACTCGGCCACGGAAAGCCCGTCGACGAGCTCGAACGACTCGACTGCCCCGCCGTTCGTCGCGATCACCAGGCGATGATCGATGAGGTCGAAGTCGATCTCGAAGCCGACACCACCCGGGGAGTGCATGCGCCGAGTCGTCAGCCCGCGCACATCCACATACAGCGGAACGTGCCACCAGTGGTTACGCGGGGCCGTGGAGGCTAGGCGCACCTTGCCGACGACCTGCACCCAACGGTGGAGCGTCTCCTTCGTCTCCTCCCAGGCGGTCAGCGGAAGCTCTGGAAGCGTCAGTCGGGTACCGGCTGCGGTGCTCACGCCTGTTGCCCCCCATCTGCGTCGATGACGAACGCCACCTCGTCGAGGTAGCACCAGCTCCAGTCCTCACCCGGCTCGGCAGACCGGATGATCGGATGGCCGGCCTGGCGTGCGTGCCCAGTTGCGTGCCGGTTGGGTGAGGAGTCGCAGCAGCCGATCTTCCCGCAGTTCATGCACATCCGCAGGTGAACCCAACTGCCGCCGGTCTTCAGGCACTCCTCGCAGCCCGGTATCGACGACGGAAGTGTTGTTACACGGACTTGATCGAGATGAGTACATTCGGGCATCGTCATCCTCCGGTCGGTCCGAATCGCTCGGTCTTGAAGCCACATCGGAGATGCTTCTCGTCGATCCAGCCACAGTAGCCTCTGGCACCCCTCCGGCCGCTCGCGCGCAGGGCGACTGACGGGCGGGAGGTTATCCTCGTCGAGATGAGCAATCCGGCCCCGCTCGTGTACGAGGTGGTCGCCCACACCCGCGCGGGCAAGGAGCGAATCCATCGGTATGCATCGGACAAGCCGCTCCAGCCCGGCCAGGTTCTCAGGCTCGAAGGCCGTCACTGGCTCCTCGAGAGCGTGGAGGCTGCCGGAGAGCCGCCCCGCACCGTGGCGAAACCCGCGCGGTATCGAATCCGGCTGCGCCACCCCGACGGCAGCGAGGAGGTGGGGGCGTTTCGCCGCTACCGGCCCGATGCGCCGCGGCTCGGCCACAGCTTCGCCACGATCGAGGACGGGCAGCCCGCCGCCTGGGAGCGTGGACGAGGCTTTGGCGCACGACGAGCAGGGCGTACCTCGACCTGGTCGCCAAGCGGGACTACAGCGAGGTCGAGGAGCTCCCTGACCACGAGCTCGAGCACGCCTTGGCCGCGCGCGCGAGCAGAGGCTGCCGGAGGCGGCACGCGCAACCGTCTCCCGGGCGGGGGTCGCCGGGCTTGCTGTGGAGCTGGCTGCGCTGGAGCCGGGGGAGCTCCCTGACTGGGACGATGCCCGGCGCTACATCGACGCCCTGACGCTCGAGGAGATCGAGGACGACCTGCTGGAGCTGTGCGGGGTAAACCCGGACCGGGATCCTCTGGAGACCTGGCTCGAGACCGTGAAGGAACGGCTCGGCGCAGACCTGGAGAGCTTCCGCGCCGACATCGAGGGCGATCACGACGAGGTCGAGGAATGGGATTACCTCGACGGGCGCATCTTCGCGGCGGTCGGCACCTTCGACGACGAAGCCAACCCGGACGCCAGCTACGGCTGGCTCTGCCGGCTAATCGACGTCAGCGCACTCGGGGCGGCGGGATTTCGTCGCGTCCGAAAGCACGAGCTTCAGCTCTCCGAATAGGCCCGCACCTCCGCCAGCCCCCGGCGTCCTCCCGTCAGCCGCGAGCCTCGAGGATGTGCTTCAGCGTGGCGAAGCCGTTAGAGCGACTCGAGATACTCGGCGTCGCTCTTGGAGGACGCGTACACGTAGAGGAAAACCGCGCCCACGAGCCCCACGACCAGCATCGTCCCCCAGACCCAGTTCACCAGGCGGCCGTTCGCGAGAACGTCGACGACCCACAGCGGGAAGAACGAGAGCAACGCGAGGCAGGCACCGAAGACGGCGGCGTCGCCGAGAAGCCTCATCCGGTCAGCGGCTGAGGGAACGATGAAGTCGGCCTGCGTCACCCTCGGGAACGGGTGCAAGGGATGCGACCTGAAGCGAATCGAAGCCCGGTCCCAGCCCTTCGGATCATCTCGACGCTCGAAGAGATCGGGTTCGGGGTTGCCCCCCCAGTCCAGGCGCCTGGTCGGCGGCTCGGGCACGACGGTAAGGGTAGCGAACGATCTCGGCGCAGACCGGAGGCTGGCTGCGTAAAGTGACGGCACGATGAGTGAACGTGAGGAACGGCTGGCGATGAACGAGGCCCTGTTCCGCGAGATGAACGAGCGCGTCACTGAAGGTGCCGAGGCAGTCGACGATGCGACTCTCGAGGTCTATTGCGAGTGCGCAAACCTGGACTGCATCGATCGGCTGACGCTGACCTCGGACGAGTACCGCCAGGCGCGATCGGATCCTGCGCAGTTCGTCGTCAGCGTCGGGCACGATGTGCTGGACGTCGAGGAGGTCGTGGTCTCGACGGACCGCTACGAGATCGTGCGCAAGCGCCAGCGGGCGGGCCGCCTGGCGACGTTGCTCCAACCCTAGAAGCCGGTTTCGAGCCAACGTCACAGTCCGCGTAGTGGAGACGTGAGGCGGTTCCAGGTCCTCGTCGTCGGCGCCGGTGCCGTGGGGCTTGCGACCGCTCGCGCGCTCGCCCGGGCGGGTCGCGACGTTGCCGTCGTGGAGCAGTTCCGGGCCGGGCACGACCGTGGCTCGAGCCACGGATCCAGCCGCATCTTCCGACTGGCCTACGAGGAGCCCGAATGGGTCCGTCTGGCCCAGGAGGCGCTGCCGCTCTGGCGGGAGCTCGAGGCCGAGACAGGCGTCGAGTTGCTTTCCCTTCCCGGCTCGCTGGACTCGGGGCGTGACCCTCGTCCGCTCTGCGGCGCGCTCGAGCGTTGTGACGCTTCGTTCGAGCTTCTCGATCCGCCGGTGGTCGAGCGGCGCTTCGCGATCCGTCTCCGTGGGCCGGCCGTCTTCCAGCCGGAGGGTGGCGTGGCCTGGGCGGAGCAGACGCTCGCGGCCCTGCGCGAGGGCCTGTCCGTCTACGAGGAGACGCACGCCGTGTCGATCACGACGGAAGACGAGGCCGTCTCTCTGCAGACCACTCGCGGTGCAATGGAAGCTGTGGCCGTGGTGGTCTGCGCAGGCGCCTGGGCGCGTCCCTTGCTGGCGACTGCCGGGATCGAGCTGCCGGTCAAAGTGACACGCGAGACCGTGACCTACTTCGCGCTCGCAGACGGCGCGGCTGTACCGTCCGTGATCGACTGGGCCGTCCCGGAGGGCTGGCCAGGCGTCCAGGTCTACGCACTCGACGCGGGCGCCGGACGGCTGAAGGTCGGGCTCCACCGTGGCGGCGTCGATGCCGATCCCGACGACCCCGGCGAGCCCGACGAGGCCGCCACCGCGCTGGCGGCAGAGTGGGTGAGCCAGGTGTTCCCGCTCGCGGACGGCGGGCCGCTCGGCTCCGAGACCTGCCTCTACACCAGCACGGTGGACGAGCGCTTCGTGCTCGAGCGGCACGGGCGGCTCGTCGTCGGCTCGGCCTGCAGCGGCCACGCCTTCAAGTTCGTGCCCGCGGTCGGCAGACGACTCGCGGCGCTGGTGGAGGAGGCCCTCACCAGCTGACGCGGCGCAGGGAGCGGGCGAAGCGCCTGCGTTCCTTGCGGCGCTCTGCCTGCGCCCTTGCGTCCAGCCGGAGCTCGAGCCGCTCGAGCTCGCGCTGCAGCGTGCGATAGCTCTCGAGCCGCTCCGGATCGAGGGCTCCCGACTGGATGGCGGCGAGCACCGCGCAGCCGGGCTCGGTCCGGTGGGCGCAGTCCGAGAATCGGCAGCGGCCGGTGAGCGCTCCCACGTCCTCGAACGCGTCCTCGATTCCGCCTTCGGCCTCCCAGAGCTGGAGCTCGCGCATGCCCGGGGTGTCGAGGAAGAGGCCGCCGCCTGGGGCGCGGATCAGCTCGCGCCTCGTCGTCGTGTGCCGACCTCGCCCGTCGCTGCGCACCTCCTTCACCTCCTGCAGCTCGCTGCCGGCGAGCCGGTTGATCAGGCTGGACTTGCCAACGCCCGATGAGCCGAGCGCCGCCACAGTGCCGTTGTCCGCGAAGTAGGGCCGCAGCTCGTCGAGCCCCTTTCCGGTCAGGTTCGAGACCACGTGGACGGGAACACCCAGGGCAACCGTCTCGATCTCGGCAAGGGCCGCGGCGATGTCGTTGCAGAGGTCGGCCTTGGTGAGCACGATGACCGGCCTCGCGCCGCTCTCCCAGGCAAGCACCAGGTACCGCTCGAGGCGGCGTGCATTGAGGTCGTCGACGAGGGAGCTGACGACGAAGACGATGTCCACGTTGGCGGCCACGACCTGTTCCACGGCGCCCCGGTGCTGGTTCGACGCCGCCTTGCGCACGAAGACAGTGCGGCGCGGAAGCACCGCCTCGATGATTGCCCGCTCGGCGCCGGGCTCGACCCGCAGCGCGACCCAGTCACCGACGGCCGGCAGGTCGAGGGCCGAGACCGCTTCGTGGCGCAGCCGGCCGGACACCTCGGCCGAGACGAGCTCCAACGGCCATGGCCCGGTGACAGTCACTGTGACTGTCCCTGTGACTGTCACCCCGACAGGGCCGGAGTAGACACCGTAGGCGCCCCTGTGCTGGACCGCGACGCGCCCTGGCCGCAGCCCCTGCTCGGCAAGCGGTGCGAATGACTCGTGGAAATCCGGGCCCCAACCGAGCTCGGCCGGGGCGAGGCCATCGGATGACGGCACGCGTGTCTCCTTTCAGGCTCGCGCGGGTGCGCGCGGAAGAACGGGGTCGGGCGCGAGCCGAACTAGCGAACAGCCGGCCCGCGGCAGGAGGCGGATCGATCGGTCTTCGTCATCTCACACCACCTCCTTCGATCGCAGGCCGTCGGCGCAGAGTAGGTCACGCGCGGCGCCCGCGCAAGTTGCCGGATGCTGGCCGAGAGGCCATGCTTCAGGAGATGAAGCTGCGTGGCCTTCGACTTCGGACGCGACTCTTCCTGCTCGTCGCCGCCGCCACCGTCGCCGGCTCGCTGTTCTCGTATCTTTCCGGCCTTCGCTTCCTCGATGATCTCGAGCGCCAGACCGTCGATGCCCGCTTTGCAATCCGGGGCGACCAGACGGCCTCGGACGTCGCCGTGATCAGCGTCGATGACGTCACCTTCAGCGACCTGAACCTCGGGTGGCCGTTCCCGCGGGCGATTCACGCGAAGCTGCTCGACCGCATCCGCGCAGGACACCCGAAGCTGATCGCGTTCGACGTCCAGTTCACCGAGCCGACCGATGTGAAGAACGACAATGCGCTCGTCGAAGCAGTCACGCGCAACAGCGGACGCATCGTGCTCGCGACAACCGAGGTCGGCGCGAACGGCAGCACACGCGTGCTCGGCGGGGATTACGTGCTGAGGCAGGTAGGCGCTCGGCCAGGGAACGCGAACCTGCCGACCGATCGCGACGGAGCTATCCGCCATTTCCCCTATGAGATCGAGGGATTGAAGAGCTTCGCCCTGGTGACCGCCGAGGTCGCCGGTGGACGGCCCATCAGCAGGAGGGACATGGGCGGCGGGCGGCAGTGGATCGACTACGCGGGACCACCCGGCACGATCAGGTCCTACTCCTATTCACGCCTATTCCCAGAGAAGGTCGTGCGTGGCGGCAGCGGCCTGAGGCCATGGTGGGTAGTCATTCCCGCCGTGTCCAATTCGTTCGTCGGCCAGTTCAGTACGCGGGCGCAAGCCGAGCGTATCGCCCAAACCCGTCCCGTCGCTCCCAGCGTCTTCCGCGACAAAGTGGTCGTTATCGGGGCGAGCGCACCTGCGCTACAGGACCTGCACACGACTTCCTCCGGACCGTTGATGTCAGGGCCCGAGGTCCAGGCGAATGCGATCGAGACAGCGCTTCGCGGCTTTCCACTACGCGGCGCCGGCCGGGCATGGAACATCGTGCTGATCATCGTCCTCGGCCTTGTCGTGCCATTCGTCGGCGTGCGCGCTTCGCCGCTGATTGCCGTTGCTACTGGATTGCTCGTTGCGGCAGCATTCGTCGTCGGCACTCAGGCCGCCTTCAATCACGGCTGGATCATCGGGTTTGTGTATCCGCTGGGGGCCCTCGTGGTCTCCACGTTCGCGTCGCTCGCCGTCGCCTATGTCGTCACGGCATTCGAGCGTGAGCGCGTCCGTGAGGTCTTCTCACGCTTCGTGCCGGAGCAGGTCGTCGACCAGGTGGTCGCGCAGGCTGACTCCGATCTCCGGCTGCTCGGCAAAGAGGTGGTCGGCACCGTGATGTTCAGCGACCTGCGCGGCTTCACGTCGAGCGC
>WNGA01005659.1_pt1 | contig 17995 bp, 15 predicted proteins | sample 5400061 | NCBI WGS metagenome assembly WNGA01 (sample SAMN13153366, study PRJNA577476) | soil metagenome | isolation source: 100 cm soil or saprolite under grassland replicate 2 | place: USA:California | collected 2016-06-15 | reverse complement strand
GCCCCGCCCGCCGAGCAGGGCGACGGCCGGGTGCGGGTGGGCGCTGGCGGCCTGGGCGCGCATGCCCGCCGAGGGCTCGACGGCGACCACGCGGACGCCGAGCCAGCCGGCGATCGCGGCCGCGAACTGGCCGGTTCCCGCTCCCAGGTCGAGGACGGGCGAGCCGCCGCCGTCGCCGGGCAGCCACGGCTGGATCGCGACCCGCCATGGCTCCAGCCCGGCCGGCGGCAGCGCCCGGCCCTCCACGTAGTCGCCCGCCATGGCGTCGTAGTCGACTCGTGCCATGGCGGAAGGCTACCCGCCGACCGCCGCCGGCGGGTGGCTCAGCGGTCCCGGTCCGGCGGCGGGGCCTCCGGGTCGAGCTCGGCCGTGCGTGCGGCCTCCTCCGGCGCCACCGCCTCGGCCGCGTCGGCCTCGGGCTGCTCGGCCGCCACCGGCTCGGCCACCACCGGCTCGGCCTCGGGCTGCTCGGCCGCCACTGGCTCGGCCTCGGGCTGCTCGGCCGCCACCGGCTCGGCCACCACCGGCTCGGCCTCGGCCTCGGGCTGCTCGGCCGCCGCCGGCTCGGCCGCGTCGGCCTCGTCGGCGGGCTCGACGGGCGCCTTGGGGCGGCGGGCGTTGAGGTCGAGCAGGACGCCGAGGCCGAGGGCGAGCAGCAGGAGCGGCCACAGCCACCGCAGCCGCACGGCCTGGTCGAGCCGGCCGACCAGGAACAGCAGGCCAGCCGAGGTGAACGCGAAGCCGAAGACCAGCGAGACCGGGTCGAGCTCGTGGCGGCGCATCACGGGGTCACCTCCGGGGTGGGGGGCGGGGGTGCGACGTCGCCGTGCCGGCCGACCTGCGTCAACGGGCGGGGGTCGCTGGCCCGCCGGACCTCGACCAGGCCGTAGCCGACGTGCACGTCCAGTCGGACCGTGGGCGCGGCACCGGCCTTGGGGGGCTTGACGGGCGGCTGGGTGACGGAGGAGTCGACCTGGACGCCCCAGTCCTCGTCGCCCGTCTCGAACAGGTCCAGGTTGCCGACCCCGGCTCGCCCGCGGACGTCGGCGGTGACCTCGTCGGGCAGCACCACCAGCAGCCGCCCGGCGGCCAGGCTGGCCTCCACCGTGGTCGAGCCGGGGCCGAACCGCACCCGGCGGAGATCGACGATCAGCTCGCCGCCGGCCAGCCGGTAGACGGGACGGACCTCGGCGGTGGTGCGCGGCTGCCACAGCCGCTCCCCGAAGCCGCCGGTGAGCGGCTCCGAGTCGGCCAGGCTGGCGAGGGCCACCACCGGGATCAGCAGCAGGCCGATCGGGATCAGGCCCCAGGCCCGGCCCCACCAGCCACCGACCAGCAGGCCAAGCCCGATGACGGTGACGAACAGCGCGAGCGCCCGGCCCAGCGTGAGCTCGACCACGCCGAGGTTGTCCAGCACCGCGGCCAGCCCGGTGACGACCAGGGCGAGCCCGAACGTGAGCGGCCCGAGGAACGCCCGCCGCCGCTGGCTCCGGCGCGGCGGCGGGGCCAGCGCGGGCGCCGGCTGCGTGCCCCAGCTCGGCGGTGGCCCCCACGCCGGCGGGCCCGCCGGGGCCGGGCGCTCCCAGGCGCGCGGCTCGGTGGGCGCGGTGGACGCGCTCCAGGAGGGTGGCGCCGCGGGTGGGGCGGGCTGGGGCTCCGCGAGCCGGCCTGGCGCCGCCGTGGCGTCGGGCGCAGGCGGCTCGGGGCCGGTGGGCTGGCCGGGCGGTGGCGCCGGCCGCTCCTGGCCCTGCTGGAACAGGAAGATGCCGAACGCGATCAGGGCGACGGCCCAGACCACCGCCGGGTCGGAGAAGGCGCTGGCGAGGATGCCGACCGCCAGGATCACCAGCGCGAGCCCCACGTAGGTGCGCAGCCCCGCCGGCCGGCGCGCCGCGGCCATACCGATCGACTCGCTGGCGCCGGCGGGTGGGAGCAGCAGCCAGCCGAGCACGTACAGCAGCGCCCCCAGCCCGCCGAAGGCGGTGAGCACCACGAAGGCGATCCGGACCAGGGCGGGCTGGATCCCGAGGGAGTCGGCGATGCCGCTGGCCACCCCCGCGATCACCTTGTTGTCGGTGCGGCGGACGAGCCGGCCTCGCGCGGCGGTCGCACCCCAGGCGGGCGGCGCCGCGGCCTCGGGCGGTGCCGCGGCCTCGGGCGGCGGCGTTGCGTCCGCGGTCGTGTCGCTGGGTGGTTCTGGCATGGTGGTCGCTCCTCGTCGGGTCGTTGCTGCCGCTCAGCCTGCCCGTGCCGGTGGGCCGGCGCCATCGGGGATGACCCTGTCCGATCCCCGATCTCCGGGCGCCCCCCTCAGGGTCCTTCCCCATGGCTGCCACCCGTCCGCCGTGCCACCATGGCCGGCGAAGACACGTCAGCGGCGCTGGAGGGCATCACGACGACCCAGGTACCGCATCGGCCGGCCGGAGGGGTCCGGGAGACCCCGAGGGGGTCCCCCGGTGGATCGGCCGGAGGGGTCCGGGGGACCCCGAGGGGATCCCCCGGTGGATCAGCCGGAGGGGTCCGGGGGACCCCGAGGGGGTCCCCCGGTGGATCAGGCTGGGCGATCGTCCGCAGCCGCGACAACCGGATCCTGCTCGGGGTCGCGGGCGGCCTCGGCGAGCGGCTCGGGGTCGACCCGATCCTGGTCCGCATCGCCTTCGCCGTGCTCGCCATCGCCGGCGGCTCCGGCGTGCTGCTGTACCTGCTCGCCTGGGGGCTCTCGGTCGAGCCGGAGGCCGCCACGGTGGCCGCCGGCCCGGTCCGCCGGCCCAACGGCAGGCAGGCGCTCGCCCTGGGGATGGTGGTGCTCGGGACCATGCTGCTGCTGCGCCAGGTGGGGCTGTGGTTCGGCGACCGGATCGCCTGGCCGGTCGCGCTCGCCGCGGCCGGCTCCGCGGTGATCTGGGCACGCAGCGACGACCGCGACCGGGCGCGCTGGACCCGGGCCGGCGCCCGCATCCCCGGCAACCCGGTGGAGGCGCTGTTCAGCGGCCGGGTGGGGCTGGTCCGGATCGTCGTCGGCGGCGTCCTGGTCGCCAGCGGCATGGGCCTCGCCCTGGCCAACCAGGGCACCAACCTGGCGGCGGCCGGCAACGCCCTGCTGGCGATGGCGATCACCGCCGCCGGCCTCCTGCTGATCTTCGGGCCCTGGACCAGCCGCCTCGCCCGCCAGCTCGCCGAGGAGCGGCGCGTGCGCATCCGCTCGGAGGCGCGCGCCGAGATGGCCGCCCACCTGCACGACTCCGTGCTGCACACGCTGGCCCTGATCCAGCGCGCCGACAGCGCGCCAGAGGTGGTCGCCCTCGCGCGGCGGCAGGAGCGCGAGCTGCGCGCCTGGCTGTACGCGCCCCCGGCGCCGCCGGACGGGAGCCTGCGGCCGGCCGTGGAGGCGATCGCCACCCGGGTCGAGCAGCTCCACAACGTGCCCGTCGACGTGGTCGTGGTGGGCGACGCGCCGCTGGACGCGCGCGGGCGGGCGATGGTGGACGCCTGCCAGGAGGCGGCGCTCAACGCGGCGCGGCACTCCGGGGCGCCGCTGGTCTCCGTCTACGTCGAGGTGGAGCCGGACCAGCTCACCGGGTTCGTCCGCGACCAGGGCAAGGGGTTCGACCCCGGGCGGGTGCCCTCGGACCGCCGCGGCATCGCCGACTCCATCCGTGGCCGCGTCCACCGCCACGGCGGCACCGCGACGGTCACCTCCAGCCCGGGGGAGGGGACCGAGGTGCAGCTCCGCATGCCGAGGACGGTGCCATGAACCCGGACGAGCGGACCACCCCGGAGGGGTCCGGGGAACCCCAAGGGGGTGCCCCGGTGGGAACAAGGGTGTTCCTGGTCGACGACCATCACTTCTTCCTGGCGGGGCTCCGGGCCGAGCTGGGCGGGCAGTTCGAGATCGTCGGCGACGCCGCCGAGGTGGACGCCGCCGTGGACGGCATCCGTCGCACCCGGCCCGACGTGGTCCTGCTCGACGTGCACCTGCCCGGCGGCGGCGGCAGGGCGGTGCTGGAGGCGGTCCGCCAGACCCACCCGGAGATCCGCTTCCTCGCCCTCTCGGTGTCCGACGCGGCCGAGGACGTGATCGGGGTGATCCGCGCCGGCGCCCGCGGCTACGTGACCAAGACGATCTCGCCGCCCGACCTCGCCGCCGCGATCCGCCGGGTGGAGGGCGGCGACGCGGTGTTCTCCCCGCGGCTGGCCGGCTTCGTGCTCGACGCCTTCCACGGCGACCTCACCGGCGTCGTCGACCCCGAGCTGGACCAGCTCACCGCCAGGGAGCGCGAGGTGCTGCGCCACATCGCCCGTGGCTTCACCTACAAGGAGGTCGCGCGCCGCCTGCACCTGTCGGTGAAGACGGTCGAGACCCACGTCTCCTCGGTGCTGCGCAAGCTGCAGCTCTCCAGCCGCCACGAGCTGACCCGCTGGGCCAGCGACCGCCGGCTGGTGTAGCCGCCGGCCGCCGGCCGCTACGTCACGGTTCCCCAACGATCGTCATTTGCGGGATTGACTGGTTCAGCGTTGATCGGCATGCTTGTCCGACACTGGCCGGTCCGACCGGCCTCAGGTGGGACCAGGCCGGGGGAACGCGATGCAGCAGCCGGCGAACCTCGCGTTGCAGCGCATCACGGAGGCGCGCGTGATCGCCCTGGCGCCCGCGCCGCCGACCGACCGTCCGGTCGCCCCCATCCACACCCTCTTCCCCGCCATCCACCACGCCCACGCCGACCACTCGGCCGTCGGCCGGGCGCTCGCCCTCTGGGCGGCCACCAGGCGCGCCGCCGAGCTGGCCGGCCGCGCGGTGCCGCGCCTGCGGTCCCGGCTCCGGCCCGGCCGGACGGGGGCCCGGGCACCCGCCGCGGAGGCCCTGACCGGGCCGGCCGCGGTCATCCCGGTCGACCGCTTCGTCGCCTACCTCGAGGAGGCGGAGCGGGCGTTCGCGGCCGACTCCCCCGTCGACCTGCTCTCGCGCATCCGCAACACCTACTACTCGGGGTTCCTGGTCGAGCAGCTCCTGCCCGACGCCCGCGCCCGCGGCGGGCGCACGCTGCACGGCAACCCCCGCCTCGGCAGGACCGCGTACCGTCACCTCACGGCCAGGGCGGACGAGAACGGCGTCGGCGACAACCCCGCCCCCTACCTGCTGCTCCCGTCGGGCGAGCAGGTCGATTTCGGCCATCTGGTCCTCGGCCTCGACGCCCTGATCCACCCGCGGACCGCGGTGCCGTTCTCCGCGTACGGCGTGCCCAGCATCGACGCCACCGGCTGGGTCGCCGACGTCGGCATGGCGTCGGTCTGGACCACCAAGCACCTCGAGGGCGAGCCCGACCCGCGGGTGTCCCGCAGGCTGGCCGCCGCCGACCGCGACGCCTACTACCGGATGTCGGCCCCGGACGCCGACCTGCTCGGCGACGTCGACGTGTTCGCCCTCCGAGCCCAGTGGGGGCTGGCGGCCGGGCAGCCGCTGTCGGCGGCGATCGGCGGCTACTACCTCGGCCGCGGGCGGCGACTCCCCGGGATTCGCTGGCGCTGGCGGGCGTTCGCCGCCGTCAACCGGCTCGCCTACGCCCGCGCCGGCGGCCGCATCGCCTGGGACCCGGCCTGGCGGGAGGGGTGGATCCGGCGCATCGACCGCTTCAACGACGTCTACGGCGCCGGCGTCGGCGGCTCCCTGCTGGGGACCCTCACCCGGCCCGTGCACCGGATCTGGCCGGAGACCCCCTACATGCTCGCCCAGTTCCTGGGGTGGGCGGCACCGCTCGTGGAGGCCGAGCTCGCCATCTCGGGGTAGTGGTCCCCAGCCTCACTCGCAGGGCGGGAGCGTCGTCGTCGTGGTGGTCGAGCTCCCCGGGAGCGTCGTCGTCGTGGTCGACGTGGTGGTCGTCGAGCTCGAGCTCGAGCTCGTGCTGGTACTGGTCGTGGTGGTCTGGCAGGGCGCGGTGGTGGTCGTGCTCGACCCGGTCGTGGCCGGCTCGGTCGTCGACGACGGGCTCGTGGTGGTCGACCGCTCGGTGGTGGTGGGGCGGCGGCTGGTCGTCGGCGCCTGGGTGGTGGCGGTGGTGGCGGCCGAGCCGGTCGTGCCCGAGGTACCCGGCCCGGCGGCCGTGCCGCTCGGCGCGCCCGCGCCCACCGTGACCCCGCCGGCGTACAGGCGGGCCCAGCCGAGGATCGCGTCCACGTACGGCCACGAGTGGTTGTAGTTGTAGACCGCCTGCCGCAGCACGGCCGGGTCGGAGAGGCTCCCGTCCACGCTCAGGCACAGGTAGGCAGCCGCGCTCACCGCGCTGTCGAACAGGTTGTTGGGGTCGGCGACCCCGTCGTCGTTGCCGTCGCGCCCCAGCGACCGCCAGGTCGAGGGGATGAACTGCATGGGCCCGACCGCCCGGTCCCAGACCGTGTCCCCGTCCCAGCGGCCGCCGTCGCTGTCGGGGATGCTCGCCACGCCGCGGCCGTCCAGCGGCGGCCCGGTGATCCTAGGGGTCACGGTCCCGCTGGGGCTGAAGCGGGTCGCCGCCCCGCCGTACATGCCGTGGTTGGACTCGATACGGCCGATGCCGGCCAGCACCGGCCAGGTGAGCCGGCAGCCGGGGTCGAACCCGGCGGCCCAGGCGGCCGCCTCACGGTAGGCGCGCAGGGCGAGGGCGGGGATCGTCCGGTCGCCACCGACCGGCACCACCCCGGCGCCCGCGGTGGCACCGGCGCCGGCGGCGGCCTGCCTGGCCGCCTCCCGGTCCCGCTCCGCGTCGGCCGCGGCCTCCCGGCCTCGCAGCCAGGCCTCGTGGCGGAGCCGAGCCCACTCGGCATCGCTCGGCTGGCCGGCCCCGGCGAGCAGCCCCGGCCCGGCCCCGGCGGCGCCCGGCAGGAAGCTCGGCACGGCCGCCCCCCACAGCACCACCACCAGCAACCCGATCCCCCCGACCTTCAGACGGCGGAGGCCGGTCGAGGGTGGCAGCGGCGGTGGCGGCTGGAACATAGGCGACTCCCCGAGGTGCGCGGCGTTCCATGTTGCCACGCTTTACCCAGGATTGAGCCCCCCAATTCCTGGGACACTGATGTCGGAACCGGACGCAAGCGTCTTGGTCGGCCATGTCGCGACGTTGTAGAGTTTGGCGGTCCCAAGTGGGGAGGGCACGAGCATGGGGGTAGGGCGCGGACCCGCCAACTGTCTCGTGATTCCTGCCCAGGTGACGGGAACGTCGCGCTCTGCTCGTGTATCGTATGTCCTCGCCTTGCATTCCGTTGGGCGGATTTCCGGAACTGGCCAGCTCGAGTCCACCTCCTTGGGGCCACCGTGAGGAATGACAGCGGGGGGATGCACACCGCCACGGCGGCACCCGCGGGCCGGGCGACCAGCGGGTCTGGAACCCAGCGCGGCTTCCGGCGAGCCCTGGTCGCCTCGTCGGTCGTGGCCGTGGTGTTCGTCGTCTGGATGGAGCTCGAGCTCGGCGGGCCCTGGGTCACCCAGGCGTTCAGCGACATCGTCCAATCGATCGTGCCGTTGGCGGCCGCCGGCGCCTGCTTCCACGCCGCCCGCCGCACCCCGTACGGCTTCGGGCGGGCGTGGACCGCCTCGTTGCGCCGGTCCTGGCGCCTGCTCGGCGCCGCCTGCCTGTCGTGGGGGCTCGGTCAGGTCGTCTGGACCTACTTCGAGGTGATCGCCGGCACCGACCCGTTCCCGTCCCTCGCCGACGTGGGCTTCCTGTGCGCGGTGCCGCTGCTGGTGGCCGGCGTGATGGCCTTCCCGACCGGCGCGTCCGCGCGGACCACCGCGCGGCTTCGCACCCTGCTCGACGGCCTGCTGATCGCCGTCTCGCTGCTGTTCCTGAGCTGGGCCACCGTCCTCGGCGGCGCCTACCACGGCGCCAGCAGCTCCGGGCTCGAGAAGGCCTTCGCGCTGGCCTACCCCCTCGGCGACATCTGCGCCGCCACGATCGCGCTGGTGGTGCTCTCCCGCTCCCGCGGCCGCGGGGTCGCGCACCTCAGCCTGATCGCGACGGCCATCCTGGCCCTGGCCATGTCCGACTCCGCCTTCGCCTACATGACCCAGACCGGCAGCTATTCGAGCGGCGCCCTGGTCAACACCGGCTGGCTGGTGGGCTGGCTGCTGTTCCTGGCCACGGCGCTGCGGCCCGCCGTCGCCGAGCTTCGTCGCGGCGACGACGAGGACGTGCCCGCCCTCAGCAGGCTCGCCCTGCCCTACGTGCCCCTGTTGCTGGCCGCCGTCACCGGCCTGGCCGTCCAGGTCTTCCAGGGCAGCTTCGAGCCGTTCCTGGTCTACACCGGCACCGCCGTCGGCCTGCTGGTGATCGGCCGCCAGGTCGTCGCCCTGGTCGAGAACAGCCAGCTCAACGCCCGCCTCCAGGCCACCGTGCTGCAGCTCGCCGAGCAGGAGCAGGAGCTCAAGGACGCCCTCCGCCGCGAGCTGGACGCCGCCGAGCGCATGCGGGCGACCGACGACATGAAGGACACCTTCCTGCGCGCCGTCTCCCACGACCTGCGCACCCCGCTGACCGCCATGCTCGGCGTCGCGGTGACCCTCGAGCGGACCAAGCTCAACCTGCCCCGCGAGCAGGCGCTCGACCTGGTTCGCATGCTGGTCGAGAAGACGCAGAAGCTGGAGCGGCTGCTCAAGGACCTCCTCGACCTGAACCGGCTGGAGGAGGGCGTGCTCGAGCCCAACCGCTCGATGACCGACGTCCGCGAGCTCGTCCACCGCGTGGTCACCGAGATCGACCAGCTCGCCGGCTGGCCCATCGACATCGAGGCCGAGCCGATCATGGCCTTCATCGACGGCCCCAAGGTTGAACGGATCATCGAGAACCTCCTGCTCAACACCACCAGGCACACCCCGCCAGGCACCCGGGTCTGGGTCAGGGCGCAGGCCAGGGGCGCCGACCTCGAGCTGATCGTCGAGGACGCCGGCCCCGGCGTGCCCGCCGAGCTGGTCGGCACCATCTTCGAGGCGTTCCGTCGCGGCGGGGCGTCGGCGCCCACCCCGGCCCATGCCCGCGGGGTCGGCATCGGCCTGTCCCTGGTCGCCCGCTTCGCCCAGCTCCACGGCGGCCGGGCCTGGGTCGACGAGCGCTGGGGCGGCGGCGCCGCCTTCCACGTGCTGCTGCCCAACACGGTCAGCTACGAGCGCGGCTACGCCCAGGTCCTCGACCCGCTGTAAACCCCTTTGCTATCGTGGCCGGGTTGCGGCGCGCGGCCCGGCCGACCGGCATCGAGCGGTCCCGAGGCAGCGCCGGCCCGAAGGACCCTGCCGGCAGGCCGAGCAGGCACCCGCGGACGCAAAGGCAACACCCATGGCGGAGTCGATCAACCCGGGTCCCTTCTTCCACCGTGTCCCCCGCGCGCACCCGGCGGAGCAGCCGTTCACCTACCCGCTGCGGCGGGAGTGGGCCGAGCCGGACTGGAGGCGGCTGCCCGGCTTCCGTGACGTGACCCGGAAGGACTGGGAGACGGCCCAGTGGCAGCGGGCGCACACCGTCAAGAACCTGCGCCAGCTCACGGCCGTCTACGGCGACGGGTTCCCCGCCGACCTGCTCGCCTCCATCGAGCGCGACCAGGCCGAGCGGGCGACCATGTCGATGCTGCTGCCGCCGCAGATGCTCAACACCATGGACGAGCGCGACCTGTGGGCCGACCCGGTGCGCCGCTACATGCTGCCCGCCTTCGACGACCGCGACGGCCAGTGGCCGAGCCACCCGCTGTCCACCCGCGACAGCCTGCACGAGGCCGACATGTGGGCGGTGGAGGGGCTGACCCACCGCTACCCCACCAAGGTCCTCGCCGAGCTGCTGCCGACCTGCCCGCAGTACTGCGGCCACTGCACCCGCATGGACCTGGTCGGCAACTCCACCCCCCAGGTCGCCAAGTACAAGTTCGAGATCAAGCAGCCGGCCCGGCACGAGCAGATCCTCGACTACCTGCGCCGCACCCCCAGCGTGCGCGACGTGGTCGTGTCCGGCGGCGACATCGCCAACCTGCCCATCCGGGTGCTCGAGCAGTTCGTCTCCACGCTGCTGGACATCGAGCACGTCCGTGACATCCGGCTGGCCTCCAAGGGCCTGATGGGCCTGCCACAGCACTTCCTCCAGGACGAGGTGCTCCAGGGCCTGGAGCGGCTGGCCAGCAAGGCCGTCGACCGCGGCGTCGACCTGGCCCTGCACACCCACGTCAACCACGCCAACCAGCTCACCCCCCTGGTCGCCGATGCGGCCCGCAAGCTGCTGGCGATGGGCTTCCGCGACGTCCGCAACCAGGGAGTGCTGCTGCGCGGGGTCAACACCACCCCCAAGGACCTGCTGGAGCTCTGCTTCACCCTGCTCGACCGGGCCAAGGTCCTGCCGTACTACTTCTACATGTGCGACATGATCCCCAACTCCGAGCATTGGCGGATCTCGGTCGCCGAGGCACAGGAGCTGCAGCACGCGATCATGGGCTACCTGCCCGGCTTCGCCACCCCGCGGGTCGTCTGCGACGTGCCCTTCGTCGGCAAACGCTGGGTCCACCAGGTCGACGCCTACGACCGCGAGAAGGGCATCTCCTACTGGACCAAGAACTACCGGACCGGGATCGAGTTCGACGACCTGGACGCGCTCAACCGCCGCTACGAGTACTACGACCCGATCCACACCCTGCCCGAGTCCGGCAAGGAGTACTGGCGCAGGTTCGGCGTCCCGGACACCGTCCCGGTCACCTGATCCCGCCACCTGACGCCGGCTCAGCCACCCAGCCTGGCGCTCGAGCTGGTCTGCAGCTGAGGTAAAGCCACGCTCCGTGGCGGTCGACGCCACGGAGGGTGGAACCCGAGCGGCCCAGGTACTTCGTGCTCGCCTACGACAGCCACACGCTGCGCGTGCTGTCGTTCACCGGGCATGAGCACGACTACACCGGTGCGGTGCTCACCCTGACCCGGCGGCTCCAGGAGCACCGGCTGCGCCCGGAGGTTCAGGTGCGGCTGCTGGCCGCCGCCTCCGTCCCCGACCTGCTGGCCCGCCACGCCGACCTGTTCGCCGGCCTCGACCTGCCCGAGGAGTAGACGCCGGCCGTCGCCCCGGGTCAGCCCGGGTCGCGCCCGAAGAACCCCGCCAGCCGGTGGCTGCCATCAGCCGCGGAGCAGCTCGGTGACCTGGAAGGCCAGCTCCAACGCCTGGCTGGCGTTCAGGCGCGGGTCGCAGGCCGTCTCGTAGCGGCGGTGCAGGTGGCCGTCCTCGATCTCGTCGGCGCCGCCAAGGCACTCGGTGACGTCCTCGCCGGTCAGCTCGACGTGGATGCCGCCGGGATGGGAGCCCTCGGAGCGGTGCACGGCGAAGAACCCGGCCAGCTCGCGCATGACGTCGTCGAAGCGGCGGGTCTTGTGGCCGGACGGCCCCACGAAGGTGTTGCCGTGCATCGGGTCGCAGGTCCAGACGACCGGGTGGCCGGCGTCCCGGACGGCCCGGACCAGCGGCGGCAGCAGCTCCTCGACCCTCGACGCCCCCATGCGGGCGACCAGCGTGAGCCGGCCGGGCACCCGACCCGGGTCGAGCAGGTCGCAGAGGGCGACGGTCTCCTCCGGGGTGGCGGTCGGGCCGAGCTTGGCCGCCACCGGGTTGCCGACGCCGCGCAGGAACTCGACGTGGGCGCCGTCGAGCTGGCGGGTCCGGTCCCCCACCCACAGCAGGTGCGCCGAGCAGTCGTACCAGCAGCCGGTGAGGCTGTCCCGCCTGGTCATGGCCTGCTCGTAGCCGAGCAGCAGCGCCTCGTGGGAGGTGTAGAAGTCGACCTGGTGCAGGACCGACGAGGCGGTCAGGTCGATGCCGCACGCGGCCATGAAGCGCAGCGCCCGGTCGATGCCGCCGGCGACCGCCTCGTAGCGCTGCCCGGCGGGGCTGGCGGCCACGAACTCCTGGTTCCAGGTGTGGACCTGGTTGAGGTCGGCGAAACCACCCTTGGTGAAGGCCCGCAGCAGGTTCAGCGTGGCCGAGGACTGGTGGTAGGCGCGGAGCATGCGCGCCGGGTCGGGCCGGCGCGCCTCCAGGACCGGCGCGAGGTCGTTGACCATGTCGCCGCGGTAGACCGGCAGCTCGACCCCGCCGACCCGCTCGGCGGGGGCGCTGCGGGGCTTGGCGAACTGGCCGGCGATCCGGCCGAGCTTCACCACCGGCAGGCCGGCCCCGTAGGTGAGGAGCACGGCCATTTGTAAGATGACCTTGAGCTTGTCGCGGATCGTGTCGGCCGAGAAGGCGTCGAACGACTCGGCGCAGTCGCCCGCCTGCAACAGGAAGCCATGGCCGGCCGCCACCGTCCCCAGGGCGGCCTGGAGGGTACGCGCCTCGCCGGCGAACACCAGCGGCGGCTGCCTCGCCAGCTCGGCGAGGGCCCGGTCGAGGGCGGCCGGGTCGGGCCAGTCCGGCTGCTGGGCGGCGGGACGGGCACGCCAGGTGTCCGGCGCCCAGCCCTCCACATCGGGAGAGACCGTGGGGTTCATCGGGGTATCGTCGCAGAACCAACCGTGGCGCGCATGTCGTGGCCGGTCACGGTCGCTGTGTGGCGTTCGGAAGCCAGCGGGAGAGGTAGCGCTGGAGCCCGTCCAGGTCGGTGCCGGCACAGCGGTAGCCGATGTGACCGTCGGGTCGGATGAGGTACTGCGCCGTTCCCTTCACCCCGAGTCGCGCGAACGCCTGCCCGTCGAGGTCATGGAGGGCGCCGCGCGCGGCCTCGCGGGTCAGGTGGTGCACGGCCAGCGTGCCGGCGTGGCGGCCGGACACGGTGGCCACCCGCCCGGCATCCCAGTCGCCGGGGCGGCCGCACAGCAACAGATGAAAGCCTGGCTCGGCCAATGCCTCGCCGAGCCAGCACACCTGCCTGTCCCGGGCGATGCGCGCGTCGGGCAGCCGGTCGCCGGCCCTTGGCCCTCGTCGTGGCGCCGGTCGGCCGTCCTGGACGGCGGGGCTGTGCCGGTAGCCGATGCCGAGCTGGGAGATCGTGCGAAAGCCGTACGCCAACCCGGAACCAAAGCGGAGCGCCAGCGGCAGCACTCGCGGGACCAGTCGCGTGCGGAGGGCGCGGACCAGCGGACTGGTCGAGGTTGCCACCGAGAAGGCCCGATCGGTGAACCGCACCACGAGCCGCCCGACCGGGCGGCGCTCGGCGTCGTAGGAATCCAGGAGGGCCGCATCGGCCACACCGCGGCAGACCAGGGCGAGCTTCCAGCCCAGGTTCCAGGCATCCTGGATACCGGTGTTCATGCCCTGGGCGCCGGCCGGGCTGTGGACGTGGGCGGCATCGCCGGCCAGGAAGACGCGGCCGTCCCGGTAGCGGCCGGCGTGGCGGTGCTGCAGCCGGAAGTAGGTCAACCAGACGGGATCGCGTAACCGCAAGCCGCCGCCGGTGCAGGCGTCCGCCAGCGCCTGCAGCTCCGCCAGCGAGGGTCGTGCGGGAGGCCGCCGCCCGTGGAGGGTCGGATGCATGCCCAGCAGCCGCCAGCTCGCCGGCCGGCCCAGCGGGAAGAGGAACAAGATGCCGACCGGGCCGATCCAGGCGTAGGCGGTGTCGGCGTCCAGGCCGCCGTCGACCTCCAGGTCGGCGAGCGCGAAGGTCTGCGGGTAGGCCCCGCCCTGGAACGGGATCCCCGCAGCGCGGCGCACGGTGCTGTGGGCGCCGTCGCAGCCGACCAGGTAGCGGGCCCATACCTGCTCGGTCTGTCCATCACCGTGCCGGAGGGTGCAGGTCACGCCGTCGGCGTCGGCTTGGAAGGCGACCAGCTCCACGCGCCGCTCCACCCCGACGCCGCCGGCGGCCAGGTGGTCGTTCAGCGCCCGCTCGGTCTCTGCCTGGGAGACGAACAGCAGGAAGGGGTAGGCGGTGTCGGCCAGCCCGAGACCGAACAGCCGCACCCGGACGACGCGGCCGCCGGCGTGGAGCTGCACCCAGACCGCGTCGTTGCCGCGCTCGAGCAGCTCCTGGGTGACACCCAGCCCGCGCAGCACCTCCAGGGTGCGTGGTTGGACGCCCAGCGCGCGCGATTCGTGGACGCGATCGGGCTGGCGGTCGATGATGCGGCAGGTCGCATCGAACGCCCGGAGCTGGGCGGCGAGGGTGAGGCCGGTCGGTCCGGCGCCGACGATCAGGACGTCGAGCCGGTCGCCGGGTGGGGTCGTCACGTGAGGGCTGCGCGGGTGGCAAGGCAGCGACGGATCGCCCGGCCGGCCAGCGTGACCCGGGTGAGGCTCGCGCCGACGGCCAGAAGGACCGGCGCCCAGGTAGACGACCCGGGGCTGGTCAGAGCCTGGCCGGTGATGATGGTCAGCAGCGTGAGGTCGGCGACCACGGCGGCCAGCGCCGCGATCGCGGCGGCGGTCGGGGGGAAGGTCGCCCGGCGACCGAGCCGTCGGCTGAGCCGGCCGGTCGCGGCGACGGTAAGGCCGAGGGCCGGCCCGGCGACCACCAGGGCGAGGCCGACCAGGGGGAGCGCCAGCCACGGGCCGGTCAACTGGTGCCGCCATGGCGGCAGCGCGTTGGCGGCGACGGCGGCGATCCAGGTCAACCCGACAAGCGGCCCGGTCACCATGAGGCCGAGCGCGATACGACGCGCCTGGACCGCGGCGAGCTCGGGGGCGAACGCGGCCGCCACCGTGCGCGGGTCGCCGAACTCGGCGATCGCCGCCGCCGTCGCCTCCGGGTGGGGGCGCCCGCGCGCCAGGTGCCGCTCGAGTGTCTCCAGCAGCCCGTCGCGCAGCTCGTCGGTGATCGCGACCCGGGCAGCGGCCGTCCCGGTCAGCTTGGCCGCGACCTCGGCAAGGTAGTCGGCGACCGCGCCGCGGCCCGCCGGCTGGTGCCGTGGGCCGCTCACGTCGCCGCCGGCCATGGCGCGCCCCCGAGTAGTGCGCTGACCGCGGCGGAGAACTCCTGCCAGGAGGAACGCTCGTCGCCGAGCGTGCGCCGTCCGGAGGGGGTCAGCTCGTAGCTGCGCCGCCGCCGGCCGTTCACCGTGGACCAGGTCCCGCGGATCAGCCCGGCGCGCTCCAGCCGGTGCAGCGCCGGATACACGGTGCCGGTCGGCAGGTCGAACCGACCGCCGCTGCCGACCCGCAAGGCCTCCTTGATCGCATACCCGTGGCGCGGGCCCGCCGCCAGGGTGGCCAGCAGCAACGCGTCCAGGTGGCCCTTGAGTACCTCCGCCCTCATAGGTAGCAACACTACCCTTTCAGCCGAGTTCGCGCTACCCTTGATGCTATAGCTAGTGTCGCTAGCTATAGCGTTACTACTCTTCGGGAGCTGCGGATGAGCGACCAACCGGCGATCCTTGCCGAGGGGCTGCGGAAGACCTTCGGGGACGTGCAGGCACTGGGAGGCGTGGACCTGTCGGTCCGGGCCGGGGGCGTGCTCGGGCTGCTCGGCCCCAACGGCGCCGGCAAGACCACCACCGTGCGGATCCTGACCACCCTGCTGCGTCCCGACGCCGGGCACGCCCGGGTGGCCGGCCGGGATGTGCGACGCCAGCCGGCCGCGGTGCGGTCGGTGATCGGCTTGGCCGGCCAGTCCGCGGCGGTCGACGAGCACCTCACCGGCCGGGAGAACCTCCGCATGGCCAGCCGGCTGCACCACGTGGGCCGGGCCGAGACCCGCCGCCGCGCGGCCGAGCTGCTGGAGCGATTCGAGCTGGCCCACGCCGCCGATCGCACCGTGCGCACCTGGTCCGTCGGCATGCGCCGCCGCCTGGACCTGGCCGTCAGCCTGGTTGGCCGGCCGCAGGTGCTGTTCCTCGACGAGCCGAGCAGCGGCCTGGACCCGCGCGGCCGCCACCAGCTCTGGCAGACGATCCGCCGGCTGGTCCAGGACGGCACCACCGTGCTGCTCACCACCCAGTACCTGGAGGAAGCCGACCAGCTCGCCGACCACGTCGTGGTCATCGACCGCGGGCGCATCATCGCCCAGGGCGCCTCCAGCGACCTCAAGGCGCAGGTCGGCGGCGACCGGCTCCAGCTCCGCGTGGCCACCCCCGCCGCCACCGGCCAGGCCGCCGCCGCGGTCGCCGATCTCGGCAATGCGCCCCCGCAGGTGGACGCCGAGGCCGCCGAGGTCACCCTGCCCACCACCGACGGGATCGCCGTCCTGCCAGAGGTCGTACGGCGGCTGGACGCCGCCGGTCTTGCCCTGTCCGGCCTGGTGCTGCGCCGACCCACCCTGGATGACGTCTTCCTCGCCCTCACCGGTCGCCCCGCCCCACCAGCGAGGAGCATGGCATGACCACCCGCGCTATGACGCTGGCGATCTCCGACACCGTGACGATGACCACCCGCTACCTGTATCACTACCTGCGCAAGCCAAGCCTGCTGGGTCTGGCGGTCGCGCAGCCGGTGCTGTTCGTGCTGCTGTGGACCTACGTGTTCAGCGGCGCCATCCAGACGCCTGGCGGCATCGACTACGTCGACTACCTCATGCCCGGCCTGTTCATCCTGGCCATCGCCTTCGGCTCGGCCAACACCGGCGTCGGCCTCGCCGACGATCTGGCCCGCGGCCTGCTCGACCGCTTCCGCGCCCTGCCCATGGCACGCCCCGCCCTGCTGGTCGGTCGGACCCTGGCCGACACGCTCCGCAACGCCTTCGTCGTCCTGCTCATGGTCGCGGTCGGCCACGCCGTCGGCTTCCGCTTCCACGCCGGCCCGGGCCCAGCGCTTGCCGCCCTTGGCATCCCCCTCATGGTCGGCTACCTGCTCTCGTGGATCTCGGCCCTGATCGGCCTGACCGTGCGCGACCCCGAGACCGCCGGCACGGCCAGCCTGCTGCCGGTCATCCCGCTGGCCTTCACCAGCTCCACCTTCGTGCCCGTGGCGACCATGCCCGGGTGGCTGCAGGCCTGGGCCACCATCAACCCCATCACCCACGCGGTGGACGCCACCCGCGCCCTGACCCTCGGCGGCCCCACCAGCGGACCACTCCTCGAGGCCGTCGCCTGGATCCTGGGCATCCTGGCGGTCGTCGTCCCGCTCGCCATCCACCGCTACCGCCGCGTCGCCCAATAGCGCCTCGCGGCCGACCAGCGGAGCTGCCATCCTCTGTGACAGTCTCAGCGGACCTCGAGGGGGATCGACGATGAGCAGGCAACCCATCGACGTGGCGGCCGGGTTCACCCTGGAGGAGCTGCAGTTGGCGGCTCGCAACCACGGCATGCCGCTGGAGGCGCTGCGCTACGACATCACCCCGCTTGGCCTGCACTACCTGCTGATCCATTTCGACATCCCCCCGGCCGACGAGGGGGCCTGGCGGCTGGAGGTCGGCGGTCTGGTGCGCACCCCGCTGGTGCTGACGATGGAGGAGCTGCGCCGGCGTCCGGCGGTGACCGTGCCGGTGACCCTGGAGTGCGCCGGCAACGGCCGGGCGCGGCTGGATCCCCGGCCGGTCAGCCAGCCGTGGCTGGAGGAGGCGGTGGGGACGGCCGAGTGGACGGGGACGGCGCTCGGGCCGCTGCTGGAGGAGGCCGGCGTCGCCGACGGCGCGGTCGAGGTCGTGTTCGGCGGCGCCGACCGGGGGGTGCAGGGTGGCCTGGAGCACGACTACGAGCGCAGCCTGCCGCTTCAGGAGGCGCTGCGCGAGGAGGTCCTGCTCGCCTTCGGGGTCAACGGCCGGCCGCTGCCGCCGCAGCACGGCTACCCGCTGCGGCTGGTGGTGCCCGGCTGGTACGGCATGGCCTCGGTGAAGTGGCTGCGGCGGATCACGGTGGTCGCCGAGCCGTTCGGTGGCTACCAGCAGACCGGCAGCTACCTGATCCACGCCTCCGAGGACGACCCCGGGGTGCCGGTGACCCGCATCGAGCCGCGCTCGCTGCTGCAGCCGCCGGGGATCCCGGAGTTCGAGTCCCGCACCCGGTTCCTCGGGCCCGGCAGCCACGTCCTGCGCGGGCGGGCCTGGTCCGGCCGGGCGCCGATCTCCCGGGTCGAGGTCTCGACCGACGGCGGCCGGAGCTGGCGGGACGCCGCCCTCGGCGAGCGCCGCTCCCGGTGGGCCTGGGTGG
>WNGA01010378.1_pt1 | contig 18001 bp, 19 predicted proteins | sample 5400061 | NCBI WGS metagenome assembly WNGA01 (sample SAMN13153366, study PRJNA577476) | soil metagenome | isolation source: 100 cm soil or saprolite under grassland replicate 2 | place: USA:California | collected 2016-06-15 | reverse complement strand
CGTGGGCGGCGGCATGGTCGGTGGAGGGGTCGTGGGCGGCGGCGTCGTGGGCGGCGGGGCGGTGTCGTCGTCCACGATCGTGCCCACGCCGGTCCCGTCGGCGATCGAGCCGTTCGTCACGCTGGTGATGCGCACGGTGAAGGTCTCGTTCGACTCGTCGGTGACGTCGCCCCGGACGGGCACCGTGGCCGTCGCGCTCGTCGTCCCGGGCGGGAAGGAGACGCTGGCGGTCGTGGACGTGTAGTCGCCCGGGGCCGTGGCCGAGCCGTCCTGCGTGGTGTAGGCCACCGTGACGACGGCCGGGCTGGCCCGGTCCAGCGACAGCGGGAAGCTCACGGCGTGGGTTCCGGAGTCGCCCTCGGTGGTCGAGACGTCGCCGATCGAGACCCTCGACCTCACCACCACCAGGTTCACGCCGGCCGCGTTGTACCGGACGTCGTAGAAGCTCCCGGCTCCGAGGTCGGTCCCCGACACCGACGCGAACGTGCCCGTTCGCGATGCCGCCGACAGGATGTGGAAGATATGGCCCACGGCCGGTGAGAATCCCGGGTCGGTGGCGATCGACAGGTCGCCGCCGAGCACGGCGTCCTGGATGACCACCAGCCGGTCGTAGCCCGAGCCGGCGGTGGCCCCGTCGATCTCGATCGGGAGCGAGCCTCCCTTCTGGTTGTACCGGCGAACCGTGAGGATCCCCGGCGACAGCCCGGGCTGGACCGTGGCCTCGTTCACCACGTGGCCCCGGACCACGCCGATCCCGTCCAGGACCCCGCCCGAGATGGTCACCGTCGAGGGCCCGCCTCCGGAGGCCATCCGCAGGACGGCGTCGGCGGCCAGGAGATCGGTCCGGCCGCCCGACTGGTCGTACCCCGCCGCCACCAGCGTGCTCCCCACCAGGATCTTCACGATCCCCGCGTTGGCCATCGCAGAGCCCACCCCCAGCGTCGACGCGCCCTGGACCGTGACGTCGCCGGAAGCCTCGTTCGTCAACGAGTCGAACTGCAGGGTCCCGCCGTCGTCGACGTCGATCGTGGACTGGTTGGAGACGGGGACCCCGATGGTGGCGGCCGACTCCGTCGTGTTCTTTCGGATCACCCCGGTGTTCACGAGGCTCGTGCCGAGGTCGCCGGGCGTGAGCGAGGCGGGCCCGGTCGTGTGGACCAGGAAGGTGCCGCCGTTCCGGATGGTGACGCCTCCTGCGACCCCGATGTCCCCACCGGTCCAGACCGTGGTCCCGTTGACCGTGAGATCCCGGCCCACGTCCTTCGCGGCGGCCGACGCCAGGGTGAGGGTCCCGTTCGCGGTGACGAGGGTCTGCCCAGCACCGAACAGGTCACCACCCAGGAACGAGAGCGTGCCACCCACGGACACGTCGCCCTGGCCCCCGAAGGCGCCGCCGTCGATGGTGAGGCCGTCGAGCAGCGTCGGTGTGGCGGTGTCCGAGACGGCCAGCGAGCCAGATTCCACCACCAGGCCCTCGTTGGCCTCGATGCTCTGCACGGAGGACGTCGCCGGGGTCGCGTAGTGCACCGGTGTGTTGGCCGCTCCGGCGGGGATGCACACGTAGTCGGTGGGACCGGGGACGTGGGCGCCGACGCCGATGGAGATCCAGTTGCTGGCATCCCCCCACTGGTCGCTGGACCGCCCCGCCCACGTGATGGTGACGGTGCTCGGGTCGCATGACGACGCGGCGGCGCGCGACACAGGCAGCAGCGTCAGTGCCAGGATGGCGAGCGCGGCCACGCCGGCCACCCTGCCCACCATCCCCTTCCGACCCCTCGTTCCCCCCGGCACCTGTCCCCTACCGCTCCCGGCCCCGCCCAGCGCGCAGACCACCGGCGCACGAAGTGAACCATCTGCCGGGCCTTCCGTCGACCGTTTCGCCCCCCGGCCTCGGCACGCGCGCCGAACGTTGACGAGCGAAGCGGCGGGTGCCAGCCTCCACGCGCCGCCTCTGATGGGGGAAACGCCATGCGCGCCCGGTTCACCTTTGGGCTCCCGGAACGCTCTGTAGGTTCGAGACGTGGATGAGCGGCCGCGCGAATACGAGGCCATCTGGCTCGACGTGAGCCCCAGGTTGTGGCGCGCGATCTTCGCGTACACCGGCGGCCGGAAGGAGATCACGGACGACGTGGTGGTGGAATCGTTCGCTCGGGTGATGGAACGAGACGGCGAGGTGCGCGACCCCTCCGCGTACCTGTTCCGCGTGGCGTTCCGGCTGGCCGCCTCTGAGCTGAAGCGGGAGCGTCGTGCCGTCGAGCCCGATGAGCGCGCCGTCGAGGACGCCCACGGGATGCTGGACCTCCTCCGGGCGCTCCGGGCCCTCACGCCCTCCCAGCGCGCCGCGGTGTACCTCCACTACGAGGCCGACCTGCCCGTGCGCGAGGTGGCCCGGGCATGGGCACGTCGCCCGCCGCGGTGAGGGTCCACCTGATGCGGGGCCGTCGCCGCCTGGCGGTCCTGCTGACCGACGGAGACGACCAGTGAGCGAACGGTGGCGGAGGGAGCTGCACCGCCTGAGCGGGCTCGGGCCGTCCCCGGATCTGCTCGGTCGTGCCCGCGAGGGACCTCGCCCGGACATCCGGGAATCGCGGGCCCGCTCCCGGTGGGTCGCGGGGATCACCGCGACCCTCGTCGCCGTCGCCGGAGGCGTCGTCGGCTGGCGGGCGTTCGGGACGGGAGGACAGGGGACGGGGCCCGGTCCGGTCGCGTCCGTCTCGGAGGCGCCACCGGCGGACGGGTACTTCATCCAGCTTCCCGCCGAGGCGGAGCCGGCCAGCCAGTTCGAGGTGACGCTCACGGCGACCACGAACCTTCCCGAGGGGACCCGGCTCGACATCTCGACCACCGACGAGGGGTCCTGCTGCCCTCCGGTCGAGGACGGCCGGATCGCGATCTCCACCCAGAACTCCGCGTGCTACGGACCGGTGGGCGCCGCGGGGAACAGCCCGGGGTTCTCGGTGACCGTCACGGCCAGGCCCGACATCGACACGTTCGTGTTCCCCGGACCCATGCGACCGGGCGGGCAGTCGCACCAGATGGAGCAGCCGGACTCGGTGTTCCGGGTCCTCGGTGAGAACTTCGAACGGCTGACCGGGGACCAGGTGGTCCAGCAGGATGACGGGTCGAAGTGGCTGGTGGCGCGAGCTGAGTACGACTGGCCCGAGCCGCAGTGCGGCGGCGACCCCATCCCGCTGTTCGGGGGACCCGAGTGCGAGCCCGACCAGGAGCAGCTCCAGGCCGAGCGACTGGAGTCGGCCATGGAGGACGTGATGGGCGCGATCTCCCAGGGCCGGATGTGCGAGTTCTGGTCCGTGATGGTGCCGCCGGACGTGGAGTCCGCGCACCCGTGGCGGGAGTTCGCCGCCGAGTGGCGGGCCTGGCTCGAGCAGCAGAACTTCTCGGACTCCGATTCCGGCTCCGGGTGGCGGGAGGGACCGCTCCGATGGGAGCCGGCCTGCACGGAGCCGGTGGGCAATGCCGGCTGCGCGGGCGGGATGAGCGTGGTGAACGTCATCCACGACGGCGAACGGATCGCGACCCTCGACCTGCAACCCCTCCCGGACTTCTGCCCGCACTGCGGCCCGAACGTCGTCCCGTTCTGGGGCGTCATGGGCTGGTCCCTGTTCTGACTCGGAGCGCGAGCGAGCGCGCCTGCCCGGCGAACACTCGGCGAACGGCCGGAAGCGGGGCCGCCGCTTGCGACAGGAGAGGAGGGGCGGGAGCCCCGCGGCGACCCCGTCTCCGGGATCCCGGACGGCGAACGCAGCCGTCGCGTCAGGCAGCTTGCAGCAGGCTCGGGCGCGCCTCCTCCTCCGCTCGCTCGTCCTTCCGGCGGGGCACCAGGCCCAGCGCGCCGGCGAGGAGCGCCACGATGCCGCCGGCGACCATCGTCCACACGATGGGAACGAACGCCACCGGCTGCAGGGTGTCGTAGTCGGCCTGGTGTCCGTCGAACGTCGCCAGCAGGTTCTGGAACCGCCCGAGCGCCTGCGGCATCGACTGCATCCCGGCCGCCATGGCCGGCAGGCTCTTCCCGAGGAAGGCCTGGAGCTGCTGCTGATCCATTCCGAGCTGCTGCCCCAGGTCGGGCAGCATCCGGGCCTGCATCTGCTCGCCCATGGCCCCCACCGTGGTGAGCGCCGCCTTCGCACCGGTCAGCATCTGCGCCGTGTAGACCGGCTGCAGGTGCCGGTTCATCGTGTCGGCGGCGGAGGCCTTCTGCGGCAGTGACAGCGCCAGCGGGACCGCGATCAGCAGCGCCCCCAGCGCCACGGCCACCGCCGCTCCCAGCCGCCCCGGCCGGGCCGCCACCACGACCCCCAGGCCGAGGAGCACGATCCCGGCGATCAGGAGCCCCCACGGGACCGTGGTCGCCGGGAGGCTCGAGGTCGGGATGGCGTCGGCCCGGGCGAACCGCCCCTGCTCGGCGTCGAGCGTGCCGACCACTCCCCGGAACTGCGTGACGATCCCGGGAAGCTGCTGCACCCCGGTCGCCACGGCTGGATACCGCTGGCCCATGAAGGCCGTGAACTCCTCGGGAGTCATCCCCAGCGCGTGCGAGAGCATCGGCACGCCCTTCGTCGAGAACTCCTCGCTCACGGCGTTCAGCCCGGTGAGGTCGCTCTGGAGCCGGGCGATCGGGGCCGGCTTCATGGCCGGGCGGAACCCGTCGCTCATCCGTTCGAACGCGGGCCCCACCGAGAACAGGTGGTTGACGGCCACCGAGATCAGGAACGCCGCCCCGACCGCGGCCACCAGCGGGCCGGCCGTCCTTCGTTGCCATACGTGCATCGCGAATCCCCCTTTCCGCCCGAGCTCATGGCCCGGCCGATCCGCCGGTGCCGTCACACGAACAGCGTGACGGCGTCCTGGGCCTCGAGCAGTGCGGTGGTGGCCCCGGCGGGCTCCTCCAGGCCGTCGATCAGGTCGTCCCTGGTGAGCCCCATGAGGTCCATGGTCATCTGGCAGGGCACCATGTGGACCCCCATCTCCTGGGCCATCTCCATGAGCTCCGTGGGGCTGGCCACCTTGTGCTGCCGGGCCAGCTTGCCGAACATCCGGGGGCCCGCCCCGGCGAAGTTCATCTTGCCGAGCTTCAGGTGCTCGGTCCCCCCGTGGTTCATGGACGACAGCAGCTTCTGCATCCAGTTCTCGCCGGTGAGCCGGCGCTTCCGCCCGTGCTTCCGGTCGTTCTTCAGCAGCGGAAACAGCCCCCAGAACGTGAAGAACACGGTGGTCTCCATGCCCATCGCGGCGCCGGTGGTCGCGAGGATCAGCTGCGGCCAGACCCGGTCGAGGTCGCCGCTCCAGGCGAAGATCACCAGCTTGCGGGGCTTCTCCACCTCCATCGTCGCGAGCGCCGACGACGTCTCCATCTCCTCGTCCATCTCCCGTCACCTCTTCCTGATCACGAACCGGAACACGCCGTCCGCGCGCTCCTGCTCCACGAGCTCGTTCCCGGTCGAACGGCACCACGCCGCGAAGTCCGCGACGGAGCCGGGATCGGTGGCGAGCGCCTCGAGCAGGTCGCCGGAGGCGAGCCCCTTGAGGGCCTGGGCCGTCTTCACGATCGGCAGCGGGCAGGCCAGCCCCTTGAGGTCCAGCGTCACGGCAATGGTCGTGCTCATCGTTCGGTTCCTCCCTTCGATACCCGTTCCGGGATGCGGCCCTGGGGGACCGTCACCCAGTACAGGCGGTTGAACATCCACTTCGCCGCGTGCCACCACAGATGCGGCTTCGGCGGCACCGGCGGGCGCTCGTAGTCGAATCGCAGCGCGGTCGCCCTGCGCCCCCCGGTCTCCAGGAAGCACATGACCCGGCCGCCGTAGTTCGCCTTCGGGGCGGTCCCCCGCACCAGCGAGGCGATGCGGCTGGCCACCACCGGCGCCTCGAAGTGCGCCGTGGAGCCGCTCTTGCTGATCGGCAGGTTCGTGGCGTCCCCCAGCGCGAACACGCGCTCGTGCCGCTCGTGCTGGAGCGTGGTGCGGTCGGTGGGGATCCACCCGCTCTGGTCGCCCAGCCCGGAGTCCACGATCACCTGCTGGCCGGCGTGTGGCGGAACCAGGACCAGGAGGTCGTACTCGGCCTTGTCGCCCTCCAACGAGGTGACGACGTGCACGGCCGGGTCCACGGACTCGACGTTGAAGAACGTCTCCAGCCTGATGCCCCGGCGGTCCATGAGTGGCTGGACCAGCTTCGACGCGGACTCGATCGTGAAGGCCCGGTTCAGGGGCGACAGCAGGGTGATCTCGCTGCGGTCCCGGATGCCCCGCTTCCGCAGGTACTCCTCCACCATGAACACGAACTCGACGGGCGCCGGCGGGCACTTGTACGGGATGCCGGCGATCCCCACCTTGATGCGTCCGCCGTCGAAGGAGCGCAGCGCCTCGCGGAGGCGGAGCGCGCCGTCGAGCGAGTAGAAGTCGTGGGACCCCTCGATGAGCCCCGGGACGGCCGACTTCACCAGCCGTGCGCCGGTGGCCACCACCAGGTAGTCGAACGGGAGGGTCCCGCCGTGCTCGAGGGCGACGGTCCCGGCGGACATGTCCACCGTTCGGGCCCCCTCGACGGCGAGGTCCACGCCCGTTCGCAACAGCGTGCGCTCGTCGCGGGCCAGCCACTGCCCGTTCGCCTGGCCCAGGGCCACGTACAGGAACCCCGGCTGGTAGACGTGCATGCCAGTGGGATCGACCACGGTGACGTGGACGTCCCGCTTCAGCTCCTTCGAGAGCAGGTTCGCGGCGAGGGTCCCGCCGACCCCCCCGCCCAGGACGACGACCTCGGCAGGCATCGGTCGCTCACCTGGCCTTCCGGATCACGAACCGCCGGTGGCCATCCTCCTGGACGACCTCCACCAGCTGGTGGCCGGCCTTGGCCACCCAGGCGGGGATGTCGGTGGCCGAGCCCTCGTCCGACGACAGCACCTCGATGACGTCGCCGACCTCCCCCGCCCGGATCGCCCCGATCAGGGACATCAGCGGGCCGGGGCAGGGCATGCCGCGCGCGTCGATGGACTTCGTGATGGCGGTGGTGCTCATGTCGATCAACCTCCTCGTGGTGCCTCAGAAGACGGCGATGGCGCCGGTGGCGTCGGCCATGAAGGCGGCCACGCCCTCGACGTCGTCGACCAGCGGGTCCAGATCGTCCTTCGTGATGTCGTGCAGCTCCATCGAGAGCGAGCAGGCGTGGATCCCCACCTCGCCGACCGACCTGGCCTGCTCGAACAGGTCCGCCCAGTGCAGCTGGCCCCGCTCGGCCGCGCGGGCCATGGCCGAGATGCCCTCCGGGCCCGCCTCGGGGGCCGCGCCGTGGTCCTTGCGGATGCGGTCGGCCCGGAACGCGTCGAGGGCCCAGTACTGGAGCAGGACGTTGACCTTGCGGCCCATGGCCGCCCCGCCCACCGCGAGCACCGCCGCGGCGGTGAGCTTGTCGTCGGTCCCCGAGAACAGGACCAGGGAAAGCGTGTCGTCCATGGTGGCCTCCTTCTTCATGGGCTCAGCGTGGCACCGCGTATGGGCGGATACCGGGGGCCAAGGGCCCGGTCACTCAGGGCCGGACGACCCATATACCCTGGGGGGTACGGCATGCGACAATGGGCGCTGACCTGCATGGATGAGGAGGCTGGGAATGAAGTTCGACAGCGAGGTTGTTCCGGAGGCCCTCGACCGGCTCCGCCGGGTGGAGGGCCAGCTCGGGGGGATCATCAGGATGCTCGAGCAGGGCCGGGACTGCCAGGAGGTCGTCCAGCAGCTCGCGGCCGTGGGCCGGGCGGTGGACCGGGTCGGGCTCAGGCTCCTGGCCGGACAGCTCAGGGAGTGCCTCGCCGACGAGCCGGCCGCCCGGGGCGACGGCTACGACCCCCAGAGGTTCGAGCGCCTGTTCCTGATGCTGACCTGATCGCCGAGCGCAGCCTCCGTTCGCGATGAGTACCCTGGCGACGCGTCCAGTCCGTCCCGCACCCGTGACCGCGGGTTCTCACCAAGGAGGAAGCGCATGCGTCGCTCGACCGGATCGCTCGACCGGGCCCGGCTCCGGCGGTGTCTGGCGGTCGCCACGATCGCGGCATCGCTCATGCCCCTCATCCGGGCGACCGGGGCCAGCGCCGCGGGGTGCACCATCAAGCTGGTGGGCCATCCCGAGGTCGGAGGGACGCCGTTCGACCAGCTGTACGGCGTCGACGCGCTCTCCGGGTCGAACATCTGGGCCGTGGGAAGCAGCGACGCCGCCGGCAAGCCGCTGATCGAACACTGGAACGGGACCAAGTGGAGCATCGTGACGGCCCCGGACAAGGGATCGACCACCGAGCTCAACGACGTGACGGTGATCTCCCCCACCAACGCGTGGGCGGTCGGCTACTACGTCCCCACGGCCGGGGGCCACGTCCGCACGCTGGTCGAGCACTGGAACGGGACGAAGTGGGCCGTGGTGGCCAGCCCCAACCCGATCTCCGGCGCCGACAACTTCCTGAAGGGCGTGGATGCGGTCTCCGCGTCGAACGTCTGGGCCGTGGGCTCGAACGGCCGCCCTGGCCTCAAGACGCTGATCGAGCACTTCAACGGCTCGAAGTGGGTCTCGGTGAAGGGAGCGCCACTTTCGAACGGTGGCGACCTCCAGGACGTCTCCGCGATCTCGGCGAAGAACGTCGTCGCGGTGGGCCACGCCGGCGTCGTGGGAACCAGCAAGGCCCTCATCGAGCGGTTCGACGGGACCTCGTGGACCCGGGATGCTGTGCCGGTCAGCCTCGGGTCGGGTGTCGACCTGTTGGGGATCTCGACCCCGAGCGCCTCGGGGCAGTGGGCGGTGGGGACGCAATCGGGCACCGCGGCGCTCCAGACGCTGACCATGCGGAACACCGGCTCCGGGTGGCACGTGGTCGCCAGCCCGAACGTGGGCACCGACAAGATCAACGTCTTCAACGACGTGAGCGCGGTCTCGGCGACCAACGCGTGGGCTGTGGGCGAGCGGGAGAACGACAGCTTCGTCCGGAGGACCTTGATCGCCCACTTCGCGGGCGGCTCGTGGTCGGTCGTGGCGAGTCCCAACTCCGGGACGTCGGACAACAGGCTGTTCGGCGTCGAGGCGCCGAAGGCCACGAACGTGTGGGCCGTGGGAACCGCCAGCCACCCTGTGGGATCCACCGGGCTCATCGAACGCGGCTGCTGATCCACCTCGCTTGGTTTGGAGGGCCCGGGCGAGGGAAATACCCCGGATCGATCGACATGAGCAGGCGACGCACCCGCGTGGCGGCGCTCTGTGTGCCCGCCCTCCTCTCGGTGGCCGTGGCCGCGGCGCTCGCCTTCGTCTCGAAGGGAACGGCCGAGGCCTCGCCGCTGCCGGCGCTGACACCGATCCCGGTTCCCTCGGTTCCTCTCCCGTCCCCGTCCCTCTCGCCGCTCCCCCTTCCCCTGCCGACCTCCAGCGCTCCCACGCCGGCCCCCACCGTCTCTGCCACGTCGAATCCGCCTCCCGCGCCCTCGCCGTCGCCCGTCGTCACCACGACCAGCGGGTCGGGCTCCGGCGACTCCGGCGGCTCCGGCGATTCCGGGGGTGGCTCCGGCGACTCCGGTGGGAGCACGGGCGACTCCGGCGACTCCAGCGGCACGTCGGGCGACAGCGGCGGTTCCACCGGTCCGAGCCATCCCGGAAGGTCCGGCGGACACAAGGGGGCGAACGGGAACGGCCAGCCGGGCTCACCCCACGACCTCGGCGCCGTCAAGGGCCCGGTGTTCATCTACCACGGTCGCTTTCACTTCGACCCGCCCTTCACCGTGGGGAGGTTGCCGCGCCCCGTGCATGGATCGGACGCCGGGAGCGGCGGCCCGGCCGAGGTGGGGACGACCCCGTCGGGCACGGACTCCGGCGAGGCGGCCCCGGCGCCACAGCCCCGAGCCCCGGGCACCATCCGGGTCGCGCCCGCCTCCGTCATCGACGCGCCGCACGGCCGGCCGGGTGCACTGTGGATCCTGGTTCCCCTCGGCCTCCTCATGCTCGCGGCCGTCGCGCTCCTGTTCGACGCAGACGACGAGCGGACCACCGGTCACTGAGCGTCGTTCCGTCGACCACCCCCTGACACGCATCCCCTCTCCCCCGGTTGGGGTGGTCCATCGTAGTAGCGTCGGTTCGGGCCACATGGGAGGAAGGCGCGTGTTGGAGGTCGGCGATCCGCTGGAGACCGAACGGTTGCTGCTCCGGCCCTTCGTCCACGGCGACTTCCACGCTCTGTTCGCGATTCGCTCGCGGGAGGACGTCGCCCGGTATCTCTACTGGGGGCCCCAGACGGAGAGCGAGGTCCGCGCCACGCTGGAACAGAAGATCGCGGGCCGGGCCATCCGCTCGGAAGGCGACGTCCTCCACCTCGCCGTCGTCCTGAAGGCCACGGGCGAGATGGTGGGCGATGTGGTCCTGAAGTGGGTCAGCGAGGAGCACGGCCAGGGCGAGGTGGGGTACATCGTGCACCCCGACCACCACGGCCGTGGCTACGCGACCGAGGCCATCCGGAAGCTCCTGCGGGTGGCGTTCGAGGAGCTGCACCTGCACCGGGTCATCGGGCACCTGGAGGCCCGGAACGCCGCGTCGGCCCGGGTCCTGGAGAAGGTCGGGATGCGGCGGGAGGCACACTTCGTCGAGGACGAGTTCGTCAAAGGGGAGTGGCAGAGCGCCCTCGTGTACGCCATCCTCGACCGCGAGTGGCGCTCGGCCCAGGGAGGGGGCTCGGGGGGCGGTGGAGGTTCGCCGGCGGGGGAGGCGAGGCGCTTCTTCTGATGACTCCGTGGAGCACGCGATCGGCGCGAGGATCAGATGAGGCGCTACGTCGTCAGCAGATTCGCCAGGGTGTGGGCGAAGAGGCCCACGAACGAGCCCAGGACCCTGGCCAGGGCGGCATGCAGCGCTGCCCCGGGTTGGGGTGACGTCAGGGCCCGCCCAGCGCTCCGGAAGGTGACCGACGTGGACACGGCGTCGGTGGTGATCTGCAGCGACCAGGCGTCGATGGAACCGGTCCCGCCCGCCCCGTCGTCATCGACGACATAGAGGCTCCAGGTCCCGTTCGGATCGATGCCCGAGAAGGTGTCGAGCCGCCGGCCGTAGGGCGCCGGATCGGGCGCCGGGGCCGGCATGGGGTCGTCCTGCTCGTAGTTCGTGACCTGGAACACGCCCGAGGTGATGGGATCGGACGCCTGGAACGGCGACCTCGCAGCGTCGTCGAAGACGATCGTCGCCCCGTCCACCGGGCCCCGGGACGTGTCGGACAGCACCGTCACCGCGTCTCCCCGGGGATCGACCACCACCACGTCGAGGTCCTGGCCGCGGGGCGCCGAGAGGCCGGTGAGCGTCACGTCCACGTCCGTCACGTTGCCGGCCAGCCCCGACACGCTCACGGTGGCGGGGTAGGGAGCCGCCGGCGTCGGAGTGGCGCCGTTGCGGATCACGATCGGGGCCGTCGTGATGGCGAGCGACCAGCCCGCGATCACGCCGCCGCCGCCGATCGTGTCGTCGGCCACGTAGAGCGTCCACGTCCCGACCGGCGACGTTCCGTCGAACACGTCGAGCCGGTTGCCGTACGGGGCCGGGGAGGGAGCGGGGCCGGGCATGGGATCGCCCGACCCGTAGTTCGTCACCTGCCAGGGCCCCGGGGCCAGCCGTCCGCCGGAGCCCACGGCGGGCAGGACCGAAGGGGCTTCGTCGTCGAACGTGAGACTGGCACCCGCCACCGATCCGTCTGCGGAGTCGGACAGGAGCGTGACCGCCTGCCCGCCGGGCCCGACCAGCACCACGTCCAGATCCTGGCTCCGAGCATGGCTCAGCCCGGTCAGGGTGACGTCGACGTCGGAGACCAGGCCGCGCATACGAGACACGTCCAGCGTCGAGGGGTACGGCGAGGAGGCGGCACCACCGGAGGCGGGGACGGCCACCCTCGGGACCGGCTGCCATTCGGGATGCGATGCATCGGCCTTCACGGTCAGCCGCGTGAGCCCGGTGCCGTCCGGGTTCATCGTGTACAGGTCGAACGGGCCGTCCCGGTCGGACGAGAACACGATCCTGGAGCCGTCGGGGGACCAGGCCGGCCCGCTGTCGACATTGGGATTGTTCGTCAGCCTGGTCACCGCCGTGCCGTCGGCGTTCACGACATAGATCTCGTAATTGGACTCGCTGGTCCCGTCACGGTTCGACATGAACGCGATCCTCTTGCCGTCGGGTGACCAGCTCGGGTAGACGTTGATGCAGCATGCGGTTGCGAGCCTGACCAGCCCCGAGCCGTCGGTGTTCACGAGGCAGAGGTCGGTATTCGAGCCGGCGCCCAATCGGGCCGCCTGACAGGACGCGCGTCTGCCCGCTTCCATCCGCGTTCATCACGTAGAGCTCGGAGCTCGGGCCGGAGCCCCGTACGAATGCGATCCGGGATCCATCCGGCGACCATGCCGGCTCGATGTCCGTGGCCGAGTTGTTCGTCAACCTCGTCAACGCGCTGCCGTCGGCGTTCATCACGTAGATCTCGTCGTTGCCGTCACGACTGCTGGTGAACGCGATCCGCGACCCGTCGGGGGACCAGGAGGGCCACGGGCTGGTCGTGGTGCTCGTCAGGCGCGTCGACCCCGTTCCATCGACCGCGATGCTCACAACGTCATGGGTGATCCCCCCGGGTGGGAGGTGATCGAACGCGATCCGGCCGTTCGCTCCCGGCATGGCGGCCCGGGCGATGGGCGCGGGCACCACGACCATGAGCGCCGCCATCAGCGCAGCAGCGCTCGCCGTCCCAACCAGCCTCCGCATCGGTTCGTCCTCCCGCTTCGGGGCGATCCCGCCGGGCCACGCCCGCATCGCGCCCCCTCACGGAGAACGCTCGAGGGGCCTCGAACCGCTGCCATCGGAGCGGATCTCGCCGTCGCGACGCAGAGGACGACGCGGCGCGATCGACACCCCCCTTCCTGACTCCCGGGCGGCATCCCGGTCGGGTCGCTACGGCACGAAGCGATCGATCGTGACGAACGTCTTCCGCAGCACGCTCCACCGCAGGGGTTGGGGAGAGGACTCGTCGGTCAGCCAGTCGGGGAGCAGGTCGACGTAGTGTGGATCGCCCACCTCGCCGCTCGTGCCGCCGGGCAGGGCCGACACGGCCCGGGTTCTGCCGGGGGCGACCTCGTCCACCGCCCGCCGGTTCGGCCCGCTGCCGAACATGAAGCCGTTCACGTCGAACGCCCGTGCGCTGTGGTTGGCCACGTCGACCGTCTCGAACCCCCCGTCCGTCGGCACGCCGGGGAGGCCCGGCAGCGGCTGGGGGAACGCTCCGCCGGCGGGAGGCACGTTCCAGATCCCGCCCAGGGGGTGGTCGAACACGATCCGGTGGAGCCTCCCCCACCGGTAGTCGGCCTGGTCCGTCGATCCGCCGAAGGCCGGAGCGAGGGCGGGCGAGGCCAGGCGGTCCAGGGCCTCCCGGACGCTCCGCAGGAGCAGGACGTCCCGCCGGTCCGCGGGGTCCGCCACGCCAGGCACGGCGAAGAAGTCCACGCCGGACGCGCCGATGCCCTGGTGTTGGTCGAACGTGTCGAGCAGGTGGCGCAGGGCGGCCAGGGACTGTTCGCCCCCGGGACTCGGCAGGCCGAGCGCGCCGAGCGTCGCGTCGATCGTGTTGGCCAGGGCCCGGCTCCGCCACAGGGCGTAGATCGTGGCGGCGACGCTGTCGTCGACCTCCTGCGCCGACGGAGCCGACAACCCGCCGTGGACGTCGGCGGCGTCGTAGCCCTCGGGGATGCCGGTCGGCGTCGTGAACCCCCAGGCCTCGAGCCGCCCCACGGCCTCGGCCACCGCGGGATCGGCGGCCAGCGCGGCGAGCTCCGGGACCGCGGAGGAATGCGCACGCCGGAACGCCCGTTGCACCGCGGGCAGGAACACCTCCGCGTCGATCAGTGAAACGTCGGACTGCATGACCTGCATGTCGGCGAACGAGATCCGGCCGCCCTCCGCGAGCCGCTGCCGCACCATCTCGGTGATCCGGCCGGCCCGGAAGCCGTCGTAGCCCGGGTTGAGGTAGCAGATCCCGCCGGTGGGCCGGAGCTGGTTCAGCGGGTCGTTGTCGAGGGTGGTGCCGGCGGGGTCGTTGTTCGCGTTCACGAAGAATCCCGCCGGCGGGTTCACCACGTGCGGCATCTCGTCCGGCGGGAGGATCTCGTACGGCAGGACCTGTCCGGGATAGGAGTGGGTGGCGGGCAGCCACTCGTTGCCGCCGGTCCCGTTCCGGATGAACCAGGGCGGGAGGCCGTTCACGTGCCCGGCCTCCAGGTCCTCCCGCAGCGGCATCTCGGCGCTGGTGAAATACGCGAGGTTGCCGCTGACGTCGGCGAAGGCCCAGTTCTGGGAGCCGACGTCGAAGGACTGCAGCCCACGCTCGAAGTCGGACAGATTCCGGGCCCGGTCCCACACGAAGAAGGCGTCCAGCTCCCTGGTGGGGCTGAACCCTGTGTACTGGATGCTGAGCGCGGTCCCCGTCGACTGATCGAGCGACACGATCGGCCCCTGGTTGCGCCGGGGGACGATGAGCGTGGCCGGGGGGATCTGCGAGCTGGGCGGGATCACGACGAGCTGGCCGCCGACGTTGGCCCGGTAGGTCTCCGGGATGACCAGCACGTGCTCCGGCTGGCCCTGGTAGATCGTGCTGAGCCCGCTCGGCGACGAGGGGTCCGGCACGATCTGTTCCGCAAAGGTGTCGGTGACGTCCATTGGGTTGGTGGTCGCCCCCCAGGCCACGAAACGGTTGTGGCCGAGGATCACGCCGGGCGTTCCCGCGAAGCCCTCGCCGGAGACGTCCATCGATCCGTCGCGGAGGTGGATCGGAGAGAAGGTCGAGGGCATGTCGAGCGACAGGTGCGGGTCGTTGGCGATCAGGGGGAACCCCGATGCGCTGCGGGAGCCCGCGACCCCCCACTCGTTCGATCCCGCCCGGCTCTGCTCGTCGAGCACGCCGGTGAGGAACGGCACGCGCTCGATCCGGTGCAGCCACACTCGGGCCAGGCGGACGGCATCCGGGTCGAGCGTCTCCCGGAGGTGCCCGATGGCGCCGCCGCCGGTGGGTGCTGGCGCGGCGGCCCGCGTGGCGTCGGGAACGGTCGACGCGTCGGAGAAGGGCGCCAGGCGGAACGCGTCGTCGTAGAAGAGCGCGTTGCCGTCGAAGCCGAGGGCCGCCCCGGTCCCCACGTACCGCAGGTAGTCGAGGGTGTTCTCGATGTCGACGTCGAACGACAGCTGGAAGGCGATGGCCTTGCCGATCGTCACGGAGTCGAGCGGCGTCCAGGGCTCGACCGACGTCAGCCCCAGCGCCGCGTACTCGGGAGGAGGCTGGTGGCCGGCGATCCAGGCGTTGACGCCGTCAGCGTAAGCCTGGAGCGCCGCCTTCGTCCCGTCCGAGAGCACGGGAACCGAACGCGCGGCGGCCCGGCGTAGACCGAGCGTCCGCAACTGGACGTCGCTCGGGAGCGCCCCCGTCCCGAACAGCTCGGCCAGGGTCCCGCTCGGGGTCCGGCGATTGACGTCCATCTGGAACAGCCGGTCCTGGGCGTGGACCCACCCCTGCAGGAAGTACAGGTCGTGGTCGTTGCGGGCGAGAACGTGGGCGATGCCGTTCCCGTCCCTGGCCACGCTCGCCGCGTCGAGCAACCCGGGGAGGTGCGTGGGCGGTCCGGTGCCGGCAACGGCGGTGGAGGAAGCGGTGGAACCGAGCAGGACGACGAGTCCGGCGATCCCGATGACCCGACGCATGGCCACCCCCTTGATCTCGGCGCGGACCTGTCAAGGCGGGCGGATGCGATCGATCGGCCGATTGTAGACCCATCGACCCAATCGGCCGATTCCCGCGATCGACCCAGCATGGAGAGCACCGATTGTTCGGTTCTGGAAGGCGCCTGGTGGTGCCTTGCGAGCGACTTGTCGGGCCGACCAGCTCGCCGGTCCGGTCGAAGCCGGGTCATCTCTGTCCCTATCTTTGGCGCGACGGCCGGGCGTATGGTCCCTCCATGCGTATCCGGGCTGTATCGGTCGCCGTGATGGCCCTCGCCTTGCAGTTCGCCCTCGTCGAGGTCGCCCAGGCGGCCCCTTGCACGTACCGGCCCGCGCACAAGGTGGTCCGCGCGACCGTCTCGGATTTCCTCTCCGTCGTCGTCACCCGGAGCGGCGACCAGATCCAGCTGGTCGTCGACAACACGGTCGTCCCCTGCGGGGCGGCGACGGTCACCAACACCGACAGGGTGGTGGTAACCGGCACCGGTGGCAGCTCCGACACCTTCTTCGCGAACTTCCTGGGAGTCGGTGAGAACGTGGGACGCCTCGGGCCCGGCGCGACTCCCGAGTCGTCGGGGCAGAGCGAGATCGAGATCCGGTTCGACGTCACCCCGGGCAACAGCGTCTTTCCCCCGCAGGACCCCCTGCCCCTCTACTTCCAGTACGTCGGCTCGTCCGCTCAGGATAGGCTGACGATGGGCTCGAAGGGCGCCGACCTGAGCGGCGACGGGGACCTCGACGTCACCTCTTCCCACGGCTTCCAGGGAGCGTGGCTGTTCGGCGTCGGCGGCGGGGACGTCCTCACCCTCGCCGGAGGGGGCGACGCCGGGGCGCCGTTCGCCTTCCCGTCGCAGATGGACGGCGGCAACGGGAAGGACAGGCTCACCGGCGGAACGGCAGACGATCAGATCACCGGCGGGAACGGCCGGGACTCGCTGGCCGGTGGCCTCGGCAACGACACCCTCATGGCGAACGACGGATTGGCCGACGGTGTCGACGGAGGCGACGGAGACGACACCGCGTACGTCGACGATGCGCTCGACACCGTGACGAACGTGGAGCACGTCATCATCAGCTGACGGCACCCCCCGGCCAGCCGGCGGCCGAGCCGAGGCGGAACATCGAGCCGTTCGGGCAGAGCCCCACTTCCCGATCGACCTCGGGGCTCGCTCTGGGTGGTGAACGTCGACGGGTCGAATCCACATCAGCTCGACACCGGCAGGCTGGCCCCCTGAAGCACCTCCCCGCTACGGCAGGAAGTAGTTCGGGTTGGGCAGCTTGATCGTGCGATCCGCGTGTCCGCCGACCAGGTCGCTGAACTGGTCGCCGAAGTTCGCCACGATCTCGTATCCGAGCGACTCGATGTGCGCCCGCGTGGCGGACTTGTAGTGCACGGTCGTGCACGACTTGCCGAGGCTGATCTCGGTGGCGCAGGCCTGCTGCAGGTAGGGCGGGTAGTCGACGACGGCCGGCTTCGTGAACAGCCCGTCCTCGCCCCCGTTCAGCGTGGTCGGGGTCGGGTAGCCCGCGTCCACACCGACGCCGTCCGCGGTCAGGTTCCCGAGCGTGGCCGCCTCCTGCGTGGCCGGGCGCCCGGTGAGGAAGATGATCGCGTACCCCATGTTGGCGGCGTTCTTGACCATCTTCCGCATCCCCGGGACGGCCGGGAACTTCTGCTGGTTCACGAAGTCCGCGTTCGTCGTCAGGTTGAACGCCCAGTTGCTGAAGATCTCGTAGTTCCAGGTGGCCAGCGTGGTGTCGTCCACGTCGAGGACGATGGCCTGGTCCTCACCGGGCATGCGGGCCGTGGTCAGCCAGTCGGTCCCGTCGGCGGGCCACCCCCCGGGCTTCCGCGGCGTAGTAGCTGCCAGCGGCGAAGATCCCGGTGCCCAGCGGGTCGCCGTAGTAGTTCCTGATCTGCTGGCGCAGGACGTCCAGGTTCGTGATGTCCCGCTCGTGGTGCGGCGTGAACGTGTCGATCGCGGGATGCGGAGTCGCCGCGATCGCGGCGATGACCCCCGAGAGCGAGAACGCCAGCACGACGACCAGCACCGTCACTCGAGATGCCCGCCCGCGCGAGAGCACGCGTCTCATGGGTTCTTCCCTCCTTCCCCACCATGACCCAGAGGACCGACCGGGAGCCGGCCCCGGATGGTGGCGAGGCCGATAGAGACAGATGGCGCCCGGTGACGGGAGGGCCATCAGGGTCCTCAGCGTCGGGACCTTCGGTGGCGTC
>WNGA01009176.1_pt1 | contig 18003 bp, 19 predicted proteins | sample 5400061 | NCBI WGS metagenome assembly WNGA01 (sample SAMN13153366, study PRJNA577476) | soil metagenome | isolation source: 100 cm soil or saprolite under grassland replicate 2 | place: USA:California | collected 2016-06-15 | reverse complement strand
TGCGGTCACTCTCCGCACCCGTGAACAGCTCGTACGACGTGACGTCCTCGGGCGCGACTTGTTCCGCGACCCGCAGCAGGCGGGAACCGAGGCCACGGCCCTGCCAGTCCGGCGCGACGATGAGCCGGCCGATGCGGGCCACCGAGCCGTCCACTGTCAGCTGAACCGAACCGACGATTCGGGTGCCGGCCACGGCCTTGAGTACGCCGCCCTGCTTGAGCCGCTGGACACTCGCCTCCACGTCCTCCACCAGCGGCGGGATGGACATGTCGTCGTACGCCTTGCCCTCCGTCAAGAAGGCCGCTAGCTGCAGCGTGTGAATCTCCCCCGCGTCGGCCTCCGTGGCAGGCAGTATGCGGACCTGCGAGGCCGCATCGTCCTTGCCGGCGACCGCATCGCCCCAGGCGGCGAGCAGGTCGGGCCGGCGCTCCGCAGTACGTCGTACTGACTCCTCATGACGCCAGGCGGCTATCAGACCGTGGTTTCCGGACAGCAGCACGTCTGGTACGCCGTACCCGCGCCAGCTCGGCGGCTTCGTGTAGACCGGGTACTCCAGCAGCCCGTCTCCGGAGTGCGACTCCTCGGACAGCGACTCGGGGTTGCCGATCACACCCGGCAGGAGGCGAGCGACAGCCTCGACCATGACCAGTACGGCGACCTCGCCGCCGTTGAGCACGTAGTCGCCGATGGACACCTCGTCGACCCGCATCCGCTCCCCCGCGTACGACGTCACGCGCGCATCGATGCCCTCGTAGCGCCCGCAAGCGAAGGCGAGCCAGGGCTCGGCTGCGAGCTCGTACGCAAGCTCCTGCGTGAAGGGGCGGCCTGCAGGGGTCGGTACGATCAGACGGGGCTGCGAAGCGCCATCAGGGGGTGCGATGGCGTCGAGCGCCTCGCCCCATGGTTCCGGCTTCATCACCATGCCCGCACCGCCGCCGTACGGGGTGTCGTCGACAGTCCGGTGCCGGTGGCTCGGTCGGAACCACCTCAGCACCCTCTGGGTCCAGCAGGCCGGGCCGGTCGGCCACAACGACGTACTGCTCGTCCATGTTGATCTCCGGGACCAGTTCCTCGACCAGCGGCACGAGTACGGCGTTGCCGGCCGGGCGGCGGATCTCCAGGAGGTCCTGTGACGGCAGATGCACCACGTCGATCACCTCGCCCGCGTCCACGCCGTCGCCGGTGCGGACTGTCAGGCCGATCAGGTCGCGGTCGTAGTACTCCTCAGGGTCCTCTGGGCGCTCGTCCTCGGCCACCTCGGCCTGCACGAACAGGTTGCGCAGCTGCTCGGCCGCGGTCCGGTCCGGTACCTCGGCGAACTTCACCAGCAACCGGCCGCTGTGCCACCGGCTGGAGGCGATGGTGAGGGTCCGCGGGACCTTGGAGTACGTGACGACGCTGGCGCCGTCGGCGAACCGCCGGTCCGGCTCGTCCGTCCGGACGTCCACACCGACCTCGCCCTTGATTCCATGCGCCCGGCCGATCCGCCCGACTGTGACCAACACCCGCACAACCCTCTCTCGTTCACAACCTCTGCGCACATTCTGTCGCGTCCCCCGCGCCAGGACTGGCCGGGGACGGACGAAGGGCCGCTCCCGCGGTGGGAGCGGCCCTTCGGAAATGACTCGAGTCAGCGGCGTCCGCGCCGGCTGAGCTCGTCGACGAAGTCGATCCGCAGCGACGACTCGGAGCTGAGCGCGCCGACGACGGTCCGGATCGCGGTCGCGGTCCGGCCGTTGCGGCCGATCACCTTACCGATGTCGTCGGGGTGCACGTGCACCTCCAGGGTGCGGCCGCGCCGCAGGTTGCGGGCCCGGACGCTGACGTCGTCGGGGTTGTCCACGATGCCCCGGACCAGGTGCTCGAGCGCCTCGGTCTCCATCATGGTCAGGCCTTGGCGTCGTCGGCCGGCGCCTCAGCCGGAGCCTCAGCAGCCTCGGCCTTCGGCTCGTCCTTGGCGGCCTCGGCGCTGTCGTCCTTCTTCTCAGCCGTCTTCTTGGCCGCGGTCTTCTTCGCGGTGACGGCCTCGGTCTTCAGCGTGCCGTGTGCCTCGGCCAGGGCCTCGTTGAAGATCTCCTGCTTGTCCCGCTTCGGCTCCTTGACCTTCAGCGGCGCCGGAGCGGCCTCACCCTTGAACTTCTGCCAGTCGCCGCTGGCCTTGAAGATCGCCTCGACGGCCTCGGTCGGCTGCGCGCCGACGCCCAGCCAGTACTGCGCCCGGTCCGACTCGACGTGGATGAACGACGGCTCGGCCTTCGGGTTGTACTTGCCGATCTCCTCGATGGCCCGGCCGTCCCGCTTGGTCCGGGCGTCCATCACGACGATGCGGTAGTGCGGCGCACGCTTCTTGCCGATGCGCTTCAAACGGATCTTGACTGCCACGTTTGTGGGGTCTCCCTCGGATTACATGTCTGGGTGAGCAGCACAGCGTCGTGGGGACAACGGGTGACCACTCGAATGGGCCGGCCAGGGCGTGGAGTTAGAGGGCTGCACGAGCCTGGACGGACTCAGCAGGCCATTGTGCCAGATCCCGCCGCACGCAACCAACCCGAGGTCAGAGGCGGAAAGGCGCCAGCTCGGGTAACTGCACAGCATAGGCGTCGAGCAACTGACGTGCGGCGCTGACCGAGTCGATCAGGGGGTGCCAGGCGAAGGCACGCAAGGCAGCAGCCCGGGAGCGACCAGCTGCCGCCTCAATGGTGGAGCGCTCGACCGCCTTCACCGAGCAGACCAGGCCCGCCTGGTGGTCCGTGAGCTGGGACACGCTGACGGGCAGCGCGCCGTTGGCGTCAACCGTGCACGGGATCTCGACCACCGCGTCGTCGTCCAGATGACGCAGTACGCCGCGATTCCGCACGTTCAGGATCAGCGACGCCCGCTCGTTGTGGGCGATCGCGCGCATCAGCGACAGCGCCACCTGCTCGTACCCGCCGGCCGCCATGTCCCGCTCGTCCCGCTCCCCCGCGTCGGCGACCTCGCGGCTCTCCACCATGTACGTCGACTCGCGCTCGGCCCGGGTCTTCTGCCACAACTCCAGCGCCTGCTCGGGATGCCGCTCCGTCTCCGCATAGAACGCGGACTGCTGCTCCAGCAGGAACTTCCCCCGCGTCTGCGAGACAGCCTGTACGGCGGCCAGCGTCTCGCGCGCGAAGTAGTAGTAATGCAGGTACTCGTTCGGAATCGACCCCAGCGACCGCAACCAGTCGACCCCGAACAGCCGCCCCTCCTCGAACGACGCCAGCGCCTCGGGCGACTCCAGCAACGCCGGCAGCCGGTCGACCCCACCAGACCGCAGCCCACGCAACCACCCCAGGTGGTTGAGCCCGGCGTAGTCGTAGAACGCCGTCTCAGGATCCACACCGAGCGCCAACGCAGCCCGCCGCCCCAGACCGGAGGGCGAGTCGCAGATCCCGATCACCCGGTCGCCCAGGTACGGGATCATCGCCTCCGTCACCATCCCGGCCGGGTTGGTGAAGTTGATGACCCAAGCCTCCGGCGCCACGGCCGCCACCCGCTGAGCGATCCCGACCGCGACAGGCAGCGTCCGCAGCCCATAGGCGATGCCGCCTGCACCGACCGTTTCCTGCCCGAGTACGCCGAGATCCAGCGCGACCCGCTCGTCGATCGTCCGGCCTTCGAGGCCGCCGACCCGGATCGCAGAGAAGATGAAGTCCGCTCCCCGCAACGCCTCGTCGAGGTCCGTCGTCTCGGTCACCGCCGGCGCGTCGTCCACCGAGGCAGCCTGCTGCCGCAGCACCGCACCGATCGACGCCAGCCGCGCCCGGTCGGTGTCGAACAGTACGACGGAAGAGATCCGGCCCTCGCCACGATCGCCGAGCAGGGCCTGGTAGACGAGCGGCACCCGGAATCCACCGCCGCCAAGGATTGTCAGCCTCACGTAAGCACCACCTGCACACCCGCTTCCGCCAGTTGGGCCCGGGTTGCCTCGTCGGCGTCGGGCTCGGTCACCACCATGAACAGCTCGTCGGGCTCGCACACCCGCGCGACTCCGTGGCCCGGGAACTTCGTCGCGTCCGCCAGCAGCACGACGCGTTCGGCGGCCTGAATCATCGCGCGCTTCACCGGCACCTCGATCATCGTGCTGTCCATCACCCGCCCGTCCGGCCGGACACCGCTGGTGCCGAGGAACAGCCAGTCGACGTGAATCTGCCGCAGGCTCTCCTCGGTCAGATACCCCACCAGCGAGCGGTAACTCCGCCGGACGAACCCGCCGAGAATGATCAGCTCGATCTGCTCGTCGCCCTGCAGCTCCTCCAGTACGGCGAGATTGCTCGTCACCACCGTCAGCGACCGGCCGTGCAGATGCTGCGCGACCCGCAAGGCGGTCGTGCCGATGTCGAGCAGCACGGACTCACCGTCTTCGATCAGTTCCGCCGCCCGGCGCGCAATCCGGTCCTTCTCAGCCGCATGTACGGCGTTCACGTCGGCGAACGGCTCGTCACCGCCGTCGACCGCGAGCGCGCCACCGTAGACCCGGGTCAGCCGGCCCTCGGCATGCAACTGCTCGAGATCCCGGCGGATCGTCGCCTCGCTGACCCCCAGTCGCGCGGCCAGCACTTTCACGCCCCCGGCCAGGAGTGGGACAGGCGTGGACGAGCGGAGCGAGTGCACAATCAAGCACAGGGTGTCTCGTGCCTCGTCCGCGCCCGGAGCGAAGCGAGGACGCGGATGAGCCTGCCGGACGTGGTCGTGTCCGGCCTGGTTTTCCAGGACCTGGTGCTCGGCCTGCCCACTGCTCCGCGCCCCGGCACCGAGGTCTGGGCGACCGACTCCGCGGAGAGCCCTGGCGGCATCGCCAACTTCGCGGTCGCCCTCGCCCGGCTCGGCCTGCGCACCGGCATGGCCGCCGTCTTCGGCGCCGACGATCTCGGCGACCGCGTCTGGCACCTCCTCGCCGAAACCGAAGGCATCGATCTGACTCTCTCCCGCAAGCTCGCCGGCTGGCAGACCCCTCTCACGGTGGCCCTTGCCTACGACAACGACCGGGCACTGGTCACCAGGGGCACCCCTCCCCTGTTGTCGGCCGACGAGCTGATCACCGCGCCGCCGGCCGCCCGAGCCGTGGCCGCCCACATCGGACCCTGGCCTAACGAGTGGTTGGCGAAGGCGAAGGCGGCCGGCAGCGTGGTGTTCGCCGATGTCGGTTGGGACCCGTCGGAACAGTGGGATCCCGCGGTTCTCGACCAGCTCGAGCACTGCGACGTCTTCCTCCCGAACGCGGACGAAGCCATGCATTACACGCGTACGACGTCGCCCGCGGCGGCGATCGAACGGCTCGCGACAATGGTCCCGGTCGTCGTGGTGTCGAACGGCGCGCACGGCGCCGAGGCGATCGATGCCGCCACCGGCGAACGAGTCGTCGTACCGGCATATCCCGTGCGGGCGGTGGACTCCACCGGGGCAGGTGACGTGTTCGCCGCCGGTTTCATCGCTGCCACGCTGTGGGACCTGCCGCTCGAGCAGCGCGTGCGTTTCGCCGCGCTCACCGCGGCGCTGTCAGTGACCCGGCTCGGCGGCGCCGACGCCGCGCCGCGCTGGGCGGACCTTGCCGCATGGCAGGCGGCCCATCCCGAAGACCAGCAACTCCAAGCGCTGATCAGCGCCCACTCAGGAAGGTAGAACCATGGAGCTCTCACGTCGGACGCTGCTCGCTGGTGGCTTCGCGGCCGTGCTCGGCGGGACCGTCGTCGCCTGTTCGTCCGGAATGGACAACACGTCGACGACGAAGAAGAACACCGCGACCGAGCTGACGTTGTGGTGCTGGCCGGGCGGTCTGGGCAAGTCGGTGATCGACGACACCGTCGCGCACTTCCCGGACCCGAAGATCAAGTACTCCGAGATCGGCGGCGACTTCAAGCAGAAGCTGATCACCACCTTCAACGGCGGCACCGGCATCCCCGACATCACCGGCATCAAGGGCGAGGACATCGCCTCGATGCTGCCGCAGGCCAACCGGTTCGTCGACCTCAAGACGCTCGGCGCGGACTCGATCCTCGGCGACTACGTCGAGTGGAAGGTCAAGCAGGCCACCACCTTGGACGGCAAGGTGCTCGGCCTCCCGATCGACATCGGCCCGACCGGGCTGTTCTACCGCGAGGACATCTTCGCCAAGGGCGGTCTGCCGAGCGACCCGGCCAAGGTAGCCGATCAGTTGAAGACCTGGGACGACTTCTTCGCCGCCGGAGTCGAGCTGAAGAAGGCGAACCCGAAGGCCCTGATCGTGTGGGACGCCACCGACCTGTACGACATCGTCGTCGGCCAGGGCACCGAGCGGTACATCTCCAAGGACAACACCTTCATCGGCGACCAGGACCACATCAAGAAGGCGTGGGACACCGTGGTCAAGGCGATGACGCTGAAGATCGACGGCAAGACCCCGAGCGGTGGGCCGGACTGGAACGCCGGGCTCGACCAGGGCACGGTTCCGGCGCACATCGGCGCCGCGTGGGCGGCGCTCGACATCAAGTCCGCGGTCAAGAAGACCGTCGGCAAGTGGCGGCTGGCCCCGACGCCGAGCGGTCCGGCGAACTTCGGTGGCTCGTTCCTCACCATCACCAAGAACGCGGCCGACCCGGCCAAGGCGTTCGAGGTGATCAAGTACATGCTCAGCCCGGACAACCAGGCCAAGGCGTACGCCGACGCGCAGATCTTCCCGGCGACGCCGGCGGCCTACGACAAGCCGCAACTGAAGGGCGCCGACCCGTTCTTCGGCGGCCAGGTGCCGATCGACGTCTTCGGCCCGGCGGCCAAGTCGATTCCGGTCGCCTACCAGGCCCCCTCCGACGACGCCGTCGGAGCGCCGTACAAGGACGAACTGAAGACCGTGCAGAGCGGTGCCAAGTCCTCGGACGCGGCCTGGGCCGCGGCGGTCTCGAAGGCCAAGGCGATCGCCAAGCGGCAGGGAGTGCAGTGACGGTCTCAATGCCACGCCTCCGGCGCGGCGGGTCATGGGGCTGCAACTCCCGGCCTTCCCTCGTCGCTCCAGTCGCTACGCTCCCTCCGCTCCTCAGTGCAGGCCGGGAGGCCCCATGACCGGAACTGCAGCGGCGCCGGACGTGTCGACCGAGCCACTGACCGGATCCTCTGCCGGTCAGTGGCGCGGCCGGCGCGTCTGGTCGTACTGGCGGTTCTACCTCGCGCTGTCGCCGTTCTACATCCTGTTCGCGGTGTTCGGGTTGTACCCGATGCTGTCGACGATCGTGCTCGCGTTCCAGCGCTGGGACGGGCTGAGCGCGCGCCGGTTCACGGGTCTGGACAACTTCCGGTTCCTGGTCGACGACCCGACGTTCTGGCTGTCGCTGAAGAACACCGTCGTGCTGTTCTTCATGTCCACGATCCCGACGCTGACCATCGCGCTGGTGCTCGCGGTGATGCTGCAGTCCGCCGTACGGTTCACCAACGTCTACCGGATCGGCTACTTCATCCCGAACGTGACCTCGCTGGTCGCGATGGCGATCTTCTTCGGGTCCGTGTTCAGCACCAACTTCGGCCTGGTCAACGCCGGCCTGCGATCGCTCGGCATTCCTGAGCAGGACTGGCTCGGTCAGCCGTGGGGGATCAAGATCGCGATCTCGACGATGATCGTGTGGCAGTGGGTCGGCTACAACACGCTCATCTATCTGGCCGGCCTGCAGGCGATCCCGAAGGATCAGTACGAGGCGGCCAAGGTCGACGGTGCCGGCGTACTGCGGACGTTCTTCGCGATCACGCTCCCCCAGTTGCGGCCGGTCGTGTTGTTCACCGTCGTCATCTCGACCATCGGCGGGTTGCAGACCTTCACCGAGCCGCAGGTGATGGTCGGCAACAGCGGCGGGACCGGCCAGAGCGGTATGACGGTCGTCCTGTTCTTCTACCGCGCCGCGTTCCTGGACAACGACTACGGCTACGCGGCCGCGATCGCGCTCAGCATCTTCATGCTGGTGTTGTTGTTCACGGCAATCAACTGGCGGATCTTCCGGACGAGAGGAGAGAACCGGTGACGCGCTACCGGGTGCGGGGCATCGCGCTGCACGTCGTCCTCGTGTTCGCCCTGCTGGTGTTCATGTTCCCGTTCGCCTGGACCATCATCATGGCGTCGAACAGCACCGCCGACATCTACCGGTTCCCGCCGAAGTTCACCTTCGGCGGGCAGTTCGACGACAACGTCCGGCACGTGCTGGCGAACGTCGCGTTCTTCCAGTCGATGGCGAACACCGCGATCGTGGCGATCTCGACCACGGCGCTGGTGCTGTTCTTCGACTCGCTGGCCGCGTTCACGTTCGCGAAGTTCCGGTTCCCCGGCCGGCGGGTGTTGTTCGTCGTACTGCTGGCGACGATGCTGCTGCCGGCGCAACTGGCCGCCGTACCGCAGTTCCAGACCATGGCGCTGCTCGGCTGGGTCGGTTCGCTCAAAGCGCTGATCATCCCCGGGGCGGCGAACGCGTTCGGCATCTTCTGGATGCGGCAGTACTTCCAGAACTCGATCCACGACGAACTGGTCGAGGCCGCGACGCTGGACGGCTGCGGCTTCTTCGGCACGTACTGGCATGTCGCGTTGCCGTCGGCCCGGCCGGCGTTGGCGTTCCTCGGCATCTTCACCTTCGTGGGGTCCTGGAACGACTACATGTGGCCGCTGATCGTGCTCACCAACCCCGACCACCTCACGCTGCAGGTGGCGCTGTCCACACTGAACCGGGCGCACGGCGTCGACTACAGCATGGTGATGACCGGAGCGCTGATGGCGATGGTGCCGTTGGTGATCGTGTTCGCGATCTTCGCCCGCCAGTTCATCAAGGGCGCGACGGAGGGCGCAGTACGGGGATGAGCACACCGACGGCGATCAGCGCGTTGCCGACCAGGTAGAGCATGAAGACTGGTGCCGAGTGCGCGGTAGTCCAGGCGGGAACGGCGCCGATCACGCCGAGCGCCGCCACCGTCACCGCGGCAGCGGTAAGCCAGGTCCGCGCTCTGGTCTCCACCGCCGCCAGCGCCGACCAGGCCAGCGCGACCACGACGACGGGGTCCAGCAGGAACAGTAGGGTGACTGACAGAAGAGAGTGGCCGTCCGAGTCCTCGATCCCCAGTGCGACCAGCAGCAAGATGCCGCCAGCAACGATCGGCACAGCGGCCGACGGCGCGACCGGCCAGAGCCGCAAACCCTTGGGCCACAGGACGATCAGCAGTACGGCGGCCATCACGGCCCCGGCCGCGGATGCCACCGCATAGGCGCTGGTCTCGTCGGCCGAGATGCCGCCGACGAGGATGAGGAGGCCGTCCTCGAGCACGAATGCGACGCAACCGGCGACGATGCCGAGCGCGACAGGACCCCACCATCGCGCGGCCAGACTCGCCACCAGGGCGCCGAACGATGCGAGGATCATCGGGTCGCCCCAGCTCCGATACACGTACCAGCCGGTGTTCGACTCGTCGTACCAGAGCTTGCGGGAGTCCTCGCTGCCCGGCCAGTTCACGAGGATGAGAAACAGGGCTCCGAGAATCAGTACGCCGATCAGCCACCACGGAACTGTTGACGACGCGGCCGGCCGAGGTGCCCGCTCTTGCGGCGGCTCGGGTTGTGGTGCCGGCGCCGGCTTCGCCTGCTTGGCCGGCTCGGGTTCTGGGGTTGGTTGGGGTTGTGGTGCCGGCTTGGGCTGTGGCTCGGGTTCGGGCGGCGGGGGTGGCGGTTCGGACTCGGTGTCCGGCATGGTGAGCCGGACCGGGATCACGCATTCGCCGGTCGGTCCCGCGACGATCACCGATGCGTCCCCCGGACCGGGCGACTCGGCGCTAACCCGGATGGTCGCGCCGTCCTGTGCCACTCGTATCCAGTCAGCACCCGGTGACGCCACGGCGATCAAGGCGATCGGCGGTCCCGCCAGCCGCAACTCCGCCTCGGCGACGTCCCCGCGCAGTTCGATTGCCGCGGGCGTCACTCGTGGGACAGCTTCAGCGATTGCCTGGTTCGCCGCTTCCGATACCCTGCGGCTGTCGTCGTCGACCATCCGGTGCAGCGCCTTCCAAGCGCCGTACGCCTGGCCGAGATCCTCGTCGTACAAGCGGCCGCGTAGGTAGTCGACCACGCCGAACCTTGCCGCTGGCAACGGACTCTCGATCGCCTCGAGCAGTTCCGGCGCCAGCGGCGCCGGCGTGATCCGCCGTACTCGACTGCGGGCGATCAGCAACTCGCCCTGGGATCCGAACGTCCACATCTGCGGGTTCTGGTTCGGGGTCACCCGGTGGACCCGGTCGGTGACGTACCCGACCAGCTCGGTCAGGCCCACCCAGCCGTCGCCGTCCCGATCCGCCTCGCCTGTGGTCAGCCCGTCCACCACGGCACTGGTGAACACCGACGGCGTCGGCGTGGACACGTCGGTGGCGAGCTGGCCGCCCTCGAAGGCGTACTCCATCGCGCTGGAGGCCGTCACCACAACCCGGCCGCGTCCGCCACCCACGTCCGCCTGGCCGGCGAAGGCATCCCGAACCTGCGCCTCACCGGCCGCACGCACAACCATGCCCCGCGGGAACGCGCCGCCGTAGCAGCAGTCCAGGAACAGCGCGATCCGCTGGGCCCGGCTGTCCGCCATCTGCCGGTTGACGAAGTCCGCGGCCACGGCGGTCGACGCGAGCCGCGTCGGCTTGGTGTCCGCGACCGCGAGGAACAGCTCACCTGCCGCGTTCTTCAAGCCGTGGCAGGAGAAATGCAGCAACAACAGGTCTTCGGACGCTCGGTCCGCGAAGAAGTCCTCGACGGCGAACCTGATCTCCTGGGCCGACTCGTTGTGCAGAACGCGTACGTCGAACCCGCCCACCGACGGGTCCGCCAACACCTCCGCCAACGCGGCCGCATCTTGTGCGGGAGCTACGAGGCGGCGCAGGCCTGGATCCGCGTACTCGTCGTTCGCTACGACGAGAGCTACTCGTGCACCGTCCATCTCACGCTTCCGTCTCCGCGTGCCGACGTACGAAGGCATCGACGAGTTGTTGCTGCACCTTGTCGCTGGCACCGGTCAGCTCGATCACGTCTCCCCCGATCGCGATCTTCACCGTCCGCCCGCTGCCGGACCTGCGCAGCCAGTCGCGCACCACAGCGACGACCGCGCCGAGCGCCTGCAGACCTGGTTGCAGCGAGACGCTCAAGACACCTGCGATCGCCGCTAGACCAGACCGCGATCCCTCCGGCGCCTCGCCGTCGCTGTAGGGCTCGACCGCGCGTACGTCGAGAGCCAGCAACTCCTGCCGCAGGAGCAGTGCCAGTTCCTCGAGCCGCGCGTCGTCGGACCCCTCCTCGACGACCCCCAGGCGCACCTCGCCCATTAGCCCCTCCCCACCCCTAGGCCGACTCCACAACAATGCTCCCGTGCAGCCCTGACCACAAGGCGTAACCGACACTAGGATGCGGGAACTGAAGCAGGCAGAATTGCGTCGGAGGAGCGTCATGGTGGGCAAGCGGGGACGCGTGATCGGCCGGATCGCACCGGGGATCGTCGGCGAGGTGATGCTGCCGGTGAGAGGCGCGACCGAGGCCTTCTACGCTTACCCCGCGACCGACGAGGTGATCGAGGTGGGGACGCAGGTGGTGGTGGTCGATTTCGACCCACCCCGCACGGTCTATGTCGCTCGCGCCTACTGAATCTTTGGTTCCCTGGGAGGGGAAATGCTCTGGACGTACCTGATCATCGCCGCCGCGGCGCTGGTCACCCTGCTCATCGTGTTCCGCATGGTCTGGCGGGTGGCCGAACCGAACGAGGCGTTGATCATCTCGGGTCTCGGCGCGCACTCGAGCCAGGACCAGGTCAACGAGACACTCGGCTTCAAGATCGTGGTCGGCCGCGGCACCGCGGTGCTGCCCGGATTCCAGACCGTACGGCGGTTGCCGCTCGACATCCGGGCGACGCCGTTGACCGTCACCTGCGTGTCCAGCCAGGGCATCCCGCTGCACATCAAGGGCGTCACGGCGTACAAGGTCGGTGACGACTACGGCTCGATCGCGAACGCGGCCCGGCGGTTCCTGGAGCAGAGCGACGAGCAGGTGATGAGCACCATCCACGAACTGTTCGCGGGTCACCTGCGCGCGATCGTCGGCTCGACCACGGTCGAGGAGATGCTGCACGACCGGGAGACGCTGACCACGAACATCCGCGGCTCGCTGGCCGGCGACATGGAGAAGCTCGGCCTGGTGGTGGACTCGCTGCAGATCCAGGAGATCGACGACGAGTCCGGCTACATCAAGAACCTGGGCCGCCCGCAGGCCGCCGCGGTCGAGGCCGCGGCCCGGATCGCACAGGCCGAGCGCGATCGCGAGGCGACCGAACGCGAGCAGGTCGCGGCCGCGGCCAAGGCCGCCGCGATCCGGGAGAGCGAGATCGCGAAGGCCGGCTACCAGGCCGAGGTCGACCAGGCCACCTCGAAGGCGTTCCAGGCCGGACCGCTGGCGGCCGCGCTGGCGAAGCAGGAGGTCGTCGTCGCCGAGACCGAGACCGCAAAGCTGAATGCCTCGCTGGCCGAGAAGCAGTTGGAGTCGACGGTGCTGAAGCCGGCCGACGCCGAGGCGTACAAGCAGCGCACGCTCGCCCAGGCCGCCCGCGACGCGCAGATCGCGGCCGCCGAGGCTCAGGCCCGGGAAGTTGCGCTCCGCGGTGAGGCGCAGGCCAAGGCGACCGAGCTGACCGGTAAGGCCGAGGCCGCCGCCGTACAGGCGAAGGCGATGGCTGAGGCAGCCGGCATCAAGGCCCGCGCCGAGGCGCTGGCCACCAACACCGACGCGGTCGTCGCGCAGCAGTTGGCCGAGGCTTACCCGGAGATCGTCGCCGCGGCGGCGAGCTCGTTCGAGAAGGTCGGCAACATGGTCGTCCTGAACGGTGCCCAGGGCATCGAGGACACCCTGGTCAAGACCATCACCATGGGCGGCTCCGGCTTCGCGCTCGCCAAGCAACTGATCGACTCCCTCGCCACGAAGAAGGACGAGGAGAAGCCCCCCACGCTGGAGCCCGTCCCGAACGAACCTGCCTGACCTGATTGCTTACGTCCGAAGAATCGAGGGCTATAACGGCTCTCCTGACTGATGTGTGGGTCATTTGCGGCCGGGGAGGGTGGGTCGGTGTCCGCCCAGGCTGAGTAGGGCGAGGGCGATCAGGGCGTGGGGGGATTTGAAGCCGAAGGCGATGCGGGTGAGGAGTCGGATCTTGGTGTTGACCGATTCGGTGCGTCCGTTGGATAGGCCGTGCTGGATCGAGATGAGGATCGCGTCCTTCTGCTTGGTGATGGTGCGCTGGAGTTTCACGAATGCTGGGATCCGGCAGCGTCGGGCCGAGCTGATCCACCGGTCGATGGCCTCGACGGCCTCGGCGTGGGGCATCTGGAAGATCAGCCGCAGGCCTTCTTTGAGCTGGTAGGCCCGGTAGAGCTTGGGGTCGGTGAGCGCGACCCATTCGAGCTTGGCGCGTTGTTTCGCGGTGAGGTTCTCGGGGTTCTTCCACAGTGCGTAGCGGGTGCCCATCAGGCCCTTGGCGTGTTCGCTGGCCGGGCGGGGTGGGGCGTCTTTGGGTGGTCGTCCCCGGCCACGCTTCGGCTCGGTCGCGCGGGCCAGGGCCCGGGCGTCGCGCCAGGCCTGGGTGCGGGTCTCGGCCAGGGCCTCGTTGGCCCATTTCACGACGTGGAACGGGTCGGCCCCGCGGATGGCGCCGGGGCAGGTGCGGGCCACGACCGTGGCGATCCACTCCGCGCCATCGGCCGACACGTGGGTGATCGCCGCGCAGCGTTCCGGGCCGAGCGCGTCGAAGAATCCCTGCAGGGTGGCCATGTTCTGGCCCGGTGCGGCCCACACCAGTCGCCCGGTGTCGTGATCGATGACCACCATCAAGAACAGCTGCCCACGCCGGTAGGAGATCTCATCGATCCCGATCCGGCGCAGCCCCTCGAACCGGTCGACCAGCGCGTCGACGTCGGCCCAGACCCGGGTGATGATCGACCCGACCGTGCGCCACGCGATCCGCATCAACTGGGTGACCGCGGTCTTCGACGCCTGCGTGGCCAGCCATGCCACCTGATCGTCGAACGCGTGCGTATGGCCGGCGTCGTGGCGGGCCCAGGGCACGTGAGCGACTACCACCGCGTGCACCGGGCACTCCACCCGCACGCTGTCGGCCTCCAGCCACACCTGGATCGTGCCCAGATCCAGCCCGCGCCACCGGCGCCGCCCGGCACGCCCCTGGTCATAGCCGCGACACCGGCGCCGGCAGCGTCCACACCGGTCCCGCTGCCGAGCCGCCGGCCGCACCGACACGACCACGACCTGCGCGTCCTCGTCGTACTCGACGTCCTCGATGACGGTCTTCTCGACTCCCAAAACCGCACGCCATAAGCTGTCCGCACGCACGCCGTTCTCCTGCTCACCGGGTTCCTGTTCCTTGACAGCTCAGAAACCTAGACAGGGAACGGCGTGCGCCGTTCAAGGCGCGCTCAAACCACCCACACATTGAGCAGAAGAGCCCGGCAACCCGGCAATTGAGGGGGCAAGGCGTGCGTCGTGTCTCGCCGGGCGCAATGTGTTTTCGAGGACCGTACCGACCCTGGCTTTGCTGGACATCAAGGGGGATCGCATGACGGAGCCGTCCACCGGCTGGCAGCTCGACGCCATCACGTACTCCGGGGGCACGCAGGACGGTCCGCGCGCCAACGTGAAGCTCTCCTGGGCTGGGGAACAGGTGCACGCTGAGGGTTCTGGCACCGGGCTCATCGACGCGGTGTGCCATTCGATCTCGCAGGCGACGGGCGTGGAGGCGCGGGTAGTCGCGTTCCGGGCGTACTCAGTCGGCCCGGGCAGCGAGGCGGTCGGAGAGGTCGAGCTCGAGGTGGAGCTGCCGGGCCGCAGGGTTGCGGTCCGGGCGTCGTCCACGGATGTCGTGGAGGCCGCCGGGCTCGCCCTCGTCGCAGCCCTCAACCAGTACAACGCGAAGCGGCCGGCACGAGGCTGAGTCCAGTGTGATGACCGTGGTCCGATGAGCGCGAGCGCCGCCGCGCCGCGGGATCCGCCGCCCGCTGCGGCGGGTGAGTCCCAGGACTGTGGCTCGGTCAGGACCGGCGGAATGCGGCATTTCCGGATGTTTATCGGGGTCTCTGACGGAAGGTGCTGGGCGCTAGTCTCGGGTCGGCAGCGGGGCGGTGGAAAACCATGTGCGCCGTCGCTGGTGTGTGGAGTTGGATCGGCGTATGTCGATCACGCTGCAGACCGCGACCGTTGCCTCGTTGGACGAGGTCGCCGAGGCGGTAGGGTCCTGGCAGCAGGATGGCGGGCCGGTCCAGCTTCATCCGGGTGACCTTGGTTGGAACTGGAGCCTGGGCGCGGAGCAGCTGGCCGTGGCCGTTCGGGTGTGGCGCCGTGACGGGCAGATCCTGGCCGTTGGCCTCGTCGACGATGCAGGCTTGATCCGGATGGGAATTGCACCGAGCGTCGATCGGGACGATCCGTTCGCCGCCCGGCTTCTGGCCGATCTGTCAGACCCGGCGCGTGGGGTCCTGCCCGCCGGCAACGCGAGTGTCGAGGCCCGGTCCGGACCTGCTTTTCGAGAGCTCCTCGACCAGTGCGGTTGGGTCGCCGACGAGCCGTGGACGCCGCTGCGTCGTGACCTCACCGACAAGGTGGAGGACTGCGGCCTCAGGGTCGAGGTCGTCGACGCGCACAACGCGCCCGCACGGGTCGCGGTGCAGCGAGCGGTGTTCCCCAACTCGACGTTCACCCTCGCGCGCTGGCACACGATGGCCGCCGCCTCGCCGTACCGTCGAGCCCGGTGCCTGGTCGGTTACGACGCGAACGAGGCCGCAGTCGCCGTGGTGACGGTCTGGTCGGCCGGGCGGGGACGGCCGGGCCTGCTCGAACCACTGGGTGTCCACCGGGATCACCGCGGCCACGGGTACGGCACGGCCATCTCGCTGGCTGCGGCCGCCGCGCTGCGAGAGATGGGGGCGTCCAGCGCGACCGTGTGCACACCGAGCAGCAACGCAGGCGCCGTGGCCGCCTACGCCTCGGCCGGCTTCAGAAGGCTCCCCGACGTCCCTGACTTCCGCCGGACGAGCTGACCTCGTGAGCCACCAACAACTGGAAGGGCACGGTCACACCCGATGCTGAGTTATCCCGTCCTCGACGTCCGCGTCAGCACGCCCATTCTGGAGCTGCGCGGCGCCACAGACGACCTGTTGGACCAGCTCGCCGATGTGGTGCGCGCCGGCAAGACGCACGCCGACCCCGCCCCGTACGACGACCCGATGTCGTTCTACGAGCCGGATCCTGACCTGCGCGTCGCCAAGTGGCTGCGGTCGATCTGGCGGGGCAGGGGCAATGTCGAGCCCCACAAGTGGCGGCTCTACTTCGTCGTCGTTGTGAATGGTCAGCCGGTCGGAATGCAGGACCTCATCGGGGTCAGCTTCTCCACATTCCGAACTGTCACGAGCTTCTCCTGGCTGGCCACCGATCAGCGCCGCCGCGGGCTCGGACATGAGATGCGAGCAGCGATCCTGCACCTCGCGTTCGACGGCCTCGGAGCGAAGGAAGCAGGCAGCGACGCCTTCGTCGACAACCATGGCTCCAACGCGATCTCTCGAGACCTCGGCTACGAGCCCAACGGTTCAGACTGGGCGACACGGCAAGGCGAACCCGCCCTGCTGAACCGGTGGCGACTCACCAGAGACAACTGGGAACAGCGACGCAGAGAAGACATCCAACTCCACAACATCGAGGCGTGTCGGACGACCTTGCCCTTGTCGTGACGCGATCATGCGACACATCGCCCGGAAACGCGCGCCGGAACGTGCTCTCCGTGTGAGGTCCGCTCTCGAAGTTGCCGTAGGCGCCGTCGATGAGTGGGCTCGATGTCCGGTCCGTGCTCAAACGATGAGCGTCTTCTTCGGACGCAGGATGCAAAACTCGTTCCCCTCGGGGTCGGCGAGCACGGTCCAGGATTCCGTGCCGCTCTGCCCGATGTCGACCCGGCGCGCGCCGAGCGCAAGAATCCGCTCAACCTCGGCGTCGCGGCCGTCAGGGCCGGGGGTAAGGTCAAGGTGCAGACGATTCTTCACCGTTTTGCTGTCGGTCGTTGGCATGAAGCAGATTCCCACTGTTGCAGTTTCGTCGGCGCCGACGACGACCTCTCGCTCACGCTCAGACAGGATCTTCCAGTTCAGCACCTGGGCCCAGAACCGGGCCTGAGCAGACAGATCGTGCGCATCGATGACGATGTGGTGCAGGGATACAGTCACGACTGCCAGTCTGCCAAAGGCGCAGATGACCATGTCTGGTCGAGCTCGGCCAGGAGTGTGTCCTTGTGGCTGGTCGACGGGCTGGTCATGCGGACAGTCTGCCGTGGCTCCCGAAAGGGCGACCACTTGCCCATCGGCAAGGTCGAGCTTTTCCCTCCGCGGCAAATCAGTGCGTCCTTGGGTGTAGCCGGGGCTCGGTGCGAAGTCGATGTGGGTGGCGAGATCGCTGTGCGCCGCTGATCGGCGTTCCGTGTCCTGCTTACGGCGTGATCGTGATCTCCAGCGGCTCGGTCAGCGTGTTGCCGTTGTCGGTCTGTAGCGCGATGACCAGCCACCATTGTCCGGCCGGGACGGCGTAGCCCAGGTCGGGAACCACCGAGGCTGTGCCGACCAAGACGGGCACCGGGCGGCTCTGGTGAGGTTCGATCGCGAACCCCACGACCCAGGCGTCGCCGTTTCCCTCTGGGGGCAGCGCCTGCCATCCGACAGAGCCGTCTGGCCGCCGACAGATGACGGCGGAGATGTAGCCGTCGCCGGTGTCTGGCAGTTCGAGTTGGCCCCTGTCGTTGGGCAGGGAGATTCCCGGCGTCATGCTGTCGATGATGCCGCAACACACGAGCGGATCACGGCATGAGCGGACACGCTATGCCGCCCGAGCTGACAGCGGCATGACCGAGTGGCCACAGTGGCTCGCCGGGAGGGGTCGCGTCACAATCGGTCGTCACGACCCGGTTGGCCAGGGCCACGATCCCG
>WNGA01008377.1_pt1 | contig 18003 bp, 20 predicted proteins | sample 5400061 | NCBI WGS metagenome assembly WNGA01 (sample SAMN13153366, study PRJNA577476) | soil metagenome | isolation source: 100 cm soil or saprolite under grassland replicate 2 | place: USA:California | collected 2016-06-15 | reverse complement strand
GAATATGTCGCTCGTCGAGATGCAAACCAGCTTGCCAAAATAGACGATTGCAGTGAAATCGTCCATCGTATGGGCGACGTCGGTTATTTTGATGAACAGGGCAGGTTATGGTATTGTGGGAGAAAGTCTCACCGGGTGATCCTTGGTGAAGAGACATATTTCACTGAAACCATCGAAGGTATCTTTAATGCCCATCCGTTGGTGTATCGAACCGCCCTCGTTGGTGTGAGCGGAGCCCCTGTCTTATGGGTGGAATTGGAGCCTGATGCAAAAAAAGTAGACAGAGCTAAAATCAAACTGGAATTGACTGGCCTCAGCGCGAATCATCCGCAAGCATCAAAGATAAAAACATTTTTATTTATGAATAAATTTCCAACCGACGTCAGGCACAATTCCAAAATCATCCGTGAGAAATTAACCGAAACAGCGAAACCGTTGGTCTCGATATGACACTCGCTCCGCTCGTGTCTATTCGACCACCTTTTAAAATAGGATCATTATGAAAGCCCTCATCACCGGTGCAACCGGTTTCCTCGGTGGCGCGCTGGCGCGGCGACTCTACGGCATTGGCTGGGATATCACCTCGTTGGGGCGTAACCCAAGCGCTCTGGCCGCGCTCGAAGCGCAAGGTATCAAAACAATCAAAGCCAATCTTGAAGATACCCAAGCCATAGTCAATGCCTGCAAAGGTCAGGATGTTGTCTTTCACTCCGGCGCATTTTCATCGCCCTGGGGAAAGTATCGGGATTTTTACCAGGCAAATGTAATTGGCACACAAAATGTCATTCACGCTTGCGAAGAAAACAACGTGAAACGACTCGTTTATGTCTCGACCCCAAGTATTTACTTCAATTTTCAATCCAGGCTTAATGTCCGTGAAGATTCGGAACTGCCACGGAAACCTGTCAATGAATATGCACGCACCAAGCTTATGGCTGAGTTCAAAATAGACGAGGCATTTGCATGTGGGCTTCCCGTTATTACCATTCGTCCACGAGCAATATTTGGTCCCGGAGATACGACCATCTTGCCACGTCTCATACAACGAATGCAGAAAGGTCGCTTGCGAATCATCGGAGACGGACAGAATGTTGTCGATATAACTTATGTGGAAAACGTCGTGGACGCGCTTATCTTTTGCGCAGAATCGCCCGCTCACACACTTGGTAAAAAATACAACCTCACGAATGGTCAACCTGTGCGCTTATGGGATGTGATTGAAAAACTCGCTGGCGCGCTAAATCTGCCCTTCAATCAGAAACATATTCCCTACAAGGTCGCAGACACAGCCGCGGCAATTCTCGAAATCATATATCGCGCCCTGCCTGGCCAGCCCGAACCACCGCTCACGCGCTATACTGTCAGTATAGTTGCCCATAGCACTACACTTGATATCTCCGCCGCGAAACGCGACCTCGGATACAATCCACGCATTTCACTCGAAGAAGGATTTAGTGAATTCGTAAAATGGTGGAAGGTATATTCGCGTTGAGCGGACACTGAGTGCAGGCGAAGTGGAAGTCGAAACGCTAGCAATAAATAATTTTTATATAAGAAGAGGAGATTGCTTCGCCGCTATACGGCTCGCAACCCCGCCCGAAGGCAGGCGGGGCAATGACGTCAAAACCTTTATATGAAAATCACTATTCTTCACGCAGGCTATTGCTCCTCCCCTGAGCACATCGCTATTCAAGGCGGCGCGCGGCGTCATATTCACTTCCCGGCCATGTTTGCCCTCCTCGAACATCCTCGTTTTGGTGCGATGCTTTTTGATACTGGCTATTCTTACCGCTTCTTCGAAGAGACAAAAACTTTTCCAAATCGCGTTTATCGCTGGATGACTCCTGTTACGCTGCGTGAAGAAGATCTCGCAGTCAATCAACTTTCGATCTCTGAGATTCGGCCTAGCGATATCACCCACATCTTTATCTCCCACTTTCATGCGGATCACATCGCCGCGCTCGCGGACTTTGATAGGGCGCACTATGTCTACATTCCTCACGCATATGACACACTCCGCTTCACGCGCGGACTTGGAGCCGCTCGCCGCGCTTTTATGCCTGGTCTCATCCCAAGCGATTTCGATGAACGTTCCGCACCAGTAGATGTGACCAAACCTTGCTTGCTTCCGCCTGAGTATGCACCTTTTACAATTGGCTACGACTTATTGGGAGACGAATCGTTGATTGCGGTCGAATTGCCTGGCCATGCGGCCGGTCAAATGGGTATCTTTGCCTGCGATGATAACGACCAAATCTTCTTCTTCGTTGCGGACGCGGCTTGGCTAAAACGGGCAGTGAAAGAAAATCGCCCGCCTCATAAAATTGCTAATTTTCTTTTCTCCGATCCAAAATCTTATCGCGAGACGTTATCCAACCTGCATGATTATTATCTTAATCATCCGAGCGTGCATGTAATTCCTTCCCATTGCGAAGAGACAATAAGCGCTCATGCCTCAATTCTTAGACGCGAATAGGTTTTATGCAAGCGCAACTCTTCACTCGTGAAAACCTTAACACTATTGAATGGCCTTCCACCCCCGATGGCAACTATGCTTGCCATTATCTCCTCCCAATGATAACAAACGGCCCACAGACGTACATTCGCAACGTTTACAACACGCAATTAATGATTGCCAAAGTGGATGAGACTATTATTCCCCTCACCCTTACGGACTTTCATCCCGAAAACACTTACACTTGTTCACCATATAGTCACTATGTTTCTTATGGTGGATTTGAGGAAGTCCGTCACTTGAACAAACCGCTTTTAGAAGCGCTGATCAAGAGCATTATGCATCCCGTCGCCTGGCTCTTCCGTTTCACGGAACTGGATAAGGTGGCATTAGTGAACAACTATCTGCTTTCGACGAATCTGTATCCATCCATAACGGCGACCCAGCTTCAGGTCCTGTGTGAAGCGTTGCCAAAGTGGTTCCCGGATCGCGTTATTGTGTTCCGATCCGTTGACAGACGGAAAAATCCGCTCGTATATGATGTCCTCAAACAAAAGGGCTACAACATGGTCTTGAGTCGACAAGTCTGGTATATGGATCCGGTGGAGGCCAGTCACACACGCCAGTACAAGGAAGATGTACGCGTCCTTCGCAAGCATGGATACGAAATGGTAGAAGGCAAAGATTTGAGCAATAATGATCTTCACCGCGCCGTGCATTTATATAACTTGCTCTATCTGGAAAAATATTCATATTTCAATCCGCAATTTACTTTCGAATTTTTGAAACTTGCGCGTGATGAGGAAATATTGCATTTGCGTGCGTTGTGCCGCAATGGAGAGATCAACGCGGTGATGGGTTTCTTCATCCGTAACGGCGTGATGACCCAGCCCTTGTTTGGGTACGATACGAGTTTACCGCAGGAAGAAGGCCTGTACCGTTTGTTGACCCTGATTACCTTGCAGGAAGGATTGAAACGAAATTTACTCGTTCACGCCAGCGGAGGTGTGGGAAAATTCAAGAAAATACGCGGCGGAAAAAGCGTAATTGAATACAATGCTATCTTTTCGAAGCACCTATCGCGCAAAAGACAGCTGCCGTGGAAGTTGATCGGGAAAATCGGTGAGTTGGCAATACCGTACTTTCAGAAGAATGATTTTTAGAAATATGCCGCTGGTCTCGATACGACCCGACTTGCATGGAGCTACTCGACCAACGATATAACAGGAGCCAATGAATGCAAGTAAACCTGCCTCTCAAAATTGTTGGACTTGGCCGTTATCTTCCCACACGCGTCGTGCCAAGTTCTGAGCTTGAAAAAATGTGTGGCCTGCCCGCGGGCTGGGTGGAAAGAAGGAATGGCGACGCTTCAGGCACAGGGGAACAGGCCATCCCAGATACAGGCGCTTTAATCCAGAAACAACTTGGTTTGGGGAAATCAGGCATTCCCGCGCTCACAATACACAACACTTGCTTAAGTTTCATCGCGGCCATGGATGTGGCCGCAAATTATCTTAACTCAGGCCGTTACAAAAATATCTTGATTGCTAGTTCGGATGTTGCCTCGTGTGGCATTAATCCGAAAGAACCTGAGTCTGCTTCACTGGTCGGGGATGCAGCCGCAGCGGTCGTGGTTACCAAACCTGAGGCAGGCGAAAAATCTATGATCCATCATGCTCATCTAAAAACTTATGGTGATGGCGCGTATCTGACCGCCATCATGGGCGGTGGGTCAAGACGTCACCCTTCCAACCCAAAAACAAAACCAGAAGATAATCTCTTCCACATGGATGGTCCCGCGGTGCTTCGCATGGTACGCGAAATCGGTGATGATTTTCTTGAGGAGCTTTATCCTGGCCTTTCAAAAAGCCTTGTCGATATTGATGTTGTCGTTCCGCATCAAGCAAGCAAGATTGGCCTGCTCATGCTCACACGCTTCGGTTGGCCTGAAGAGAGGATTATGCACACGCTTGAATGGCTGGGAAATTGCGTCGCGGCGTCAATCCCTGTTACACTGTATCAAGCCGTACGCGATGGAAAGATCCGGCGCGGACAAAAAGTCCTCCTGGCAGGTACAGGCGCCGGCTTATCTATTGGTGGTTTGGTTTTAACATATTAGCTCCAACCGCCGTCTTCGGTGGTGTTCCACAGGGATGCTCCATTTAGACGGCGCCGCTAGCACTTTATGCCCAATATCCTTCTCACTGGTGGACGTGCCCCTGCAACCCTTGACCTTACCCGTGCCTTTCACCGCGCCGGGCACAAGGTCTTTATGGCGGAGAGCGTACGTGGGCACCTCTCCGAGCCAAGCAATACAATCCAGAAAAATTTTCTCGTCCCTCCCCCACGCCAACAAACGGACGCGTTCATCAACGCGCTGAAAAACATTATCACACAGCACAAAATTGATTTACTAATTCCTACTTGTGAAGAAGTTTTTTACGTTGCAATGGGTCGTGATTACCTCCCATGCAAAGTCTTTGTCGAGCCGCTTGAAAAACTCAATATCCTTCATAACAAGTGGTTTTTCATTCTTAAAGCAATTGACTACGAGCTCCCCGTACCTGAGACGGCATTGATTACCAACGTGGATGATTTGCTCCAATGCTACGCCCATTGGCGCCAACTTATCCTTAAACCGGTTTACTCCCGCTTCGCCGCACAAGCCAAAATTTTGCCACCCCTTAGGAATGCGCTTAATACAGTCACATACGAATCCCCTTGGATCGCTCAAGAGTATATCGAAGGTCAGCAAATCTGCACCTATAGCATTTGTCATAAGGGTCATGTCACTGCGCACGCGGCCTATCTTTCAGAATTCACCGCGGGCCAGGGCGCGACGATTGTATTCAAACACATTAATCACATCGCAACATTTGACTGGGTAAAGACATTCGTCGAATCGATGCAATTCACAGGCCAGATTGCCTTCGACTTTATGCAAACGCCAGATGGAGAAATCTTGGCTCTCGAATGTAATCCGCGTGCCACAAGCGGGGTTCATCTTCTGGCTAGCCAGTCAGAATTCATAAATTCATTCTTTGACGAATCTATGCCTACTCTAATCCCCAATCACCGTCAATCATACATGCTTTCCACGGCTATGCTCATGTACGGCTTGTCCGCTTCGCTTCATAATGGTCGCATTGGCAAATGGTTGCGGACTTTCCTTACAAGTCATGATGTGATTTTGAATAGCAAGGATCTCAAGCCATTCCTGCTCCAATTTCGCAGCATCTTCTACTACTTGAGATTAGCGGCAAAAAATCGTATCAGTCCGCTTGAGGCTTCGACATTTGATATTGAATGGAATGGAAAATAGGAACCTTTTTTCACCCGCTGGTGTAAATTATTATAGAAAGCCTCTCGCGAGAGGAATATTTGGACGAATCAAGACTCATCCAGCGCGCGGCTCAAGGCGAACCGGCAGCGTGGGAGCCACTCATGCTGGCTCACCAGGAGCCAGTCTTTCGCCTTGCCTATCTTTTACTGGGTGACCCGGATGATGCAGAGGACGTTACTCAGGAAACCTTTTTGCGCGCCTACAATAACCTCAAACGCTTCGACCCAACCCGTCCATTGCGTCCATGGTTGTTGAGTATTGCTGTCAATCTGTCACGTAATCGGCACCGTTCCATGGGTCGTTATCTGACTGCCATTACACGTGCCTTCCGCCTCGAAACACAGAACAGCCTCGATATCGAAGAGCGAAGCGAACTGGATCAGGATTCACATCAACTCTGGAAAGCAGTCAGGCAACTGAGCATAGATGATCAGCAAGTGGTGTATCTGCGCTTCTTCTTGGACCTTTCGGTTGCTGAGGCCGCTCAAGCATTAGACGTAGCCGAGGGGACTGTCAAATCCAGATTGAACCGCGCTCTGGGTCGCCTGCGTGCAATTATCAAAACTGATTTTCCTGCATTATCCGAAGGACATGAAGTATGACTGAGCCCTTTGAAACCCGTCTACAAACACTGGCTCAAGGATTTGTTTATCCGCCTACGCCTCAAGTTGCCGAAAAGGTTATGGCAAAATTGCGTGCACGCACATCGCCACGACGTTTTGCCGCGCGTCGGCTAGCCTGGGGAATTGCAATCATGATTGCTTTATTTGCAGGTCTAATGGCAGTGCCGCCAGTCCGTGCGGCTGTGCTTGAATTCATCCAGATCGGTATTGTACGAATCTTTCTTCCGCCTACCGGAACGGAGATACCTTTTGCACCAACAGCACAGGCACCTATAACAGCGATGCCGCAATCCGTTGTTCCGTTGACGGCTACACCAGGTCCCACCCCAGCTTCGTCTCTCATCCCTTTCCTCGAGCAGGTCGCCGGTGAAACAACGCTTGAAAAAGCTCGCGAGCTGGTAGGCTTCCCCATCCCACTGCCCACTTATCCTCCAGATCTTGGCCAGCCCGAGCGTGTCTTTGTCCAAAATCTGAATGGCTGGATGGTTGTGCTGGTCTGGCTTGAGCCTCAACAGCCTGACAAGGTTCGGATGAGCCTGCATATGATCCAAGCGGGCAGTTGGGCTATTGACAAGTTCGAACCAACTCTAGTCCAAGAGACAACCGTGAATGGACATCGAGCTGTGTGGGCTATTGGTCCGTATCCTCTCGTTTTGCGCAACAAAGATATTCAGCTTACACGACTCGTTGATGGTCACGTACTGATCTGGGCAGAGGGTGACATCACCTATCGCCTTGAAACAGACCTCTCGCTAGAGGAAGCGATTCGCGTTGCTGAATCCCTGCAAGCGCCGCCTAAACCATAATTAATTCGATAGGCTTTATGATTTCCCTTCTATCACTAAAATATACTTTGACCACAGCGGGGAAAGATTTTTGAACGCTATTTCATCAAATCCAGCTTCGTGAAATAACATCTGGATTTCGCTCTCGTTATAGAGATTCGTTTTCCACCACTTTTCTGCAAACTTTCGGGTGAGAACATTCCGTTTCGTCAGAAATACTAGAAATGTTCCCTCCTTTCTGAGCAACTGTTTCAAAATAACGAGCGCATCTTTAACTTTATCTTTTGGAAGATATTCAAGCATTGTTGATGAGACAATCAAGTTGTACTCTTTCCAATTTACAGGAAGTGTTTCGACTTCCAATACGTCAGCCTGAATTAATTCAATATTATTTGCGCCCTGAACATTGATCCATTGTTGGAATATCTCCAACATGTTCTGAGTTAGATCAAAGGCATGAAAGCTTATCCCCTCGTAGCCTTTTTCACGTGCAAGATGATATAGGATTCTGGTCACCACACCTGTGCCACAGCCAGCGTCTAGGATCTTGATATTGGGTTTTAGGAAGTCCGCTCTCCGAAAGAAAGTTTCAAGTTCTCTGCCCCAGCCTAAAAAATCAACAAATAGCCTCTCATAAAGAGATGCTCGTTTTGCATAGAATCGTTGTACCCAATTCTCATGTTTCATTACTCAATTGTAGTCAAAAGTATGTGGATATCTAAGAGCACTATGTACTATCAACGCGGCGAGGATGCAGGCACAGACCTCGAACGTGCTCATCAACCTTTGTGCTCTTCGTGTCCTTAGCGCTTAAAACATAAACGCGCTCCTCACGGAACGCGTTTTTTTCTTGTGGCGAGGAGGACAGGATTCGAATACCATCCCCTCAATGGGGGCCTGCGACCGAATATAAAACGCGCTCCTCATGGAACGCGTTTTTTCTTGTGGCGGGGAGGACAGGATTCGAACCTGCGACCGAGGATTTCGCCCCGGTAACCGCTTAGCAGGCGGCCCCATTCGACCACTCTGGCACCTCCCCAAAAAATTATAGACTACCGATTTTAGATTGATGATTCCACCTGGAAAATCTTCAATCATCAATCCCGAGCGGAGGGAGTGGGATTCGAACCCACGTTGGTGTGACCCAAACATGTTTTCAAGACATGCGCCTTCAGCCGCTCGGCCATCCCTCCAGGCTGGAAGATTTTACCATAAACAAATCGGGAATCAAAAATCAAGTGAGGAATTTGTACTTTATTACATTAGCCAATGGTTTCCCGCAATAACCTTACTATTTTGTAAGATTAGCCCAAACTTACTAAATTGCAAAGTAAAAATATTATCTATTCGTTAACTAAATGTGGGGTTGGAAATAATATGAAAGAGATCTTTACCGAAAGGAGATTCTAAAATAATGTCAACGATTTCTTCAAAAGAAGAAAAGAGGCAGCGTTTGATGAGTCCTGATTTAGCTTTGGTTTTTGTCCTGCTGATCGGTGTTCTGGTTATTCTTGGATCTTCTACTGGCAACGCTTACAGTTCTTATCATAATACTCTGGGGATTCAGGGCAATGCAGCCGGTAGCCTCCCCACGAGCGACGATATCTCATTCGCCTTAGATGAACAGTACTGGGATGCCAATTGTAGTCATGGTTGGGCGTCAGATTCTATGTGTAATAATATTGTTTTAAGGGCCCAACTCTGTACATCCAACGTTACTTCTGCCTACTGTTCGGACTATAATAGTTACATGCAACAATTCTACAAACAAAAAATAGCTAACTACCAAAATCTCTGATATGCGGTGAAAATCTCTGAATTTCCAAGAACTCGGAGATTTTTATTCTGTTATATATATCGGAGGCTTCACATGGATTGAGTGGCTCAATTCCTGCTCCAAGTCACGAATCCTGACTACTCTTGGTATAATTCTGGCTCTACATCGTCCTGCGTTTTACATCACGCAGAAACGAAGATTATGCAAGTACCGCGACAATATGAAATTGTATGGTGGTTCTGAATTTTGTCCTTCATACTATGAGAAGCTGCCCTACAGTTTAGGAAGTCGCGGCACAAGGAGCAGGATGAAATACCACATCTGGACCGAAGGCTGTCAAATGAACGTGGCCGACTCGCAACGTGTCGGCTCGTCATTGGAGCACCTCGGCTACTCATTTACCGATAAACCCGAAGAAGCGGATGTCATCGTTTTAAACACCTGCGTTGTACGCCAGTCTGCCGAAGATAAGGCCTATGGACGTCTTAGTTCACTGCGCCCACTCAAACAGCAAAATCCGAATCTGATCATCAACCTAATGGGCTGTATGGTTGGTGTACGGGGTGCGGAGAATCTTAAGCAAAAACTTCCGTACGTGGATGTTTTCTCGCCGCCATCCGATCCGGGGCCACTCATCTCGCACCTCACACAAGGTGAGGTCCATTCGCTTGAGAATACCGAAACCGCGCGCCGCTTCCTGATGATGGATGAAGAACTGATCCTGCCTGTTGCCGAACGCGGCAAATTGATTACTGCGCATGTGCCAATCGTATATGGTTGCTCACATGCCTGCACCTTCTGCATTATTCCCTACAAACGCGGCGTTGAGCGCAGTCGCCCGGTTGGGGATATTGTTAGTGAAGTCCGTTCGCTCGCCAGACAAGGCGTGAAAGAGATCACTCTCCTCGGTCAAATCGTTGACCGTTATGGTAAAGATATTCCCGATGGTCCCAATCTCGCAGGTTTGCTCCGACTTATCCATGAGGTCGAGGGTATTGAGCGAATCCGTTTTCTCACCTCGCATCCCAACTACTTTGACGACGATCTGATCAAGGCCATTGCCGAACTTCCGCGTGTGATGCCTCACATCGAATTGCCGATCCAGGCCGGTGATGATGAAGTGCTCTTAAATATGAAGCGCGGCTACAGTCAGCAGGATTATCGCGATCTTGTCGCCAAAATCCGCGAACAGATTCCGGACTGCTCCATCGCAACGGACATCATTGTCGGATTCCCTGGTGAAACAGACGAACAGTTCATGCAGACTTATCGCGTCTTATCGGACCTCAGGTTGGATGTCGCGCATCTAGCACGCTACTCCGTTCGAGAGGGTACCGTTGCCACCCGCCGCATGGTCGATAATGTGACCGAGCAGGAAAAGATGCGTCGCTTCCGCATGTTAGAAGAATTGCAGGAAGAAATCGTTGCGGAGATCAACAAGAAATATCTTGGTCAGACCGTGGAAGTTCTCTTCGAAGAAAAAGTCAAAGGACGCTGGCGTGGCCGAACACTTACGAACAAACTTGTCTTCGTTGAATCGGACGAAGATTTGCGTGGCCAATTATTGAATGTCAATGTTACCTGGACGGGGCCATGGTCTATGCAAGCGACACTCGCAGGAGTACGCTCGCAAAAACAACCTGAATTAATTTCAATCTAAAAAGTAGGTCGGGATGCCATCCCGACCTACTTTTGAGAGGGAATATGCAGAACCAAATTCGCCCGCTTGCCATTTGCATCTTTCGAAATGAAAATAAGATTCTCGTCGCTGAAGGTTTTGACCCAATAAAGAATCAGACCTTCTACCGCCCGCTCGGTGGTGGGATTGAATTTGGCGAACTATCTAAAGCAACGGTTCAGCGTGAAATAAAAGAAGAACTTGGCGAAGAAGTTACTGATTTGCATTTTCTCGGTACGCTTGAAAACATCTTTATCTTCAACGGGACTGCGGGTCACGAGATCGTGCAGGTTTATGATGGGAGGCTGGTCAACTCAAAGATGTATGAGCAGGCCGAAATGTCCGGCATGGAAGCGGATGGAGGTCCATTCAAAGCACTTTGGAAAAATATCGATGAGTTTAATCCACAAACCCCGCTGTATCCTGATGGTCTGTTAGAGATGTTAAAATAAATGTCATTGCGAGCCTTTCTTCCCTGCGCCGTTCGCAGGACGGAGTGACGACGCAATGACATAAGGAAGGTGAGCGCGGAGAGATTCGAACTCTCAACCAACGGCTTAAAAGGCCGCTGCTCTGCCGTTGAGCTACGCGCCCATACTGTACAGACGTATAGTACTATCAAAGAAGCGGACTGCATTCTATCACGCGAAAATACTAGCGTCAACGTAATATCAACGCGATACACCGCATCTTAAGCCCGGAGGTAAGAATGTCCGAAATGCAATATGTAACCGAAGTAGACTTTCAAGACGAAGTTGTCAAGGCCGACCTGCCCGTACTAGTGGATTTTACCGCTGTATGGTGCCCACCCTGCAAGATGATTGACCCTATTGTCCAGCAATTGGCCCTAGAATGGGAAGGCAAGGTCAAAGTGGTAAAACTGGATGCAGACGAGAACCCAAACCTCCTGATGCAGTATGGTGTGATGGGTATTCCCACGCTGATGCTGTTCAAAGGCGGCGAGATCAAGGAACGCATTACCGGTTATCAACCGAAAGACAAGCTGGTCGCGAAGGTCACCCCCCACGTCTAGCACTTGATCAATCTAACACATAGAGTAAAAACGGCTGTAAAATCGCCGTTTTTACTTTAATCATAAGGATTATTGCGATACGGCCGCAAAAACGTTTCGTATAAAGCCGTTTATTTTACTCCCTAAGAAATTTCTCAAAACTCGCTAAATTGACCGGTGCTGTCATATCCAATGTCAGAGGTGTTGCTGCTACCATACGTTTGCGGCGTAGCACATAGACATCTGTATCTTCAGCTTCCCTGTCCAGTTCAGCGGCTTCCTTGTATGTGACAATCGCGGGTTTGTCCAATGCTTCGCGTTGCGGTGGAACAGGTTCAAAATATCGCTGGCGTGAAAGCCGTGAAGTTTGCCAGGCAGTATTCACCGTCGCATCCGAAGGCACATCCACTTTAAGCAGACTAACTTCGGGCGGAAAAGTTTTTTCCAGCACCAGCTTCGCAAAGTAACCTGTGAAATATGCAGCTGCAGAAAAATCTACCTCTTCTGAATAAGTCAGATGGTAATAAGTGGCAGCTTCCAGCGAGATAGCCAGTGCGCGATAGCCCAGTGCTGCGCCCTCCATCGCTGCACCGACTGTCCCTGAGATGGTAACCCCTAACCCCACATTTTCGCCGTAATTGATTCCAGAGACGACTAAATCAGGTTTATGCGGGACAATCTCCAGAATGGCATGTAATACCGCTTGAGCAGGTGACCCGCCAACAGCATACACAGTCCATTCCTGATCGTTGACCTGTACCTTCTCTTCGTGGATGACCCCATCTGACGTACTTGGTAAACTACGCCCCATGCCTGAAGATTGCTCACGCGGGGCGGTGACTGTCACATAGCCAATCTTGGAAAGCTCACGCGCCGCAGCCCACAGACCGGGTGAGCGGATTCCATCATCATTGGTTAAGAGTATGTGAGGACGGTTATTTTTCATACAACAAAAGAAGCGGGGATTACCCGCTCCTATGACCTGGCGCCCTCGGCGCGACTCGAACACGCGACCTATTGCTCCGCAAGCAAGCGCTCTAATCCACTGAGCTACGAGGGCATTGTTAGCGGCAGGTATTTTACATTATATTGAGGTCAAGGTCAAGCGCGCTTGACTGACCGTAGAAGTTACCCATATTTTTTTTGTGATTTATTTTGGAGGAAATGAAAAGAGGAGCTGAGCGATACCTCTTTTTGTTATACTTGGCTAATCTACATCGTCGTGTTTATCTATAAATTCCTGGTCTTGTTCCTGTTGTGTTTTGTGAGGTAATTGAGCTTCTTCCCATTCGCGCAACAGGCGCTTGCCTACGCTGATGGTTTGTTCGCGCGAATGTCCATAGGCACCAAGCCTTCTCAATAGATTGTTCAGTTGAAAATGTAAGCCCGACGCGCCAGTGCCGAGTTTTAGGCGCTCATCGGCTTGTCTAACCAGTTCCTCCAATTCGTAGAACTCATCCCAGTTTTTGATCGCCATGCTGGTTTTGCCTGCGTTGTAGCGACCACGCCATACTTTCAAAGCCCCACAAGATGCCGGCCCAATATTCGCCATGCAAATCAATCTTGTCTTTTTGGGCAACGCGATAATGAGCCATCAACTCGTGAGCGTAGGCGGCGCGGATTTCTGGATCTGTGATAAAGGAATGGGTGTGGCGCGTTTTTTGATCGGGGGCAGCAGTAATAGTCGAAGTGGTATTTGTAAGCATAAGAACTCCGATGGATTGATTCTACCACGCCACCACCGTCACTTGATCGAGTGGCAGCCGCCCCAAATACGCGATCACATCGTCATCGTCTTCGAATTGGCTCCGTTGAGATCAGTTCCAATGAGATCTACATCAGCGAAAGTGTTCCTTAATCGCTATGCATTCCAGTGAACTAAACCCCGCCTCAATATTTCCAATTGCTCTGTGTGTGCCATTGCTTCTCCCTTCCACTGGCGGACATGATGACCAGCATCCATCAAGTCTCTCATGCAAAGTATAAGTCAAAAACTACCTTAGGGAAGCATTCCGCTGTCATATTTCCGACGCCAGAATGTTCGTTTGGCAGTACAAAACACTCGAAGGGATACCAGGAATAGATTACTTTTTGCAAGCGGTTAGTAAATGAAAGAACCGCGGACGCCAACCGCGGTTCTCTCATAAAGAGGAGGAGAAGAGAAATCACCTTACTCCCCAAATTTAGCACACCGGCCTTAAATATGCTTGACGCGGAACGTACGATTACCCTACTAGTCTTCGACAAATTGATGAGAAGACTAGTAGTTTCCGACATCAGAAACTGAGATTGTTAAGCTCGTCGGCAAAGCTGACGATAAATTTGCCGTCCCTGAATTCAATTTTCGCCGCATTGCACTTGTCCGCGAGATGCGGCATCTTTGCCTTGATGTGCGCGAATGCAATGGCCTCAATCGCCTGTCCCAGTGTCATGTTGGACCTTATGATTGTTTCGCCGTCAGGCATATAGAGTGCATGGCCCAAGAGAAAGCTTGGATCGAGCGTGACTTGCGAACCGTGCTTACCGGGCCGGATGAAATTGTCTTTGCTTTTCACCAGTCATTACCTCCAAATCAAATACTTTTTGTGCGCGATCCAGGATCATCCTTACAATCTTTTCATAAAAATGCCCATGGGTATCGCAACAATTAAATAAGGGATTGCCTTCATGATCGATATCACCCGGGTAGTAACCTGGGAAACAAAAGAGATCACCGCTCTGCTCTTCAACGCCATTCAGTTGAAATTCCAGATTGACAATGCCGCAGTTATGTTCGACTTTCATGAGATCAACGACAGGTTCCCCGTCTCTTCCAGTAAGGTGCTTTGCATTGCGCGAGAATAAAGGCACCTGTGCATCAATAAAGGACTCGACGATCTTTGGATCAGGAATCGTATTGAACTTCCACATATAGATTGACATGTTTCCTCTCGCGTGGCCTCAAACCACGTGAACTTGAACTAGGTCCAACTAAATTAATTTTAACATGGTTTTAGAACATTTGTGCTAAAATTCATTCTGGAGGTTACCATGAATTTCGGATCTATGAAAGAGGTGCTCCTGACGCGCGCGAAAGATATTTTCCTGTTCAACTGCCGGGTTGCTGGCTTGGACTCCCAATCCGTGAGTGCGTACCGTGATGTGCTCTGTTCATTCGTCCACTTCACAGGTGATATGTTAGTAAAGGAACTCACGGCGAGTCATGTGCGCGGCACATCGCTACACTTGATGATCCATTGCCTCTCAAGACCCCTATTTGATTATCATCAAATAATGGTCACACCTCATTTTTCAAGGAGCCTACTTGCCCCAAAAACAAAACACCTATATAATTGCACACTGCGATTAAGGCATAAGCCTTGGTGGTTTTCATGCCGGTCCTGGGATAGTTCCACCAAATCTCATGCCAGATATGCTGCTATGAAGATGTTCTTCTGGCAGATATAGATGGCAAACGCGGGAGTCGCCAAGTGGTAAGGCGTCAGCCTTCCAAGCTGATATTCGCGGGTTCGAATCCCGTCTCCCGCTCTGTTTCAGTGATCAGTTTTCAGTAATCAGACTGTCAACTGATCACTGCTCACTGTTTACTGAACGAACGGGCCCGTGGCGCAGTGGTTAGCGCAGGCGACTGATAATCAATTGTTCATGGGTATTTGGTGCGTGTAAATATAAAGGGCCTATAGCTCAACGGCAGAGCAGAGTGCTCATAACGCTTTGGTTGCAGGTTCGAATCCTGCTGGGCCCACTAAAAATGGCTATTTTTAGCCATGAGACGCTTAGGAATAAAAAAGCCTGAGCGTTTCGATTTTAAAATCTTAAAGGTGTCTGACTTGGTATGGCGTGTGGAGAAGATCATGGCAAAGAAAATATGTAATCACTGCGGTATCGAAAAGGACGAGGAAGAGTTTAACTGGAGATACAAGGCACTCGGTATCAGGCATCCCACATGCCGTGACTGTGCACATAGTTTCAACGAAGATTACTATGAGGGTGATGCCAGGCAGCGACATTTACAGCAGGTTAGAGGAAGAACAGAAGCAGCCCGTGAAGCAGCAAGAGAATATGTTTACCAGTATCTTCTTACTCATCCTTGTGAACAGTGCGGTGAGTCTGATCCCCGTGTACTGGAGTTTCACCATGTAGGGCAAAAGGATATGGAAATTACCAGGCTGATATCAGGAGGTTGGTCTATAAAAAGGATTCAAGAAGAGATTGACAAATGTCAGGTGCTTTGCAGTAACTGCCACCGCAAGATCACTGTCGAGCAACGAGGATGGTTTCGGGGAAGAAGGTAGTATAATTCCGCCAACAACTCAAGAAAGAAAAGACCGCAAATAAAAAATCGCTTGGTCGCAGGTTCGAATCCTGCTGAGCCCACTTTCCACGTATCTTTTAAGGTGCAGTTAATGTCAAACCAAATCAATCGCCAATACATATTGGACAATCAATTGATCAATCATGGATACGAGCAACTTTTTGCTTCACCTGCTTAATTTAGTGTTGCAGCCCCTTCTAAAATGGACAGCTGATGGATGGGAACATGATAGGAAGATATTTGCATCATTAGATTCAATTTTGGATGAAGATCAATTATTAGAACTTATCACGAACCTCCAGTCTGGCGATTGTTTTTATCTGAGCCAAGCACTACCAATAGAGAATTTTATTAGAAACTCGGAAAAGTCTGGTTTATCATTTATCCGCAATAATCTGAATCGCAAACTATCTAAATTCGTGCTCAAGCTATGTCGGTTTCGTGAATTTGTCTCAGACCATTTCTACGCATCTAGAAGTGAACAACAACCCGATCTTATGGTCTTAGAGCCAAACCTTAACCTTGACAGGTCAATCAGAATTCCCTCAGAAGAGCAGCAACGACAATATAAAGAATACTCTGGGCAGCTTTGGATGCTAGCAAAAGACGTAGAGAATGCATATAGAGATTTCAGGAAGGCGATTAAGCAAGAGCTTCTCATTTAGAATCCCCTCAGAGAACAAAAATATTCTAGCTTCTACCCCAGCTTCTCTAACAATTGTTTCATCAGGTCTTTGATAGTTTCAACATTATCTACTTTATAAAGACTAATCCTGTTTCTCAGTGTTAGGATTTGCTCTTTTACATCTGTTTCTGAAAGTATCCCATAGACACCGTCTGTAATTGCTAAATTTTTGTGCAGCAATATCTTTAGCTTGTTTCAAAGCATAAACCGTATGACCATGCCTAAATTTATGTGCAGAGTGATAGGATAGATCAACTTTCCTGATACAGTTTTTCAAATTTCTTGTAACAATTTAAGCTCTGCACTCACACACTTCGAGTGAAAACTTGAAGCACCATTCATGGCTCACGCCAAATCAATGTATCAGAGGCTCATTTGGCGAAGCCCTTCCTTGCGTGCAAGGGGGCAACCATTAATAAACATTTGAAAAATTAAGTTGATAGCGAAGCGGGAAATAAAAAGAGAATCAGGCGAAGGCAAAAATAAAAATCTATAGTGTTTCTGGTTGGTTTCTATAAAACCAGCATTGTGCCTAAATTGTAATATTGTGACTTTCAGAATGATTTTATAATGCGACAAAACAATATGAATCCAAAGTCTGCCAAAGTCAATTGGAGAGAATCGCCAGCTCATCTAAGCCTGCTTATGGCGTTTGATAAGCCTAGAGACATTCGGCAGGTATTAGATTGGGGTTGGCCTCGTTCCACCTTGCGGGAGGAGACCGAGGTAGCCGTTGAACGTTTTATTCAAGAGGGTATGCTTATTCCTGCAAGCCTTGAAGAAAAATTAAGCAGACTTTTTCAGATCGCCCAGCTCAAAAAACTGCTTTCTGAAAGAAACTTGTCCACATCTGGTAGTAAGGCAGAATTGATTGAACGTTTAATTCATCATGACGCGCACGGAATGACCAAAATTGCGGGGGATACAATTATGAAATGCTCTGACGATGCCTTAAACCTTATTGCTGAGAGAAAACAAAAGATCGAAAAGGAAACTGATGTAGCAAAACGGCTCATCTTTGAGGCATTTAAAGCAAGCAATCCGAAGGAGGCCTGTAGAATCTATGAGGCTTTCAGGAGATATTCCACCGATTCAACTTACAAGATAAGCGTATATGATGTTGAGGAGCTTCAATTTATCCTTACAGGTCATCCAAAAATCTTGTCGGTTCTTTCACCACAAAATTTGAAAGCAGTTCAACTTGCCGCTTGCATGACAACGTTATGGAAAGGCGAAAAACCGGAGAATTGGTTGCCTGAAACGTTTATCAGTCCATTCAAGAATAATCGGATTCCGGTGAGTTACCTTATTCGGAATGCCGAATTTCAAA
>WNGA01005657.1_pt1 | contig 18004 bp, 15 predicted proteins | sample 5400061 | NCBI WGS metagenome assembly WNGA01 (sample SAMN13153366, study PRJNA577476) | soil metagenome | isolation source: 100 cm soil or saprolite under grassland replicate 2 | place: USA:California | collected 2016-06-15 | reverse complement strand
GGTAACGACTCAAATCAACCAGGAACCGAAACACCAGGTCAGCGCTCAGTCTTTCGGGATAACCCGCAGGTCGTGGAGGTCGGCCCGGGTCACCCTCTCAAGGTGGAGACTCGGGTTCAAATCCCGTTAGGACTACTTGACCCTCCGGTGCGCGAACCAGCGCCGGGATCTTGTACGTAGGCAGGATATCCTGCCGACTCATCACGCGAAGCTCCTTCACCAGGAGCCGTACGAGAGCCTTTCTCTGCTGCGGCGTGCCGCTCTGAATGAGCAGCTGGAGATTCCGAGCCCACTCGGCCACGTCTCCCGCCGTGGGGGTCGCCGGGAGCCCTTCAGAACCTCGTTGAGCGAGCGCCCGCTCCTCAGCCTCCAAGGCCTCGATCCTGCCCCTCAGACGCTCAATGCGTTCCTGGCAATCAGCGGCCGATAGCCTCCCCTCCTCGAAAGCGCCGAAGTACCGATCCAGAGCCCTGCGGGCACCGGCGAGTTCATGACCGATCGATGCGAGACGTCGGACGTTCTCCTCGGAGCCTCCGGCTTCCTCCGCTCGCGACAGGGTGAGGGCTTCTCCGACGAGAGCGGTGTCCGCAAAGACCGCGGTCATCTGCTCCACGACGGCGGACTCGAGCGCCTCCATCGGTAGCCGGTCGCCGTCGCAGACTCGCGTGCCGTATCGGTACCGGGTGGAGCAGATGTAGTAGCGATACCGGCATTTCCTACCGTGGGCGGCCGTGCCGACGTACGCCTTGCGACAGCGCCCGCACCGAAGGACGCCCGAGAGCATGTAGTCGCTCGGGTGGCCGCGCTTGAGAGCCTGGGAGTCTCTTCGCTCCGCGAGGATCGCCTGGACGGCTTCAAAGATCTGCTCGTCGACGATGCCCTCATGGCTGCCGGCATGGACCTTGCCTCGAAACACGACCCTTCCCACGTACACGGGGTTGCGCAGGATCCAGAGCACGTTCGGCCGGGCGAAGGGAACCCCGTTCTTGCTGCGGTGCCCCTCGGCGTTGAGGACCTGAGCGATCGCCTCAGCACCCATCCGTTCCTTCGCGTACATCTGGAAGATGCGCCGGACGATGTCGACACGTGGAGGGTCGGGGACGATCTCCTTCCTCTCCCGGTCTCGGACGTAGCCGAACGGCGTGGAGCCGATGACCCAACGTCCCTGCGATGCGGCGCGCTCCATTCCCGCGGTGATTCGCTCGACGATTGTCGCCCGCTCGAACTCGGCGAACACGGCGAGCATCTGCAGCATCATCTTGCCGGCGGCGGTCGAGGTGTCGAAGGGCTCGGTCGCAGAGCGAAGCGCTACGCCGGAGCGATCGAGGCTCTCGCCGATATCGGCGAGTTGACGGACGTTTCGCGAGAGCCGATCGACTCGGTGAACAAGCAGCAGCTCGTAGACCCCGGCGCTCGCCTCCTGCATCGCCTGGCGCAGCCCCGGGCGGTCCAGCGTGGCTCCTGAGGCCTGGTCGGTGAACCGGCGCACAATCCGCCAGCAGTCTTGGGAGCGCGCGTAGGCCTCCAGGCGCTCTGACTGCGCACCGAGGGAGAACGGCTGGCGGTCCTCGTCGGTTGAGATCCGGGTATAGGTGGCGATCCTCATCCGAAATCCTCCTCGCTCATGCCTTCGTCCTCGTCGAGCGGCGGTAGCGGTTGTCCCTCGGCCCATCCTGGCACCGGGCCGTGACGCACTCGCCAGAACCGCTCGCCGTCGGGCTCCACGAGCCCGGAGGCCAGGGCCTCGGAGATCGTTAGCAGCTTGTCTCGGGTCCCGCAGAAGCAGCAGTACCCGACCTGGTAGCGGAGATCCTCGCGGGATGGGACGGCGAGCTGCTCGCAGTCCGGGCAGGCCCGGAGCTGCTCCTCGTCGATCGCCCGGGCCAGGCGGCGGTCGCTGCGAGGTCCGAGCCGCTCGATGACGTTCGCCCCCCACTGGCGATCGGAGACCCAGCGCTTTCGCCGCCCGAGGTAGGCAAGCACCCGGCCCTGCAGGCGCTTCAGCTCGCCGAGGTCTTCCTTAGTCCGCTCGTGGCGCTCCCACCACGTCCGGTGGTACAGGAGCTCCTCACCGTCGAGCTCGCGGATCGCGCGCAGGACCCACGGCAGGTACGGGTAGCGGGCGTGAAGCGATGCGACCGTCTCGCGCTGGCGGGCGAGGTGGGCGGCCCGAAGCGATGTGATCGCCTCCCGCTCCTCAGGCGACGTAGGGGTCCTCTCGCTTGAGGCCGAGGGAGTGCCCAGCGGATCGAGTTCGGTCCGCCGGGCGAAGAACCGCCACGCCCGACGCTCGAAGTCCGACATCGGGTCGGTCTCGTTCAGCAGCAGCTCCAGGGCGTCCCGATCGCCCACGTCCAGGTCCTGTAGGTGCTCGGAGTAGGTGTCCATCCCGTACCAGCGTCTGTTCAGAGACTGGACGCTCCGCCGAAGGCCCTCGGCGTCGGCGAGGATGTCGTGGCGAAGCTGGCGGGCCCGCTCGGTGTCGTCCCGCCGCTTCTCCACCTCGGCTCGCCAGCGGTCCCAGGGCTCCCGGAGCAGGTCGGCGAGCCGCAGTCCCTCCACCCGGCCTCGGCTGGTCCACACCGGGTCGGCGACGGCGGCCTCGGGGCGCTCCACGGTATCGGTCGCCGCGACCACGAACCCCTGGATGCGCAGGAACCCCGTTTGGGTCGGTGTGGTCCGCGCCTCCGTTCGGCACCGCTCCTCGGCCTTGGCCACGACCTGCTCCACGCGCCGGGACGTGGTGGTCAGCACGAGGAGCGCCGGCAGGTAGGGATGGCGCTCCTGCCACACGCCAGAGGCCACCCAGGCCAGGTACAGCGAGAGCTTCTTGGAAAGGCGCGGGATGCTCATCGTCCCCCGGTCGATCTCCACCATCGCGTGGTACTCGGCCTCGCCGTCCCCGATCGCCACGAAGGCGTCGGGCACGATCGCCGCCCGGCGCTCGCCGATCCGGAACTCCTCCCGCGCCGCCACCTCCCGGTCAAAGGCCAGCAGCCCCCACCCGAGCGTGGGGGCGAGTCGGACCAGCGCCACGTACAGGCCCGTGATCGCCGCCGAGTGGCGAAGGAACTGCTCCTGGGGGTCCTCCCGTTCCCCTCCCCGGGGGAGCTCGGCTCCCCGGTGGAAGGCATCGGCAAGACGCGAGGGCCACCAGTGGTACGGAGCCGAGCCCAGATCCGCGTACGGCTGGCGCCCCCCGCACATCCCGAGCCTCCACAGGCGATCGAGCCGGTAGCGGGCGGTCCGCTCCGGGAGCTCCAGCACCGTGCTGATCTGCTGCGTCGTCGCCACGCGATGCTCGCTCAGCACGGCCACGATCTCCCTGTCCGTCGACGACAGCTGACCCACCGCCACTCGTCTGCTGACAGCACGTACCTTCCTTGCCCTCTCACGATCTTCACGCCCCCCCGAAGGTTTGAGGGACTGCGAGGAAGATCCAAGCAGTCCTGAGGACCGTCGGCCGCGCACCGAAGGCCCGCTCACCGCCCGCCACCTGCGGCATCGCCGGATGCCGCCTTGCCGCTGTCTCTGGGAGCCGACGGCGAGCCATCGGCAAGGTTCTCGGGGGATGCGGACAGGCAAGGAGGAGAAAACATGGAGTCCGGCGGCCGGGCGTGGGCCGCCCGGATCAGGACGGCGAGGAGGCGGATGGCCTCGGCGGCCTCCTCCTGGCCGAGGGGGATGAAGCTCGGCTCTGCCAGCTCGATCCTCTCGTCGTCCACACCATCACGGGGCGCCTCTTGCTCACGAAGCCGATTCCGTCGAACCTAGCGTTCGTGCCCTCAGATCGGACCCACATCGTCCGCGACTGGAGTCCCCGTTTTCTCCCCCACCGGCCTTTTCGGCCATCCGGGACTCGGCGAGGACTCGGCGGGACTCGGCGAGGACTCGGCGGGACTCGGCGAGGGCTCGGTGGGGGTTCCGCCGGGACTCCCCGATTCCTCGCCATCGGCGCGCTTGCGCTTCGAACGGCCCCACCTGCGACTTCGACAGGGACTCCCCAGTTTCTCGCCATCCGGCTTACCGAGCTCTCGTCCCCGGTGGAAGGCGACTCCCCCAATCCTCGCCAGCGCTGTTCCCAGCGAGTCCTTTGAGTTTCCCAGGCTGATGTGCTGATCCGGTAGATGCTCGACACTTCGGCTTCACTTGATCTGCGACAGGTGTCCCGCCTGATCGGCGACGCGGTTCCGGCTGATCGTTGGACACCTCCGCCCGGCCTGCTCTCGTGGCCCTGCGGCCAGGAGAGGAGGTCGGGAGTGTGCACGTGGAGGTCAGCGTGGTGGAGCAGCCTAAGACGCGGTGAAAGAGGTGCCGGCCGACGCATCGCCCGATACCAGAAGGGAGGCCTTGGCCCACGGGTGTCCCCACCAGATGTCCGTGGTCGAGGGCGCGGATCCTCCAGCTTCGGCACGCCCAAGGCTGATCCCTCGACACAGGCCTGGACGCCGCGGTTCGCGCACCGATCGCTCCCTGGCCGGGTCTATCCGCGTCCGATGGGAAAGAGGATTCTTGAGCCTTCGCTAAGCGCTCGGCGCCTGGGCGGCATTTCACACGCGATGCAGGCAGAGGGCGACGTCGTGCGGCTCCCGGCCGCGCAGGAGGGTCCCCCGGACTTCGCCGCGTTCTTCGCGGACGAGCACGCCGGGCTGCTGAAGCTCCTGTACTTCGTGACGGGGAACCGCGCCGACGCGGCCGACCTGATGCAGGACGCGTTCCTCAAGCTCTGGGAGGGGTGGGACCGGCTTGGCCGGATGGCCGATCCCAGGGCGTACCTGTTCCGCGTGGCGCTCAACGGGTCCCGGATGGGCCGCGCGCCGCACGCCGGGCCGCGCGGAGTCTGGTTGTGCTCGCCCCGTCGATCGACCCGTTCGACGAGGTGAACCTCCGGGAGGACGTCCGTCAGATGCTGCTCGAGCTCTCGCCGCGCCAGCGCGCCGCCCTCGTCCTGCTCGACATGTACGGCTACGGCTCGGAGGATGCCGCTCGGATCCGTCCAAGACGTGGTTCGGCGATGCCAGACTGGCGGACCCTGGGGGTGAGACCGAGGTAGCTCGCGAGATGACGAGGCGTGGGGAAGCGGTCGATGTCACCGATGGCGGCCAGGAACGTGACGGCGGTCGTCACGTTCACACCCGGGATGGACATCAGCCTGCGCACCTCGGGTGAGTCGACGACCTCCTGGGCCAACGCCTGATCCAAGCGGGTGATCTCCCCGTCGAGGAAGTCAATCTGGCGCAGGCACGCATCCACCGTGTCTTGCTCGTCCCGGGGAAGCTCGATCGATGACAACCAGGTACGGCCGCGTCTGCCGAACACGTCGGTCGCCGGAGCCCGCCCCACCAGGTTCCGTTGCAGCGTCGCGTGGATCGCGTTCTTGGCGCTGGTCCGGTGCTTCAGCAGCTGAGCCCGTCGACCCACCAACCTGCGCAGCAGCCGTGTCCGCTCGTCGGGGGTCCACACCCCGGGGAGGAACCCGGTCGCCAGGAGCGTGGCGAGGGTGCGGGCGTCCGCCCGATCGTTCTTCACCTTGGCCCAGGCAATGGCTCGCACGGCCTTGGCGTGAGCGATCACGACGCGCCGAGCGTGGAGCGAAAGGACGCGAGCGATCGCTAAGGCATTGGCCGTGCACTCGAGGGCGACCTCGTCGTCGGGCCCCAGGCTTTCCGCGAACCGCGCAAGTGGCTCGGGACTCGTCGCGATCCGGGGACCCGAGCGGACCCTCTCCTCCTCGCAGATGGCGACCTCACAGAAGTCGCGGTGAACGTCCAGTCCGATGAACCGCACGCGCCCTCCTTCCCTCACGGTCGAGGAGACGGGTGGGCAAACGACACCTACGGATGCGTGCCCGCGCTTCGGTTGCGCGTCCACCACCTGGCAGCTTGCCGTCCGATCTCACAGCCGGCTGACAGTTCGCTGACAGTGCGTCTCAGCATCGCGACCGGAGCCTCGACGGCGCAGCGCTCACTCAACACGCGCGAGGGCGGCCGCGACCTCCAAGCGGGCGCCGAGATCGCTACACGATCGCCGGCAGCGTAGCCGCGACTGAGCGCGCCGTGGTGTGCGCATGCCAAGTTCCGCCCATGGCGCGCTTCCGTCGCGGCGCTTCGCGCCGCCGCTACCCTGCGCAACTCCTCACGTTTGGCTCGTCGCGGTCGGGTTCTACGGTCACTAACGGCGGGCGAAGGCGAGGTGCGCGACGGCCTCGGCATGCAGCGCGTCGTCGACCGCGACCCTGCGTTCGAGCACCTGGGCGAACTGCTCTCGTCGCTGCACCGAGAGCAGGTCGAGGTCAGCGGCAATTGCCGAGGCGGCGAGCGCGGAGCACAGCTGGGGCGCGCCTTCGAAGCTCAAAGGCAGCGCATCCTGCTGGACACGAATTTCGTCGAAACCCGACTCCTCCAGCAGCTCCCGAAGCTGGTCGGCGTCTGGCATACCCCATGGTCCGCCGCGATAGCAATCGGCGAGCTCGTCGCCGGCTACTTCCCTAATGGCGTCTTCGAGGGCTGCGAAAGGAGGCGCCTGCTCGATCGCGGCCCACACCGCGATTCCCACCCGGCCGCCTGGCCGCAGCGCACCGCGCATCTCCGCCAGCGCGGCGGCGCGATCCGGAAAGAACTGGAGCCCCTGTTGACAGATCGCGACGTCGAAGTCGGCGTCCGCGACCGGCAGCCGATCAGCCGGCGCCTGGTGGTACTCGATCGGCGCGGCGTCCGGGGCGACCGGCTTCGCCTGCGCGATCGCGAGCATCGCCCGGCTAGAGTCGACGCCCGTCACCCGCCCGCCTGGGCCGACCTCGACGGCAGCAAGCGTCGTCACGGATCCGGGCCCGCACGCAACGTCGAGGACCGCTTCGCCGGGCCGTAGGTCGAGAGCGTCAAGGAGCAGCCGCGCCCACGGCCTGAAGAGCCTCGGCACGAGCACGTCCTCATAGATCTTCATGGCGGAAATGTCGGCCGCCTCGAACGATGCGGCCCATGCGGAGGAAGTCATCTGCCGTCCCGACGTTCGACGTTCAGAGGCGTGCAAGCAACTGGCGGGGACCCCCCGGGGGCGCGCCTGCGTGGGCGCGCCCCGAGGTCGGTACAAGTGGGCTAGCGCTAGCCGATCGGCTGGAAGGCGTGCCGGAGGTCGTACTTCGCCACGTTCCGGCCGAGGACGACACCGGCGACGCTCGAGAAGTGGTAGTGCAGCCCTGCCCAGAGGCGGGCGCCGATGATCTCTTCGCGCAGGTCAGTCGGCATGTCGAAGTGCCGCACCGCGTTCAGGTTCCCGGCCGGGCCGGTGGGATCGAACCCGTGGATATCGAGGTCGATCTGGTTGGTGCCGAGGAAGGTGCTGAACACCTCGGCCATCGCCGACGTGATCGCCCCGTGCGCGGCGGGGTATTCAGGATGGTTGGGCGTCGTCAGGAGCGGCCGCCACCCCGCTTGCTCGACCGTCGCCGCGATGCCGTCATCGTAACCGGGGACGGGGCCGAAGCCGTCTGCTGACACTGCGGACGGGTCGATCGCGGTGACGGGTCGCCAGAACAGGTAGTGGTACTTCGCGTGCAAGGTCGACATCAGCGCGTCGGCGCCGACGAGGTTGATCATCGCCGCCAACCGAGCCGTCTCGAGCAGGCTTGGGCTCGCGCCGGCGACGTCGCGCCCGACGCGGTTGTACTGGCGGACCACGTTCGCCGAATAGAACCTTGCCACCCTCGTCTGCTCGTCGGTGCGCACGCTGCTGGTCGCCGCGCCGTAGGCCTTGATCTGCTTGAACGCGTCGACCCACTCGTCACTCTGAAGCGGCGGCGGTGGGTCGGGCAAGAACTGGCCCAGGCTCTCCAGGACGAAGGGGCGCACGTTTGCGACCCACGGCGTCTGTGGCGCGGCGAACGGCGGCGTCAACCGCCACACGCTCGGGCCCGGCTGCAGCGTCGGGAACGATGAAGTCACGCCGATCGGCGTCATCCTTCCGTCGCCGCCGCGCAGGCTGAGGATGTTCGCCGCGGCCGCGAGGCCGACGGCTTGGCCGTCGCTCTTCGCAGTCCCGTCTGGGATAGATCCGAGCGCCTCCGCGTAGAGCGCGCCGAGATTTTCTGCTTGCGACGGGAAGTAGTTGACGAGCGTCCGGTAGGCCGCCTCGACGACCGCCGCCTCGACCGACGCGCCCGCCGGCGCCGTGACCGCAGGACCGTATGGCTCGAAGCCGCCGTCGATCGCAACCACCGCGTCGTACACGGCAGCCGAGACGTAGGCCATGTAGATGAAGCCCTCCGGCTGGAAGGCTCCCGAGCCGACGACGGTGTCCTCGGCGATCTTGTTCCACTGTGCGACCGTGTTCCCGGGCGGCAACGCAGCCGCGGCGTCACGCGTGCTCCCCGCCCCCGCAGCGACGGCGAGTGCGGTAACGGCGAGGACCACGACACGGAGTACTCGAGCTCTCATCATCCCTCCTCTGGACTGATTTCCGCTGGCGGCGTTGACTCTGGCGCTCGGGCCTTTGCGCGGACGTTGCTCGGCTTTGCGCACACATCGATGTCGTAGACTGCGGCGAGAGCCGTGAGGAAGGCGCTGGAATTCCGGGTGCTGGGGCCGGTCGAGGTCGTCCTCGACGGCGAGGTCATGCGGATCGGCTCGCCGACGCAACGGACGCTGCTCGCGCTGCTCCTGATGCACCCGAACGAGGTCGTGTCGACGGACCGGATCGTCGATGTGCTCTGGCCCGACAACCCGCCGGAAGCACGCCGGAAGCTCTGGTTCCATGTCTCGAAGCTGCGGGCGATCCTCCAGGCTGTCGGCACGGAGAATGCCGCGGCCGGGATGCTGGCGACGCGTCCGACCGGCTACACACTTCGGATCGACCTCGACCAGCTCGATGCATCGCGCTTCGAGCGCCTCACGCGCTCCGCGCGGTCTGTGCTCGAGGGTGAACCCGCCCGGGCGGGCGAAACGCTTCGACGAGCGCTTGCCCTCTGGCGGGGAACGCCGTTCGCGGACGTCATCCACGAGGACGCCGTCTCATCCGAGGCCGCGCGCTTGAACGAGCTTCGTCTGGCGGCGCTGGAGGACCGCCTCGACGCCGACCTCGCCCTCGGGCGGGCCGGCGAGCTCATCCCCGAGCTCGAACTGCTGGTTTCGGAGCAGCCCTTCCGTGAGCGCCTGCGCGCCCAGCTCATGCTCGCCCTCTACCGCGCCGGGAGACAGGCGGAAGCACTGGCGGCATACCGTCAGGCGCGGCAGACGCTCGTCGACGAGCTCGGGATAGAGCCGAGCGAACGGCTGAAAGAGCTCCACAGGCAGATCCTCCGCCACGATCCCGCCCTCGCCGGCAGGCATCCTCCGCCTCCGCGCACGGCTGCGCCGCGCGAGGAGCGGAAGCTCGTCACCGTCTTCGTTGCCGACCGCGTCGACGTCACGGCGACCGCCGAGGAGCTCGATCCGGAGGACATCCGCGCCTTCCTCATGCCCTACTACGCCCACGTTCGCTCCGAGCTCGAGCGCTTCGGCGGCACCGTCGAGAAGTTCACTGGCGACGTCGTCATGGCGCTCTTCGGCGCCCCGGCCGCCCACGAGGACGATCCCGAGCGAGCCGTCCGCGCGGCCCTCGCCCTTCGGGAGTGGGTCCGCGAGCAGGACGGACGCCAGCAGGTGCGGATCGGGGTCGCGACCGGCGAAGCGCACGTCGCGCTTGGCACCCTCGCACCGGAAGGGGAGCCGGCGGTCGTGGGCGATGTCGTCACCACGGCCGCCCGCCTGCAGGCGGCCGCCCCCGTCGGCGGGGTTCTGGTCAGCGAGCAGACATTCCGTGCGACGAGGCACGCGATCGAGTACCGAGAGATTGGGCCGGTCGCTGCAACGGGAACGCGCGCCGCGATCAGGGCGTGGGAGGCGACTCGTGTACTGGCACAGCCGGGCGTCGACCTCTCGCGGCACCACTCGCCCTTCATCGGCCGCGAGCGCGAGCTCGCCGCCTTGCAGGAGCGGCTCGCGTGGGCCGCCTCCGAACGCTCGCCGCAGCTCGTCACGATCCTGGGGGCTCCCGGCATCGGCAAGACGCGCCTCGTCTCCGAGCTGCAGCAGGCGAGCGCTGGGGCCAGCGAGCCACCGAGGTGGCGTCAAGGTCGGTCGCTCCCCTACGGCGACGGCGTCGGCTTATGGGCGCTCGGGGAGATTGTCAAGGCTGAGGCCCGGATCCTGGAGAGCGACGCGACGCAAAGGGTCGACTCCAAGCTCCGGAAGGCGGTACGTCGGGTTATCGAGGATCCAGCCGAGGCGATCCGGATCGCGACGTACCTGGGCGCTCTTATCGGTCTCGGCAGCGAGGGGCCCGCGATCGCCGACCGCCGCGGCGAGACGTTCGCGGCATGGCGACATTTTCTGGAGGCGCTCGCGGACGAGCGCCCGCTCGTGCTCGTCTTCGAGGACGTGCATTGGGCGGACGACGCTCTCCTCGACTTCGTCGACGAGCTGGTAGACCACGTCAGCGGCGTGCCGCTCCTCGTCGTGGCGACGGCGCGACCGGAGCTGCTCGAGCGCCGGCCCGGCTGGGCGGGCGGCAAGCCGGGCGCGCTCACGATCTCGCTACCTCCCTTGTCCCAGGCCGAGACGTCGCGGCTCATCGCTGCGCTGCTCGACCAACCGCTGCTCCCCACCGAGACGCAGGTGGTGTTGCTCGCCCGCATCGGCGGCAACCCGCTCTACGCCGAGCAGTTCTGTCGAATGCTCGTCGAGCACGGCTGGCTCGAGCAGCTGCCGGAGAGCCTGCGCAGCATCATCGTGGCACGCCTGGACGCGTTAGCCGATCTCGAGAAGCGGCTCCTGCAGGACGCGGCAGTCGTCGGCAAGGTCTTCTGGGTCGGCGCGCTCGAGGCGGTCGGCGGCATCTCGCGCCGCGACGCCGAAGAGTTCCTGCAAGCGCTCGTCCGCAGAGAGTTCGTTCAGCGAGCGCGCCGCTCGTCGGTCGCAGGCGACACCGAATACGCGTTCTGCCACGAGCTGCTCCGGGACGTCGCCTACGAGGAGATCCCGCGCGCGGCGAGGGCCGAGCGCCACCGGCGCGCGGCCGAATGGATCGACTCGCTGGGTCGCCCGGAAGACCACGCCGAGCTGCTGGCCCACCACTACCTCGCCGCACTCGAGGGCGCACGCGCGGCGGACGTCGAGGTCGCGATGCTCGTGGAGCGGGCCGAGGAAGCGCTCCACCGGGCCGGCCAACGAGCGATCAGGCTGTCGGCGAACCAGCGGGCGGTCGAGTACTTATCCCGCGCGATCGCCCTCGTGGGGCGGCTCCCCGAAGGGGACGAGCGCATCCGTAGGGAGGCCAAGCTGCAGCTGCAGCTGGGAGTCGCGCTCTTCGCGCTGCGCGGGTTGGGCGCACCCGAGGTCGAGCGAGCCTACACGCGCGCCACGGAGCTGATGATTGCAAGCACCCCCACCGCCGAGCAGTTCCCGGCCCACGTCGGCCTCTCCATCTACCACGGCCATCGCGGCGACTTCGACCGTTCGATGCGCCTGGTCGACAGACTGACGGCGCTGGCCTTCACCGAGGGCGACGATTCGATGAGGCTTCAGGCCTTCCACGCCCGCTGGATGAACTCGCTGTTCGCAGGACGGATCGACGACGCCATCGCGGCGGCCAACGACGGCCGGGCCATCTACAGTCCCGAAGCGCATCACCCGCTCTCTTTCCTCTACGGCAACCACGATCCAGGCGTTTGCGCCCTCGCGCTCCAAGCTCTTGCCTTCGCCTTGCGAGGCGAGTCGGTGAGGGCAGTGACCCAGATGCGCGAGGCCATCTCCCTAAGCGAAGCCCTCGACCACGGGGCGACCCTCGCCCAGCCGTTGACACAACTCCCGTGGGCTCTTCAGATCAACGGCGACGCAGAGGCGACGCTGCTCGAATCGGAGCGGGCTCTCGCGTTCGAGGAAGAGGTCGTCCATCCCCAGTTCTTCGGCATCGCGCACGCGATGCGCGGCTGGGCGCTCGCGCGCATGGGGCGAGACGAGGAGGGCGTCGCCGAGCTCGCGAGAGCGCTTGCGGATGAGCTCCAGTCCAGCACCATCTGGGCCGCCATGATCGGGGCGCTCCTCGCTGAGGTTCACCTGCGCCAGGGTCGACCCCAAGCAGCTCGGGACGTCCTCGACCGCGTGCTGTCGCTGACCCGGCCGATGCCCACGTACTTCTACGAACCCGAGCTCCTCCGGATTGAGGCCGAGTGGCTGCGTTCACACGGACGCGAAGACGATGCACGTCGGCTCCTGCTCCGGGCGATCTCCACCGCCCGCGAGCACGGGTCGTGGGCTCTGGCGGTCCGCTCTGCGCTCGCGCTCGCACGTCCACCCTCGGCTGTGCGCGAGACCGATTTGAGGCTGCTCGCCGACCTTTACAAGCGCCTCCCTCCCGAGAACGACACCGACTACGGGCGTGAGGCGAGAGCTCTACTCGGCCAGGGCGTCGCGACGACAGTGGCGTAGAGCCCGCGAACCGTCGTCAGCTGGGCCGGTTTCAAGACCGGCGTGGAGCGCAGCGAGGGCTGAGCTTCTCAGCCCACCCTGAGCGGCTTGGCAGCCAGCAGCGTCTGGTTTGCGCAATGTTCGGTTCCGCCCTTGCCTTGGAGGCTCCACATGGCGCCCACCGTCGTTCGGCCACAGCCGCTCTCAAGTGCCAATTGCTGGTGCGTGAACGGCTGTCTGGCGGTTCGCGCACCGATCAGCCAGGACTACCATCGAGCCCTTGTGTGAACCGAGGAGCGACTCGAAGGGCTCCTCGTACGCGAACTCAGCGACCGCGCCGTCTCGAACGCTGATCGTCTGGAAGAGCGCCCGATTCCACATCTTGCGGACATCGGGCCTCGCCCTCCGGTAGCTCGCCGCACACTCCTTGGCCAGGTCGAGCGCGAGGTCGATGATCTGCTTCGCCTGTGCCAGCTTCTCCCCGTTGGTCGCGAGCTGTGACTCGGCGTCGGCAACGTCCGCGTTGATCCGGGCCTGCTCGCGCTTGAGGATCGCGACGTCGATCGCGTCGGCATAGCAAGCGCGCAGGAGCTTCTCTCGCTCCGTTGCGAGCTGGTGGAGGCGCCGTGAGAACTCGGCGGGAACCCATCGGGGACCTGCGTCGCAGCCCACGAGGCGGCGGGGCCCGACGGTGCCACGCTTCGACCGCCACGACGAGCCCTCCTGGCAGTCCGGTTCCGAATCGCTCCATCACCCATACAAGGGCGCCCGACGGCCTCCGAAGCGTGACGCATCGAAGAGGGAGAATGCGGGGAGCCTTCGGGGAGCGCAGGTCAAGGGGGTCCCGAGCCACGCCTCCGAGCGGAGGGACGGTGCACGCGCGGTGCGGAGAGTCCTGGGGAGGTCGCCATCGCGAAAGGAGCGGTGCGTCGAGGCCTCGATCTTGGCTGGGACGCGTGGAGACGTCGCGCAGGCAGCCCCAACCCTGCCCGCCCGCGATCTTCAACGGCGTTCCAGAGGGAAGAACGGGGCTCCCTGTTGATGGATCGGTCGCGTGCGCCCCCTATGGAGTCAGGTGGACGAAACTCAGGCCGTGACCGATGTCGTCGACGCCGTCGAACGGGCTTATAGAGCACAGGCGGAGCGACTCTGGCGGGCTCTAGTGCTCTTCTCGGGCGATCGCGAGCTGGCCAGCGACGCCGTGAGCGAGGCGTTCGCCCAGGCGATGGCGCGAGGCTCGGGTATCCACGATCTTGATCGCTGGGTCTGGCGGGCGGCGTTCAACATCGCGCGCGGCGATCTAAAGCGCAGGGCCAGACGATCGGCGGAGCTGCCCAAACTCCCTGCCGACGTTCCGATCGAGACAGTCGATCTCGTCCGGGCGCTCGCGAAACTCTCGTCCAAGCAGCGAGCCTCCGTCGTGCTCCACCACTACGCGGGCTACTCGACGCGAGAGACAGCTCGAATCATCGGTTCGACGGCGGGAGCCGTCGGGATGCACCTGGATCGCGGACGGAAACGACTCCGGGAACTGCTGGGAGAAGAAGATGCCTGATCTGAATGAGCGCTTGCGTGGGATCGACCGACTGTCGCCCCCTGACCTGCTGTCGGAGGCGCGGGTCAAGGCCGAAGAGGCGTCCTCCAGGCGCTCGGGGGTGGCCGCGACTCCCCTGCGTCGTCTCGCCACGATCGTCGTCGCCCTCGTGTTCGGCCTGGGCGGCGTAGCTGCTCTCTTCCTAGCCTTCGGCCGCAGTGAGCAACGGACGGAGCCCGGTGCGGACGTGCCAGAGAGGATCGTCTTCTCGTCCGTCATCTTCCCGGATGCCCCGGGGCAGATCTACGAGATGGCTCCGGACGGGTCGGACTTGGCCCAACTCACTCAGGGCGCGGAAAGCTACTCATCCGTGAGCATTTCGCCGGACGGCGAGCGAATGGCATATGTGCGCCTCGATTTGGATGCGGGCTCAGCTGGAGGACCCCGTCCCGAGGGGATCTACGTAGCAAACGCCGACGGGACCGATGCGACGGAGGTCTTCAGGTCGGGCGAGACGCCACAGAGCATCGTCGAGGTTCAGTGGTCGCCTGACGGCCGATCGCTCGGCTTCGTCCTTCGCTCGATTCCCCTGGGGAAGAGCTCCGAAGCTGACTGGACGTACGAGCTATGGGTCATGGGCGCGGACGGCTCGGATCCACATCCCCTGTCCGATGACCGCATCACCTCATTCTCCTGGTCTCCGACCGGCGACCGGTTCGCCGTCACCAAGGAGACCTTCGGGGGCAACCGGTCCGTCGACGACATCTTCGTTATCGGGCTGGACGGATCGAACCTGGCGCGTCTGACTACGCAGGGTGCCTCGCGAGACCCGATCTGGTCACCGGACGGCCAGCGCATTCTGTTTGCCGAGGGGTGGGGGCCCGATGGTCCCAGGGTCATGATGATGCGGGCGGACGGATCGGAGGTCGAACCGCTCCCTGTTCGATACGACGGTTGGACGGAGCCGCTCGCGTGGGCTCCAGATTCCCGGCAGGTGCTCGTGAGGGGCGGCAACGATCGGCACCAGTGTTCGATGCTCCTCGTCTCAGTAGCCGGTGGGGCTACCTCCGTACTCCTGGAGGGAACGACGCCCTTGGCCACACGATCTATCGGGCCGGAAGAGACGCCCTCGTCCATCGGTGACCCATGCGTTGAATCCGCGTCGTGGAGCGGTGCAACTCCTTCATCCCAAACCACGGCCACCGCCTCCCCACAGACCCTCGTGCCCGACGTAGCCGGGCTGCAGGCACACGAGGCGCTCGTCGCGCTCAAGGAAGCGGGACTCTTCTTCCGCACTGAACAAACGCAGTCGAAGGACGTGGCGGAGGGGATGGTCATCTCGCAGGACCCGGCGGCGGGGACGTACGTGGATCCTGGCACGACGGTGACGATCGCGGTTAGTAGCGGGCCGCCTTCCGGCTCAGCTGTGTTCAGGTGTCCGGATGCATCGGATACTGTTGCCGTCACCGCTGCTGACGCAGACGCTGCCCTGGCGACCGCCGAGCAGTTCCTGTGGGGCCCGGACGCCAAGGCGGTTCTCGATCCGGTCGGGACTGAGAACGGTCTCGAACCAGCTTCAGGGACGGGCAAGGAGACGGTCGTCGGCACGGTGATCGGTGGTCGGTTCGTCGCCCCCACCTGTGGAATGGAGGTGGCTGACGCGACGTACGAGGTCACCTTCGACGACGGTACCGATAGCGCGAGCCTCGACTTCGCGCTGTATGTGATTCACCGATCGGATGGCTGGAAGGTGTGGGGACGGTATTAGTCGCGACCCGGCTGTGCGGGCGCAGACGCGCGCGGGCGCCATGACTCGCCTGATGGTGACTGCCCCAGCGACCGCTCTACGGACCGCTCGATGGACCGCTCGGCAGAACGCTGATGCTACAGCGGCTTGGTCGAGGGTTCATGAGCGTCGGCGTCTCATGCAACTGCGTGATCCCGGAACCGCTGAAGGACCGGCAGGCGGTTCACACATCGTCCAGCCAGGGCTACGCAGGTCAGGGGCCACGTCCGGCGTTCGAGAGGGCCAGTTGCCCCGCAGCGAACACCCGATCGTCAAGGGGCATTGTTTCCGGGTCGAGTACCGGCCGAGCCGGTAGCATCGGGTCGGCGGCCCGCTCTGAGCTCGTGCAGGCACCGAATGCAGTCCCTAACGATCCTGGAGGACCCGATGACAGTGGAGTGGGACGACGTGACACGAGCTGAGGTGTTGCGCGCGATACAGGAGTACGACCGGCTTGGGCCGGAGGATTTCTTCTCGGAGCATGGTTTCGCCCCGACCACGACTTATGACCTGGTCTGGGGCAACGCCGTTACCCGCACAAAGCAATCTTAGGCACCGCATATGAATTCGCCACCGGCCAGCGCCTCGCCTCCGGTGATTTCGAGGGCGGCAAGACCGGCGCCGTAAGAGTGCTCGGGGATCTAGGATTCACCATCCGCCCGCGACGACCCGCCGGCTGAACCTAGCGGCCGACAGGACCAGAAAGCCGCCACCACTGAAGGGTGCCAATATCCCGACCCATCACGCCGCAGCCTCGTACTCGTGGATAAGACCGCCAGGAAGTCCCGGCGCCGGAGCTTCACCAGTACGGCACCGGCGCGAACGGGGTGGGCTGCGTCTGGGGTGTCGAGGTCGAGTCCCCGATGGGGCCTGCCGCGGTTGTAGTGGCTGATGTAGATCCGCAGGGCTCGCTTGAGGTGCCGATGGCCGCGAGCAAGCGTCCCGTCCAGGCACTCGGCTCGAACTGATGGGACCTATCGCTGGGCGAAGGCGTTGGCCCGAGGAGCCCGGCACGGAGTCCGGTTTACGCGCGGCTCTGCAGCACATCGTGGACAACGAGGCGGGTGGCTAGGAAGTCGCGGCGTCGAGTTCTTGCAGCAGCCTGTAGGCGGCACGCTCAACCTCCTTGTGTCGCCACTCGGCGGCTCGGTAGAGGCAGGCGATCAAGCCGCTTCGATGAAGACGGCGGAAGTCACCGTAGACGAACGCGTATCGCGCCTTGGTCTCGTCGGCGGTGCCATCGGTAAGCCCAAGGAACCAGCCCGAGTAGTCCTGCCACGAGTGCTCCTTCAGGAAGGCATTCTCGGATGCGGCCTTCGGCTGAACGTCGCCCCAATTGCTGTCCAGGACGTATTGCTTGGCCTTGATGAGCTTGCGAGCCTGGGCCACTCCGCGTCTGTTCACGGTGTATGAAGCCATGAACCAACTCATACCCCGCCTTCACCATCCGGAAGCCGCGCGGGCGGAAAGCGACTTCCGAGACGTGGCGGTCTGCGAATGGTTGGATAGTTCAGTAGCCTCCTGCCGGCACGTCCTCTGGCGCGGGAATCTCCTTCTTGACGCTGATCTCCCATCCTCCTTGTACTGCGGAGGCCGCCGCCCACTCTGGGGGAGAAGCTCCTCTACCCACGCGCCTATTTCGCTGGCAGAACGGATCAGCTGGCGCGGGTCGAAGCCCCAGCCGAAGCTGGGCTCCGAGCTGTGCCGGGTCGAGGAGGGAATTCCGCTGCAGCCACCGCAGGGCTGTTCGCACCCTCGCCCACGAGCAGACCTCCCACGGGGAGGATCAAGCGATCAACGCGATGCCCATCGCGAGCAGCCAGAGCGACCACGCGATGTAGAGGAGTGGGATCGCGGCTCCGGCCAGACCCCAACCCCGCTCTTCGTTGGGACCGAGGAACTCAGCCGAGCCGACCGCCAACCCGGCGCCGATGACGACCCCGGGCCACCCTAGCCAGGTGGGCAGCGCCGTTCCCTGGATTACACCGACGCCGATCAACACGGACCAGATGCCGGTGAAGAGGTACCCGAGGTGCTCCCCCACACCGACCCCGAGGTACTGGTGCAGGGCGCGGAAGACGGCTGCGTGGGCCTCGCGCTGCTCCGGCCCGAGGGTCGGGTCCGCGTACGCGCGGGCGAGCGCGGGGACGACGTACACCCACCGTAGGAGGCCGAGCATCTGGACGAGACCGGCGAGGACTCCGATGGTCGTCGCCACCGGGACGATGCCCCCGAACCCGAGGA
>WNGA01009090.1_pt1 | contig 18006 bp, 15 predicted proteins | sample 5400061 | NCBI WGS metagenome assembly WNGA01 (sample SAMN13153366, study PRJNA577476) | soil metagenome | isolation source: 100 cm soil or saprolite under grassland replicate 2 | place: USA:California | collected 2016-06-15 | reverse complement strand
CCCTCGGTATGGCGCATCTGGGCAGATCCGAATTGCCCGCGGCGCGTCAGGCGTTGCGGATGGCAGACCGGGAACTCGGCGCGGGAGACTTTACCGATCTGCAACTGCGGGCGCGCATGTGGTGGGCGCTCGCCGAAGCGTGGCAGGGAAACCTCGCGGCAGCGGAGGCGTCCGCCGTCGGTGTGCTCAACGCGGAACCACCGCCTGCGGTAGCAACCCGTCACATCGGGCGCCTCGCCCTGGCACTGGTCAGCCTGATGCGAGACGAGCTACCGGTCGCACACAGGCTCCTCGACCAGCTCGACTACCAGGACCATGCGCCGATGCCGGGCGAGCCGTCGCTCATCGTGGCCGCGGACCTCATCCGTGCGCGAACCCTTGTCGCCCAGGGGGACACCTGCCGCGCCAGCGTCATTCTCGGCCAGCTCCAGGCGAAGTACGGCGCGGCCGACACCGCTCTCGCGGGCGTGATCGCGCTCCTTGAAGGTGAGATCGCACTTCGGACCGGCGACAGTGACCTCGGGCGCAAGGCCTCGGCACAGCTGAGCAACGACACGAGCGGACCGAGCCGGCCCGGTCAACGGCTGCTGCTCGCGTGGCTGCTGCTGGCATCGGCCGATCCACAGGCGGCGCTGCGGGAGATCGAGCCGTATATCACCGAGCCTGGCGAGGATACGAAACTTCACGAGCACGTCGGCGCGCTGCTTGTTGCCGCGGTCGCGCATCGCCGACTCAAGGCGCCGCAACGCGCCGCGGCCCTGCTTGAGCAGGCGCTGCTCCTGGCCGAGCCCGAGGGCGCGTACCGCGTCTTCATCGACGGCGGGGCGGCCGTGCGCTCGGTGCTGACCGTCCTCGTCCCGCCGACGAGCCGCAGCGCCGGCTTCGCGGGCAAGATTTTGCAGCGGCTGGACTCCCAGCTGCCCGCCGGGGCCAGCGCCGGGGCATTCGCGGCTGAGAAGGACGCACTGCCGCTGTCGGAAAGCGAGCTCGCCGTTCTGCGTTTCCTGCCGTCACATCTGACGAACGAGGAGATCGGGGAGGCCTTGTTCCTGTCGGTTAACACGGTCAAGACGCACCTGCGCTCCGCCTACAGAAAGCTCGGCGTGCGGTCGCGGCGGGAAGCGATCGCGCTTGCGCGCCGGCGCGGGCTGGTCGTGTGACGTGCGCGTTCACCTGTGCGGGATGACGACTGCGAGCTTGAACTGGTGGAAGTGTTCCACCGATGTCCCGGCCGATCGACGAGTACGCGCTCATCGGCGACCTGCACTCCGCGGCTTTGGTGAGCCGTGACGGGTCGCTCGATTGGCTGTGCCTGCCGCGGTTCGACTCGCCGGCGTGTTTCGCCGCACTGGTCGGTGCGGCCCGCGACGGGTACTGGCAGATCTCCCCGGTCGATGGCGCGGTGGAGATCAAGCGCAGATACCGTCCGGACACACTGATCGTCGAGACGGAGTTCACCACCGGGTCCGGCACGGCCCGGCTGATCGATTGCATGCCCCCGCGCGGCATGGCCGGCGCCAGCGCGGAGCCGACGATGGTGCGCATGGTGGAAGGCATCCACGGGCGCGCTGATCTCCGCATGACGCTGCGCGCAGGATTCGAATACGGCTCCGCGCAGCCCCGGATCCTGCGCCACGGCGAGTCGTGTTGTGTTGTCGCAGGGTCCGAGGCGCTATGGCTGTTCAGCCCCGTGCATCTGCGGCTCAGGCAGGGCGTCGCCGTCGCCGAGTGGTCGGTGCGGCCGGGCGACCGGGTACCGTTCGCGCTGATCTGGCGACCCTCGCACACGGGTCCCCCCGTTCCGCCGCTGGTCCAGGCGCTCATCAAGCAGACCGGACGCTGGTGGCGCGATTGGGTCGCTGGCCTGACCTACGAGGGCGAGTGGCGCGATGCGGTCATCCGCTCGCTTATCACGCTGAAGGCGCTGACGTATGCGCCTACCGGCGGGCTTATTTCGGCGCCGACGACCTCGCTGCCGCAGCAGGCCGCGGGCACGCGCAACTGGGATTACAGGTACTGCTGGCTACGCGACGCCGCAGCCGCGCTCGATGCGCTGATCCGGACCGGGGCGATGAGCGAGGCCGCAGCGGTGCTGAGCTGGATGATGCGGGCAGTTTCCGGTTCGCCAGCCCGGGTGCAGCCGGTCTATGGCGTGGCGGGCGAACGGCGGCTACCTGAGCTGGTGCTCGATTGGCTGAGCGGCCACGATGGTGCCTGGCCCGTCCGAATCGGCAACGCGGCAGCACAGCAATTCCAGCTCACCGTCTTCGGTGACGTGGCGAGGGCCCGCCTCCTGGCCCGGGTGGCCGGGCTGTCAGCCAGCGATCCGTGGGATCCCGGCGCGGTCCTCCGGCTCCTCGAGGCGCGCTGGCGGGATCCTGACGCCGGGATCTGGCAGGTGCGCGGTGCACCGCGGCACTTCGTGCACTCCACGGCGATGGTGTGGGCAGCGGCGGACTCGGCGGTAAAGATGATCGAGCGCTTCGGTGATCCTGGCCCGGCGGACCGCTGGCGGCGGCTGCGCGACGCGGCCGCGGCCGAGATAGCCGATCACGGCTATGACGCGAAGCGTGGCGCCTTTGTGCAGCGTTACGACGCGCTTGACCTCGACGCGAGCCTTTTGTGGCTGCTGCTGGCCGGGTTCCTGCCGCCCAATGATGAGCGCATCGCGGGGACGGTGGCGGCGATCGCACGGGAGCTGAGCGACAGTGGCCTGCTCATCCGTCATGTGCCTGATGTGCTCGACTGCGTCGATGGCCTCACCTCCGGGGAGGGCGCCTACCTGCCGTGCTCGTTCTGGATGGCAGAATGCCTCGGCCGGATGGGCCGCGACCGCCAGGCCAGGGAGCTCTTCGGCAGCCTGCTGGAGCTCCGCAACGATGTCGGCCTGCTCGCGGAACAGTACGACCCGTTGCACCGGCGGCTGGCGGGAAATTTCCCACTGGCGGGATGCCACATCGCACTGGTCACAACGGCGGCCGTGCTCAGCACTCGTGCGATCCTCACCCCGATTGGGTGAGCGCACCGTGGGCCGGTTCGGCCTGCCGTGCGGTCGCCAGGTCCCAGGCGATATCGTGCACGACCGTGCGCAGCTCTTCCTTACCGACCGGCTCGTCCTGGAAGAAGAGCCAGCCAACGTGGATGGCCATGAATGCCATGCTCGCGCGCACCCGCTCCGGCAGCGACGCCCCCGGCTCCTGCACCAATTCGGCCAGCGAGTGGATTCGCTCGCGGAACTCCCGCGCGCCGTGGTACTTGAGGTTGCCCATCGCCGCCTGGTTGCGTTCGAGGCACTGGAAGATCCTGGTGCGCGATACCACGATGTCCACGTAGCGGTCCAGCAGCTCACGCCGGTTCTCGACGGTACGGGGCTGGCTCTTCGCCCACGTCATGAGCCGGTCGACGTCCGCGGCGTAATCCTCGACAAGGCTGCGGATGATGTCTTCCTTGGACTTGAAGTGGTAATACAGGGCGGCCTTGGTCACGCCCAGTCGCTCGGCGATCTCCCTGAGGGAGGTCTTCTCGTAGCCCTGCTCCCCGAACAAGTCCAGGGCGACCCCCTGAATCCGGGCCCGTGTGCCGTGTCTGTCCTCTCCCATGGCCTCGCGCATTCCCCTTGACTGCCGTCAGGAGCATAGCTTACCGTACGGCAAGTAAGTAAACCAAGCCCGGGAGCCTTTCAGGTGGCAGACACGCGATCCCTCACCAGCGCGGGGACGGCAGAACCGGCAGCACCGGCAGAACACCGAGAGATTCTCATCGTCCTCCCCGGGCTCATGCTCGCCCTGGTGCTGGCCATGCTCGACCAGGTGATCGTGGGCACGGCGCTGCCGCGGATCGTGGGCGACCTGGGCGGCGTCGCGCACTTGTCGTGGGTCGTGACCGCCTACGTTCTCGCGTCAACGATCACCACACCGCTGTACGGCAAGCTGGGCGATCTTTACGGCCGCAAGACGTTCTTGATGACGGCCATCGTGATCTTTCTGGCGGGTTCGGCTCTCGCGGGTTTGTCACAAACGATGGCGGAGCTTATCGCCTTCCGTGCCCTCCAGGGACTCGGAGCGGGCGGTTTGATGGTCGGCGTGATCGCCGCCATCGGTGACCTGGTGTCACCGCGGGAGCGAGGCCGCTACGTCGGCTACATGATGGGCGTGATGATGGTCGCCATGATCGCCGGCCCGCTCGTCGGCGGAACGATCACCGACCACTTCTCCTGGCGCTGGATTTTCTACATCAACCTGCCGGTCGGCGGCGCGGCGCTGTTCTACCTCGCCGCGGTCCTGCACACGCCGCGCAACCGGGTGAAACACAACATCGACTATCTGGGCGCGGCACTGCTCGCGGTGGCAGCGACCGCCTTGGTCCTGCTGACCAGCTGGGGCGGCACGCAATATCCGTGGGCATCGCCGGAGATCATCTCGCTCGCCGTCGTGGCGGCCGTCGCCCTGGTCGCCTTCATCGCCGTCGAGACGCGCGCGAGTGAACCGCTATTGCCGCTGCACTTGTTCCGCAACAGAAATTTCTCGATCATCTGCGTGATCAGCTTCGTGTCCGGTGTCGCGATGCTCGGCGCGCTCACCTTCCTGCCGCTGTATCAGCAGACGGTGCAGGGCGCGTCCGCGACGGGCAGCGGCCTGTTGCTGCTGCCGATGATGGCGGGCGCCGTCGTCACCTCGGTCGCCTCTGGGCAGGTGACCAGCCGCACCGGCCGGTACAAGGTGTTTCCCATCCTCGGCGGTGCCACCATGGCCGGCGGCATGTTCCTGCTGTCGCTGCTCGGCGTGGGAACCACCCGTACCATCTCCGCGGTCTACATGGTCGTGCTGGGGGTCGGCATGGGCCTGCTTATGCAGGTCACCACGCTCATCGCGCAGAACAGCGTGCCGCCGCGCGACATGGGGGTGGCAAGCAGTTCGCGGATGTTCTTCCAGATGGTCGGCGGGTCATTCGGCGTGGCGATGTTCGGCGCGATATTCGCCAGCCGACTGCAGGACGTCTTGCGGGCACGGCTCCCCGGCGTTCATGTCAACGCTCGCGGCGGCGAGTTCGACCCCCAGGCGATCCTGCGGATGCCGCCATCCGTGCGCCACGACGTCTTGGTTGCCATCGCGAACGCTGTTCACGGCGTGTTCATATGGGCGGCTCCGCCGGTCGCCGCGGTGTTCGTGCTCGGCTGGTTCATCAAGGAGGTTCCGCTGCGCGGGCGCGAGCTTCCCCCCGCGGCGACGGAGCCGGAGGCTCGCGAGCCGGAGCTGACGACCTGAGCAGTTCGCGTTTGCACCCGGCCAAGGGCCGCGTGGCAGACTGCCATCATGGCGTCCAACGCAGGTTCTTCGGGAAAAACTGGCGTTTCGGGAAAGACCGAGCAGGAGTGGCGCGAGCAGTTGAGCCCTGAGGAGTACCAGGTGCTTCGCGAGGCCGGCACTGAGCAGCCCTTCACCGGCGAGTACACCGATTCCACCACGGTCGGTGTCTACCGGTGCCGTGCCTGCGGTGCGGAGCTGTTCAGGTCGGCGACGAAGTTCGAGTCGCACTGCGGTTGGCCGAGCTTCTATGCCCCGTCCGGCACCGACAACGTGACGCTGCTCGAAGACCGCTCTCTCGGCCGGGTCCGCACCGAGGTTCGGTGCGCAACCTGTGGTTCCCACCTCGGCCACGTGTTCCATGGCGAGGGGTATCCGACACCTACCGACGACAGGTACTGCATCAACTCGATCGCCCTAACGCTCGAGCCGTTGGAGTGATACCCAGCCGCGCGACGATCGTCGTGGCGATCTTCGCAGGCGCGGCGTCCGCGTCCACCGTCAGCGGATGTTCGTCTGGCTGTGGCGGCTCAAGGTCACGGAACTGGCTTTCCAGCAAGCTGGCTGGGAAGAAGTGGCCATGCCTGGCGGCCAGCCGCCGTGCGATGAGTTCCTTGTCGGCAGCCAGGTAGATCAGCCGCACCTGCGGCCGTCCCTCGCGAAGCACGTCGCGATACCCCCGCTTGAGCGCTGAGCATGTGACGACCGCTGGCTCGCCCGCGGCTGCGCGCACGTCTATCCACGCCCCGATCGACTGCAGCCAGGGTCGGCGGTCCTCATCGCTTAGCGGCATGCCCGCGCGCATCTTGGCGACGTTCGCGGGTGGGTGGAAGTCGTCGGCCTCCGCGTAGGCCCAGTTCAGCTTCCCCGCGAGCATCGCGCCGACCGTGGTTTTGCCGCTGCCCGACACCCCCATGACGAGCAGGACCGGGTGCGGCTGAGAGTTCGTCACGCCGCGGACAATACCCGCAGGGGAGCTAGCGCACGTGGGCGTATGAACCGTCCTCATGCGCCCGTTGGGCCAGTTCGAGCTTGGTATAAGCGGGGCGGCCGATCTCCCGGTATTTCGCCTTGACCCGCTCGAGGTAGGTTTTCGCGGTGCTTGGCCTGATCCCCACGCGCTGGGCAACGGCCGCCAGGGTCATCCCTGACGTATACGCCATCAGCACGGACCTCTCGCGCTGCGACAACCGCGGGCGCAGGGGCGTGACGTTGGACGCCGCTGAATTGCCGTTCACGGGAAACCGGGCCCGCCGCCCCCGACCGGGTCCTGCGGCGCGGATAGCCGCTGCGATTGCGGTGATTGGCTGGTTCCTGCCGAGCAGCAGGCACGCGCCCGTCCCGAGCAAGGAGGCACTGAGATACGGATCGGTGCTGGTGGAGAGCGCCAGCACCCGGTACCCCGCTCGGCACAGCCTGCGAATGTCGGCAACCGGATCCGTGTCGCGCCTCGCCACCTCAACGAGCACCACGTCCGGCCGTGCCACCGTCGTGCCCAACAGCGTCGCGACGGAGGTCTCGCGCACCTCAAGGTCGGGAACACGCGCCGCGTAGGCCCAGATGCATTCGAATAGCCGCGGGTCGTCCCACACCACAGCTACGTCGATCACCTTGAACACCGTTGTGGGCCCCCTCGCGTGCGCCCTTGCATTCAGTAATGTCACGAATGTCGAGCGCGATCGGTTCACGTGACGGCGAGTGATTTTGAACATGAGTCGCAATGGACGGACCATTAGACCGAAATGTTACCTAGGACGTTAGCGCGTTGGACCGGCGCGTTGGACCGGCGCGTTGGACCGGCGCGTTGGACCGGCGCGTTGGACCGGCGTTAGACCGGAACCGACAGCGAAAGGGCGAATCGCTGTTCCGCATCGGTCCACCAGCAGCGCATGCCGAAGCCCGCCGCCGCCAGTTCTGCTCGCACGCCTTCGCGCCGGAACTTGGCCGACACCTCAGTACGCATCTCTTCTCCCGCTACGAACGGCACCGCCAGGTCGAGGGCGGGGACCTTGACGATCTGCTCGATACGCGAGCGCAGCCGCATCTCGATCCACTCGGCGCGGCTGTCCCACACGGCGACATGGTCGAAAGCGTCCAGGTCAAACCCGGCGTCCAGTTCCCTGTTGAGCACGGTCAGCACGTTCTTGTTGAAGGCAGCAGTCACCCCGGCGTCGTCGTCATAGGCGGCGACGAGAACCGCTGGGTCCTTCACCAAATCGGTGCCAAGCAGCAGCGCATCTGCCGGAGCGAGACCAGAGCGCAGCGAGGCGAGGAATTCGGCCCGCTCCGCGGGCAGCAAATTCCCGATGGTGCTGCCGAGGAATGCGACCATGCGCGGACCCGTCTGCGGAGATGGCGCGATCGACAAGCCGAGATGCTCCTCGAAGTCCGACACCACCGCGTGGACGTCGAGGTCAGGGTACGCGGACAATACCCGGCGACCCGCGGCCTGCAGCGCAGCTTCACTCACGTCGACCGGTACATAACGGCGAAGCGTTCCCCGCTCACGCAACGCATCGAGCAACAGTCTGGTCTTGTCTGCCGAGCCCGAGCCCAGCTCGACCAACGTGTGGGTCCCGGCAACAGCGGCGATGTCGGTGGCCCGCGCCCGGAGTATCTCCCGCTCGGCCCGGGTCGGGTAGTACTCAGGGAGCTGGGTGATCCGCTCGAATAGTTCGGTGCCGCGTTCGTCGTAGAACCATTTGGGCGGCAGCTGCTTTGGTGACCTGGTCAGCCCGGCGAGCGCGTCGGCGCGCAGCGACTCGTCGAGAAAGCCGGTGGGCAGGCATCGCACGATCTCGAATCCGGTCATCCGCTCGCGGTCCTTCCGCTCGCGGTCCTTCCGGTCAGGTCCTTCCGGTCAGGGTCCTTCCGGTCAGGATCCTTCCCGTCGGCAGTCCTTCCGGTCGGGGTCGTCCCGGTCGGGGTCGTCCCGGTCGAGGTCGTCCCGGGCGGGGCAAGCGGGCTTATACGGGTGCCGCCTACGGTGACGGTGAGCACCGAACGATCTGGAACCCATGTCCACCCCGGTTCGTCATCACATGGCTCGGACGCGACTACCACGTGATCGTCACTGCGGCGGTAACACAACGTGTCCCCGGCGGCGGTCGCCGCGATCGCGCTGCCGTCAGTGAGAAGGAAGTTGAACCGGCCGGCCACCCGTTCGGTATCAAGCAAGGTCATCGCGGCCGCAAGCGCGATGTCAAGGCCAGCCCCGGCACGCAGCCGGTGCAGCACGATGGCCCACAGCAGCGCCGAGTCGGAGCGGGCCTGCAACGTGAGCAGCTCACCGGCGGGCAAGGTGGCAGCCAGCGCCGCGGCGACGTCGGGCCACCCGTCGAGGGCGCCGTTGTGGCTGAACAGCCAGGGACCCGTGGCGTACGGGGCCGCAGCGGCCTCGCCCGCCTCGGTTCCCACCGTCGCGCACCGGACTGCGGCAACCAGCGCCGTCGTCCGGGTGACACGTGCGACGTCGGCGAATGACGGATCTGCCCAGATGGGCCGGTCACGGCGGTACCGTGCCGGCAACGGATCACCGTCCGCGTACCAACCCACGCCGAATCCATCCGCGTTTACCGTGCCGTATCGCTGCCGCCGTGGTGCCCATGCCTGCCGGTAAAGTCCGTGCGGCGGCTCAATGATCAGCTCGTGCAAGGTGGCGGGTGGGCCGAGGTAAGCGATGTGCCGGCACATCAGGCTGACTCCGCAAGGCCAGCGTTTCGCGCGGTCCTGAATCCGGCGAAGATTTGGCGGCGGATTGGATAGTCCCAGTTCCGGAAGGTCGCCCGGCACACCACGGGATCAACGGCGAAGGAGCCACCGCGCAGCACCTTGTAGGTGCTGCCAAAGAAGACCTCCGAGTACTCACGGTACGGCCAGGCGGTGAACCCGGGGTATCGGAGGAAGTCACTGGCGGTCCATTCCCACACGTCGCCGATAAGCTGGCGGGCGCCGGACGGCGCCTGGCCAGCGGGATACGCGCCGACGTGCGCCGGCTGCAGGTGCCGCTGACCGAGATTCGCGTGCTCGGCGGTCGGCTCGTCATCGCCCCATGGATAGCGACGCGAGCGGCCGGAAGCCGGATCGAACCTCGCGGCCTTCTCCCACTCGGCCTCGGTGGGCAGCCGACGTCCCGCCCAGCGGGCGTACGCCTCAGCCTCGTACCAGCAGACATGCAGGACCGGCTCGGCCGCTGGGACCGGCTCGAGGACGCCGAAACGCCGCCGCACCCACTCGCCGCCATCCCGTCGCCACGACAGCGGCGCAGTTATGCGCGCAGTTTGCCGATGCTCCCAGCCCGCGGTGGTCCACCATCGAGGGTCGTCGTAGCCACCGTCGGCCATGAACTCGGTATAAGCGGCATTGGTGACCGGGGCGGTGTCGATGAAGAACGAGTCCACGTCGACGGTGTGTGCGGGCCGCTCGTTGTCGAGGGCCCAGGGCTCGGTCGATGTACCCATCGTGAACGGCCCACCCGGCACGAACAACTCGGTAGGCAGCGCCAGCGCCGCCTCGACCGCCTCCGGTGGCGGTGGCGCCTGCAGCACTGGCGCACCCCCGCGCAGTTGATGCGTGATGAGCATCGTCTCGTCGTGCTGCTGTTCGTGCTGCGCGATCATGCCAAACGCAAACCCGTCCGCGACCAGCGGCCTTCCCGCCAGCGGAGCGTGCTCAAGCAGGTCGAGCACCCGGCCGCGCACCTCGCTCACGTACGAGCGCGCTTGCGCCGGGGGAAGCAGCGGCAGGCTCGGCCGCTGCGCCCGAGGGTGCTCGAACGCGTCATACAACGGATCGATCTCGGGATGCATCGGTTCGCGGCCCCCAACGGCGCGAAGCAGCCACAGTTCTTCCTGGTTGCCCACGTGCGCCAGGTCCCAGACCAGCGGCGACATCAGCCGGGAATGCTGGCGGACAAGGTCGACATCGTCGACGCAGTCGGTGAGCCCGCAGGTGCGATCACGGGCGCTTTGCAGCGCGGCCGCGATCCGCTCACGCAAGGCTTCCGTCCCGGTCGGGCTGTTGTCGGGCGACGTCATGCGATCTCCTCAAGCAGGTCGTCGGCGGGGCAGCGGTCGCGCTGTACATAACGTTCCGTGAAATCGGCGACGGCACGCAGCAGGTGGTCAGCCGCCGCGCTGCGCCGCAATGCGCTTTCAGCCGCTGCGAAACAGGCGCGTGCGGCCCGCGCGATATCGGGGTCCGCGAGGCCGTTTCGCGCGCCTCGCAGCCACGGGCTGCGAAACCCGGACCATGACGCATCGCCGCGCCCGGACCATGACGCATCGCCGCGCCCGGACCATGACGCATCGCCGCGCCCTGACCACAACGGTTCCGTTGCCGCGAGAGCCGCGTCGCCCGCCTGTGGATCTCTGAGCAGGGCCCAGGCCACGGCGGCGGGAACAACCCATCCGTCGCCTGGCTGCGCGTCGATTACCCGCAGCTCGAGATGGCCGCGCGGGCGTACGGGAGGGAACAGGGTCGAGAGGTGATACTCGAGGTCATCCAGGGTCGGACGCCGCTGCCCGCCGTCGCCAGGCAGGCTAAGCCCGCTGTCAGTTCCGCGCAGCCAAGCGCGGAAGGTCAGGTCCGGCGGGGCGGTCCAGGAGCCCGATCCCCGGCGGCGAATGCACAGCAGTTCCGCATCCAGCGCGTACTGGGCCCATCGCGCTCGCAGATCCGTGCTCGTGCTCGGGACACGTGTACCCGGCGGTGGGCGGGTGCGCCCGGGATCTAGCTGCGCCCATACCGCCTGCCTGGTCGACCGCCAGCCGGTCGGGCGGCCCTCCCGCAACGGTGAGTTGGCGAACGCCGCCACAAGCACGGGCCCGATGGCGTGCAGCACCCGCCAGCGCCAGCTGTGACTTTGTGTACCAGAGCCGTCCTCACCCGCGTCCAGGCACACCTGGACTGAGGCCGTATTGCACATCATGATCCGCCCGGCGGGACCTGACCGGTCGAAGAACTCCTCCATGGCCACGTAGCGCGGCGCGTTGACCACTCGGAGGGGCGGGCGAAAGGGATCGAGGCCGTAACCCGAGAGCCGCAGGCCTGCCGCCTGCATGGCCTCCGTCACGGCTGCCATGTCTTGCTTTACGGCCGTCACGCAATCTGCGATGCCGGCGGCCGGCTGCGAGCTGAGTTCGAGCTGACCACCAGGTTCGGTGGTCAGACAGCTCCCGGCGGGCAGCGCCCCGGGAGCGTCGAGACCGGCCAGCGCCGCTGACGTCCGCGCTTGTTCCACTGGCAGGCAGGGGTCGCGGGCGTCGTGGACGAGCCACTCCAGCTCGACACCGACTCGCTGCGGTGGGCCGGTCTTGAAGCAGATGCAATGAACATGGGCCACCGCGTCCTGCTCAGTTAGCGGCTGGCGATCAACGTCAGCCGAGTGCGGTCCCTCATGGCAGTCACTGTGGTCGGCACGGATCACGGGGCCACTCCTTCGTGTCACTGTCACGGGCCCGAACAACGAATCAGACCTGGCTCGCGGGACGCCAACATCCCACCCTGCCATGACCACGTAATGACCCCCACTCGGGTTCGGCGCCTACGCTCGCAAACCCTGTCATATGGGTCTGACATTTCCGGTGAGTGGTCCCGCCTGGCGCGGACCTGCTGGTTAACCCGGTCCGTGGGCTGGCTCGGCTACGGTTTGGTCCCCTTGACCCTCGGTCGCCTCCGCCGCAGAACTGTCAGTCTGACGGCCATCTTCGGCGACAGAACTACCTTCATCGTCATGAGTGACTTTCATCACATCGGTAGCCTCGGACGGTTGAACGCCTTCGGCCACACTGCCCCTAGATGCCCACGGCAGGGCGAGCACGAGCATCGGTATTACGCACCAGGATGCTAGATACCAGCCGCCGTCGTGTACCCAGGTGAAGTGCCGCCCCAGATACAGATAGCCGAACGTGGCCCAGGCGGCCGCCACCCCGAGGGCAGGCGTCGTGTAGCGGGTGGGACGAGCGATGAGGAAGGGAATCGGCCAGGTTAGGTACTGCGCGCCGACACGGGGGCTGACCAGGAGGAAGGTGAGCAACAAAGCGCCAGTCAGGTCGATGGGATCGGCGCGCCGCCAGAGGTAACCGGCCATGAGCAGCGCCACGATTAGGAGGACCGTGCCGATCCGGCCAACGGTCGGCAGCAGTTCGAGCGTGCCGTGTGTGACAATCGACGTCCATCCCCACGTACCTACGACAGGGCGCACGCCGAGGAGACCGCGCACGACGTCGGGAAGCCGCCCGATAGGCGTACCGACCCCTAGTGGCGCGGTCAGCAAAAACGCCATCGGCACAGCGATTGTCGCGCCCACCGCGCGCAGCCGTTGCCGCCAGTCAGGGAGCGAGACGAGGACGCCGGGCGCGAGCAGAACGGACCAGCTCCCGATGGCGACCGACAGCCCCAGAAGTGCTCCCGCCCCGGCGCCACGGCGCGACGAGCGGGCCACAACCAGGGCCGCGGCCCCCAGCGCAAGCACCTCAGGCTCCAGCTGCCCGTGGATTGCGCACACCAGGATCGCAAGCGGGTTGCACGCATACTGAAACCGGCGCAGCGGTGCTCGCTTACCCGCGAGCCGACCTACCAGCACGATCAGCGCCACGTCGGCCAGCACCGGGGTTAGCCGCCCGGTCAGTGCCCACGGCAGATGCGTGAGCTGTCCGAGTTTGAACTCCCCCGCCAGGACATAGGCCATGGTGGGCAGGAAGGGCCATCCCCGCGCTCGCCCGAACAACATCGGATCATGATGGTGCAGGACCGCCACCGCGGCTGCGGGGAAGTCGTATTTGAAGTCGTAGGGCTGCCATGACTGAGCCGCGGCGATACCCCACACCGCGCCCCGCAGTGCCACGCCGGTGGCGAGCGCAGCTCCCATCGACGGCGCCCAGCTGCGGCGTTGGGCGAGTACACAGAGCCCAAAACCCGCAGCGAGCAGCAAGGTTACGATCATCGTGTACGTCACAATGCGCTAGAGCATGCCAGACATCGCCCCGATACCGACAGTTTGCTATTGATCCGCATAGGTATTTTCGGTTTCTCTCAGGTTGCGGCCACGTGCGGGCAGGCCCGTTGTAACTTTCGCGCGCTGGCGACAAGCCGCAGAGCACGGAGCGGGCCAGCCAGCCGCGGAGCAGCCGGCGGCGCACTCAGCGGGCCAGCCAGCCGCGGAGCACCCGGCGGCGGACGACCCAGCGGCGGAACGCCAAGCCACGGGACGCCCGGCTGCCGAGCAGCACTCCGCAGGCCCCGGCAGCGGAGCCGGTCACGGGATGCCTGCTGATCCAGGTCGCTGCGAGGGAGCCATTCGAGGTGCTCGGGCTGGCCGACCGGGCAGGGAGCGGCCTGGTTTTCACCGGAGCCGGTGCGATAGAAGCCATGGAGGCAATGCGCCGGCACGGTTGGAGACGTCCGATGCTGGCCGACCGGCGCAGGTATGCGGGAACCACGCGGGTCCCCGGAACGGCCAGCTTCGTACCGTCGTGGCTTGCGGGCCAGCGAGACGCGGGTATCAGCCCCGTCCTCACCGACTCCGGCTACATCGGCGAGGGCGACGTGGCGGCGCTGCGTTCCGTTTTGAGCCAGGCCGCCGCGGCCGGTGCCGACGTTACGGCGGTGCTCCCGCTGCACGAACGCTGGCTGCACGAGGATCGCGCAACCCTGATTGCCGACATTGCCGCGTATGGCGTCCCCGTCGCACTTGTGCTCGAGCATCGCGACGACCCGCTGGGCACACCGGAGGGTGTGGCTGGGCTGATCGAGCTGCTGCGCGCAGCTCCGTCAGTCGCGGTGCTTGGCACAGGCATCGCCGGGCTCGCCGCGCTGGCTTTTGGCGCGCAGTGGACCGCGGTGGGCGTGCGGGGCAGTCTGCGGCTGTTTCCCCCCACCCCCAGTGACGACGGAACCGAGCATCGGAAGCGCCGCTGGCGCCCAGCCCCGCGGGAGGTCGTGGCGGCTCCTGTCCTGTCCTTCGGCAGCCTCGACACGGTCGTCAGGGCATATGCCGCGAGCGAAGACGGCACGGTCTGGGCATGCCGGTGCTCCCGCTGCCGGGGGCGGACACCGGAGTGGCTGGCCGCGGCGCCCGCGCTCGATGCCGACGCGCACACCTTCGATGTGCTGCTCAGCTATGCTGAACGGCTCCGCAACCGCGAACCGGGACCCGCGCGCGAGCAGGAGTGGTGCGCTGGGTGCCGGCAAGCGCTCCGCCATTACCGCGAACTCGGCCTCGCGGGACTCGGATGGGAGCAGCCCGGCGTAGCGACCGCGTGGGCCAGCGCCGAAGCCGCTGGCTGCCAACCTCCGCTACGCTCAGCCGGGTGATGTGGGATGCCGTTCAGGCCCCGCTTCCCGGCATGGAAGCGCCCGCCGATGAAGATCCCGAACTAGACAGGGTCGCGCGCCACCTGCTCGCCCTCGATCCACGCGGACAGCGGATCGCGGGCCGCCTGCGCCGCACCATCGACCTGCTGCTCGACGGAGGGCATACCGGCAGATACCGCTGGGATCAACTACACAAAACCGAGAAGACGCACGCGGGCACCTTGGTGGAGATCAACCTGCAGCGTGAGTTCGGTTTCGCCGACGGGGCGGCACTCGACTACTCAATCGTGGGTGTTGAGGTCGACTGCAAGTTCTCGCAGCGCCTGGGGGGCTGGATGATCCCACCGGAGGCGTTCGGGATGCTGCTGCTCCTAGTATCGGCGAGCGACGACCAGGGCCGCTGGTACGCAGGCCTGGTACGAGCGCGCGAGCGCCACCTTCGCCCGGCGGCCAACCGGGATCTTAAGCGCAGCCTCAACGACACCGGAGTCGGCGCGATCGCATGGCTGCACCGGCGCGCGCCGCTGGCCGAGAACGCCCTGCTGCGGCTTCCCGAACGGACGGTCAACGAGATCCTCGCCCTGCAATCGGGACAGCAACGCGTGAACGAGTTGTTCCGCCGGGCGCAGGGAAGGCGGATCAGCCGGGCCGTGATCGCAACGGTGGCGCAGCAAGACGACTACATGAAACGCGTCCGGGCCGGCGGCGGTGCCCGCGACCAGCTACGCACCGAGGGCATCGTGATCTTCGGCGGCTATGCCAGCCACAGGGAAGCTGCCGTTTCTCTCGGCCTGCCCACACCCGGACCGGGCGAGTTCGTCAGCGCGCGGCTGGCGCGGCGTTCCCCCGGGCCAGCACAGAACGGCTGCCGCTGCGTTCTCCGGCTCGACGGTGCGGAGTGGATGGTCGCAGAACCCGGCGACCCGGTGGAACCAGCACCTGCCCTGCCTGGTGTCTGAGTTGTGCGGGGGCGACCTGCGGCTAGAGCGGTTCCTGCGGCTCGACGAGATATTTCCGCCCGGATGGCGTGGTCCATTCGAAGTAGCCGGGCGTGTGTTGTTGCAGCCGCCAGCCTTCGGTCTGTTTGATCTTGTGATGCCTGCGACACAGCGGCCCGAGGTTACAGGCGCAGGTGCGCCCGCCCCGCTCGTAGGCGATCGTGTGATCGCAGTCACATTGCACGGCGGGTCGACGGCAGCCGGGGAACGAGCACCTGGGGTTGCGGACCTCGACTAGGTGCCGCAACCGCCGGGTCGGTTCGTAGGCCGGGGTTTCCCACTGGTGTGTGCATTTCGCTGCGGTGAGCCACCCCACGTTGATGATCAAATTCCAGTCCGCGGGCACGCTCTCTGTGGCTTCCGCCCGGTCTGCGCCGCTGCCGCGCTGGGCCCGCCGGCCGCAGCCGTGCCCGACCGGGCGGCCGGCCTGGTCGGTCACCGTGACGCACCACCGGCTGGCCGAATGGTCGGCGACCGCGGCGGCCAGGTCACGGGCGGTGGCGGCGTCCAGGGGGCCGAATCCGGGTGCGAGGGCGGGAGCGTCGGTCAGGCCGATCAGGGTCTGCAGCGGGACGGTCAGGTTCACGGTCCCGCTGATCCCAGCCAGCGCTCCGGACAGCCCTGCGGCAGGAAGCGAGGCGGCTCCGGACAGCAGGGACGGCCCGGACGGGGACCTGGAGAACGCCGCCGGGAGCTGTGATGTCTCAGCCACGGCACCGAAACCGGCACCGGCACCGGCACCGGAAGTCCCCGTGTACCCGATGCCACTGTTCCCGGCTTCGCCGCGTGCGCGCTCAGCCGCCGCGCCGTCATCAGGCGGGTGACCAGCGGCCTCGTCCGGCATGGCAGTGCTGTCACGGGCAGTGCTGTCACGGGCAGTGCTGTCACCGGCAGTCCTGTCACGGGCAGCGCAGGCACCCGCGGCGCAGTCAACCGCAGCGCACTCACCGGCAGCGCACTCACCGGCAGCGCGGTCGCCGGCCGCCTGTTGGCGCTGGGGGAGCAGCTCTTCCACGGGCTGGTCGGCCAGCAGCGCCAGATACACCTGGGCGCGCAACTGGTCCATGCCGCCCGGCGCGCCGTGTTTCTTCAGCCATCGGGCCAGCGCGGTGATCCGCCGGTCCGCGGCCAGCACCTCGGCGGGTGGCAGGTCCCGCCCGGCCAGTGTCTTGGTCCCGGCCGGCTCGTCCCATACCTCGACCCGGGCGTCCTTTTGCGCCCGCTCCCGCCGCCGCTGCCGGCAGCCGGGTCAACGGCCAGCACCGCGCGGCGCACCGCCGCGCGCAGCTCCCCTGTGGTCTGTCCCGGCGCCTGGCCCAGCACGTGGGCCTCCACAACCGGCCGTAACCCTCGATCCAAGCCGGTGACGCCGTCCAGCACCACCAACGCCTTCGCCATGTCGATCCGCCCCGCGGCCAGCGCCGCCGCTGTAGCGGGCAGATCCCGCAGCGCCAGCGCCGTATCCGTCAGCCGCTCCGCGCCACGCTGGGTCAGCGTCAGCGCACATCCAAGCTCCGCCGCCGCGCAGTCAAACCCATCCGCGCCTGCTCCGGCCGCACCACCGCGTTCGCGGCGGGCCAGCAACTCCCCCGCAGCAGCAAGCTCACCAGCCGCCACCCACGACGACAGCCGCCGCCACGCGCGCACCACCCCGATCAGCTGATCGTCATCCACCCCACCCAGCCCCGCCCACGCTTCGGCCGCCAACCCCGCCAGCACCGGCCCCGGCCCGGCTGCATCCAGCACCCCACCCGCCGCGAACCCTGGGCCCTCATCAGCAGCCTCACACCGCAGCCCGGCGGGCAGCACCTCAGGCACCGCCGCCGCTGCTGCCGCCTGCGCATCGGCGATCAGCAGCTCCGCCGGCAGATCCTCCCCGAGGCCGCCCGGACCGCTATCCGGGTCTGGCGCCAGATCCCACAGCTCCGCCTCGGCCGGCGGCTCAGCGACACCCAGCGCGGCCACCTCAGCCGCCAGCACCGCCGCCTGCCAGGCGGCCTCACCACGGCCGTCGCGCGGCCACGCCGCACCGGCGACCACGGCCAGAACGGCGTCCTCGCCCGGCACAGAGGGGCCGAGCTGGATGGCAGCGGATAACGGAGACATACGAACATTTTAGCGAATTCGGCTCACAGAATGCTGATATCCACAACAGAAATGGCCAGGAAGTTCAATATCCACGGACCGCGCGATGACCGTTGCCAGCCTCGAAGGCCGCCGGTCATAGCCTGGGACGGGGCAGACAATCTGCGTAACATGACGTAACACATCGTGACTGGTTCATGCGCTCTCTGTAGTGGGTAATTCACGCAAAGTAAAGATGCTCGGTCGGACGCGCCAGCGCCGACGCCAGCGCCAGCGGCAGCGGCGCGGCCTGGCCCCGCGAAGGG
>WNGA01015715.1_pt1 | contig 18007 bp, 17 predicted proteins | sample 5400061 | NCBI WGS metagenome assembly WNGA01 (sample SAMN13153366, study PRJNA577476) | soil metagenome | isolation source: 100 cm soil or saprolite under grassland replicate 2 | place: USA:California | collected 2016-06-15 | reverse complement strand
TCTGCTCGCCGAGGTCCAGCAGGTATGCGATCACGTGACGGTGATTCATCTCGGGGTCATGCGCTACTCGGGAACGCTAGAGGATATCTCCAGCAAGGTGATGGCACGTCGCAGAATCGTCATCGAACTAGAGAAACCGGTTGACGGGGTTCTCGCCGCCTTGAAGACTATGAAGTTCGCGACGGTTGAAGCTAACCTGAACACGTACACGCTCCACTTGGACACGCGCGAGGACGTACGCGCAGAGGTCTCGCGCGCAGTAACGGGAGCTGGAGGGCTCATTTTGAGGATGCAAGAGGAAGGAGGAGGACTCGAAGACGCATTCCTCAGCCTAGTCGGAAAAGAGGGAATGGCCTAGTGGCACAAAAGAAACGAGCCGGGATCCTTGCCGCATTCCTCGCCGTTCTCTACTACGAGTTCCTCTGGAATGTCCGAAAGAAGAAGATCATCGCCATATTCATCATCATATTTGCCATCGCCACTGTCCAGCTCGCCTTCACCCCGATAGCCGATGCCGTCGCAAACCCGCCCCAGACTCTCCAGCCAAATCCGACATTCACCTTTGATGGAATCGCCGCGCTGACGGGGATCTTTCTTTTCCTCGTTGGCGTGGCAACGACGATGAACACGGTATCAGGCGAGTTTGAGTCAGGGACGATAGTTCCTCTGCTGACCAAGCCTGTCTCGAAGACTCTCGTGTTCGCTGGAAAGATCGTCGGAGCAGTGATAACGCTCCTCGCTGCCTACGCCTTCCTCGTCGCATACATAACAATCGGAGGGACCCTGATCTATGGCCCGCAAAACTACTTGAACGTCGTTCCCCTCGGAATCCTAGGACTAACGTTAGGCAGCATGGTGTGGGCCTCGATAGCCCTGACCCTCGGCACTCTCTCCAAGAACTCTGTTCTCGCAGCCCTAGGCTCGTTCGGTTTCTACATCGGACTGCTGATAGGCGGAACCCTCATTGCATCGCAACTGGGAGCATCAACGATACTATTCTACGCCCCAGGCATGGGCGCAACCGGAACCACTGGCCACTGCGAAGGCGTAACGCGCGGCGAGGGCCAAACGTTCAGCACGGGAACGGACGCACTCGCTTCGATGCTAATGCAATGGGTTCTAAACCCAGGACAGGCGCTGAACTTCTGCGGCTTCCAGTTCCGCCAATCGGGACCCCCGACGACGACGCTGCTCGCGTCCGACAACTTCGCAAATGTCGCGTTCAGAGACCTCTGGGTCTCTCTTGTCTACGTCGCCGGGCTTTTGCTTCTCAGCTGGTTCGCGTTTCGCCGGTCCCAGATTGTGGAATCGTAAACCTATCGGATTCAAAGTTTAAAGGAACGATAGGCTTCCAAACGCTCCGAGCATCTGTTCGGTTTGACGAGTACTATTCTTCCGCGTTCGGCTGACTACGAGGTCAAGTTGACCCCGGACCACGAGAGCCTCAGAAATACCATCCGTGACTTTGCCGAGAAACAAATCCGACCGATAGCCGGGGAGATTGATCGTAAAAACCACATTCCACGGGAACTGCTTAACCAGATTGCAAAGCTCGGCGTGACCGCGATCACCTACAAGGAAGAGTACGGTGGTCTGGGCGCTGATCTATTGTCGATGGTCATCGCGCTTGAGGAGCTGGCTCGCGTCTCAGCCGCTTGCTCGACAGTCTTCGTTGCTAGCCATCTCGTCTCTGAGCCACTGAACGAGTGGGGGACGGAAGAGCAGAAGAAACGCTACCTCATCCCGATGATCGCGGGCGAGAAGATCGGGGCTCACGCCATGACTGAGCCTGGCGCCGGATCCGATGTGGCAGGAATAAAGTCCACGGCGAAACTCCACGGGACACACTGGGAGATATCAGGGCGGAAGACGTTCATCACAAACGGCGAGATAGCCGACCTCTACCTTGTCTTTGCTCGGACAAGCCCGTCGCCCAGCAGACAGGAGAGACACAAGGGTCTCAGCGCGTTTCTAGTCGAAAGGGGAACAGAAGGATTCCAGGTCGCAAGCAAGATCGAGACAACCGGATTGCGTGGCTCGCAACCATCTGAGCTAGTTCTTGACCATGTGAAAGTTCCCAAAGACAATTTACTAGGAAAAGAGGGAGACGGTTTCTATGTCGGAGTAAAGACCTACGACAGAGGCAGGATAGACGTCGCAGCACAGGGCGTCGGGATTTGTCAAGCCGCGTACGAGGCTGCTGTGAGCTACGCACAGACCCGAATCAGTTTTGAGAAGCCGTTAGTCGAGTTTCAACAAGTACAGTACAAGCTTGCCGAGATGGCTATGGGTTTGCACACGGCGCGCTTGTTGACTTACTGGGCCGCATCCCTGAAGGATCAGGGGAAAGACTTCGTGAAAGCCTCGTCCATTGCGAAGGTTACCTCGACGGAAGCGGCGGAAAAACTGTCGCTGTTAGCGATGATGATCCACGGAGGCTATGGTGTTGCGACGGAATATCCGGTGGAACGGTTTCTGCGGGACTCGCAGATCATCAAGACATATGAGGGAACAAACGATATTCAGCGATTGACGATTGCGAAGCAGTTGTTGCGGGAACTCAAAGCCTAGCTCCAAGACACCCCTCGAATCCGAGCCCACAATTTCTCAATTTCTAGTCCAACAGCCTAAGCCTCAGTGGTCCTAAGCTGAGCGGGTCCCGCTCGTGCGCGACCCTGTTTCCCTCGAAACTCTGTTGTCCGATAAACTCATTAGAAGCATGTGGCTCAGGGCTACTTTCTCCAATGGGAAGACCTGACCCGACGTTCCGAATCCTTGGGGACGGGCGTGGGGTAGCCTACACAACGGTCTCCGCTTTTCCCGTGTCCGGAATGGAGCGAAGTTAGTGAAACCGATTGAAAACTAGACAGGTATCAAACGCCCTCATCACAATAGTCCTGATTACGGCAAGCGCACTGATCGTAGGATTGCCCCTCCATATAGCCCGGGGACAACTAGGACTCGTCAAGGCATACGGCCCGCATGTGGGAGCCACGCAGCCCTACGAGCCCGTCGGCCCTTGGATAGACGGAGTACAGATTCCTCAGTTCCTTGGGAACCAGGATAACGAGTGGTCCGCGTTGAAGGCCGGTTCCATTGACCTCTACGACTGGCCGTTAAGGCCAAGCCAAATCGCAGAATACAGAAATAACCAGTGCATTGCTGCTCCTGATGCGCCAGCAGGCATCGCGCCCTGTCCGGCAGGCCAGGCACCCATCCAGCACGAGATCACACTCGTGCCAGTCCAAGCCTTCAACAAGTTTCAGATTGATATGCAGAACGCAGCCTTTCCCACCAACCTTTTGGCCTTCCGCCAAGCAGTAGCCTACGCAACGGACAAAGAAAAATTCATCACAGACACCCTCTACGGTTTCGGTGTTCCCAACTATGGCATCGTCGGGTGTCCCGCTCTATGTGGGCCAGGTGCCGACGGCGTCTTCAACACCACAGACGATCTCTGGGTCACTCCATCCCTCAACGAGAATGGTCTTAGCTGTTTGTCATATGCCGGAACCCCAATGCCGTATGGTTGCAACGCAGATCTCGGCAAGGGACCCTACGGGCCAGGATGCCAATTCGGTCTCAGAATAGACAACGCAACGGGTTGTTCCAGCAGAACAATCCCCAACGGTGCAGGTTCTCTCATTACTGTCAACGATTGTGGAAAAGTGCTACAACCCGTGTACTACGCCAACTGTGCCGACCCGAATCTATCAGCCCTGAATCGACAACTCCAGGCTGTATTTCAGAACGCTCTCCATATAGACATGGACATTGGAGGGTCCACCAAGTACACCGGCGACTTTCAGAACTATGTAGAGCTTGGAAGGCGGGGATGCGTCCCTATCGTAGTCATCCGCTATGAGTTCGCCTACAATCTTTTCTCGGGTTCTTGGTCCCTTGGTCGCGACCCGACCTACATCGACGATCTCTACGACAGCCAATTCATCAAACCAGGTGAAAACAACTATCCCAACTACATCGACCCCATCTTCGACACCTATGCTCGAGGACTAAGGACCGCTCAAGCCGGTCCTCCAAACGATCCGTTTGTTAACGGCCGAGCCTTGTCCTACGCGACTGAGCTGGAGTTCAACGCAACGATACCCGTGGTCGATGTCTGGACGGATACTGCCCCTCTGGCCTATCGTAACTATCATGTAGACACTGACACGACCCTCAACGGTCTAAAGTGGGAGGGTATTCAGAGCCAGGTGGGGATCGGCCCGTTCACAAGCTGGTCGTGGTTCAACGCGCACCTTATCGGTGCTCCTCTTCACGACCCGAACCATCCAGTGTTCATCAAATGGGGATGGAAGACTGACGTACTGGACTCGCCAAACCCTGTCGACAGTTCCTTCCGCTCGGATAAACTAGCAACAGGCTTGACGTATGACACATTGAATAATTTAGCCACAGACGACGCGTCCTTCGCCGGCGACCTGCCCTGGACTGCAAGCCTGCCCGCAGTAACCGTTGTCGCACCCGGCTCTCGTTTTCCTAACGGGGAGGTTTGTACGCCTGACGTTCCAGCGAACGTCTGTTCAATCCTTAGCTACCGGTTGAGGCCAGATCTGACGTTCGCGGCGTCACTAGACGGTAGCTTGGCCTCGATTCCGGTGACTGCTAACGACATCCGTTTTAGCATTCTCGACTCGAGAGATAGTCCAACCAGCTTCCTCACCCCTCACTATGTTCATGTCCAGGATGTAGTCGTGAAGAGTCCGACAAGTTTTGATGTATACGAGCGGACCTCCGCGATCTGGAACAGGCACGATCTCGCTAGCACACCAATTCTTTCGCTCCAGCACTGGTGCCAGGAAGCCCACGACTCTTGGCCCGGAACAACGATGACCAACTGTCTCGCAACACCCACAAGCAGCGGGTTTGGAGGTCTAGGATGGCCTGATGCGAATGTCAACGTCCTCTCTAGCACCAGCGGTCACCAGCTCCCCGGCCCGGCCGCAGGGATCGACCTTGGCTCAAACGTATTCGCCTACGACTCTGAGCTCTCCTTCTCAGGCAATTCTCTTATCGGCCCGATACTCTACAGGCTACGCCAGACCCCGGGACTATCGCTGCCACCTGGTAGTGCTACGTGTCAACCGACAGGAAACGGGTGTGGATACTCCAATCCGACTGCGCCGAGTGATGCTTACTTCACCAACGTCCTCGGCGATACTTCGGCGAGCCTCAGTATCAGTGGATGGCACAAATTCCATCTTGCGGGCAACATTAACTGGTACTGCACAACGATAACTCCGCTGCCCTGCTCTGCGGGCATAACCCCGGAGATGGGGCCGCTACCGGCGCCTGACATGGCAATCAACATCGTTGATCTAGCCATGGTCGCTGTCTACTTTGGCCAGAGTCCAGGACTTGGGGGACCATACGGAAATGCCGCGCGGGATCTCAGCGGACCAAACGGGACACCTGATGGAACAGTGAACATCTTCGACCTGACCAGGGTAGCGCAACACTTCGGACAGAGCTATCTTGGCGGAACCGATGTTGGTGGCGGAACATTAGGGACACTGCCCGGATGGATGTACGAGTCCATACCGGGAACCTGAAAACCGCTAAACTCGTGCAACGCTCGTCGTCCCAAGAATACTGATCGTAGAGGTTGGATTCTAGCCAAATCTGAAGCTCTCAATGAGAGCTGGATTGTGGTTCTTCATGTCTAGGGCGTATTGGTTGCGATTGGAAGCTTGTATCGGCGGGCTATCGATCTTGCAACATTTCGCGGGGACTGTTTCGTGGTGTCGACGCTTAAGCTCTTACGAAATGGGATTTCCGAGTCGAGATTATGTCTCTGAAACAGGTCTTTCAGCGTCCTCTCGCTACCGATTTTTCCCATGCGCTTCCTTTGACTCGCCTTAACACGTCTGACCAATTCTTGCCTATCACAATAGAGCCGCACGAAGCATACTTGTCCCCCGCGCGATCTGACTCTTTGGAGGATTTGCTTCACAAACTGGTCGTCCTCATCCTTGCTATAGACAAACGTGAAAATTGTGTCAATTCTGTCCTTCGCTGCTTCTTTTATCATCTCCAGTCGATATTTGTTGGTGAGACGCCAGAAGGCCTTTGTTCCAAACTCGAAGATAGACTGGACAAACTGGATCGAGACATGGTTGTGGAAAAGCTTGAACCCTGTCAGTTTTGCCAATTCAGTTGCGATTGTCAGCTTGCCGGATGCTGGGGGTCCGTAGATGAAGACGAGTCTCATTTCGCTGAAAGATGGTTTTCTAAGCTGAAATAAATACCGGCCGGAGCCTTCCGTGAGGAGTTGAGTTTTGAGGTTCATTCTCTCGGGTCTCGGAAACTGGTACAACGGATGGAGCTTGACCGATCAAGCGGTTCAGCTTGCTGACAAGCTCGGATTCTGGGGCGCTGTTATACCGGACCATTACATGTGGGCTGAAGCATTCGGACAACCACAGAAAGATTCGACCGTTGAGAGCTGGGTAGCCCTCACATATCTCGCTGCCAAGACACAGAAGATCAAGCTTGGAACCATTGTCACCCCGATCCCGTTCCGTCCGCCGGCAATGTTGGCCAAGATGGTGTCCACAATGGACGTGTTGTCGTCCGGACGCGCAGTCCTCGGCGTGGGCGCCGGATGGTCCCAGACAGAATTCGAAGGCTACAGTACATGGGACGATCCGAAAACACGGGTCGACAAGACACAGGAAGGCGTGGAGTTGATCCTCCAGCTCTGGCAGAAGCCGCAAGTCGACTTCAAAGGAAAATACTACCATGCAAAGGGCGCGATTCTAGATCCTAAACCAGTTCAGAAACCCCACCCGCCTCTAATGTTCGGAGGCGTTGGGACGCGAATGTTGCGGCTTGCGGGCCAATACTGTGACATCTGCCACATCCCACCGTGGGTCCATGTGCCCATGGAGAAGGCACGATCCATCGTTAAGCAGGAGGCACGAAGATTCCATCGAGAGGATAAGCTAGCTTTTGCAGCCGGGTCCGTTGCTAACCGAGACCAAAGGTTCGATCTAAAGGCCGTCGGTAAGGACGTGGAAACGGCCGCAAAGGACGGAGCATTGTATTACATTGCGCCTCTTCATCGTACTGGATATCTTGACAACCTGAAAGAATTCGCCAAGAGCATCATACCTTCGTACTCAGGGCTGGACTAGAATAACCAGGCTGCGGCTTCCCAAAGAGGTCAGAGATGCGATCTCGGCATGGAGCATCGGTCGAATCGTGGCATGTACGCACATTAAAGGAGGAGAGGTCAACCGCAACTTCATCATCAGAACACCGCGAGAAAAGTATGTCCTACGACAAGTCTCTCACGCTCATCACAAAACTCCCCATGACTTGAAGTTCGAACTAACCTATCTCGACTACCTCAAGCATACAGGTTTCCCCTACGACATACCATCACCCGTTCCAACCACAAACGGCGGCTTGTTCGTTACCGTTCAAGGCCACTACTATTGGCTCTATGGATTCCTCGAAGGCACCGTCGCCCCGAGACTCAACGGGTCACGTCTCGCACAACTCGCTCGAATGATGGCGACGTACCACCTATTGATAGAACGGTCAAACCTGAATAACGGAAAACTGGTCTCAGACTTGTACAACAGAACCATAGTACTGAAGGAGATAGAAGACTTCAGGAAGGAAATACTCAGGGGTAAACGGACCAGCAGATACGAAGTCACTTTTCTGGATGAATCTGCGAGATTGAATCCCGTATTGCGTGGCTTGGATGAAAGTCGATACTCGAAGGTGGGACGATATCCGATTCACAGAGATCTCATCCCAGAAAACTTGGTCTGGATGCGAGATAAGCTAGTTGGGCTAATTGACTTCGAAAATGTCAGCGGGTCAAACGACCCGCTTGTCAAAGACATTGCTGTGACGACACAATATTGTTGCAGAGACAAGAAGGTCAGGTATCAACTGGATATAGACCTTGCAAAAGGGTTTCTCAGGTCATACAAGAAACATCGTTCTCTATCCGACGAGGAGGTTCGCATGATCCCAGACCTAATAACAGCCGGTTTCGTAGAGGATTTTGCCTACGCGTTCTGGATGCTGAGGAACGATCCGAAAAGGGCGAACGCTTACCGGCTAACGCTGTATTCGAGAGGCGCTCTGTGGAGCCATTCCAATAGAGAAAGGATCGCTCAGGCTTTTCTGAACGAAAGATAATTCATACACCGCAGCGGCCGACCAGTGAATATCCGTGCAGAAATTATCAAATTCTGACAAACTGCTCGCACTATTTCCTACCTGATGAGCCAGAGTTACAATCTTCTCATATCGGCGGGATTCCAGTGATGGCTGGCCCGAGTGAGAGTTCGATAGTCGGAGAGATTTGATCCGAGAAATGAGGCTACAGACTGGAATACACGCGTTGGACGATATGCTGAGCGGGGGCTTCCTACCCGGAGATGCAGTACTGCTTGCTGGTGGAGCTGGTACTGGGAAAACCACCCTAGCGCTCCAGCATCTAGTGAACGGGGCGACCCAGTTCGGGGAAAACGGGATCTACGTGACGTTCGAACAGCTACCCACCCAGATTTACAGAGACAGCGAGAATCTTGGATGGGACATACGCAAACTGGAAGACGAGAACAAGTTCCGGCTCATCTGCACCTCCCCAAACATTCTCTTAGAGACTGACGGTGGAGAAAGCATCCTCTCAGAGCCGATCAGAGAGATCCATGCGCAGCGGATCGTGATTGACAGTCTAAGCCACCTAGCCATGTACACTGGCCGCAACGAGCTGAGGAGGGAGCTATATCGGTTGATCATGCTGTTCAAGGCTAGGGGTCTCGGCTCTCTGCTCGTATGGGAGAGCGGCGAACCATCCGGCCAATCAACATCATGGCCGGACGGCGGTATCGGATTCCTCGTCGACTGCATTGTCTCGCTCAAACCTGTGGAGATCGAATCCGCAATCCGAAAAGCGTTGGTTATCTGGAAGATGCGAGGTAGCGACCATGACAAGCGATTGAGGGAATACGAGATCACTTCGCGGGGGATCGAGGTTTCTGCACCCTTCTCAAACTACGAGGGTCTCCTGACTGGAAGTCCAAGGAGGTCGATTACGGAGGAAGCTGCGAATAACTGGGCGATGGCCTTTGCCAAAAACAAGCAGAATCATTCCTGAACCAAGCTCAATGGGGCAAGTCGGACAGACCTCGGGAACGATTCCCCCGCAGTGGAAACCCAGCCTAATCGTCGCCATTCCTCTCCCACTAGTAATTGTCTCGGTGGTTGCGTTCAACATCATCCTCCCGCCTCCCACACAGTTTAGCAAAGGGTTAGCGTTTGAACCCCCATTCCTAAACGCGATTCTGTACACTATCTTCCTCGCCTTCACATCATTCATGGTCGGCTACATTTCCTTCAAGAGCTACATGCAGAATGGCTGGACGTTTTTGGTCCTAATGGGAAGCGGTGCATTGGCATGGGGTTCAACCTCTCTCCTTTCAGGTTGGTTGACGAATCTTCCCAGCGGACCAAATGCAGCGATAACAATCTCGAACACTGGAGCACTCGTTGCGTCGATATTCCACACGGCCAGTGCGACTTGGTCCAAAGGACCTTCGCTGAAGAAGGACGCTCGGATTCGAAGGTCAATATTGCTCCTCGCTTACGGTGGTGTTCTTGCATTTACGAGTCTGTTCGCTGTCGCCGCACTAGAAGGGCTAACTCCGCTTTTCTTCGTTCCGGGAGTTGGTCAGACGACTTTACGAATGGGCGTTCTCGGAAGCGCGGCAGCTCTATTCGCAGTGTCATCGATCATATTTGCCAAGCGATATTTCTCTTCCAGGTCGAGGTCAAGCACTCTCTACTGGTATTTCCTAGCCCTCGGACTGACAGGAGTGGGACTAGCCGCTGTCTTTTTCGGAAGAGCTCCTGGGGATCCGATCTCATGGACAGGGAGGACTGCAATGTTCCTCGGAGGAGTATACTTCCTAAAAGCGGTCCATACAGCCTTCAAAGGAATAAGCGTACACTAGGCGCCCTAGAAAACTTAGAAGCCTCAAGACAGTCGATCCTATCGTGACCGGTGCACGTTCGTGAAGATATGCGTCATCTCTGATACCCACACGGACTCAATCGACAACCTGCCCCTGCAGGTCCTCGACGAGCTGTCTGGCGCTGATATGATCATTCACGCCGGGGACTTCACGGGCAAGCGGGTCGTGGATGCGTTGCGCAAGATCGGCTCCTTCAGAGGAGTCTACGGGAACATCGACGGGCCAGAAGTCAGGAGAGAACTACCGGAGATCGACATAGTTCAGGCAGGGGATTTCAAAATTGGTGTTAACCATCCGGCGGAGGGTGGTTCTCCCTACACCTTGGAGCAGAGGCTGCGGCCCAAGTTCCCGGGGGTGCATGCAATAATTCATGGACACAGTCACCGGACCAAGAACGATGTCCGGGACGGCGTTCTCTGGTTCAACCCGGGTAGCGCAACGGGAAAGTTTCCCGCTACAAAGAAAACCTACGGGATTCTGACAATCAATAAGGAGATTCGTGGAGAAATCATCACACTTTGATAAGATGCTCGCCAAGGTGGGCTTTAGCCAATCGGCTTGGGCGCGCTTCCTCACGCAGGCGCCATATTCCAAACCCGCCAACCGTTTCTTCTGTCTCTACAGGGTTGTACCATTTCCTCCTTAAACCTATGATGGCTCTGAGCTTCCACCTCAGCGACTTGGGAATAGAATTGGCGGCATAGAGAAGCTTCTCAACCTTTGAAGATAGGTCAGATGCTTCTTGAGAAGATAGGACGCTCATCTCTTTCACGTGTTCTCCAATTCCTTGGAGGTTGGTGGTTACCGTGTACCAGAAGCCCCAGTCTCGGGACAACACGTGAGCAACTCTGCCTGTGCTAATGGTTTCCAGCTCTTCCTTCCCTGCGACAGTGTGGGCCTTGAGTAAAAGTAACGTATCGATCAGGTCCTTCCTGCTGAAGGAGACTATCTGCAGCTTCTCCAGTAGGAGGTCGGAGAGTGGGATCGATATGGGGTCAACTTCCAATCTATTGCGGAAGCTGATAGGATGGTTTGCGGCCTTCAGTTTGTCCCAGAAGACATCGATGTAGAACCATCCTTTGGGGTGAAAGTAGATCTGCCTCTGACTTGCCGAAGTAGACATGGTCGAGGGACGCTTGGAGTAGCCAAGTGACTCCATCACCTTCTTCACCTCTTCGCGAGATTTGTAGTAGGTAGCGAAGTCGATGTCGCTGTACTCTTGACCTGGCTCAGCAGACCTGCCCAGCCGATTTGCGAATTCTTCGTCGTTGAGACTGTGAATCTTAATCGCAAGGCCGCCCAGCATTTTCAAAGCAACCTTCGCCTCAGCTGCCGCTCTCAGAATCCCCATGGCTTCATCTATGAATATTCTAGTTGGAACCTTTCCAGTCCATTCAGCAGGCATCGCGATGGGCCTGGTCGTAGCCATAGACCTGATGCAAACTATGCAGGCGCCTGCAAATATCTTCTAAGGTGGACTAGGAGAGACTGTGTGCAAGTTAGGGTGCTCGACAAGTGGTGCGTTCGGACAAAACACGTGATATGTTGGAGCTGCCGTTCATAGACGATTATTTTGACGGGGTGATCTGTACAAACGTTCTCCACCACGGGAAGCTCGTGCAGATCAAGCAGGCGACTAGAGAGGTTCATCGGGTGATGAAGAGGGGAGCCTCGGCTTTCGTCGTGGCCCCCTCGACTGCGGATTTCAGAAGGGGTAACGGGGGGAAACTTGAGCCGAGTACCTACGTTTCTACCGAGGGAGACGAGCGGGGAATAATTCCATCACTTCTTCCCGCGCCACGAACTACAGTCGTCTTTCAAAGAGTTCGAGGTTGTATCCTTTGAGGAGAGATTGATACCTGTTGAAGAAGGCGGAATCCGTGCCCATTTTCTGGTGAGAGTGAGAAGGTCTGAGTGCTTGGTCACTCCGTTGGACCAGCCTTGAACCGAAGTAGCTGCTGGGTCTTACAAAGGTTTAACCAATTGCGACCATGATCAAAGGTTTCATGTCTGGACAGTGGACACTCCCAATTGAACTGAGAGAGTTTAGACCAGAGGATTACGGGAGACTGGCCCACGTCTTTGGCTCTATCTTTCCCGATTACGACCGGACACCGGAAGAGTGGCGGTTTGAAGATGAGAGTCTCGACAAGTCAAAGTTCCATTTCAAGCGATACTCATGCACAACAAAGGAAAGCCAAGAACCAGTCGGGTTCGCTCAGTGCCAACATATGCCCTGGATGTATCACCCAAAGAAGCTCTGGTTCGACATATGGGTTGATCCACAGCATCAGAGAAAGGGCATAGGGAGCGCGCTCTACGAGAGACTGAACCAGGACTTCAAGGGTCTTGGTACTGTCACATCTTGGACTGGTGTAAGGGAGGACATGCCCGTCCCGATCAAGTTCGCCTTGAACCGGGGGTTCCATGAGAAGATGAGAGCTTGGGAATCACGTCTCAACCCAGCCACAGTTGACGTCTCAGCTTTCCAAAAATATGTGGAAAAGGCGTCTCAGCATCGAATCCAGTTCGTCACTTTGGCCGATGAAATGAGGAACGATCCTGCATGTTACGCCAAACTTCATGCTCTGGTTCAGTCCATTTCGGAAGATATTCCTCGACCTGAACAGTTCACGCCCGTCTCATTTGAACAATGGTCAGGAGGAATAGCGGTCGCCTTGAAACTCAAGGTCATCGATTTCGCAAGGAACAACAAGTACGAGAAGCTCAAGACCTGGAACGATTCGACCAACACCCCCATGCTGGGGATTAACGTGAAGCTTGGCTTCAAACGAGAGGTCGGTTGGATAACTCTTGAGAAGAACCTGGCATAGATCATAATGAAATCAAAGCTCCCTGTTCTAACACTCGAAGGCTCACCCCACCAGATAGGATACAAACACGGAAAGAAGGCTCGTCCAGAAATAGAGCACAACCTTGAGGTCTACTTTCGTCGATTCAAAAGAGAAACCGAGCTCTCGCATGATATAGCGATCAGTCGCGCAGCAAAATTCCTAGAAGTGATCAACAAGGTCAGCCCAGAATACGCTGATACAATGAAAGGCGTCGCCGCGGGCTCGGGCCAGGAAATCCTCGATATCACCGCATTGAACGTCCGTTACGAGCTGATGTACAGTCAATTCTCCAAGATCGGACTAAAACCGATACCGAAGACTTTCGGCTGCACAGCCTTCGCTACACTCCCGACAGCGGTCGAGAACGGGCATTTGATGATGGCGCAAAACTGGGACTGGATACCCGAGGTGAAGGGGCTCTTTCTGAAAGTCAGAAACGAAAATGGTCCTGATGTCTTGTCATTCACTGAAGCGGGGGTGGTTGGGGGAAAGATCGGTTTGAACTCCGAAGGACTCGGCTTGCTAATCAACGGAATTGTGTCCAGCAAGGACGACTGGGCGCGGCTCAAGAAACCCTTCCATGTTCGATGCTGGGAGATCCTCCGGTCTAAAACTCTTGGAAAAGCAGCTAGAATGGTTTCGCAAGGAGAGCGGAACTGTTCCGCCAACTTCATCTTAGGACAACAAAAAACAACCGGAAAGGGCAAAGTGATTGATATCGAATCAGCTCCTGAAGCTGTCTGCGAACTTGGCCCAGACAAGGGAGCTCTGGCGCACACCAACCACTTTTCAAACCCGAAAATACTCGGTGTCAAACAGGTTTTGGACGAGGAGCGATTGTCTACGCTTCAACGTTACAGAAGAATTCAGAGGCTCTTGGATGGAACCGTGAGAGCGGGAGAAAAGCTGAATCTCGCGTCAGCCAAGAACATGCTGAGAGATCATTACGGAAAGCCGGAATCTGTATGCCGTCACTCGAACCTGAAACTTCCAGAGTACGAGCGATACGAGACGGTAGTCTCAGTAATCATGGATCTCCCTAGCAGAAAGCTTTGGGCCGCAATGGGATCGCCCTGCTCCACAGAATACAGCCCTATCAAGCTCTGAAAGGGGTCGTTCGGGGTTCGGAAGGTTCCGGAAGGTCGCTTTCTATGCATAGATTGGATAGGGATCGTTTGCAGCTTAAGCCTGATGCCTGAATTGTGCTCCCTTACCGAATCATATTTCAATGAGAGCGGACCTAAGTGGGTTAGTTCGTTCGATGCCATCTCCTCAAAAACGCAGAGTCATCGAGAAAACTCGTAGCAGGGAAAATCGAGGAAGAACTTACCTCATAGCCACGGTTCTGATCGTTCTCGCTGTGGGCATTGGCTGGTATGTCTACGCTTCAGCGACAGCAGGCAAACCAGACTTCATGATCGCGGCTCCCATTGGGGTAACGATTCATGCAGGAACTCCGACGATTACAACGATTAATGTGACAGCCGTGAACCAATTTTCTGGAACAATACTTTTGACGGCGAAAGGGTCGCCCGGGTTGACTGCAACAATCAGTCCCTCCTCGGTGACGGGATCGGGCACTGCCACCTTAACCACATCCTCGGCGACCAATGGTAGTTATACCGTGACAATTAACGCGACAAGTGGAGGTCTTGTCCACACGGTGACTCCCAAAGTAGCTACGCCAGTGTTCGCGACACTCTCTACGTCAGCCGGAACAATAGTAGTCGAGCTCTACCAAGCTCAAGTGCCTAGGACTGTGACTAACTTTGTGAATCTCGCCGGATCAGGATTCTACACTAACCTGACCTGGCACAGAATCGTTAAGGGCTTCGTGATTCAGACGGGGGATCCGAACACGATAAACGGCCTTGGTGACAGATCTTCTTGGGGAACTGGCGGCTCATTGCAGACTGTCCCTCTTGAGATAGTTGGCTCGCTTCACAACATCGCGGGTTATCTTGGTATGGCTCGTTCCAGCGACCCGAATAGTGGCAGTTCCCAGTTCTACATCAATCTAGCTGACAATCCTTCTCTCGACGGAGGTTACACAGTATTCGGGAAAGTGGTTAGTGGTATGGATGTGGCCCTGGCGTTAGGGAATACTCCAGTCAACTCCCAGAGTCAACCGATTAACCCTGTGTTCCTTACTAGAGTAAGGATTTCCAGTATTACATGAGCAGCGACTCCGTGCTGGCATTTTCTTACGGTCCCGCTACTGTTCTCAGATAGTAGGCCCAGTATCCCTTCCATCGTCCGTATTTCTCTGCGATAACATGAAGTCTCTGGACAGTCATCGGTTTCCCGTAGACTCTGCCCGTTGCGGCAATTAATCGCTTCTCTATTGCTAACTTCTCCATTCTGCCTAGGCCTCTCAGAAGAATTAGTTTTGACGAGAAGTTTCCTATTCCCCTGATGTTTTTCAGCCACTCCTCAACCTTGTCATAGTTAGCAGTTCTCAAGAACCTCTCGTCGACCTCGTTGAACGCCTTGATTACGTGACCGAGGTATTCTTCTCGGCGCTCATGCTTGATGAGGGTCCTCATCTCTTCTTTGGAAGCTTCTGCAAGTTGGGCAGGCTCTGGGAAGGCTCGATAGACGTGACCATTAACCTCGAGACTCGTCCCGAAACGTTCAAGCAATGCCTGCTTAGCCTTCCGCGCCGCACTCAACTGGTTCCGCTGGGAAAGCACAGCCCAGCACGCGCATTCGAAGGGAGTGAGGAACTTGACCTGGTGTAGCCCGTAGAGCTTCTGAAGGACAGGTGCAAAGTTGGAATCATTGATCGCTATCCGGTAGAACTGATCTAGATCATCAGAGAGGCTTAGGAAGAAGGAGATCCTATCGATCACTACTTCTGTCAGTCCGCGAGAAAAAGGATGGTCAGCAAAGAGATTGTATTTCAGCCCGGGCATCTTTATTGTTCCAGTTGGTTTAAGCTGGAAGACAATTGCTCGGCCACCAACCCGAACGGCCTTGGTCATCGACAGCTCACTTACAGTTTGGTCCTCTCGCATCGGAGGAAACATTCCTAAAAAGTCCAACGACTTTGCAAAATCAAAAGGCGGGGTCGGCCTGAGTGACCCCTCTTCCGAGTACAACCCCATCTTTGACTATTTCATCCTTCTGAATTATCCATGTGGCCCGCCTCATTAGGCTGTTGTGGGAACGAACTAACCATAGAATTGAGCTAGGAAGAACGAGGCAGGTTTAATAGAAATGCAAACCCAGGAAAGTTGACGCTAGGTGATCCTGTGGACTTTTTAAGAGAAGCAGCAGGGATCGAACCCGAGATAATCAGAATCCGACGAGAGATTCATCAGAAGCCAGAACTCGCCTACCACGAGGAATTCACGTCCAAGCTGGTCGCTGAAAAGCTAGAAGCCCTAGGAATACAAGTTAAGCGTGGAGTCGGCGGAACAGGAGTTCTCGGAATTCTCAAGGGTCCAAGACAGGGAAAGGTCGTCGCCCTCAGGGCGGACATGGATGCTCTTCCATTGGACGAGATGGCTGACGTCGAGTTCAAGTCCAAAATCAAAGGAGTAATGCACGCCTGCGGACACGATACTCATGTAGCCATGCTCCTCGGAGCAGCCAAACTTCTCGCCAATCATAAAGACGACCTCAACGGCACCGTGAAATTCCTCTTCCAACCCGCCGAAGAACATGGCGGAAGAGGTGGAGCGAAACCAATGATCGAAGATGGGGTCATGAAAGACCCTGATGTCGACTATGTATTCGGACTCCACATTGATGGAGACCACAATTCCGGGGTCCTCGGCTTCCGAGCCGGTCCCTTCGCCGCATCACCTGACAGGTTCGAGGTCCGAATAATCGGGAAAGGAGGCCACGGATCCTCGCCGCATCAAACGATAGATCCAGTCTACGTGGCCGCCCAAGTGATTATCTCTCTCCAAGGTGTGTCCGGTAGAATGATCGATCCCATGCAGCCCTTTGTAATCTCAGTCGGAGCAATACATTCCGGGACAAAGGAGAATATCATACCCGACGAAGCATTGCTACAAGGCACGATCAGGACTCTTGACGAGGCCACTAGGAAGAGAGCGAAGGCGAAGGTGGAAGAAGTCGTCAAAGGCGTTTGCAAGGCTTTCGGTGCCAAAGCGATCGTCGAGTTCGAAAAGGACGCGTATCCTGTCACAGTCAACGATGAAAAAGTGACGGAACAAGCAATGAAGATTGCGAGGAAGATTCGCGGCGGGACAAAGGTGAAGGTAATAGAGCCGATGCTGGGCGGTGAGGACTTTTCCAGATTCCTACACGAGGCCCCAGGCACATTCTACTTCCTCGGAACAAGGAATCCTGCGAAAGGATGTATCTATCCAAACCATAGTTCAAGGTTCAAAGTCGACGAGGACGTCCTGAAATACGGAGCCGCATCACTCGCTCTATTGGCAGCAGAGTTCACGGACCCAACTGGCCCAAACAAGAATTGAATTTTCAAACCGCGAACTGCGATTGATTGACACTGCATCGCCGCTTGCGTGTCTAGGAGGTTGGATCAGACTGGAGAAAAATGGGGTCTTGGCATTGACAAGCGAACCCGCCGAAGTTCGCACTCAGGCGGTCTTGTCGGTTGTCGTGGGTCGTGTTTGTCCCATGGACCCGCCGCATCCACAGCCGGGTCCGCAGCAGCAACAAGTCAAGTTACGCTTCACCTCGGTTAGTCAGTTACTTTTCTAAAGTATTTAAACGGGCAAGTACCCAAACAGTAACGGAGTTACACGATGGTAAGGACGAAAGAAGGAGAACCATGCTGCACCTGCCCATGCCCATGCGAAGGAATAATCGAGATCATCGGCAAGAAATGGGCACTATGTGTACTAGCCCTACTAGGAAACGACGGAACCCTCCGCTTCAACAAGCTGGCCGAAAAACTTCCAGGAATAAGCGCGAAGACACTCACGGAAGTTCTCAAGGATCTTCAGCGAACCGGGCTAGTTAAGCGTCAGGCCTTCGCCGAAATTCCACCACGAGTAGAATACCATCTGACCAAGGAAGGGAATGAGTTGACAATGCTGGTGGCACCGCTGATGGTCTGGGCTGATAATAGGACGGGGCTTGTCAGGCTGGAATCTTAGGATTCTTTATTCTAGACTCGACAAGTTTTCC
>WNGA01018198.1_pt1 | contig 18011 bp, 17 predicted proteins | sample 5400061 | NCBI WGS metagenome assembly WNGA01 (sample SAMN13153366, study PRJNA577476) | soil metagenome | isolation source: 100 cm soil or saprolite under grassland replicate 2 | place: USA:California | collected 2016-06-15 | reverse complement strand
CAGCTCGAGGTGCTCCTCCTTCGTGTCCTCGAGCTTCGTGTGCGAGAGGCCGCGGAGGCTCTGGACGAACATCATCACCGTCGGGACACCGGCGCGCGAGACCTCCGCCGCGTCGTGGAGAGGCCCGCTCGGAAGCCGGTGCGACGTACCAGCGATCTCGTTGATCGCCTCGTCGCAAAGGTCGACGAGCGTCGCGTCGAACAGGATCGGCTCGATCGACCAGATCCGCTCCCAGCTGACCTCGATCTGCTCCTCGCCGGCGAACCGATCCGCCACATGCCTTGCCTCCTCCAGCATGGCCGCGAGCTTGCGCGGGTTCAGGTGACGCTGGTCGAGGAGCTGCTCCGCCGTCTCGACGACCGACGTCACGATCCCCGGCTTGCAGACCACCCCGCCCGACGTGCAGACCGCGCCGTCGCCGGTGTCAGCAGCGATCTTGCGGATCTCGAGCGCCAGCTTCGCCGCACCCGCGAGCGCGTCCCGCCGTTGATCCATAGGCGTCGAGCCTGCGTGCGCCGCCTGGCCGCGCCACGTGATCCGATGCCGCTCGACGCCGAACGTCCCGAGCACGGCTCCGAGCGGCAGCCCCATCGACTCGAGCACCGGGCCCTGCTCGATGTGGAGCTCGAGGTAGGCCGCCGCGGTCTCGAGCTGGCGCCGGGCCTCGAGCGCGCGATCCAGATCCACGCCATGCGCGCCCAGCGCGTCCGGCAGCGCCACACCGTCGCGGTCGGTTAGCTGCCGCAGCTCGTCCTGGTCGGCCATCGACCCGGCGGCGGCGCTCGACCCGAACAGCGAGCGCCCGAAGCGCGCCCCCTCCTCGTCCGCCCAGTTGACGAGCCGCACCGTGAAGGCAGGCTCGCGATCCGCCGCGATCCGCCGCAGCACCTCGACCGCGGCTACGACGTTGAGAGCCCCGTCGAGCCAGCCGCCGTTCGGCACCGAGTCGATGTGACCGCCGAGCAGCAGCGCCCGCTCCGACGCGCCCCCGAGCGTGAACCACTGGTTGCCGGCCTCGTCGATCTCCTCCTCGACCGCGACTCCGTCCAGCTTCCCGCGCAGCCATTCGCGCGCCCGCGCCCAGGTGTCCGTCCACGCGACGCGCTGAGCCCCGTTCTCATCGCCCGTCAGCTCCTGCAGCTCCCGCAGCTCGGCGACCGTGCGTGACGGCTGGAGCGGCATCCGGCGACTGTAGACGATTGACCCCCGACTGGCGTGCCCGTGGGGAGGGCATGCACCAAGCAGCGTGGTCGACGCGAAGCGTGGCAGGCTGGACTGCCTTGGCACGGTTCGAGGCGGCCGCGATGCGCAGCGTGAAGGCCCTCAGCCGGAGCGCCCACGCTCCGGCCTTGCCGCGGGTGCGCCAGTTGGGGGTCAATCGTCTCACGCCGTGGTAAGAATCGCGCTATGGCGCACGTCGCTGCGGCGACCCCGGCGGCGGCCCGCTGGACGGGGAGGATTGCCTTCACCCGCGGGCTGCGTCGCCTCGGCACAGTCGCACTCGTGTTGGCCGCGCTCTGGGGCTTCTGGGAGGGCTACAAGTGGCTCTGGCAGACGACCGGCTGGACGTGGCCGTTCCTCGTCGACGACACGACGATGCCGCATATCCACGACATCCTCGACACGTTCGGGCAGCCCGCGACGACCGGCGGCCCGGCGCTCATCCACCCCCTGCTCGACGCGGCCTGGTTCACGGCCAAGGAGGCGCTCGCGGGCTTCGCGCTCGGCGCGGTCATCGGCTTCGCGCTCGCAGTGCTCCTCGTCCACTCGCGGCTGCTCGAGCGCGGCCTGCTGCCCTACATCGTCGCGTCGCAGACGGTGCCGATCCTCGCCGTCGCGCCGATGGTGGTCGTGGGGCTCGGCTCGAAGGGGGTCGAGGGCTGGAAGGCCGTCGCGATCCTCGCCGCCTACCTCACCTTCTTCCCGGTCGCCATCAATGCGCTGCGCGGTCTGCAATCGGCCGACCCGCGCGCCTTCGAGCTGATGGAGTCCTACGCGTCGAGCCGCTGGAGCATCCTCTGGCGCCTGCGCGTCCCCGCGTCGCTGCCGTACCTCTTCACTGCGCTGAAGATCTCGGCGACGGCGAGCGTGATCGGCGCCATCATCGGCGAGACGCCGGCCTCGATCCAGGAGGGCCTCGGCGGTGCGATCGTCAACTTCAACCAGTACTACTCGCTCCAGCCGACCTTCCTCTGGGCGACGAACATCGTCTGCGCCGTTCTGGGGCTGCTCCTGTTCGGGCTCGTGGCCCTGACCGAGCGGCTCGTGCTGCGCCGGGCGCCGGAGCACTTCGCATGACCGCGGCCGAGAACGCGAGGGTCGTCTCGATCCAGGGCCTCACGAAGAGCTTCCGGACCGGAGTCACGGCTCTCCAGGACATCGACCTCGACATCGCGCCGGGCGAGTTCGTCTCGCTGATCGGCCCATCGGGCTGCGGCAAGTCGACGCTACTGCGGATCATCGGCGATCTGATCCGACCGAGCTCGGGCACCGTGCTCGTGAACGGGAAGCCCGCGCACCGGGCACGCCTCGACCACGACTACGGCATCGTCTTCCAGGACGCTGTGCTCTACGACTGGCGCACCGTCACGCGCAACGTCTCGCTGCCCCTCGAGCTGCTGGGCTGGGATCGCGCGCGCCGCAAGCAGCGCGTGCAGGAGATGCTCGAGCTCGTCGAGCTGACGGGGTTCGAGTCGAGCCGGCCCTGGCAGCTCTCGGGCGGCATGCAGCAGCGCGTCTCGATCGCCCGGGCGCTCTCCTTCGACCCGGCGCTCCTGCTCATGGACGAGCCGTTCGGCGCCCTCGACGAGATGACGCGCGAGCGCATGAACATGGAGCTGCTGCGGATCTGGGAGAAGGCGGGCAGCACGATCGTGTTCGTGACGCACTCGATCCCCGAGGCGGTCTTCCTCTCGACCCGAGTCGTCGTCATGTCGGCCCGGCCGGGTCGTATAGCCGAGACGATCAACGTGGACTTGCCGCAGCCGCGCGGTGCGGCGACCAGGGAGGAGCCGCGGTTCTTCGAGCTCGTCACCGCGGTGCGCGAGGCGCTCGCCGGCGGGCACGGCGAGAAGCGGTCGGCCGCGGCGGAGGAGCTCTACTGACCAGCACCGTCATCGAGCCGATCCCGCGCGGCCTGGGCCGCGAGATCGGCGGCCGCCTGCGCGACTGGATCCCGGCCGTCCTCGTCTTCGCCCTCGGGATCGGGCTCTGGCAAGGGCTGACGACGGCGTTCAAGGTCGAGGCGTTCCTGCTGCCCAAGCCGTCCGACATCGCGCAGGCGTTCTGGGACGACAAGGGAGTGCTCTGGGACTACGGCCTCTACACCTTCAAGGAGGCGGCCGGCGGCTTTGCGATCGGCTCGGGCCTCGGCATCCTCGCGGCGCTCCTGCTCGCCCGCTTTCGAGGCGTCGGGGCTGCGCTGATGCCCTTCGCGATCGCGGCGAACGCGGTGCCGATCATCGCCTTCGCGCCGATCACCAACAACTGGTTCGGTCTGCTGAACCCGGTCTCGAAGATGGCGATCGCGGCGGTGCTCTGCTTCTTCCCGGTGATGGTCAACACCTTGCGCGGCCTGACGTCGGTGAACCCGCGGTCGATCGAGCTCATGCGCTCGTATGCGGCGGGCGACGTTTCGGTCTTCCGCCACGTCCGGATCCCGAACTCGCTGCCGTTCATGTTCACGGGCCTGAAGGTGGCGGCGGTGCTCTCGATGATCGGCGCGATCGTCGGCGAGTACTTCGGCGGGCCCACGAACGCGCTCGGCGTGAGCATCCTCAACGACACCCAGCTCTTCAACTTCCCGCGCGCGTGGGCGGGCATCGTCCTGGCGAGCGCGTTCGGGATCGTGTTCTACGGCGCCGTTGCGCTCGCCGAGCGCCTGTCGACGAGCTGGCATCCGTCCGCGCGCGGCTTCCGTGGCGAGTGACGGAGGTTCAGAATGGTCAACCACGCGGCCGTCAGGCCGCACGAGACTGGAGGAGGGTGGATGAGGCGTAAACACTGGGTCACCGCGGTCGCCGCGCTGGCGTGTACGGGCCTTGCGGTCTGGGCGGCTGTGGCTGCTGCGGCGCCGGAGCGGAAGGCGGCGACGAAGGTGACGCTGCAGCTCAAGTGGGTGACGCAGGCGCAGTTCGCCGGCTACTACGCGGCTGTCGAGAAGGGCTACTACGAGAACGAGGGGCTCGACGTCACGATCAAGGTCGGCGGTCCGAGCATCACCCCCGAGACGGTCGTCGCCGGCAAGCGCGCGGAGTTCGGCCTCGACTGGCTGCCGAACCTGCTCGCCACGCGTGAGAAGGGCAGCAAGCTCGTCTCGATCGCGCAGGTCTTCGCGCGGAGCGGCATGACCGAGCTGACCTGGAAGGACAGCGGCATCGACACGATCGCGAAGATGCGCGGGAAGAAGGTCGGCGTCTGGTGCTGCGGGAACGAGCCCGAGCTCTTCGCCGCCCTGAAGAAGAACGGCATCGACCACGCAAACTCGAATGACGTCACGATCGTCAACCAGCCGTTCAACATGGACCTCTTCCTGAAGCGGCAGGTCGACGCCGCGGCGGCGATGACCTACAACGAGCTCGCCCAGGTTCTCGAGACGAAGAACCCGAAGACCGGGCAGCTCTACAAGCTCAGCGACCTGAACGTCTTCAAGATGGCGGACCCGAAGGTCGGCACCGGGATGCTCGAGGACAACGTCTTCGTGCGCCAGGACTGGCTCGCCGACGCGGCGAACCAGGACACGACGGTGAAGTTCCTGAAGGCGTCGTTCCAGGGCTGGATCTACTGCCGCGACCACCAGGCCGAGTGCGTCAGCATCGTGCTCAAGAACGGCTCGCTGCTCGGCAAGGGCCATCAGACGTGGCAGATGAACGAGATCAACGCGCTGACGTGGCCGAATCCGGCCGGCATCGGCCAGCCGCCTTCCGGCGCGGTCGGGCAGACGGCGACGATCGCGAAGACATACGGCGTGATCAAGAAAGCCCCGGCCGGCGCCACGAACTACACGTACGCCGCGAAGGCGCTCGCCGAGCTCAAGTCGGAGGGCGTCGACGTGACCGGCAAGAAGTGGAAGAAGGCCACCGTGAAGGTGACTCCAGGCGGTAAGTAGGACTCAAGCACGAGGAGGGAGATCCGCATGTCCGTACTGATCAAGGGCGGCCGCGTCATCACCGCAGCCGACGACTACGTCGGCGACGTCTTCGTCGACGGGGAGCGGATCTCCCTCATCGGCGAGTCGCTCGACCTGGCCGCCGACCGGGTGATCGACGCGACCGGCAAGTACCTGCTGCCGGGCTGCATCGACCCGCACACGCACCTCGACATGCCGTTCGGCGGCACGGTTACCTGCGACGACGTCGAGTCGGGCCAGACGTCCGCGGCGTTCGGCGGCACCACCTGCCACGTCGACTTCGTGATCCAGCCGAAGGGCGCCACGTTCGCCGAGGCACTCGACGATTGGCGCTCGAAGGCGAACGGCAAGCAGGTGATCGACATGGGTTACCACATGGCGGTCACCGACCTGAAGGACGGCGGCTCGCTCGAGGAGCTGGCCGGCCTGCCCGACCAGGGCGTCACCTCGTACAAGCTGTTCATGGCCTACAAGGGCGCGCTGATGGTCGACGACGAGACGCTCTTCAAGACGATGGAGGTCGCCGCCGACACGGGCGCGCTCGTGATGGTGCACGCCGAGAACGGCGACGCGATCGACGTGCTCGTCAAGAAAGCGCTCGCCGAGGGGCATACCGAGCCGCACTGGCACGCTCTCACCCGGCCGCCGGAGACCGAGGGCGAGGCGACGAACCGGGCGATCCAGCTCGCGCGGGTCGCCGGCTGTGCCCTCTACGTCGTCCACGTCTCCTGCAAGGAGTCGGTCGAGCCGATCGCGCTCGCCCGCGACAAGGGCTGGAACGTCTGGGGCGAGACGTGCACGCAGTACTTCTTCGTCGACTACACGTTCCTCGAGCGGCCGAACTTCGAGGGTGGCAAGTACGTGTACACGCCGCCGCCGCGGGCGAAGGCGAACCAGGACGTGCTCTGGAACGCCGTGCGAACGGACATCCTCTCGGCGATCTCCACCGACCACTGCGCGTTCCTGTGGGACGGGCAGAAGACGATGGGCCGTGACGACTTCTCGAAGATCCCGAACGGCGGCCCGGGGATCGAGAACCGGCTGCAGATGATCCACGAGTTCGGCGTCCGCGGCGGCCGGATCTCGCTGAACCGAATGGTCGAGCTGCTCTGCACGAACCCGGCGAAGCTGTTCGGCCTCTACCCCCGCAAGGGGACGATCGCGGTCGGCTCCGACGCGGACATGGTCGTCTTCGACCCGGCCAAGAAGGTGACGATCTCGGCGCGCACGCACCACTCGAGGTGCGACTACAACCTCTTCGAGGGCACCGAGGTGACGGGCTCGCCCGAGGTCGTGCTCCTGCGCGGGAACGTCCTGGTGGAGAACGGCGACCTCGTAGCGTCAGCAGGCGTCGGCCAGTTCGTCAAGCGGGCGCGGTTCGGACAAGAGCTGAAGCCGGAGCGCGTGACTGCGGCTGCGTAGGGCGCGCCTCATCTGGATCGCAGCGTTGGCGGCCCTCGGGGCCGCCTTCGCTTTGCCGCTCCAGCCGCCCGGCTGCAACCAGACGGCGCACTACGCGCTCGTCCAGTCGCTGGCCGACGGGACGCCCCGCATCGACCGCTATCACGCGCAGACGTGCGACACGGCCTACATCGACGGCCACTACTACGCCGCGAAGTCGCCCGGGCTCGCGCTCTTCACGCTGCCGTGGTACCTCGGGCTCGACGCGGTTGGAGCGGTGCCCGCGAGCCGCGACCTCGACAAGGGCTTCCCGGCGGCGATGCTGGCTGTGCCGCGCCGGGCGCTCTGGCAGGTCGGCCTCTGGGGCGCCGTCCTCCCGGCGCTTGCGCTCGTAGTCCTCTTCCGGTCGGTCGCACGGCGCATCGAGCCTGGCACGGGAACAGGCGCCGCGGTCCCGCTCGGCCTCGGGACGATGGTGCTGCCGTTTGCCACCGTGTTCTTCTCGCACGTGCTCGCGGCGACGCTCGGCTTCGCCGCGTTCGCCGTCCTCTTCTTACGCCGCAACCCAGCGCTCGCTGGGCTGCTTGCAGGTCTCGCGGTCACGACCGAGTACCCGCTCGGCGTCCTCGGCGCCGCGCTCGCCGTCTATGCGTGGCGCCGTGCGCCTGCGTATCTCGCGGGGCTTGCAGTCGGTGTCTCGCCGCTTCTGGCCTTCAACTGGTGGGCGTTCGGCTCGCCGTTCCACGTCTCGTACGCGAACGCCGTCCTCGAGCCCGGGAAGACGGGCCACGACGTCCTCGGCGCCAACAGCTCCGGCTTCTTCGGGATCGGGACGCCGAGCCTTCGCGTCACCGCCGAGCTGCTCTTCTCGGCCAAAGGGCTGCTCGTCCTGTCGCCGATCCTCGCCGCGGGCGCGGCGGGGCTCGTCCTCCTCTACCGTCGAGGCTTCCGGGCGGAGGCGACGCTCGCAGCCGCGGTTTCGCTCGTCTACTTGGTCTACAACTCCGGCTACTACGTGCCGTTCGGCGGCTACGTCCCCGGGCCGCGCTTCCTGATCTCGATCATCCCGTTGCTGGCGCTCGGCCTCCTGCTGGCGCTGCGCCGCTGGCCGGGCGCGACGATCGCTTTGGCGGTCGTCTCGACGGGAGCGATGGTCGTCGCGACAGCAGCCGAGCCGCTGCTCGGCAACGATGACACCCGAAGCTGGCTCCGCCGCTGGCAGCACGGAGATTTCGCCCAGACGGTCGTGACGCTCCTCGGCGACGGTCACAGCTGGCTGGCGATCGCGCCGTTCCTGGTTGCCGCCCTGGTCGCTGCCGTCCTGGCGGCGGCGAGGCTGCCGAAGCCGACCCTCGACGCGACCGCGATAGCGGCCGTCGGCGCCTGGGCGATCGTGCTGCTCGCTGCTCCCGATCTGCTTCGTACGGACCGCAGCGTCGGCCAGGCGTGGGGCCTGATCGCGCTCGTCGCGCTGTTGGCAGTCCTCGCTCTGCTGCTCGCCCGACCGACACCGTCGAGGCTCGTGGCGGCCGCGCCGCTAGGCCTACTCGCGCTTCCTCACTTCGCCTCGCACACCAAGCAGTCGCTGGCCGCCTGTGTCGCAGCTGTGCTGCTGCTGGCCGCCGTCGGCTCTCGTCGGTTCTCGTCCCGGTCGCCAAGCAGGCGGTAGGCGCACGACCGCAGCGCCAGAAACGAAATAGAGAACCGCCCTCGGTCAGCGCTATCCGAAGCAGGCTTGATCCGACCCATCTGCGCGTTTCACCCGACAAGCAGCGCTCGCCAGCCGCCTGCGGCCCGAGCCGCGGATCGCACGAATCCGACGAAGGCCGGCCACCAGACGAGGTCGTTGGCCAGAACGACGAAGCCGAGAGCAGCCGGCGCGGCGCCCGTCGCCACGCCCGCTGCGTAGCCGAGCCACCAGTACGCGGGCGCGTAGACAGCCACCATCATCCCGACGACCTTCCACCCGCTCGAGTCGGCGAGCAGGACGGCGCCGAAGCCCCAGCAGAGGTTGTACACGGCCGCTCCGTAGAGCCAGGGCCGGTACCTAGCCATGACGGCCGACGTGCAGCAGTCGTCCACGCGGGACGAGGACGTGATCCGGGTCGTCGTCGAGCTCGACCAGTGGCCGTTGCGGGAGCGGCACGGTGTAGCCGAACACGAAGCTGGCCAGAAGCACGACCTGAACGGGAACCGTGAGGAACCACCAGAGGTCCAGGCGCGCGACGTCCCCGAGCCGGACCAGCGCCAGCACGAGCCAGCTCACCGCCAATGCCGGACTGACGACGATCGCGATCCGGCGCGCTCGCGATGCCGGCAGGCGGCGCGTCCATCGCCAGAGGACGAACAGATACGCAAGCGTGCCCGGTAGGAGCAGCTCGAAGTACGCCACGTAGACGCGGAGCGCGAGGATCGCGATCAAGGCGAGGCGCGGCGCGTCAACGAAGGCGAACATGCCGATGACGGTCGCGATGCAGATCAGCCTCGCCAGCGCGAGGACGAACCACTCAGCTGTCGACGGTGGAGCGAGGAGCCCCGTCCAGTCGATCGACCCCGGAACAGCTCGCGGCTCCTCGATCATCTCAGCGCCTCCGCGAGCGCGGTACCGAGCTCCGGGTAGCGGAACGAGAAGTCCGTGTGGAGTGCCTTCCTCGGGATCGCCCGCGCGCCGTGCAGAAGCAGATCCGCCTGCTCACCGAGGACGAGTCGCAGGGCCCAAGCCGGCGTCGGCACCATCGCCGGTCGGTGGAGCACTCGTCCGAGCTCACGGGCGAGGTCGGCCTGCTGCACCTGCTGTGGCGCGACGGCGTTCACCGCCCCGCGCAGGTCGTCGTCGTCGAGTGCCTTGGCGAGGAGCCTGACGAGGTCATCGACGTGGATCCACGGAAACCACTGACGGCCGGTGCCGAGCCGCCCTCCGGCGAAGAGTCGAAACGGCATCGCGAGGAGGCGCAGCGCAGGCGCCTGCCGCGCGAAGACGAACGGGATCCGCACCAACACGACGCGCGGGCCAAGCGCCTCCGCGCCGAGCGCCGCGGCCTCCCACTCGACGCACACGGAGGCGAGGAAGGTCTTGCCGGGCGCGACGAGCTCGGCGACCTCCGCGTCGCCCGTCTCGCCGCAGTAGTTGATCCCCGAGGCGTTCACGAGCACCCGCGGGCGCCGCTCGGGCGCCAGCCGGCCGATCGCCGCCACTAGCGCCGTCGTCGATTCGACGCGGCTCCTTAGGATCTCGCGCTTGCGCCGGGCCGTCCATCGGCGCCCGACGCTCTCGCCGGCGAGGTTCACGACCGCGTGCGCGCCGGTCAGGACGAGAATGTCGTGGCCACGGGCGCCGAGCACAGGAACCAGCGCTCGCCCGATGAGGCCCGTTCCACCTGCGAGGATGATCGTCATGTCTCCACTCCTGTACTCTTTGACCGTCTGATTTAAGCACATGATCAAAGCGTCTGCTCAAACACGTGATCAAATCGCTGCCGCGGCAGTGAAGGCCCTGCAAACAGAAGGTTTCTCGGGAGCGACCTCCCGCGCGATCGGCAGGATCGGCGGCTTCAACCAGGCGCTGATCTTCTACCACTTCGGGTCGCTCGACTCGCTCCTCGTCGAGGCGCTCGCGCGGACGAGCGAGCTCCGGCTCGAGCGGTACCGGCAGGCGCTCGAGGGCGTTCGAAGCGTCGACCAGCTACTCCAGGTGGGTGCGCGGCTCTACGAAGAAGACAAGGCCTCCGGACACATGACCGTCGTCTCGCAGCTGATCGCCGGCTCGGTCAACAAGCCCGAGCTGGCCGCGAAGGTGCTCGAGCTGATGGAGCCCTGGATCGACTTCGCCGAGGAGACGCTGGCTCGCGTGGTCCCGCCGGTCCTCCCGATCCCGGAGCTTGCGTACGCCGCGGTGACCTTCTACATGGGCGTGAATCTGCTCACGCACCTGGACGCCGAGGGCACCCGCACAGACGCGCTCTTCGCGCGAGCCGAGGAGCTGGCGCCGCTCGTGGGCCAGCTCCTCGGGTCTTCCTAGCTCGCTCTAGGCGCCTGCGCAGCTCACGCGCGGGTTCCAGTCGTCGAACAGGCCGCGCGGGTTGGACCTCCAGCTCCACGCGTGGAGCTCGTAGAACGCCGGAATGCCGTAGCGGTTCGGACTCGGCACGAGCTCGAACTGCTGGCCGAACAGCGACGGACGGGCGCCGTGCTCGGAGTCCCACGCCTCCTGGAAGACGATGTACTCGAGCGCGACAAGGCGCAGCTGGCCGTGCTGTGGCTCGTACACGAGCGCTTCCGGCCTCGTCGCGTCGAGGAGGGTGTCGCCGATGAGGGCGCCGTTGACGTAGTGGATGCCCATGGCGCCGACGCCGGGCTTTTCGATGCAGGCGAGGCCGTGGGAGTCTCGGAACTCGCCGTAGCCGGCGGCGACGGCGGCTGAGACGTCCTGGAACGGGGCCGTGGCGTGCTTCGCCTGCCCCAGGTCGGATCGGGCCGACGAGAGTGCAGCGGGCGCCGCAACGGCGATGACCAGCAGGCCGGCGGCGGCGATGCGCTTGATCGACATTTCCCCCCTCCTTCGTGCTCAGCGGTAGAAGTACGGATCGAGGACGCTGACCTCCGTGATCCGGTCGACCGGCAGCGTGTTGGCCGCCGCGGTCGAGCGGATCGCTTCGGGAGTCGGCGCGTCGTAGACGCAGTAGGTGCGCGTCTTGTCGCCGTTGACGTACGAGTGGAGCCAGGTCACGCCCGCCTCGGCGTTCCGGTCGACGACGCCCATGCACGTGCGCGCGCCCTCCTCGTTCAACGGGATCTGGAGCCCGTCCGGAAACGTGCGCTCCACCAGATATCGCGGCATCTGAACCTCCTCGCCAATCGCACAACGACACTCGCGAGGCTAGGAGAGGCGGCCGCAGACGAAATCGGTAGGACTGCCTATGTTGGCTCGCTCGGGTTACGGGTCTTCGAGCAGCCCGAGCCTTACGGCGGTCGACGCGGCCTCGCCTCGCGTTCGCGCCTCGAGCTTGCGGAGGATCGCCGCGACGTGGTGGTCGACGGTCCGCGGGGACAGGACGAGCCGCGTGGCGATCTCGGCGTTGCGGAGACCGTACGCCACGAGCCGCAGCACCTCGAGCTCGCGCGACGTCAGCCCGGCTGAGTTCGCACGCGTCGCCGGGCGCGGCCCGCGTGGCACCGGAGCGCCGCGCGCACGGAGGGCTTGCCGAGCGAGCTTCGCCGCCGGTTCCGCGCCTAGCTGCTCGAACTCGTGCAGCGCCTGGAGAAGGGCCTCTTCGTCGTCGGCCTCCGCCAGCGCCCGCGCCGCCTCGTAGGGACATCCCCGATCGCGCCAAGCCTCCGCCGATTCGTGCGCATCGCCGGCCAGCTGGAGCCGATACGGCTCGGCGATCCAGCTGGGCGGGCCGTCGAGCACGCCGGCCTTCCACTGCCAGTACGCCAGCTCGCCCGCGAACCAGAGGTGCCGTTTCTCGAGCGCGAGTGCGTAGGCGGCTTGCGCCTCCGCAGCCGCCCGCTCGCGGTCACCGTGGAGCCAAGCCGCCTCCGCACGCGCAGCGTGGACATGACCGAGTCGCTGCAGATGCCCACCGGGTCGGGAGAGCTCGAGCGCCTCGTCCAGCGCTTCGCCGGCGCCGGGATCGCCTCTGCGCGCGCGCACCCGCCCGAGCGCCACCAGCGCGGTAATCGGGCTAATCGCGCCGCCGGCCCGGTTCAGGACGTCGCGGGCGAGCGCGGCGCCCTCGTCCCAGCGGCCGCGGTAGACGTGCACGGCGGCGAGCCAGGAGCTCGTGTACGCGCTGTCCAGATCGTGTTGCGCGGCGAACGCGATGTGGTCGCGGAGAAATCCCTCGGCGCGCTCGAGCTCGTACATCTCGCCGAGGCCCGAGCCGAGCATCGTGTACGCCGACGCGATCCGGAGCTCGAGCCCGTGCTCGCGCGCGGCCTCCAGGCTCCGCACGAGGTAATCGATCCCCCGCTCGATCTCGCCCGCCATCACGTACGAGGTCCCGATCATGTTCAGCGCCATCGCGCGCGTGTCCGCGTCTCCGAAGCGTTCCGCCAGCGCGAGTGCCTTCTTCCCCCACTCCACGCCCTCGGCGTTGTCCCTGTTGAGCATGCGCATATACGACTGAAACGCGTAAGCGCCCGCGAGCTGGGCGGACGGAGGCAGCTCGAGCAACACGTCGATCGCGGCGCGTCCAGCTGCCTCTGCCTCCGCGTTCCGCCCGGCGGCCACGTAGGGCATCGTGAGGAGCGACAGGTTCTCGCCCGCGGCGGCGAGGTCGCCGAGCGCCCGGTAGATCCCGATTGCCTCGGTGCGCGCGGCGATCGCCTCGTCGTAGCTCCCGGTCAGATGCACCTCGTGCGCGTACGCGGCGAGCAGCGACGCCCGCTCGGCGGTCGGAGCGTCGACGGCATAGCGCAGCGCACGCGCGAACTGCGCCGCCGCCTCGCGATGCGCGCCGAGTTGGGTCGCTCGCTCGCCCGCGCGCCAGGAGTGCTCGTGCGCGGCAGGCTCGTCGCCAGCCTTCTCGGCGTGATGCGCGAGCCGCGCCTCGTCGGCGACGCCGGCAGGTGGCGACGACAGCGCCGCGAGGATCGTGGCGTGGAGCTCGCGGCTGCGGCCGCACCACGCCGGACGCGAGGCACGCCTCCAGTCCGGCGAGCTCGTCGGCGGCGACGGCGTCGAGAAGCCAGAGCTCCGCCCGCGTCGGCACGAGCGCGGCGACGTCGAGCAGTCGACGGGCGCGGTCGTCGAGGCGGGCCGCCCGGGCGATCACGGCGTCGCGGACTGTCGAGGGGAGCAGCTGTCCGGCGCCTGCCAGGATCTCCGTCACGTAGAACGGGTTTCCATGCGTCAGCGAGTAGATCGCCTCGGCGTCTCCGCCGACCGGAGCCACGAGCGCGCGCACACCGTCGAGCGAGAGGGGAGGGATCTGGCACCGGGCAACTCCCGCTGACGACGCGAGCTCGCCGAGCACGCGCCGAAGCGGATGGGCGGCATCGACCTCGTCGTCACGGTACGTGACGAGCACGAGCGAGCGCGTCGTCTCCACCCGCCGCCCGAGCACTCTGAGAACGTCGAGGGTGGCCTCGTCAGCCCAGTGGACGTCCTCGAGCACGAGCACGGTCGGTCGCTCGAGCTCGGAGACGAGGACGCCGCCCAACTCTCGCGGTCCGGCTCCGGCCTCGATCGCAGCCGCGACCCGACCGCCGGCCTGAGCCGCAACGTCGAGGAACGGCCCGAGGGGCGTCGGTGTCGTCAGGCTGTCGCAGGCGCCGTTCAGCACCGTCGCGTCGACGCGCTGGCAGAAGGCGCGTGTGAGCGACGTCTTGCCGACGCCGGCCTCACCGCCGACGAAGAGGAGGCGACCGCCGGCCGAGTGCGCCTCCGCGAGCTGTCCCAGCAGCTCCTCCCGCTCGAGTAGCTCGACCACACGCAGATCGTGCCCGCCGGGAAAACGACGTTCAAGGAAGGAGCGCGGCCTAGAGCCGCGCTCCTTCCCGTTAGCGGACGTCTAGCGCGTCTGCGGGAAGCCGAGATCGACCTTGCTCTTCGCCGGGTCGGGCCACCGGCTCGTGACGACCTTGCCGCGCGTGTAGAACTGGATGCTCTCCGGGCCGTACGCGTGCAGGTCGCCGAACAGCGAGCCCTTCCAGCCGCCGAACGAGTAGTAGGCGACCGGCACCGGGATCGGGACGTTGATGCCGACCATGCCGACGTTGACGTCGAACTCGAACTGCCGGGCGGCGCCGCCGTCGCGCGTGAAGATCGCGACGCCGTTGCCGTACGGGTTGTCGTTCACGAGCCCGATCGCCTCGTCGTAGGAGTCAGTCCGGACGACCGACAGCACCGGGCCGAAGATCTCGTCGCGGTAGGCGTCCATGTCGGGCTTGACGTCGTCGATCAGCGAGACGCCGAGGAAGAAGCCGCCGTTGTCGGGCGCCGACTCGCGGCCGTCGACGACTACCGTCGCGCCCTGCTCGCGGCCGCTGTCGAGGTACGACGCGACCTTGTCGCGGTGCTCGCGCGTGATCAGCGGGCCCATCTCCGAAGCCGGGTCGAGCCCGTCGCCGACCTTCACGTCCGGCAGACGCTGCTTGATCGCCTCGACCAGCGGATCGGCCACGTCACCGACCGCCACGACGACCGAGACAGCCATGCAGCGCTCCCCGGCGGAGCCGTAGGCGGCGCTGACGGCCGCGTCCGCCGCCATGTCGACGTCGGCGTCGGGGAGCACGACCATGTGGTTCTTCGCACCTCCGAGCGCCTGGACGCGCTTGCCCTTCTTCGTCCCGGTCTCGTAGACGTAGCGCGCGATCGGCGTCGAGCCGACGAAGCTGACCGACGCGACGCCGGGATGCTCGAGGATCGCGTCGACCGCGACCTTGTCGCCGTGGATCACGTTGAAGACGCCGTCGGGCAGGCCGGCCTCCTTGAGCAGCTCGGCGACGAAGAGCGACGCGGACGGATCCTTCTCTGACGGCTTGAGCAAGAACGTGTTCCCGCAGGCGATCGCGGGCGCCCACATCCACATGGGCACCATCGCCGGGAAGTTGAAGGGCGTGATCCCCGCCGCGACGCCGAGCGGCTGCCGCACCGAGTGGACGTCGACGCCGGTGGAGACCTGCTCGCTGAAGCCGCCCTTGATCAGCGTCGGGATGCCGCAGGCGAACTCGATCACCTCGAGGCCGCGGGCCACCTCGCCGAGCGCGTCGGACAGCACCTTCCCGTGCTCCGCCGTCAGATAGCGCGCGATGTCCTCGCGCCGGTCGTGGACGAGCTCGCGGACCCGGAACATGATGTCGACCCGCTTCGAGATCGACACCAGCCGCCAGGACTCGAACGTCTGCTTCGCCGTCCGGACTGCGAGGTCGACCTCTTCGACGCTCGCGAAGGCGACGGCCCCGGTCTGGCTCCCCGTCGCCGGGTTGTAGACCGGCCCGCTCCGGCCCGACGTGCCCGGGACGAGCTTCCCCCCGATCCAATGGCTGATCTGCGTCACCTCTCCTGTCTCGCCCGCCGTGGGCGCAGCAACGACCTCTGTCATCTAGACCTCCTCTCGCACCGGCGCCATGAGCGCTTACACAGTAGCCCACCTCGCGTGCGGCCGACCACCCCCGAGGCGCTAGGATCCGGCGCATGGCGACCGTCCAGGTCACCCCGGAGGAGGGCCAGCGCGTCGTCGCGGAGGACCGGCAGTACCTCATCCACTCCTGGTCGGTCCAGTCGGCCATCTCACCACTTCCGGTAGCCGGGGCCGAAGGTCGCTACTTCTGGGACTACGAAGGTAAACGGTACCTCGACTTCGCATCCCAGCTCGTCAACGTCTCGATCGGGCATCAGCACCCGCGGATCGTGGCGGCGATCAAGGAGCAGGCGGATCGGCTGTGCACGATCGGTCCTCCGTTCGCGAACGACAAGCGCTCGGAGCTCGCGCGCCTCTTGTCGGAAGTGATGCCGGGCGACCTGAACCGGACGTTCTTCACGAACGGCGGCGCCGAGGCGAACGAGGCCGCGATCAAGGTGGCGCGCTGGGTGACGGGGCGGCAGAAGATCGTCGCCCGCTACCGCTCGTATCACGGCGCGACCGCCGGGGCGGTCACGTTGACCGGAGATCCGCGGCGCTGGCACGCGGAGCCGGGGATTCCGGGCGTCGTCCGGCTGCTCGACCCCTACACCTACCGGTGCCCGGCCGGCCATCCCGACCCGTGCCCTGTCTGCACCGGCGCGCCGCACCTGGAGGAGATCCTGCAGTACGAGGGGCCGCACACGGTCGCGGCGGTGATCGTGGAGACGGTCACCGGGACGAACGGGGTCATCCCACCGCCCGACGGCTATCTCCGGTCGATCCGGGAGGTCTGCGACCGGCACGGGATCCTGCTGATCTTCGACGAGGTGATGGCCGGCTTCGGTCGCACCGGGCGCTGGTTCGCCTGCGAGAACTGGAACGTCGTTCCGGACATCATCTCGACCGCGAAGGGGATCAACTCGGGCTACGTGCCGCTCGGTGCCATGACCGTGCGGGACCACGTCTACGACGCGATCGAGGACCGCTTCTTCGCCGCGGGGCTCACCTACTCCGGCCATCCGCTCGCGTGTGCCGCTGCCGTCGCGTCGATCGAGGCGTTCCGGGACGAGGAGATCGTCGAGAACTCGGCGGCCATGGGCGAGGTCTTCGCAGCCGGGCTTGCTTCGCTCGCGGAGCGCCATCCGTCGATCGGCGAGGTGCGCGGGCTCGGCTGCTTCTGGGGGCTCGAGCTCGTCCGGAACCGCGAGACACGCGAGCCGCTCGTTCCCTTCAACGCCTCCGGCGAGGCCTTCGCGCCGATGGCCGCCGTGATGAAAGCTGCGCTCGAGCGCGGGCTCTATTTGATGACCCACTGGAACGTGATCATGATCTGCCCGCCGCTGACGATCACGCCCGACGAGCTCGAGGAAGGGCTGGCGGCGCTCGACGCGGCGCTCTCCGTCGCAGACGAGCACTACCTCGCGTGATCCCCGACGCGGTTCGCGCGCTCGCCGAGGATCCCTCCGCGCACACACCCGCGCCCGTGCCGGACAGTGGGCTGGAGAGGATCCTGACTGACCGCTACTCCATTCTGCTGGGGCCGGTGCCGAGCTTCACGAGCATTATGCGCGTGCGGCTGCGCCCCGACGAAGTGGAAGCGACTGTCGCGGAGGTGCGCCGGATCGTCGCTGAGCGAGGGCACGTGAAGCCGGTGTGGTGGATCGGGGGCTCGGCGAGGCCACCGGACCTCGTCGAGCGTCTCCTCGCGCTCGGCTTCGAGCCGAATCGCGAGCCTGGTTGGGAGCCACGCTGCACGGCGATGGCGCTCGTCGAGCCGCCGCCTACCGCCGAGGGAATCGTCGCACGGCGGATCGAGACTCTGGCGGAGTACGCGCTTGCTCGCGAGATTTCCGGGAGCGCCTTCGAGACGCCCCAGGAGGAGCAGGAGCAGTGGCGCTCGATCGACCAGCAGCGGTTCGCGGCGGAGCGACGCGGCAACGCACCGTTGACCTATCTCGCCTGGATCGACGGCACCGCGGTCGCAAGCGCGCGCTCGGTACTCGCGGACGCCGGCGTCCTCCTGATCGGCGGCGGCACCGTGTCGGAGGGGCGCGGGCGCGGGGCGTATCGGGCGCTCGTGCGGGCGCGGTGGGATGAGGCGGTTGCCCGGGGCACCCCCGCCGTGGTCGTGCACGCGGGGGCGATGTCGAAGCCGATCCTCGAGCGGCTCGGCTTCCAGACCGTGACCGAGATCGACGTCCTCCTCGACGCCGCGGCTTGACGCGCGACCCAGGGACGTGGCCGTTCCGGCCACGTCCTGGTACCAGGTACCCGGCCATGGCCCGTTGGGACATGGCCGCACAGAGGGCGCAGGTGCGATGATCCGCCGATGAGCACTTATCACGACGGGAACCGGGCGTTTCAGGATCGCTTCGGGACCCGGCGACTCGCCGACCGGCTCGACGAGCGTTTCG
>WNGA01009780.1_pt1 | contig 18014 bp, 14 predicted proteins | sample 5400061 | NCBI WGS metagenome assembly WNGA01 (sample SAMN13153366, study PRJNA577476) | soil metagenome | isolation source: 100 cm soil or saprolite under grassland replicate 2 | place: USA:California | collected 2016-06-15 | reverse complement strand
CGTTTCACAGACGGCCTCGTTGCTCTTTGGCTGGTCTTTCGCTTCAATTTATTCTCCGGACTGCGCTCGTCGTTTCGCCAACTTCCGGAGATACCATCCCGGTCAGCTCGTGGGTCCCCAGCGTCGAAGGAGCAAGAACTGAAAGCCTCATGAAAAGCGACTAATTTGGAGTGCGCTGGCCTGGCAGCGCTTTGGCCTGCGTTGCGGCGGGTACTGATGCATTTACCTTGCGGCGGCCTACCCGGGCGCGAAATTGTTTCGCAAGCGAAAAAGTGGATTCGTAGTTGAACGTCAAGGAGAACAGGCCAAAGCGGCGCCGGGCCGCCGCACTCCAAAGTCTCCAAAGTGGGGTCACTTGACGGGCGGCTTAAAGCGGCTACAATGGATGGCACAGGATCTTAGCAATGAAACATAGCTTTCATTTGCGAGTCAAGAGCCTTTCCCTTTTATGAATTACGTAGAGAACCCGCCGAGTCCCTGGTTAACCCATTCAGTCGAGTGGGTAGGTGAACCTCCAGAGTCAAAGCTGGAAGTCTTTGAAGAAACTGAAACGCGAAAAATAATAACGCATAACGATAGTCCCGATGTTGGCTTTGAGTATTCCATCAACTGTTATCGCGGCTGCATCCACGGCTGCACCTACTGTTTTAGCCGCCCCACTCATGAGTATCTCGGTTACGGAGCTGGGACAGACTTTGACAGAAAAATCATAGTCAAGATCAACGCGCCCGAACTCCTTCGGAAAGAATTGCTAAAACCCTCCTGGAAGGGAGATGAGATTGTTTTTTCGTTTACCTCTGACCCCTACCTGCCTTTAGAAGCGAACTACAAACTCACCCGTCGATGTCTTGAAGTTTGTCTTGAGTTTCGCAATCCCGTTGGAATCGTGACCAAGTCGTCGCTAGTTCGCAGAGACGTCGACCTGCTGGTGAACTTGGCTCGGGAAGCCAGTCTCGGGGTTTTCTTCACCATCCCTTTCACTGACCGCGATGTAGCGCGAGCTGTTGAACCATACGCCCCGCTTCCTGACGCCCGATTTCACGCCATGGCGGAACTCGCCGCTGCGGGTATCACGGTCGGAATCGGTATCGCCCCAGTCATACCAGGCCTCTCAAGTGATATTCCGGTCTTGTTGCACCGTGCAAAGGAGGCCGGCGCAACACAGGCTTTCATAAACATGTTGCGTCTGCCGGGGAGTGTTGCCCCCTACTTTGAACAGAAGTTGCGCGAGAAACTCCCCACCAAAGCAGATCGGGTGTTTGCCCGCATTCGTGAGGCCCGCGGTGGAAAACTCAACTCCAGTGCATTTGGGGAACGGATGCGCGGAAAAGGCGAATATTGGGAAGCTATCGAGCGGCTTTTCAAAATTCACTGCGAAAGGCTCGGATTCAATAAGAAGAGGAGTCACAAGACTTCAGCTGAAACCTCATTTCGTAGACCTACTGCCCAGCAAAGCTTGTTTGACTAACCCTTTACCTAGAGACATCGCACCGCTCTTTCCTTATAATGCAATGCGCACGCCCTTACATCCCGGAGATAAGCTGGAGGCACACTGCGATGTTGATCAGAGATGTCATCCTTAATCGTGAGCCTTATTCAATGAAAGCTTCTGCCACCGTCCAGGAGGCCGCAGAATTTATGGCCGCGCGCAACATCGGTGCGGTTTGCGTGGTTAGTGAGGAGGGCAAGTTACTCGGTGTCTTTTCAGAGCGCGACATTTTGAACCGCGTCGTTGTTCCACGTAAGGATGCTGTCTCAGTCCCGGTGGGCGACGTCACCAGCGAACTGCGCGCGGTGATCCGCTGCGACGAGACGCCCCATCAAGCTCTGGAACGAATGGAATTAATAGGCACCCGCCATTTGCCAGTCGTTGACGGTGAGCGTTGGGTCGGAATGCTTTCAATGCGTGATCTCATGCGAGTTGAACTTGGCGAACAAGGCGACGAGATCAAACTTCTACACGAGTACATTCAGCATTGACCTGCGCCCCAGAGGGAAAAGGCAAGACCACTTGAGGTTACATTGCTTTCCAGGGCTATCGTAGACCTTCGTCGAACTCTTAGATACTCCCTTAAATGAAGACCGCTTCGTATTGCCTGTTGACTACATGTTTCATTGTGGCCCTGGCCTGCAGTCACCCACCACCGGGGAAGGGCGCGGGCGAGGTTGAAACCTCTCCCGCCTCTCAGACAAGTTTTCGCGTGGAGAAAGTTATTGGTGGTCTAGAAGTACCTTGGTCGATCGTGTGGACTCCGGATGGACGAATGATATTTACCGAGCGAGTGGGTCGGGTTCGCGTGTTCCAGAACGGTAAGCTTCAAAGTCAACCCCTCTTTACTGTGCCGGATGTTGAGCCAACTGGTGAAAGCGGATTAATGAGCGTGGCACTCCACCCTCAGTTTGCCACTAACCATTGGCTTTATCTTTCCTATGCTTACAAAGGTGAAGGACAACGAGTCCGCGTCGCCCGTTACCGTGAAACGCCTCAAGGTCTGGTCGATCGAACGGTGATTATCGAGAATATTCCTGCCGCCCAGTTTCATGCTGGTTGTCGCATAAGGTTTGGCTCAGATGGCAAGCTTTATGTGACGACCGGTGATGCCACTGAACGGGCTTTGGCCCAACGGTTGGACTCACTCGCGGGAAAGACGTTACGCCTCAACGATGACGGCACGGTCTCTTCAGACAATCCTTTTGTAGGTCAAAGCAATGTACGACCGGAGATTTGGACCTACGGTCATCGTAACTCTCAGGGCCTCGACTGGCAGCCTGGCACAAACCTCATGTTTCAAGCCGAACATGGACCATCTATATTCGACGGGCCCGCCGGAGGGGACGAAGTAAACATCGTAGAGAAAGGCAAGAACTACGGTTGGCCTGTTATTCACCACAAGGAAACGCGGCCGGGTATGGAGTCGCCTTTATTGGAATACACGCCTGCTGTTGCTCCGGCCAGCGGAATGTTCTATCGCGGCGCCGCCTTCCGGCAGTTTAGCGGTAACTTTTTCTTTGGTTGTTTGCGGGGTGAACGAATCATACGCGTCGTGCTCGATGGACGGCGAGTTGTGAGTCAGGAAAACCTGCTGGAGAAAAAATATGGTCGTATTCGTGATATTGCGGAAGGACCGGACGGCTATCTTTATTTTTCAACCTCCAATCGTGACGGCCGGGGAACACCCGCCAGCGATGACGATCGGATTATGCGACTCGTCCCGGTAGGCGCCTCGCCCTGAACTTATCCGCAGATTTCGCAGATTACACAGATTAAGCAAACATGGTCTTTGGACTTCGGACGTTGGTCTTTGAAATCAATGCGAGGTTGAGAGTAATCAAAGATCAAAGGCCCAAGACAAATGCCATATTTGCTTAATCTGTGTAATCTGCGAAATCTGCAGATAAGTGGATTAGAATCTGTTGCCGGAGGAAAAATTAGATGAGTAGTGCTACGCAGAAAAGTTCAAGCATACGCGGGCAGATATCTGAAGCTGAATGGCTGGCGCGTGTAGACCTCGCCGCCGCTTATCGGCTCGTTGCTTATTACGGGTGGGATGATCTCATCTTCACACACATTTCGGCGCGCGTGCCCGGGCCTGAGCATCACTTCCTAATCAATCCATACGGGATGATGTTTGACGAAATCACGGCGTCAAGTCTTGTAAAAGTCGATCTCGATGGCCACATCGTCATGGAGTCACCTTCTTTCATAAACCCTGCGGGCTTTACGATTCACAGCGCCGTCCACGCCGCGCGTGAAGATGCGCTCTGCGTGATCCATCTTCACACCGATTATGGCATAGCCGTCTCAGCGCAGCCGGATGGACTGTTACCGATTTCCCAACAGTCCCTTTTTGCCTTGGCATCTCTTGCCTATCACGAATATGAGGGATTGGCGCTGAACGAAGATGAGAAACCCCGACTCGTGCGGGATCTGGGCAACAAGAACTCAATGATCCTGAGAAATCATGGGTTGCTGACGGTGGGACGAAGTGTGGCCGAAGCGTTCCTGGCGATGTTCATCCTTGAGCGCGCATGTAAGATTCAGATCCTGGCGCAGTCGGGTGGGGGCCGGGCCTCTTGCGCAAACTTGACCGAATGGATCCGTCCTTTCGGGACTGAGACGCTACACTTTTTGAACAAGAATCGCGGTCTTGGTCCAGCCAATAGCTTGTAGTGGTGGAAAGCGATAATTTTCGACTACGCGGAAGTGCCGCTCTGTTTCCACTTCTAACTTCTGCGGCGGATGGGTCTTAAAGCGAAAGAGTATTTCGAGGAAGGTGCTGGCGAGGGACGGTCGGATTGGAAGGTGCAATAAGTGGCCACCGGGTGCCATCACACGTGCTAGTTCGCTGAATCCGTCTTCGAGGGGAACATATTCGAGCGCGCCGCTCGTGACGATAAGATCGAATGCGTCATCAGTGAAAGGTAAGGTAAGGACATTGCCCTGCGCGAAACTTACATCACGCTTGCGACCCTTGGCTTGACTTACCGCCCGTTTTGCCGCGCGAATTGATCTGGCTGAAAGATCAAGCGCGGTGATTTTGACCGGAAACCTGAGAGTGCGCATCAGCGACAACGTCAGTAAACCGGTGCCACAGCCGGCGTCCAGAATGCGAGCCCCGCGCGAGACAGGAAGGGGATGCCGAGTGAGATATTGATCCAAGGAGCGTCCGTAGCCATTCAGCTTGAACGAGAAACCGTATAGCCTGGCAATGCGGTCATAAAACGAACCGGCGCGAGCCTCGGTTTTGGTTGCCGTCAGAGCGTATTCCATCCACGTCTCCTACATCTTACTGTTAGCTTTGAGTCAGGTCCCTGGAATTCGGCGCGTATTGTAGCGTCCGTTCGCGTTTAACTCAACAGGCATGCCAAAAGTCTCGGCCAAGCCGAATTTACTAGCTTCCTGATGCAAGAAACACAATTGTGGACGTTCCTCAATTGAGTTTGCTGTCGTTCCGCAAGGAGAAAAGCGCAATGAAAAGAATACTGATGGCACTAACTTGTTCTGGCCTGGCACTAACTGCCGTGTTAGGAGTTTGGCCGCACAGCCTTAGCATCGAAGCAGCTGCGCCACATGAGGAGACCAATGCGACTCTTCCTGGACAGGAGCGCGTCCCCATCTACGAAAACCGTTTTGAGGTGCAGGTGCTGGTGGATGGTCGGCGTTTAAAGGAGCTGAATATGAGATCAGGCTTAGAAACCCGTTACCGGTCCGCGTAGCTGTAGCCTTATCGGTTGACGGCCTGAACTCCATCGACGCGCGGCGCAGTACGGCCTGGAACGCGAGTAAATGGGTTATTGGACCTTACGAAACGATCACCGTCGGTGGCTGGCAGATGAGTTCAGAGCGGGCCCGGCGCTTTTACTTCACCAATGAAGATGATTCTTACGCCTCAAAGCTCGGTCAAGCGTCAAATCTAGGACTCATCTCCGCTGTGTTCTTTCGTGAACGGATATCTAAGCCCGTAACGATCTTGCCACCTCCTCGGCCAGGGAAAGACGACCGCGCCGGTAAGCGATCCGAAGCACCGGCCGCGCCGACCTCTGAGCAGGGGATTGACAAAGATCGAAGCGGAGCGGTTGTGCAGCGATCGGATGATGAATATGCAGCGACTGGAATTGGACGGTCCGTGTATAACGACGTTCGCTGGATCGATATGCAGCTCGATTCACGTTCAGTTGGCGAGGTCTCTATTCGTTACGAATACTACTCAGCTTTGGTGCGACTGGGAATTCGACCGCGGCAGTATCGTCCTGAGCCTTTGCCACGGCGCGAACGATCCACAGGTTTTGAAGATCGTAGATTTAGTCCAGAGCCGTAAGCGGGTTACTTCCTCACGAGGTCCGCGTTGTAAAGCTCACGGTAAACTCGATAGTTGGCCATCACCTTTTGCACGTAAGCCTTGGTTTCGTCAAAGCCCACTTCAGAGGTGAATACCCCGGGGTCTTTGTGCCTGGCTCGCTTTACCCAACGAGCAACGTTGTCTTCCCCGCCATTGTACGAAGCAGCTACCGGTTCAAGCATCTTGGGGAACATGCGTGCAAGTTGGGCCAAATACTCGACGCCGATCTTGATAGATGCCTCGGGTTGATAGAGTTGCGTTTCCTGGACGCTGGTCAGTCCGGCGTCAGAAGCGTATTTCTCCGCAGCATCCATTGTTAGTTGGAGCAAACCGCGGGCTCCGGATTGTGATTTTGCAGTGGGACGGAAAACGCTCTCCTGCCGCATCAGGGCAAGCACGAATCGGGGATCAAGAGATCGAGACTTTGCGATTCTCACAATCGACAGCCGATACGGCGCTGGATAATTTATGGAAGCCGAGGTGATTCCAGCATTGACCTTCTCGACACGCTCATTGACGATTGATCGTTTGCTTGAATCCGCTAACGCGATCATGCGTTCCGTCGCAAGCCAACCATAGTACGAGTTGAGGTTATCCGGCACCGAGGCATAAGATGAAAAAGCCTCGTCGTTCCTGCCGGCTTGTTCGAGGCTGAAGCCTTTCAAGTAAGCCAATTCGGCTGGAGTCATGGCCGCCCCTTTCTGAAGACTGGTGTTCCGCAACTGGTCTGCGGTGGCGATCGCTTCGCGCCATTGACTCTCGGCGATGTTCAAACGCAACTTCGCAAAGACAGCATTAGTCTCCGTTACTGAGCCTGGGAACCTCTGTTTCGTCTTAGTCACCCAGGTGAGTGCTTCCTGTGGCTGGCCCGCTTCTCGCATCGTGTCGATGACATTCAGGTGAGCGGTCTCGATGCGCTCACCGTTGGGATAACGATTGATGTACTCAATGTATCGGTCTACCGCTTCTCCGGCCCTTCCCAAGCGAAGCAACGAGGCAGCGCTGAAATTCAATCCCTCTCGTCCTTCCTTGGTCGCGCCGTAATTGCGCTCCAATCGATCAAAAACTACGAAGGCTTCGCTGTACCCTCGCGATTGAAAATACGAGCGCCCAATGCCGAGCAATGCCTCCGGAACTCTTGGATCCTGCGGATAGTAGTCAATCACCGCTTGCCAATGTACACGCGCTTCCGCGAATGCACGGTTGCCCATATAGATGGATGCGCGGCGCATGTGCTCGGCCACTGTTTGCTTGAGAGGTTTGCCATTTGAGTCTCGACTCGATGCATCGTTCCGTCGCACGGCTGAGAGCGCAGCATCGCCCGTTGTTTGGGGGGAACTGGGAATCACAGTTGGTTGAGTGCCGAAGACGGTCGCGGACGGGAGAATAACAGTGGCGACAAGCGCTGAGAAAATAGCGGAAGGCAACTTTAACTTATGGGAACGGGTCGTTAAGTTCATGCTTTCACTTGCCAGACTCGTCTTCGATAGTTTCAAAGGTCGAAAGAATTTCTGCTGTCGGCCTAAGAGTAGCGGCGACGCTGCAGTATTTAGTTTCAGAGAGTTCGATCGCCTGGGCCACTGCTTGTGGCGAAATGTTGTGACCCTTAATTACATGGTGGACCTGCAGGCGCTTATAACTTCGCGGATAGTCTTCGCGGCGCTCTCCTTTCACTTCCACCCTGTAGTCGGTTACTTGCTCCCGTTTCTTTCTTAAGATGCCAATTACATCAACCGCGGTGCAGCTGCCAAGGGCTACGAGCAGCAGTTCCATGGGCGTGGGCGCAACTCCCCGCTTACTATCGGTCTCTACCGCCAACGCGTGACCTGAGGGAGTTATCCCAATAAAGAAACCGTTTTCGGCATAGTGAACTATAGCGCCAGCGTTTTCGTCACCCATGAAAGGAAACCTCCCTTAGGAAAGAATAGCACAAGCCTCAACTTCAAAATCAGCTACGATTTACGCGACGACGAGTCCCTTATCGTGCATAAGACGCGGGTCTCGTTCGTGTGTTGTTCTAACGCACGTCTTGCGAATTCTGTATGATTTGGTGGCAGTACCGGTCGAAACATATCGGAACGCTCAGCTTTCAGCACGTTTCTACACGGTTTTTAACAGGCTCAATTTATTAAGACTGTTGGCAATAAGGACGGCACAGGACTTGTAACTAGTAGCGGGCAGGAAACCTATTGACCAAGAACCTATTGACCAACAGGAGGCAAGTTAAAGATGTTAAGGGCAACTAAATTCATTTCGGTGGCCGCAATCCTGCTGATGGCGACGATGACTTCTCCGGCCCAGCGACGAACTTACCAGGGGAGTTATCAGACAGTCCGTCAACTGATTACGCGCATAGAAGATCGCGCCAGCAACCTTCGTAACAACCTCGACAACCCGACTAACACCGGGCGAAGATACGAGTCGAGGACACAACAGGAACTCAACAGAGCAGCAGCGGGGTTCCAAAACGCAGTCTACCAGTTGCGCTCTAATTTTGATCGCCGTCAGGCGAGTACCAGCGATGCGCAAGAGGTACTAAATCGGGCAACGCAGATTGATAATCTGATGACTCAAGCCCAGGTGAACACCCGAACTCAGAACAACTGGGCCAATCTGCGAACCGATCTTAATGAGCTTGCGCACACGTTCGGCCTTTCCTGGTCGTCCGACGTTGGCACCGACCAGACTGGTCCAGCGTATCCGACGCAACCGACATATCGGCAGAACCTGACGGGTACCTATCGGCTGGATCCGTCGCGCAGTGACGATCCCAGCACGGCTGCAAACAGGGCCACGCAGTCATTGCCGTTGCGTGATCGCCAGCGAGTTCGTGATCTGCTAACGGCTCGACTTGAATCGCCGGATCAGATTTCTCTCGATCGAAACGGTCGTACCATAATGATTGCCTCTTCGCGAGCGGCGCAGATTACGTTCGAGGCCGATGGAACTGAACGAATCGAGACGACGAGAAATGGGCGCACTATAAGAGCCACGGCGACACTTTCGGGCGATCAGTTGATGGTGAGTTCTATCGGCGATCGAGGAAACGATTTCAGTGTGACATTCAGCCCTATCGATAATGGTCGACGACTTCAGGTCACACGTCGCGTCTACGTCGATGGACTTAGCAGTCCCGTCCAGGTCCAGAGTGTCTACGACAGGACTTCGGACGTTGCCAGGTTCGACATCTATAACGGACCCCAAACTAACCCGTCTTATCCGACTACGGGCTCAAATGGCGACTTCGTGGTGAGAGATGGTGACACTGTGATAGCTGCGCTGGACGATTCGCTCTCAACCAGCACGGTAAGAGAGGGCGACCGATTCACGATGACTGTCAGGCAGCCTTCCGAGTTGGCAGGCGCGACGATTGACGGTCGAGTGACAAGCGTAGAGCGCAGCGGACGACTTACGGGTCGTTCACAGATGACGTTAAATTTCGACACGATCCGTCTCCGTGACGGCAGGTCTTATAGATTTGCCGGCATTGTTGAGAGCCTAAGGACTCCGAATGGGGATACCGTTAAGGTTGACAACGAAGGAACGGTAAGAGATGAGAGCCAGACTACAAAAACCGCGCAGAGAGCTGCTATTGGTACCGCAGTAGGCGCCATAATCGGAGCGATTGCCGGCGGCGGCAAAGGCGCAGCCATTGGTGCGATTATCGGTGCAGGTGGTGGCGCGGGATCGGTCTACGTACAAGGCAAGGACGATCTTAATCTTGAGCGGGGTACCGAAATAGTGATTCGCGCATCAGGTCCCCGGTAGTATTCTGGTGATTCAAAAGATAACGGGCCAGCGAGCGAAGCGCTGGCCCGTTTTGCTCGGAACAAAAATTCCAATCAATGCCCGCGAGAACCCGGAACTCTATGCAGCTGCCGTTGTCCGAGTGTCTCGTTGCGTGCCTGTGCTGGACTGTTTCTTGATCTCCTGAGCCAGTTCGGCAATTCGTTCAGCAGTGAAGGGTTTGGTAACTATCCAGTCTACTCCGGCCTTCTTTTGTTCGTTCGAGCCGACTGCCTCTCCCCAGCCAGTAATCACGGCAATTGGAATATCTTCGTTTCGCAGCCTAATGGCTTGAGCCAGCTCCCAGCCGCTCATACCCGGCATTCCTACGTCGGTGAAAATTGCGTGAAACTCCTGGGAGGCGATCATTGTCAGGGCTTCCCGACCACTTGCTGCCAAATAAACTCTGCAACCCTCGCTCTCTAAGATGTCTCGTAGGAGGTCACGCACGTAGTCCTCATCATCAACAACGAGTATGCGCGCCTGATCACCTTTTTGCGATGCCGCTGATGACGAAGCGGCTAGCACTTCTGTTGCGAGCTCATCCGTGGAGTCTTCTGCGAACTTGGGAGACTGTTTCGCAATCGGGAGCGCTATTCGGAATGTAGTTCCAGCCCCGGATTCAGATTCAACCTCCATTGTAGCCTCATGTCTTCTGATAATTCCGAAGCTGACCGCCAATCCGAGTCCCAAGCCTGCCCTGCCCTTGGTCGTGAAAAACGGATCGAAGATCCGCGATCGCACGTCAGGACTCATGCCAATGCCGGTGTCGGCAACCGAGATAACAACGGAGTTGCCCACATCCTCGACTGAAAGAGTGATCGTGCCGCCTTTGGGCATCGCGTCGATAGCGTTGAAAACCATATTTATCAGGACTTCGCGAAGTTCGGACTCGTCGCCCATAACCTTGGACTTGGATCGGATGTTCAAGTCTAGATTGATATGAACATCGGCGGCCTCTGATTTGTTTTTCCAGCGCGGCCTCGTAAATTCGCTAACGTCAGTTAGAATCTGCTCGACCGTTAGCAACACAAAGTCTTTATCTTTCCGTTGCCGTGCGAAGTCTTGGATGCGTTTCACTGTTTTGGCGCCATCTTCGGCGGTCTTGATAATGATGTTCAAGCCACGTCGAATCTTCTCCGGATCGTCGGTTCTCAGCAGCAGTTGAGCGCGGCCGAGAATGCCGGCCAATGTATTGTTAAAGTCGTGCGCTACGCCGGAAGCAAGTTCGCCCAGGGCTGACAACTTCTCAACCTGCGAAAATTGCCCTCGAATTCGTTCCTGTTCGGCAATGTAATGTGAAAGCTCCTGCACGTGGCGTTTGGCTTGCTCAGCCTGGGCAGCGGCTGAGTCGATGTTTTTGAGGTAAGTCCGATATGTGATGGAAACGATCGTGATAATCGGAGCGGTGACGACCAATCCGTAGAATCCTACGTCGCCGACGAGCTTTGCCACCACGCCGGCGATTAAAGCTGCAGTCAAATACGTTATTGAGGTCCAGAGGTAATGCTTTTTCCAGGTTCGAAACAGAAGTGGACCGGTCTTTAAGGCATTGCCAACGGTCAGCTTTTGCTCCGAATAGAGGCAGACCACCCCTCCCACAACGGTGGTTAGCCACTGATAGGATCGGAACAGTCGTCTTCTGAGTGTTGGGCTTACTGGCATATTTCTCGCTATCGGTACGTTGGACAGCGTCGAGTGAGACCATGCCGGTTTCAGCACCGGGCGCGGCCGATCTTGAACAGCACTCTGCATGCCAAACCATGCGAATTGGCTAAACCATGGTATGTAAGCAGTTAGCTAAATTTGCTGGAATTGAACAGGGCTCGGATCGGTCAACCAGCTCATTCAGAATGCCGATCGGTACTTCATTTTGAAGGGGAAGGTAGAAGTCTGACTGGTGGAAGTCAGCTGCAGGTCTTACTCGTCGAACTCAATCTTAGGCGATTGCAGTTTCCACGTACTCAATTATTTGATCTGGAGGAATCATCGGATAGACATTGCCGTCTGCAACCAGTGGAGTCGCTTCATCGGCACTCAGCGATCGGGAAAAGTAAAAGCCTTGAGCATACTCACAGTTCATACGCCTGAGGTGAGCGATTTGGTCTGACGACTCAACACCTTCCGCGATAACTTTCATCCTCAGGTTGTGCGCTAACATCACTATCGTACGAACGATCTCTAGATTTTCGTTGTTCTCGCTCATCGAGTTCACAAACGATCGATCAACTTTTAGTGTCGAGATGGGAAATCGCGGCAAGTAGCTGAGCGAAGAATATCCGGTACCAAAGTCATCTAGGCTTGTTTCGACGCCGATTTCCTGCAGCTGTTTGAGCATGGTGATGGTTGATTCTACCTTGTCCATTACCATGCTTTCAGTAATCTCCAGCTTGATGCAGGCAGGGCTTATCTCCATTGTGTTGATAATGCGCCGAACTTCGGAAGCAAAGTCAGTCTTCATGAATTGCTTTGCTGACAAGTTGACACTGATGAAAACGTCCGGGTCAATTTGCAAATTGTCTTTCCAGCGGCGAACCTGACGAGCAGCTTCCTCCAAAATCCAGGTTCCGATTGGTATGATCAATCCTGTCTCTTCCGCGACAGCGATAAAGTCGGAAGGCGGTACTACTCCCAAAGATGGATGTTGCCAGCGGAGTAGGGCTTCAAACCCCGCAATTTTGCCTGTTTGGAGAGAAACGATCGGTTGGTACTCCAGATAGAGTTCATCGCGTTCGATCGCGCGCCAGAGGTCTGTTTCTATTCTCAGAAGGTTGACCGCGTTCGCATGCATCGACGGATCGAAAATCTCAAAACGAGCTTTACCTAGCGTCTTCGCTCGGTACATAGCGATGTCAGCGTCCCGCAGCATGTCTTCTGCATAGTGATATCCCATGGTGCTGTGGGCTATACCGATGCTGGCGGAAGTGAACACTTCACGTCCCGACAGATTGAACGGCAGGGTGAGGCTCTTTAGAAGACGAGCGGCCACAACCTCCACTTCATTACTTTGATTAAGATCCTCGAGAAGAATGGTGAACTCGTCACCGCCCAAACGCGCCACGGTATCGCCGGGTCGGACATTCGATTTCAATCGACCTGCGATCGCTATTAGCAACTGGTCGCCCACCATATGACCGAGGCTGTCGTTGATTAGCTTGAAGCGATCAAAGTCGAGAAATAATACCGCAAAGGGAAGATGCTTCCGTCCGCGAGCTCGGCCAAGTGATTGCTTAAGATGGTCCATAAAGAGCACACGGTTGGGCAATCCCGTGAGCCCATCGTGAAATGCGTCGTGGACCAGTCTCTCCTCCGCCCGCTTGCGGTCAGTTATGTCCTGGATCTGAAAGATGAAGTTGCGAGAGTCCTGGCCCGAGTGGTGTACACCGGTGACGCTTAACAGAACCCAGATGACATCTCCGTTCTTATGCAGGAATCTCTTTTCCATTTGCAGCGCGGTCGTAGCGCCCGTCTGCAGCTTATGCAGTTGTTCGAGAACCGAAGTGACATCGCTGTGGTGCGTGAGGGATTGAAAATCGATACTGAGCAGTTCCTGTTCAGAGTACCCAAGGATGTCCGAAAGTGACCGATTCACTTCGATCCACTTGCCATCGGGCGCAACCAGTGCCATCCCTGCGGCATGGTCAAACGCGCTACGAAATCGTTCTTCGCTGTCGCGCAACGCAACCATGTGGCGCTCAGCCTGCTCGGCCTGGTCTTTTGACGCTTCGATGTTCTTTAAGTAGGTGCAGTAGGTAAAGTAGACAACCGCGATAACCGGTGTCGTAGCGAGTACGGCATAGAAGCCTACGACCTCTATTAGCTTGGCGGCTATGCCGGCGGCGGATGCTCCGGCAAAGTAAGTCAGTGAGGTCCAAAGAAAACCGTCCTTCCAGGTTGTCCATAATGGCTGATTCGTCATCAGCGCTGCGCCAATGGCTACGATGCCGGAGTTGCTGACATACTGGACAAAGGCAAGCACGGTTAGTGCGGCAACAAAATCGCCGACCCTTTCGGTGAGCGGGCTGGCGCCAAAGACATGGTTAGCCGCCGAGGCAGCCAGGAACGTGGCGCACGACATAACCGCTGTGTTGAAGAGAACGGTCGTAAACTTCTTGCTAAAGCGGACTGACGAACACAGCCCCTCGGCGCCGGCGAGCAATACTGCGACGTTCTTATCGAAAAGAAGGAATGCCAGAAATATGAATGTGTCTGAGACCGAGATCAGACCCTTGACTCTGGGTATCCGGATAGTGATGCGTGAACCGCACAGCAATGTGATGAGGGCCAGGAAAAGGAATCGCTGGTCCAAATCCCCTGTCCGGACATCACGAAGGCAAACTATCCAAACAACGGCGCCGGCACCAATAATGACCCATTTGTAAGCCTTTGCTAGATGCTTTTGGTTCATTCGTTTAATCCGCACGTTAGGGCGGTGTCTAAGGTGCGTATCTTGCGTCTGTGAAACCTGCCTTGGAAAGTTCGCGAGTGCAGTAGGAGGGCGCCATCAAGTCTGTCAGAAGATGGCACAATCAGTCTACAGCATGCCAATCGCGATTGTCGAGATCCATTTGTCCGCCAATGGCCCAATTCGCCTGGCCAAAAATCAGGCCCATGCGTCGCAGTAAACGCTATGGGCCTGATTCTTTTCATTCCGTTTGTCGGGGCCGAATTAGTCTTTCCTGGTAGTCCTATTGGACGATGGATAAGTCGTCGAAGCGGATCTTCTGGCTCAAAAATATGGTGTCGTACGTGCTTTGGAGTCTGAATCCCGCTCGCTTGTACACAGATTGGGCTGCATCATTTTCCACGTTTACCAGGAGGCAAACCGCGGTCTTGTCCCTCAAGAGTCGGTAGCAGACGTCCGAAAGGCAGCGCACGCCATGGTTCTTGCCCCGCATCGAAGGATTGACCCAGATTCCTTCCAGATAAGCCAGTTCTGCTGTGTCAGACACGACCTCTGCTTTGAAACTGAGCTGGCTATCTTTGACCAAAACCCAGGTGCGGCCCTGTTCGATGCGCCGCCGGCAACGACCTTCAAAGCCCTTCGGATCGTTTTCCATCGGGTTGACGCCGCTTTCCTGCGTAGCCAATTCGGCTTGCACCGGCATTACCAGGTTGAGGTCTTCCAAAGTTGCGCGGCGCAGACCTGGCATTTCGCCCTGCACTTCGGCGGGCCAACGCAACTCAAAGAGCAGTTCGCGGCAAGCGAGCCTAAAGTCCTGTCCGCGTTTCGCATAGCAATCCCAGAACTCTTCGACTTGCTGCTGTTCGCCCATGATCATATGGCAGCCACTAATACTCTGCGCAATGTTCGCAAAAGCCTGAACGGCGCGCGTGGTCCGAGTTTCCATCAGAACAGCGTGGCCAATTAGCGCTACGCCTTCCAGTTCACCACTCTGGTTGCGGCATCCGTAGAACGTGCCGCGATTTAGTGGGCTGTTAATACCGTTATCGTTAATAAAGCCAACCATAGCGACGGTATGAATTGGGCGCGCGGCAAGAAACTGAAGCGCTTCAGCTGTGTGTTCCGTTTTGAGCGCGCTGACTGTCAAGGCAACGGCTGCGAAAGACTGTGTCGTTGGCTCGGTGTCTATAGTGGCGAGGGCGTTTTGTTGATACATGGTGTGACCTTTCTTGTTACGAAGATGAGTCATTGATGGGTAAGCTACAGTTTGCCTGCGCATTAGTAACCTGTGTACTCACCTCCAGTATCAACCTCCTGATCCATTCCTAATGAAGGGTCTCCCCCCATTGCTTTATAGGCTTGCAGGATCGCATCGCTAAGAAGTACGCCATCGCCAAGCAGAACACCATCGCTTAAGAGTACTCCATCTCCGAGAAGTACTCCGTCACTAAGCAGAACACCATCGCTAAGCAAAACCCCGGTCGGGCAGAAATAACCACCCGAGCCCATTGTTGTGCCGTCGCTGATTAATATCGAGTCGCCCAGCAGAACTCCCGTCGGCACGAGTTTAGTGGCATCGCTAAGGAGGACGCCGTCACTGAGAAGCACACCATCGCTCAGAAGCACTCCCAACCCGTAAATCTTCTGATAGTTCGTAATCAGAGATGTTCCGGTTGCATAGGTGTTCCCCATGATAATTCCCTGCGCCCAGGCGAAGTTGTAATCCGCAATTTTCGACTGCGCTGGGGGAGCCGTCGAAACGGTCAAGAGAGGGGCGCCCAGGAGAGTCAAAGACGACAAATCTGTTCGAACTACTTTTACGAGGCGTACCGCGCCGTCGACGTTAAGTTCGCCGGCTCCTTGCTCAAACATGTTGGCATTGGGAAGCTGCTGCGCGGTGTACATAAGAATCATCTTCACCATATTCGGCTTTAACGACGGATTGGCTTGCAACAAGAGAGCGGCTGTGCCGGCGACGATAGGAGCTGCCATCGACGTTCCGCTTAGCGTCATTTGGGCGCGTGCCGCAACGCTGCTGACGAGTGTTTGATACACCGGATTCTCTCGCACCAGCAGATTGTTTGGTGATTCAGCAGAAATAACCTTGTTGCCGGGCGCAGAAATGTCTGGCTTGATCAAGTTATCGTAATGCTTGACACCATTTTCATCTACATACGAGCCACGCGTTGGCCCACGTGAACTGTACGAGGCAATGTTGTCATCACCCCGACGATTGGTGCCATGCGTGTCCACAGCCCCAACCGTCATCACTGAAGGCTCCGTTCCAGGTGAATGAATTTGTCCATACACCTTGTCGCCGGAACTAGTCTTACCATTGTTCCCGGCAGCCGCGACGACCACCATACCGGCATCCACTAACTTGCGTGCCGCAAGACAAATCGGATCCGTTTTATAGGAGTTTACCGCCGGCATGCCCAGGCTCATGTTCACGACCTTGATGTTGTAGGTGGTCCGGTTCGTTAACAGCCAATCCATTGCGCTCAGAAGCCCTGAGATACTACCGATACCCTGCGAGTTTAGAACTCTAACATTGATGATGTTCGCCCTGGGGGCAATGCCTATATATGCGCCGCCTGAAACAATTCCATTCCCTGCGGCAGCCGCGGCTACGTGTGTGCCATGTCCATAGGGGTCGTCGGTGCGACCCTCGCCGGTAAAGTCGATACTCTGGACGATGCGTGAGGTTTGGGTGCCCGCCTTGAGAAACGATACGTGATTCTGATAGATACCAGAGTCCACAATTGCAATACCGATGCCTGAGCCATCAAGCGTAACTCCACCAATAAGCTTGCGGGCTTGGTTAACCCCTGTCGTAGTAGTCACGTGACCACCAAGCGACCTCACTTCATCGTCCGTGGTAATAAACTCAACCTCAGAGAAGGTGGACAAAGCGTCGACCACGCTCGGCGGCAACTCAAGCACCAAGGTGTTAAAACTGGCAATCTCCTTCTTGACCTTGATGCCGTTGCTGGATAGCAGCGATCTGAGCTGACCACTTACGTTGCCATTGAGTCGCAAAATGACCTTGAGGTCGTCCTGCCCATTGCGACTCATTGCTGCGCGCACCGTCTGGCGAAGACTAGAGGACACCTTATCAATCTTGTCGGCCCTAAAGCCGTTGTCACCGCGGCGTGATTCGCCGTTGGACGCGTTGGCGCGATCATCCAGGAGGATTCCGCCTAATAGACTTAACACCAGCGAGCATGCAACTAGCCAGGTTATCGCTACTGACCGCTTTGTTCTCTTCATCGATTCCACCTCAGGGTCTTCGTCGTAAGTTCTGTCTTGGTCGCAGTGCAATAGAGAACTGCGCCGGCCGACTAAGTGCATGGGTTGTGCCAAAACCGTTTGTTACACTTAACCTCTTTAATTTGTTGTCTTTAGGTTTTTGAAGTTTCGAAGCGAGAACCGAGGGGTTTGACCGTTTCAGTCAGATTGACTAGGGTTATCAAATCAAACTGCCAACCTAGTGACCGAATGCGACAGTTAGTGCCTGAGGAGATCGAAGCCTATCGGGATCGGATGTGGCGCCGAGAGCCTGAATTGCGCGTGGAGGATTCCCGGGCTGCAGAAGATTTCATTGAAACGGTCGGATTTTGTTCGGCACTTTCCGATGTGCGCCGACCTGGTCCATCTCTCTACATTGCGGTTTGCGGTCGGCGGGATGCACAGGCGCCGCGGAATGTTCAAAAGGACCCTGAGATGAGCCTTGCCTGGACGTTAAAGGATCAGGTTATGCGACACGGTCGTGTCTATTACGCAAAGCTAATTAAAGGTAGATCCACTTTCGTCGCTCGCCGTTTGGTAATGTTCTTTAACGCAGTATGGGGGATTCCCGAGAAAGCCGAAGCGTCGATACTTTCCTCTGAGGCACTTTCAGTCCTGCAGGTGTTGCGGCGCGAATGGGAAATGGCTACTTCTGATTTGCGCAAGGAGAGCGGTGTTCTGGACCGAGCGAGATT
>WNGA01014632.1_pt1 | contig 18017 bp, 15 predicted proteins | sample 5400061 | NCBI WGS metagenome assembly WNGA01 (sample SAMN13153366, study PRJNA577476) | soil metagenome | isolation source: 100 cm soil or saprolite under grassland replicate 2 | place: USA:California | collected 2016-06-15 | reverse complement strand
ATGGGACTGCACACCGGCGAGCCCGCCCTGGTCGGTGGCGACTACGTCGGGCTGGATGTCCACCGCGTGGCCCGCCTGAGCGCCGCTGGGCACGGTGGGCAGGTGCTGCTGTCGCAGACCACGCGCGACCTGGCCGAGAACGAGCTGCCGCCTGACGTGGACCTGCAAGACCTGGGCGAGCACCGCCTGAAGGACCTGCCGCGGCCGGAGCGCATCTTCCAGCTCGCCATCGCGGGCCTGCCGGGCGAGTTCCCACCCCTGCGGACGCTGGATGCCAGCCCCAATAACCTCCCTACCCAGCTGACCAGCTTCATCGGGCGGGAGCGTGAGATGGCCGAGGTCAAGCGGTTGCTAGCCGAGGCCCGCCTGCTGACCCTGACCGGCGCGGGCGGGGCCGGCAAGACCCGGCTGGCCCTACAGGTAGCGGCCGACGTGCTGGAGGCGTACCCGGACGGCGTCTGGTTAGCGGAGCTGGCCCCGATCGGCGACCCCTCGCTGGTGCCGCAGACCGTGGCCTCCGCGTTCGGCCTGCACGAGGAGCGGAGCCGACCGCTCCCGGCCACGCTGGCAAGCTACCTGGGGCCCAGGCAGCTGCTCCTGGTGCTCGATAACTGCGAGCACCTGATCGAGGCGTGCGCGGCGCTCGCCGATGGCCTGCTGCGGGCCTGCCCCCAGCTGCGCACGCTGGCCACCAGCCGCGAGGCGCTGGGCATCGGCGGGGAGATCGCCTGGCGCATGCCATCGCTGTCCGTGCCCGACCTCCAGCGCCTCCCACCGGCCGAGGGCCTGTCGCAGTACGAGGCGGTGCGGCTGTTCATCGAGCGGGCGGTGGCGGCCCGACCGGCCTTCGGGGTGACGAACGAGAATGCCCCGGCCGTGGCCCAGGTCTGCCACCGACTGGATGGCATCCCGCTGGCGATCGAGCTGGCCGCGGCGCGGGTGAAGGTGCTGGCGGTGGAGCAGATCGCGGCCCGCCTGGACGACTGCTTCCGGCTCCTGACCGGCGGCAGCCGGACGGCATTGCCTCGCCAGCAGACCTTGCGAGCGGCGATCGACTGGAGTTTCAGCCTGCTCTCGGAACCCGAGCGGGTCCTGCTGCGCCGCCTATCGGTTTTCGCCGGCGGCTGGACCCTGGATGCCGCCGAGGCGGTCTGCGCTGACTCCCATCTCCTATCTCCTGACGACGTCCTCGACGTGCTCGCCCATCTGGTAGATAAGTCGCTGGTGCTGGCCGAGGAACAGGCCGGGGAGGCGCGCTATCGGCTGCTGGAGACCGTGCGACAGTACGCCCAGGACCGGCTGCTGGAGGCGGGCGAGGCGGCGGCGGTGCGGAACCGGCATCGGGACTGGTTCCTCGAGCTGGTGGAGCGGGCGGAGCCGAAGCTCGAAGGGCCAGAGCAGGCGGCCTGGCTCGAGCGGCTGGAGACGGAGCACGACAACCTGCGGGCAGCTCTGACCTGGAGCCAGACCGATCCGAGCGGCCTGGAAGCTGCCCTGCGCCTGGCGGGTCCGATGTGCTGGTTCTGGGTCGTGCGCGGCCATCTGCGCGAGGGCCGGGAGCGGCTATCCGGGCTGCTCGCCCTGTCGCCCACGCCGACGATGGCGCGGGCTACAGGGCTCAGGGGAGCCGGTTATCTCGCGTTCACCCAGGGCGATTACGACCAAGCGCGTGGGCTCTTGGAAGAGAGCCTGGCGCTGTGGCGAACATTCGGAGACAAGCGGGGCATCGCGATCGCGCTCGGTCACCTCGGACGCATGGCCCACGGGCAAGGCGACTACGCGAGCGCGACGACGCTCCTCGAGGAAAGCCGGGTTCTGTTCGCGGAGCTGGGGACGGAGTCAGGTCTCCACTTCCCGGTCGCGAGCATCCTGGGGGATGTGGCGCGCGACCAAGGCGACGAGGGGCGCGCGCGGGACTTGTACGAGCAGGGTCTGGCGCAGGCGCGCGGGCGGGGCGATAAGCACGCGACCTCCGTTGTGCTGCGCGGCCTGGCGCACCTGATCCGGGCCCAAGGTCGCGCTGAGCAGCCGGAGGCGCTCTTCAAGGAGAGCCTGGCCTTCGTCTGGGAGCTGAAGGACCAGCGCTGTGCCTGTGTGAACATCGAAGGCCTGGCGCGGCTGGCGGGCGCCCAGGGTGGGGGCGAGCGAGCGGCCCGGCTGTTCGGCGTCGCCGAGACGCTTCGCGAGCGTGTGGGCACGCGCTTGGCTCCGACCGAGCGCGCCGGCTACGAGCAGGACCTGGCCGCGGTGCGCGACGCGCTGGGCGAAGAGGGGTTCGCGGCGGCCTGGGCGGAGGGGCGGGCGAAGAGCATCGAGCAGGCCGTTGCGTTCGCCCTGGAAACGCCCGCTCGGGCTTAGCGGCCGGGCACCATTCGGCGCGTCTAGCTGATCCGCTACGCTAGCTTGGTATACGCAACGCAGGCAGGAGAACAGATGCCCGAGCGGTCCATCATGCACGGGCAGGCAGCGCGGGCCGCCCTCATTCGCGGGGTGGACCTCATGGCCGGCTTGCTGCGCCCGACGCTGGGGCCCGCCGCGCGGACGGTGGCTATTGCGCGCATCGTGGGCAGCGATCCTCCCGAGGTCCTCGACAGCGCCGCGACGATCGCCCGACGGACGATCCAATTCGCGAACCCCTATGAGAACATGGGCGCTATGCTCGTGCGCCACCTGGCCTGGAAGGTGTTCGAGCGAGCCGGGGACGGCGCGGCCACGGCCGCGGTCCTGGCCCAGGCGCTGGTTCACGAGGCGGCGACGTACATCGCCGCCGGCGGCAACCCGATGCTGGTCAAGCGCGGCGTCGAGCACGGTCTCTCGTTAGCCTCGGCCGAGCTCAAGCGTCAGGCCCGAAGGATCGAGCTGCCATCGGAGATCGCCGGGCTCGTGAGTGGAATCGTCCGCGATCCGAAGCTTGCCGACATGATCGGCGAGATCATGGACTCGGTCGGACAGGAGGGGGCCGTCCTGATCGAGGATGCGTCGGGAATCGAGACGGGCTACGAGTACGTCGACGGCGTGCGCTGGAACGAAGGCTACGTCTCTCACTTCCTGCTCAAGGAGGGCGACGCAAAGGCGCGGCTGATTGATCCCCGCATCTTCGTTACCGATTACGCCCTGGAGAAGGCCGAGCAACTGCTGCCCGTGCTCGAAGCATGCGTCGGGGCAGGCGAGCGCAGCCTGTGTGTGATCGCGCCGGAGGTCCGTGGTTCGGCGTTGGGGCTGCTGATCGTCAATCGCGACAAAGGCGTGCTGAGCGACGTCGTCGCGGTCAAAGCGCCGTCGATCGGCGAGCAGCGGACACGCATCCTCGAGGACATCGCCGTGATCAGCGGCGGACGCTGCCTGCACCAGGAGTGGCAGGAGCGACTCGAGGGCGTGGCGATCGAGGACCTGGGCAAGGCTCGACAGGTCTGGGCCACCAGGTCAGCCTTTGGCATCCTGGGCGGGCACGGGAGCAAAGGAGCGATCCGCCAGCGGATCGGCGAGGCCAGGGGGGAGCTGGGCACCGTCGGGGACGATGACTACAAACGGGACAAGGTCAGGGAGCGGATCGGCAAGCTGGCCGGCACGGCGGCGGTGATCCGGGTCGGAGCGCCGTCTCAGAGCGAACAGGCCGAGCTGAAGCTTCGAGTCGAGGCAGCCGTGGCGTCGGCCCGCTGCGCCCTGGAAGCTGGGATCGTGCCGGGTGGGGGAGCCGGCCTGCTGGCCTGCGCGCCGGCCCTCGAGGCCGCGAAGCTCGATGGCGACGAGGCCGTCGGCGTCCAGATCCTGGCGCGGGCGCTGGCCGAACCCATGCGTGTGATCGTCCGGAACGCCGGTCTAGACCCGGGCCCGATCGTGCACGAGGCGCACCAACGGGGGCCAGGCTCGGCCTTCGACGTCATCCACTTGGAATGGGTCGATGCCTGGCGAGCCGGCATCGTCGACCCGTTGACCGTCGCGCTGACGGCGCTCGAGACCAGCGTCAGCGCGGCGACGATGGCTATCACAACTGAGGTACTGATCCGGCGCAGGAACCCACCGATCGCCGTCAATCCATAGTGGGGCCGCGTGACCCGTCCGGGTCAGTCGTGCACGATATGCTCGGTCAGCGTACGCTGGTGATCGATGAACCCCACGGTCAAGGCGTCACGCGGGCGAGGCAGGTCGATGCGCACGTCGGCCTTGATGGTCCCGGGTTGGGGTGTCAGCACGATCGTCCGGTCGGAGAGGTAGACGGCCTCGGATAGGTTGTGAGTGACGTAGAGCACCGTCTTGCGGGTCTGCTGCCATAGCTCGACGACTAGAGTCTGAAGCTCCTCTCGGGTCAGCGCATCGAGCGCGCCGAACGGCTCGTCGAGCAGCAGCACGGCCGGCTCGTAGGCCAGCGCGCGGGCGATCGCCACGCGCTGCTTCATGCCTCCGGACAGGTGGTGGGGGAAGCTGTTGGCGAAGCGATCCAGCTTCACCATACTGAGGAAATGCATTGCCCGCTCGCGTCGCTCGCCGGCCGGCACCTGCTTCATCTCGAGACCGAACTCGACGTTTTGGAGCGCCGTCCGCCAGGGGAACAGGGCGTACTCCTGGAAGACCACCCCGCGGTCCATCCCCTGTCCACGGACCTCCTTACCGTCCACCAACACGTGGCCGGTGCTGGGCTTGAGAAACCCGGCCACGAGGTTCAGGGTGGTGCTCTTGCCGCAACCCGACGGCCCGACCAGGCAGACAAACTCGCCGCTTTGAATGTCGACGTCGATGTTGTTGAGCGCCAGGACCTTGCTGTCGTGGCTGTTGTAGACCAGGCTGACGCCCTTCAGCTCGATCGCGCTCATCCAGCCCTCAATAACGAGTTAAGAGTGAAGAATTAAGAGTGAGGAGTGAACGGTCCGATGATTTCACTCTGAACTCTTCATCCGCCGGCCGAAAGCATCTCGGCCGCGACCACCGCGCGCCAGGAGCGCGACAGCCCGATCCGCATGCCCGTCAGCACGAAGGGCAGCGCGCCGGGCACCATAACCTTGCGGTAGAGCGTTGTGCCCTGCGCCCCCATCGACTGCGCCGCGCGGACCCAGATCTCATTGATCGTCTTGGCACCGGTGAGCGTGTTGATGACGACGGGCGGGAAGGTCGCCCAGGTCACCAAAGCGATCACGGCAGTGTCACCCAGCTTGAACCAGAGCAGGAACAGCGGCACCCAGGCCAGGCCGGGGATCGGATTGAGCACGCTGACGATCGGCACCCAGAAGCTCTCGAACGCCTTCGAGCGCGCCATCAGCAGGCCGAGTGGGACGGCGAAGACCGAGGCCAGCAGGAAGCCGGCCATCAGGCGGTACATCGTCGCCAGCAAATTGGCCTCGAGAGTGCCGCGCGCGATCAGCCGCCCGGCCGTCGCGAGCACCTGGCTCAGGGGTGGGAAGAGGATGTCTGGGAAGATGCCGGCCCGCGCCACCACCTCCCAGATGACGCCGACCGTGACCAGCGGGAAGAGGGTGCTGGCCAGCCCGGTCAGCCGCCGCCCGATCGCCTCACTTTTTGTTTCCGGCTCAAGCTGCAGCCCAAATGCCTCGGCCGAGATCGTCGCGCTCATACTTGGCTCCTTTTCAGTCCCCTCTCCAAGAGGCAGAGGGGGCGCCTGCTATGCCTTGGTCGCCTTATCCCAGAGTTCGTACCGCACCGTCTTGGACCAGTCGGGGATCTCCTTGATGTTGCCAACCGACAGCAGCAGGTCGGCCGTCTCTTTCAGGTAGGGGTCCAGTATGGAACGGCTCAGGTCGGGCTTCATGTCGACGCGGGCCAGCGAGGCCTGCAGATCGTCCTCCTCGACCTTCTCGTCGCCGCCGGACAGGTAGGCCTTGGCCAGGTCGAACACTTTGGCGGGATTCTCCTTCCAGAACTTCGCCATGTCGAGCCAGCCCTTGATCAGCGCGACGACCGAGTCCGGGTTCCGCTCGGCGAAGCCCGTCGGCCCGGCCACGAAGATGGGCATCGGATCGTACTTGCTGTAGTCCGACAGCAGCGCGCCTTTACCCTTGCTGACGCCCATCGACAGGAACGGCTCCACGGAAGCGTAGGCGTCGATCTGGTCGGCCAGGAAAGCGCCGAACTGGTCGGCGCCTCCGCTGCCCAGCGGGACCCAGGTGTAGTCGGTCTTGTTGACGCCATTGGCCGGCAGGACCTTGTTCTCGAGAATCTGGCTCACGCTCGCACCGCGCGAGCCGCCAATCCTCTTGCCCTTGAGGTCGGCAAAGGTCTTGATGTCCGGCTTGACGATAATGCCGGAGCCGCGGTTGACCTCGTGGGAGGTCAGGTAGGCCGCCACGCGGCCGGTGGCGGCGCCCACAATGAACGTAGCCACGAAAAACGTACCGGCCTCGACCTGGTCGGCGATGATGGCGTCGCGCACGATGTTGCCGCCCGCCTCGAATTTCACCGGTTCGACCTTCAGGCCATACTTGGTGAAGGAGTCGGTGTCGATCGCGACCTTGGTCGGGACGGCTAGCACATTGGCTTGCAGTCCGATCTTGATGGGCGCGAGGGCCGCCTTCGAAGCCGGCACCGCCTGCGCCGCCGGGGCGCTGGTGGCGGCTGGCGCGGCCGCCGGCGGGGCCACCGGCGCGGCCGGCTTCGGTGCCTCGGTTGGCTTCGCCGGGCCCGCAGCCGGCGGCGCCTGCTGGCAGGCCAGGACGAACAACCCTGCGCTGGCCCCCGCCAACCTCTTCAGGAACGCGCGCCGATTGGTGATATGCGCCTCGCTCACCACGCTGCCCTCCCTCAGCTCAACACCGCGCCGCACGGCCTCCGCGCGCCGGCGCTGACTGTCGTTCACTAGCCGTCACTACGGCAGGCAGCACCAGGGTACAGCGGCGTCGGACCGAATGCAACGTTTGTTCCAGGTCAGCTATCAGGCAGACGTCGTAGATCGAGGTGGCGCAAGGCCTGAGCCGTGGAGATCGTCTGTACCGCGACCGTAAGGGAGCGGCCGGCTGACGGGTCGCGCGGTGCCGCTCTCTCACAGTCGCGGTACTGCTATGCTGTGGTCCGGGAGATGGAGGGCAAGAGATGATCGTCGGCGAAGGTAGCTTCAGATTCGAGCTGGCGGAGGGTTGGGAACAGCTTCCGGCCGGCTGGTGGCACGGCGACGTGGCGGGGGTGGCGACCGACTCGCGCGACCGTGTGTACGTCTTCAATCGCAGCGAGCACCCGGTCATCGTGTACGAACGAGATGGCGGCTTCCTCGGCTCCTGGGGCGAAGGCGTCTTCACCCGTCCGCATGGCATCACCATCACACCCGATGACGTCGTCTATTGCGCCGACGACACAGACCACACCGTCCGCAAGTTCACCACCGACGGGCGACTGCTGCAGACGCTCGGCACCCTCAACCAGCCCGCTGACACCGGCTACGATGGCTCCGACCTGCGGACGATCCAGCGAGGCGCCGGACCGTTCAATCGACCGACCCGCCTCTCACTCGCGCCGGGTGGCGATCTGTACGTGTCGGACGGGTACGGCAATGCTCGGGTCCACCGCTTCTCGGCCGCTGGCGAGCTGATCCGGTCCTGGGGCGAGCCAGGCGACGGGGTGGGCCAGTTCCATCTGCCCCACAGCGTCTGGGTCCACGCCGACGGGCGGGTGATCGTGTGCGACCGAGAGAACGACCGGGTCCAGTTCTTCAGCCCGAGCGGCGAGTACCTCGACGCCTGGACCAACGTCACCCGGCCCGGCGACCTGTTCATCGACCGCGACAACCGCGTCTACCTGGGCGAGATGTCCTGGCGAGAGGGCACCACGACCATGGCCGGTCGGCCGTTGACGGAGGACCGCGCCTCCCAGCTGAGCATCCGCGACCTGGACGCATCCCCGCACGGCGTCTGGGTGGACTCGCACGGCGACATCTACGTAGCCGAGGTCACTCACACCGCCCTGGACCGGTATGGCGAGTACCACCAGGGCTGCCACTCGCTCCAGAAGTTCGTGCGAGCGTAGGAGGCCCCCATAACCTAACCCCCTAGCCCCCTTCCCTTTAGGGAAGGGGGAACTACGTGAGCCGTACGGTGGTCATGCGATGCTGGTGGAAGTCGTGAGGCGAGCGCCCCGGCTCACGGACAACAGTTGAACAAGCTCCCCTTCCCTTTAGGGAAGGGGGCTGGGGGGTTAGGTCGTCCACGGAGGAAGCACGCTAGGCGGTGAGGGGGACGAGCTTCCAGGCCTCCACGTCGACCAGGCCCTGGTCGGTGAGCTTGAGCGACGGGATCACCGACAGGGCGAGGAACGACATGGCCATGAACGGGTGGGCGACGCGGCAGCCGAGCTGCCGCGCGGCCGCCTCCAGGGCCTCGAGCCGCTCGGCAACCTGTTCGAAGGGCAGGTCGGAGATCAGCCCGCCGATCGGCAGCGGCAGGAGCCCCAGCACCCGGCTGCCGCCCACAACCACGAGTCCGCCCTGGCTGTCGACAAGCGCCTCCACGGCGATCAGCATGTCGTCGTCGTTGGTACCGACCACGCCGATGTTGTGGGCATCATGCGCGACAGAGGAGGCGATCGCGCCGGACTGGAGCCCAAAGCCCTTCACTAGCCCCAGCCCCACGTTGCCCGTCGCTCGGTGGCGCTCGATGACGGCGAACTTCAGCAGGTCGCGGGTCGGATCGGCGACGATCTCGCCGTCGACCACGCGCGGCTGCTCGACAAGGTTCTCGGTGACGATCTGTCCGGGCACCAACCCGATGACCCTGACCGCCCGAGGCGGCCCGCTGCCGGCGGCGATCCGGAAACTCGATCGACCGACCGGCTTGATCCGGACGCTGTTCAAGGCCGGCGAGTAATCGAAGGGCCGGGTCTCGAAGAGCGGCTTCCCGTCCTGGGCCACGACCTGGCCGCGCTTGAGTACCAGCCTGGCGCGGCAGTCGCGTAGATCGTCGACGACCATCAGGTCAGCCACGTAGCCCGGGGCCACGGCGCCCAGGCGCCTCAGGCCAAACCGCTCGGCCGGGTTTAGGGTCGCCATCGCCACCGCCCAGACCGGGTCCAGGCCCTGGGCGATGGCCTGGCGAAGGGCGTGGTCGACGTGGCCCTCGTCGCGCAGGTCGGTCGGGGTGCGGTCGTCGGTGACGAGCATCGCCCGCCGCGCGCGGAAGCGCTGAACGACCGGCAGCAGGTCAGCCAGGTTGTGCTCGGTGGAGCCCTGTCGGACCATCAGCCACATCCCGAGCCGCAGCTTGTCTTCGGCTTCATCGGCGCGGGTCGTCTCGTGGTCGCTATCGATGCCGGCGGCTAGATAGCCGCACAGGTCCTTGCCCCGAACCCTGGGTGCGTGGCCATCGATCGGGACGTTCAGCCGCTGCCCCAGGTCGACTTTCGCGAGCACGTCAGGGTCGGCGTTGAGCACCCCGGGGAAGTTCATGACCTCGGCGATGCCGATCACCCGATCCAGCTGGAGCAGGGGCGCCATGTCCTCGGCCTTGAGGACGAAGCCGGACGTCTCCATCGGCGAGGCCGGCACGCAGGATGGGACGTTGATGAAGACGGTGAGCGGCAGATCCGAGGTGGCAGCGAGGAGGAGCTTGATGCCATCCGCCCCGAGCACGTTGCCGATCTCGTGGGGATCTACGACCACACTGGTCACCCCGCGCGGCACGACGGCGCGAGCGAACTCGGACGGCTCGAGGAGCGTGCTCTCGATGTGCAGGTGGCCGTCGACCAGGCCAGGCAGGACGAAGGCGCCCGCCAGGTCGAGCTCATTGGGACCGCTGTAATCCCCCAGCCCGACGACGTGGCCCTCGTGGATGGCCACGTCGGCCGGATGAACCTCGTTGGTGAAGACGTTGACGACCCGAGCCCGCTTCAGGACCAGGTCCGGCGGCTCGAGCCCCCGAGCCGCCATGATCCGTTCGCGCAGTGCCACCGGTCGCCCCCCGAGTTAAGAGTGAAGAGTGAAGAATTAGGTTACGCACCGGCATTCTATCTTGGGGTCCCTCGTATGGAAAGCCGGCTGTAAAATATGTTCGCGTTCTTCATGCTTCACTCTTAACTCTTCCTTAACTCTTCACTTTTCACTCGTGGAGGGCGGCGTGGCTCAAGCTGCGATCGCGCGCGAGTCATTCTGGGAGCGACGGTTTGGGCTCTCCCAGCGAGGCACCGACGTGGCCACGGAGGTGCGGGCCGGGCTGACCACCTTCATGGTCATGAGCTACATCATCATCGTCAACGCGGTCGTCCTGACCTCGGGCGCGAAGGTGGCAGGGATCGACCTGTCGTTCCCGGCCATTGTGACGAGCACGTGTCTGGTGGCGGGGCTGATCAGCCTGGCGATGGGCTTGTGGGCGAACGTCCCTTTTGCCCTGGCACCTGGCATGGGCATCAACGCCGTGGTGGCGTTTCAGTTGATGGTGGGCTTGAAGTACAGCTTCGCCGAGGCGATGGGGGTGATCTTGCTGGAGGGGCTGATCATCACCATCCTGGTGTTGACTGGACTCCGCCAGCAAGTGCTGCACGCGATTCCAGTCTCGTTGAAGATGGCGATTGGGGCAGGCATCGGGCTGTTCCTCTTCTCGATCGGTGCATACGAGGCTGGCCTGTACACGGTGCCTCTGGCAGGAACGCAAGGCGGGACCGTGCCGCCTCCGACGGCCGGCGCGCTGGGGAATTTCACCGCCCCACCGGTCGTGTTCGCGCTGTTCGGACTCATCCTGACCGCGGCCCTGCTGCGCCAGAGGCTCAAGGGCGCGATCCTGTTGGGCATCTTGATCACGACGGTTGTCGGGATAGTGGTCCACGTGGCGCTCCAAACGCCTCTCTCCACGATCCCCGGCAAGCTGGAGATTCCGGACCAGCCGGTTGGCGCGCCGGACTTTCGGTACCTGGGCAGTGGGCTGGCAGGTCTGCAGTTCGTGGCCAAGGGCGGCGCGGCGTTGATCCTGGCCGGCCTGCTGGCGACGTTCTCGCTGATGCTGAGCGACTTCTTCGACACGGCGGGCACCTTCACCGCGCTGGGCAAGGAAGCCGGCCTCGTGGACAGTCGGGGCAACCTCCGCCAGAACGAGGACCGCGCCTACCTGGTCGACTCGCTTGGCGCGCTCGTCGGCGGGCTGGCAGGCTCGTCGAGCGCCACGACCTACATCGAGAGCGGAGCCGGGATTGCCGATGGCGGACGGACCGGTTTGACCGCGGTGGTCACAGCGCTGCCGTTCTTCATCGCGATGTGGCTGGGGAACCTGTTCGCGATCGTGCCGCCTGAGGCAACCGCCGGCGCGCTGATGATAGTGGGCTTGCTGATGCTCGCCGCCGTGGGCAGCGAGATCCCCTGGACGGACTTCGCGCAGGGCCTGCCCGCCCTCTTCACGGTGATGTTGATGCCGCTGACCTGGAGCATCACCAACGGCATCGCGGCCGGCGTGATCCTGTACACCCTGCTTCAGGCCAGACGAGCCGGGCCGGTCCTGTGGGTGCTGAGCCTGGCGTTCGCACTGTACTTCGTGCTGGGCACGAAATAGGCGTTGGGAGATAGGAGATGGGAGTTAGGGGTCGTGATCCCTCTCCCACCTCCCAGGTTCCACTTCCCAGCTCCCAGCTCCCAGCTCCCAGCTCCGAACGGGTGGCGTCAAAGTTTTGGACGGCGGGGGACCGCCCGGTCGACCCGCTCCGAACTCCTACGTTGACGGTCGATTTCTGGGGTGGCTACAATACGGAGACTTAGAAGGCCGGCGAGGTCTCGAGAGCGGGGAGGCACGTGCCAAAACGGACGTACCAGCCGAAGCGTGTGCCCCGAAAACGTGAGCACGGATTCCTCAAGCGCATGAGCAGCCCAGGGGGGCGAGCGATTTTGCGACGCAGACGCCTCCGCGGGCGCAAACGATTGACGGTCGTCTAAGCCGCGTGCTGGCTGCGCCGGCCGCGGAGCATGAAACGCGCGTACCGCCTTCGCCGAGACACCGATTTCAAGCGGGTACGTGCCGCGAAGCGGTCCTGGGCGCACCCGCTCCTGGTGCTCTTCGTGGCGCCAAATGAGGCCCAGGCGACGCGGGTCGGCATCTCAGTCGGCAAGCAAGTAGGGGGAGCGGTGGTCCGCAATCGGGTCCGGAGGCGAGTCCGCGAGGCCGTTCGACTCCGCCATCCGGAGCTCAGATCCGGCCAGGACCTGGTCTTCATCGCCCGACCGCCGAGCGCCAACGCCGACTGGAGCGCTCTGCAGGGGGCCACCGAAGAGCTGCTCCGACGCGCGCAGCTGCTGCCAGTTCCGAGTTCCGACTGTCATGCGTAGGCTCGCGCTCCTTTCGATTCGCCTGTACCAGCTCACGCTTGCGCATCTGCTGCCACCCGCGTGCCGGTTCTGGCCAACCTGTTCGCGCTACGGCTACGATGCGATCGAGCGTTACGGGCTCAGCCGAGGCGGTTGGATGACGCTGGCCCGGCTGGCCCGCTGCCACCCGTTCAACCCGGGCGGCTACGACCCGGTGCGCTGACCGGGGCCGCGCAGGGACTTCGATTTGAATCCGTTCGACATCTTCCTCCCGATCTGGAACCCGCTGCTCGGGGCGATCGAGGGCGGCCTGCGCGAGCTCGCGCTCGTCACCGGCAGCGGTGGGCTCGCGATCATCCTGTTCACCGTGCTGCTGAAGCTGGTCCTGCTCCCGCTCAGTCTGATGCAGACCAAGAGCATGAAAGCGATGCAGGCCATCCAGCCCGAGCTGGCACAGCTCCGCAAGAAGCATGGCAAGGACCGCGAGCGAATGGCCCAGGAGCAGATGCGCCTGTACAAGGAGCACGGCGTCAACCCGGCGGCGGGCTGCCTGCCGATGCTCCCGATGATGTTCGTGCTGATCGGGTTGTATCAGGCGCTCAATCAGCTCGCCAATTCGACGGCTGAGTCAGACCACTTCTTCAGGGACAGATGGCTCTGGATCCAGAACCTGAACCAGCCGGACATCGCATTCCACATACCGGGCCAGTTGTTCAACCTGCCCGACGGGATCCCGGTGCCCGGTGTCTTGCCGATCGTGATGTTGATCACGCAGGTCCTGTACGGCAAGATGACGCCGACGAGCGGCCCGTCGGACGACCCGCAGCAGCAGATGATGCAGCGGATGCAGACGTACTTCATGCCGCTCTTCCTGTTCTACATCAGCTTTCAATTCTCGGCCGGGTTGGTGCTGTACTGGGTGGTCAGCAACCTCTTCGAGATCTTGCGAATGGGCTTCACCGTGGGCTGGGACCCGATCAAGCCGGCTGCGCTGGGTGCTGGCCTCGGGGGCGGGCTCGGCCTGGCGGCTCGTTTCGGAGGCAATGGGGCGACGAGGAGCGCCTCGGCGGAAGCTGACGACCCACCGAGTGAAGGCGTTAATCCGCCGCCAAGAAAGCCGCCGTCGGGGAGCCGAAGAAAGAAAGGGAAGCGCGGTGGAAAGCGTTGAGGGAACGGGCCGAACCGTCGACGAGGCGCTGGAGAACGCCCTGGACGAGCTCGGCCTGGAGCGCGACGAGGTAGAGATCACCGTCCTCGAGGAGGGCGGGCGGGGCCAGGAAGCGCGCGTGCTGGTCACTCCGCGAGACGGAGTCCAGCTCATCGATGAGATCGGGGCGGAGGTGGGTGAAGCCGACGAGCAGCTCGGCGAGCAAGACGCCGTGACCGCCCCCTCACCCGACGCCCAGGCCGTGGCGTCGCTGGCCGAGGAGATCCTTACCGAGCTGCTCGCGCGAATGGACCTAGCGAGCGAGGTCCAGATCGACCAGGCCGAGATCGACGACGGCCTACCAACGGTTCAGCTCAGCATTCACGGCGAGTTTGGCGGCATCTTGATCGGCCGTCACGGCGAGACGCTGGCGGCGATCCAGTTCCTACTGGGCCTGATCACCAGCCGCCGACTGGACCGCCGCGTGCGTGTGATTGTGGACGTGGAGGGCTACCGCGAGCGGCGGGCTCGACTGCTGCGTGACATGGCCACGCGAGCCGCCGAGCGGGCTCAACGCTACCGCCAGCCGATCTTCATGGACCCGATGTTACCCGCCGAGCGGCGGATCGTGCACCTGGCGCTCCAGGACAATCCGAACGTCTCGACCCACAGTATTGGCGAGGGCGATAATCGCCGCGTCGTCGTCTCGCCCCGCCAGGCCCAGCGCTTTGGCGGCTACGGTGTCGGCTGAGGTCGACTACCTTGTCGTAGGCCACGTCTGCGTTGACCTGATCGGCAAGAGGACCGTCCTGGGCGGCTCTGCGACGTACGCCGCCCTGACCGCCCGCAACCTCGGTGCACGGGTAGGCGTGGTGACCAGCGCCGGCTTCGAGCCCGGGATCGTGGACGCGTTGGTCGGGCGGGAAAACGTGCGCGCAGCGGGAACCGACATTCGAGTCGTCCGGCTGCCCGCCCAGGCCACAACCCGATTCGTCAACGAGTACGGCCCAGAGGGCCGTCGGCAACAGATCCAGGCCGTGGCCGAGCTGCTTCGGATCGAGCACGTCCCGCCAGACTGGCGCGGCGCGCCAGTCGTTCATCTCGCGCCGGTCGCCGTGGACGTGGGGCTGGAGTTCGTGCCCGCCTTTCCAGACGCGCTGCTGGGCGTCACGCCTCAGGGCTGGATGCGGGCCTGGGACGAGCAGGGCGAGGTCCGGGCCGTCGTCTGGGAAGCGGCCGACTTGGTCCTGGCCCGCGCCGACGTGGTGATCTTCAGCGAGGAAGACGTACCCGACCCGTCCGTCATCCCGCGCTACGCCCAGAAGGCGCGGCTGCTGATCATCACCGAGCACCGGCACGGCGCCGTGGTCTACGAGCGCGGCAGGCCGCCCTGGCGCTCGCCGGCCTTTCGGCCTAAACGGCTCGTCGACCCAACCGGCGCGGGCGACGTCTTCGCGGCTGGCTTTCTGACCCAGTACTGGCGGACTGGCGATCCTCGGAGCAGCGCCGATTACGCGAACTGCGTGGCCTCGTTTGTGATCGAGAAACGCGCCTGGCACGGCATTCCAACGCGCGAGCAGGTCGAGGAGCGGCTGAGGAGCGGCAAACGCCGGCACGCAGGAATGAAGAATGAAGCATGAGGCATAGGAACGAGGGATGAAGGACGGGCATGAGTAATCGTTCTCATTCCTCAGCCCTCATTCCTCATTCTTCCGTTGTGGCCCTGGCCAACCAGAAGGGGGGAGTGGGCAAGACCACCACCGCCGTGAGTCTGGGCGCCGAGCTGTCCGCCTCAGGCGGACTCCGAACCCTGCTCATCGATCTGGACCCGCAGGCCAACGCGACCAGCTCGCTGGGCCTGGACCCCCGCGCCCAGCGATGCTCGACGTACGATGCGCTGCTGGGCAACGCCACACTCGAGGAGGTGGTTGTGCCCAGCGGCCTGCCCGGCCTGGACATCGCGCCAGCCAATTACGCGCTGGCCGGGGCTCAGGTGGAGCTGGTGGAGGTGCCGCGGCGAGAGTATTGCCTGGCGCGAGCGCTCGCGTCGCTGGCGGGCATGCGCCCGCGCCACCCATACGACCTCGTGCTCGTCGACACGCCGCCGTCGCTCGGCCTGCTGACCCTCAACGGCCTGGCCGCCGCCGACGCGGTGCTAGTCCCGGTCCAGTGCGAGTACCTGGCGTTGGAGGGTCTGGGCCAGCTCGTGGAGACGCTGGAGCTGGTGCGCGCGAGCTTGAACCCGCGGCTGGTGCTCATCGGTATCCTGTTGACGATGCTCGACGCTCGCACGAACCTCAGTGGCCAGGTCGCGCGGGAGGTGCAGCGGCACTTTCCCGCGGCGACATTCAAAAGCGTGATCCCACGCTCGGTACGGCTGAGCGAGGCGCCCAGCTACGGGCGTCCGATCCGCACATACGATCCATCCTCGCGCGGCGCCCAGGCCTACGCGCTGCTAGCCCAGGAGCTGGTGGAGCGGGTATCAGTACTGAGGACTGAGGGATGAGGGATGAGTGAGCAGGCACCCGGTGATCCCGCCCGCGGCGCGCCCGACACGGGTGAGCCAACACTCAGTCCTGAGTCCTCAGTCCTCATTCCTCGCCAGCGGGGAGGCCTGGGGCGGGGGCTCGGAGCGCTGATCCCAAAGGCCACTGGCGGCCTGTTGGAGGTCGACGTGGCCCGCATCTCGGCCAGCCCGCAGCAGCCGCGCCAGGCACACGACGACCCTGCCATCGGCGAGCTGGTCGATTCGATCCGCCAGCACGGCGTGCTGCAGCCGCTGATCGTGACCCGCGGTCCAGGCGAGGATTACGTGCTGGTGGCTGGCGAGCGGCGCTGGCGAGCCGCCCGCGAGGCTGGCCTGCGAACCGTTCCGGCGATCGTCAAGGAGGCAACGCCGCGCCAACGGCTGGAGCTAGCGCTGGTCGAGAACCTCCAGCGCCAGGACCTGAATCCGCTCGAGACGGCGCAGGCGTACCGCCAGCTCGTCGAAGAGCATGGGCTGACCCAGGACTCGGTCGCCGAACGGGTCGGCAAGAGCCGAGCGGCCGTGGCCAACGCGCTGCGGCTGCTGCGCCTGCCCGGGCCGGCGCGAGACGCGCTGGCGAGCGCCGCCATCAGCGAGGGTCACGCGCGCGCTATCCTGGCCTGTGCGGACCAGCGCGACCAGGAGGCGCTGCTCGAGGAGATCGTGGAGCAAGGCCTCTCGGTCCGCCAGACCGAGGAGCTGGCGCGGCGCGGCGCGCGGGGGTCAGGGGCCAGCAGCCAGGGGCCACGGGTCGGGGATCAGGGGCCAGAGGTCAGGGGCCAGGAACAAGTGCGCTTCGCGGGGTCGGGGGCCAGGGAGCGGGGGTTCCAGAGCCCTGACGTTGCTGCCCTGGAGGAGCGGTTCCGCCAGGCGCTGGGGACCAAGGTCCAGCTCTATCGTGGACGGCGTGGCGGCAGACTCGTGGTCCACTTCTACTCCGACGAGGAGCTGCAAGGACTGTACGAGGCGATCTGCGGAGGGCAGTAGCGCGATCGACTCCCGGGGTTCGAGGTCCTTTAGGCTCGAGCCACTAAAGGTGGCCGGCTGACTGCATGTCCCAGCTGACGCGAGGGTAGTTTGCCAAGTCGAAGTCACAAAGCGGCCATATGCCAACGGGCGCCGGAGCTCTGAGCCAGCCCGTCGGGACTTGACAACGCGCCGGGCCGGAAGCATAGTGGGGGCACCGGATCATATCCTTGCAGTGGACGCGGAAAGGAGGCCGCGATGGGACAGCAACCCACCGTCGAGGAGCTCTGGCGCTCGGTCTTGGCAGGCGAACATCCAGAGATGCGCCGGGGCCGCCGGCTGCATCGGGTGATCCCCTCGAATCCGCGCTGTAAGATGTGCAACGTGCCTTTCGGCGCGCCTGGCGGGCTCTACATGCGCCTTCGGGGCCGAGGGCCGTCCAACCTGAACCCGCGCTACTGCAACTTCTGAGAGCGCTTCGCCGCGACGCACCCGGGCGGTGCGGAGATCGAGCTGTCGATGCTGTTCGCCGACGTGCGGGGGTCGACCAGTCTCGCCGAGCGAGCCAGCCCGACCGAATTCAGCCAGCTCATGAATCGGTTCTACAGGGTGGCCACAGGCGTGCTGCTCCAGACCGAAGCCATCATCGACAAGTTTGTGGGCGACGAGGTCGTTGCCCTGTATGTGCCGGCCCTGGCCGGCTCCGAGCACGCGAGCGCGGCTGTGCGGGCCGGTCGGGAACTGCTGCGCGCGACGGGCCAGGGCGATCGGGGCGGCGCGTGGCTGCCGATTGGGCTCGGGATACACACCGGCACGGCCTTTGTCGGGGCGATCGGGGGCGAGGGCGTGACTGACGTCACTGCCCTGGGAGACGCCGTGAATACCACCGCCCGCCTGGCCTCGGTAGCCGGGCCGGGAGAAGCACTCGTAAGCGAGGCGACCTGCGCCGCGGCCGGGTTGGAAACTGGCGACATGGAACGGCGCCGGCTCGAGCTGAAGGGGCGCAGCGAGCCGGTCAGCGTGCGCGTGCTGCGGGTTGCATCTGGCGGCCCTGAAAGAAGCGAAGGCAGCTGAGTTGACTTCCTGAGACGCTTCGCGGCGCTTGCATGAGTGGGCAGGTTGAGCCGGCCCCAACCATCTACACGGTCGGGCATTCGACCCGC
>WNGA01009195.1_pt1 | contig 18027 bp, 15 predicted proteins | sample 5400061 | NCBI WGS metagenome assembly WNGA01 (sample SAMN13153366, study PRJNA577476) | soil metagenome | isolation source: 100 cm soil or saprolite under grassland replicate 2 | place: USA:California | collected 2016-06-15 | reverse complement strand
CGGATTTGGGGGTTGGTTCCAAAGAAATATATTTACGGTAAAGCGCTATTTCGTTACTGGCCGCTTGGAGAGGCCACTGTGATTCATCACGAGAATGTTGCCCCGGTGCCGCTGCCTAAACAATATCGAGCGCCTGATTCGTTCGAGGCCCCGGCCAACAATTACGATCAGTAGTCAAGAATGGCTAATTGGTTGCGCTTGCTCTTGATGCTGTTCTACGCACCCTTGCGCGGAATGCGAGAGGTACGTGATCGGGGCGCTTTGGCGCAGACAGCGTTTATAGCGCTGATTTCCCAATTTTCATATTCACTCGCAACGCAGTGGCTAGCTGGTAATAGAGCCTTCCTAAGCAGCGGACCATCGTCGGGCATCCGCTTGATCGTCCAGTCCGCAACCTTTCTTCTCTTAGTCGCCGGAGTGCTGGTCCCGCTGATCGCTTTCGTCAGCAATATTTTTGAGCGCAGGGGGAGTTTCAGTCTCCATCTTCAACAAGAGTACGCCGCGCTTGCTTCGAGTCTTCTTTATGCTTTCGCCATAGCGAACCTCATCGGAATAATCGCGGCTGTTCTGATGCACCTAACCGGCTTTGAAGCCGCGTATGTTGCCGCCTCTCTACAGTCTGCCGTACAGGTCAAGAACTGGTCTCTACCCCCAGAGTTTATCGCCCAGCTCGAGTTGTCGCTGCGAGATCCTCACCTGGTGGCCGAGAGTCTTTTCCGCACTGTTAAGCTGGCATTCTTTCTCGTCGTAGCTGTGATAGCCGTGCGCGACGCGCTTCGTGTCTCGACGCTTCGCGCAATAGCTATACTCGCTATTAGTCTGTTCCTCGCGCTGCTAATTTCGCCCCTGTGGGGATTGCTGTTAAGTCCAATTTTGGCATCGCCCTTCCTCTTAATAATGTTGTTCTTCTTCTTGCGCGGGTATGTGGGCGCAATTCTTCAAACGCAGCGGGCTCGAGAATCATTCCGGCAAAATCTCGAAGCCGCCACGCTAAATCCAGCGGACGCTTCGGCCCACTACAATCTTGGTTTGATTCACCAGCAGCGCGGCGAGGTTGATGCCGCTCGCGAAAGATTCGAACGCGCCGTCCAGATTGACGACGAAGAGATTGATGCACATTACCAACTCGGTCGCATTGCGCGTCAACAGAAACGGCTCGCTGATGCCATCACGAATTTTGAACACGTCGTTTCGCGGGATCGGTCGCACTCGCAGTACGAAGTGTGGCGTGAGATCGGGGCAACCTACCTGGCCGCCAATCAGTTTGAAGATGCGCGGACGGCGCTTGATCAGTTTCTTGAGCATCGCCCCTCCGATCCGGAGGGGCTTTATCTGATGGGCCGGGCGCACGCGGGCCTGGGTGATCAGCGTGAGGCGGCGAGCTTGATGGAAAAATGCATTGAGGCAGTAAAGACTTCGCCGGCTTATAAGTATCGAGCGAGCAAACGTTGGTTAAATGAGGCACAACAGTTTCTAAGATCGCAAGTATGAAGACAGTTCAATGTCCAATGTCCAATGTCCAATGTCTGGAACGCCCGAGAAGACTCTTGACGTTCGACTTTTAACGTTCGACTTTGGACGACAAACGAAATGGCTCTAAACAACCGTAAGCAAGGGTTGCTGGCACTCGAAGACGGGCGAACCTTTCATGGCCGCTCGTGGGCGGCTGAGGGCGAGGTCTGCGGTGAGATGGTTTTCAATACTTCGATGACTGGTTATCAGGAAGTTCTGACGGACCCTTCTTATGCCGGTCAGATTGTTTGCATGACCTATCCTCTGATCGGCAACTACGGCGTAAACAGTAGTGACGAAGAATCATCACGGCCGTGGGTTGAAGGTTTTGTTGTTCGCGAAGCGAGCCACGTGGCATCGAATTGGCGTTCCGAAGAAAGCCTTGATGCCTATTTGAAACGTTCAAACATCGTGGCCATCGAAAGGGTCGATACACGCGCGTTGGTGAGGCATATTCGCAACAAGGGCGCGATGCGCGCATGTTTGTCGACAAGTGATCTGGATGAAGCCAGCGTCGTCGCCAAAGCGCGTGACACTCTGAGTATGGAGAATCGCGAGCTTGCCAGCGTCGTCACCACGAAACAACCTTACGAGATCCCGTCTGAAGGGTCCGAACGATTTCACGTCGTCTGTTACGACTATGGCGTCAAGCGAAACTCCTTGCGTGAACTGGCCCGATTAGGATGCCGGGTAACCGTACTGCCGGCCTCTACTCCGGCGAAAGAAGCTCTGGCGTTGAAACCCGACGGAATTTTTCTCTCGAATGGACCAGGCGATCCGGCTTCAATGAATAAAGAAGTGGATGAGATTCGCCGAATGCTCAAGGCTGCCGTTCCGACGTTTGGGATTTGCTTTGGGCATCAATTGCTTGGCCGAGCGTTTGGCGGAACAACCTTCAAGCTTCCTTTCGGACATCGCGGCGGCAACCAACCAGTAAAGGAAATTCAAGGCACTAGGGTGGAGATTACTTCTCACAATCATGGCTTTGCGGTACGGGCCGACAGCTTGCCGTCGGACCTTGAGGTTACCCACATCAACCTCAACGACAATTGCATCGAAGGCATGCGCCATCGCAAGCTGCCGGTATTTTCCGTTCAATACCATCCTGAAGCTGCGCCTGGCCCACACGACGCCGCTCATCATTTTCGCCGCTTTATTGAGTTGATGAATCAACGAAAATCGGACCAACTCCGCTCTGGATAATCGAAACTTTAAGATATGGTCCTGGGTCTTGGGCCTTTGATCTTGAGATGTTGTTAGTGTTATTTCGTGCGATTTCATTTCGTGTGATGCGCGTGGATCGTGTTTTGAGTCAGGTTTGGTTGTGGCCGGAGCGCTGTGAAATTGCGTAATCCTGCGGATTAGTCCTCAAATGGCATTTTCAGTTCACCTGTTGTAAGGTCGGGCCGCGCGCGGGCCATATCGGCCGGTGTAGTTGCCGGGCTGGGGTGTGTCGGCAACGGGTCTTGGGTAGTCGCGGGAAAGGTTGCTCTATCGGGAGGATATGGTTCGACCGGCATTGGCTCCAGAAAATCCGCCAGCCCTTCACTACCCCGATGTTCGCGCCAATGCCGATAGCTCACCGTTAAGACTGCCACGACCGGGATTGCCAAAAAAATGCCTGTCACGCCGGCAATCTCGGCGCCGGATAGAATCGCGATTATCACGGCAAGCGGATGAAGATGGATTCCATGCCCGATCAGTCGCGGATACACAAAGTAATCCTGCGCCACACGCAAGACTCCCAGGAACACCAGGACCAGTAGGCCCGAAAACAATCCCCCGTGGAGCATCGCGAGGATTGTTGCCAGGACAGCGATAACAAGAGGGCCGGCAAGGGGAATGAATTCAAACACACCCGCGAGGAAACCCATTACCAGGGGTCCGGGAAGTCCAAGGATCGTGAAGCCAATGGTGGAAACGATCCCGACAATCAGACAGGCGGTGAGCTGGGCGCGCATGTACGCCGCCAGTGTGCTGTTTAGATCCTGAAAGAACTCGTCGCCACGCCAACGCCAGCGGCCGCGAGGAAGCATCTGTAGCGCAGAACGGCGAAAACTATCAACATCTTTAAGTAGAAAGAAACTAAGGATGGGGATCAGCACGAGCCAGGGGATGTAAATCAACCAGCCCACGAGCGTGGACAGCAAAGCGCTGACTGTCTCGCTGATTCTACCTACCAGATTGTGCGCAGCTTCATTGAGAGCATCGAGCAAAGGTCCCGGCATGCGATGAAGCCGAAAGTATTCACTGAGGCTCTGCGCCTTGGCACCCAGCGTCTTCCAATAAACTCGTGCCTGCTCTGCAAACTCTGGAAACTGGTTGCCCAATTGCGGCACGACTATGTAAATCGCACCGGTGATGGCAAAGGCGATGATTACATATGCCAGGGCTATGGCGAGCGATCGTGGCATTGAAAAGACGCGTCTACCAAGTTTAAGGGGACGGCGCAGAAACTCGACCAGCGGCGCTACGAGGTAGGCGAAGAAGATCGCAAGCACTAAAAGCAGAATGACGCCCGTTAGCTTTACGATAAGCCAAAGAACAATCGCGACTCCCAGAATGACGAGGATGACGCGCAGAATGACTCGCGTAGGTGGTCCGGCTGCCTCTATCGCTGCCCTGGCGGCCGCCTTCGCTGCTTCTTTGGTTTCTTCTTTACTCACAGTCGCGAGTGCAAACGCCGAATCATTCCAGTGACCGCTTTTTGATCTATCGGTGATAGTTGCTCAAATTGAACGCCAAACATGTCTGGCGTGCTGTGATGCACAACCTCGCCGCGCAAAGTCAGCGCATCTTCCTGATCGATGAGCAACAATCCAAGCCGGTGGCCAACCCTGACCTCGGGACCGGCCGGAAGGTTCCTAACGCGAATACCACCCAGACTGATATCACCGGGCTCTCCAATTCCTAAAGATTCTTTCAAGCTCTCGTCGTCAATCGCCAAAGTCATACGAGATGACACGAAGTATCTTGGTAACGCCTTCGGTCATGAGTGGGCAGCTGTGTTGCGTCAGGCACGGTCATAGCGTCCTCTCAGTTTGTTAGCTCGTCTGATTCTTCGTCTCCCTCGTCTTCTCCATCTTCATCTGTAGCTTGCGACTCAGACTTAAGAGAAGCGTATCGAGGACCTCAAGGCGAACGCGACTGCCAACATCAGGAAGGCGTCGCGGCAGATGCACAAGTGTTCCCATTGGACCGACGTTCTCTGTCGTGCCTTCGGCAACCACATGAGTACCTTCAAGATCGTCCCATTCCGCGCGCACCTCTAACGTTACCAGGTAGCGCGGACCAGTGCGGTTATCACTTTCGATTTGTCGAAGCATGGCTTAAGCTCCTGGAAAAAAGCAGTCCAACCTTAGATCAGGCGACGGAAGTTTATAACGCTTTTGCTAAAACTGAACAGGTTAGAAGGCTGGGTTTCGGGTTTCAGGTTTCAGGTTTCAGGTTGGAGGTTAGGAGGTTTCAAGTCTCGGGTTGCAAGGATGCTCCTTCAAAACTCTGGGTTTCGAGTTTTGCTCGACCCCGAAATCTAAAACCTACAACCTTTTACCTTGAAACTCGCAACTTAACACCCCCCTAACCTGAAAACTTGAAACCTCCCAACCTGAAACTTGAAACCTCCCAACCTGAAACTTGAAACCTCCCAACCTGAAACCCTCATTCTTCTTCTGTCCGCAACTTTTCTAACACAGAAAAGTCTTCGAGCGTCGTAACGTCGCCGGCAACGGATCCGCTGGTCGCAATTTCGCGCAGCAGGCGGCGCATGATCTTCCCGGACCGAGTCTTCGGCAACATATCGGCAAAGCGTAACTCGTCGGGTCGTGCGAGCGCGCCGATCTCTTTCGTTACATGTGCGCGCAACTCCTCTTTGAGTCGGTCCGAAGGTTTATGCGAACCTTCAAGAGTGACAAAAGCGACAATTGCAGACCCTTTCAGATCGTCAGGACGACCCACGACCGCGGCTTCGGCCACTGCTGCGTGTGACACAAGAGCGCTTTCAACTTCTGCCGTACCAAGCCGGTGGCCACTGACGTTAATCACGTCGTCGATGCGCCCCATGATCCAGAAGTACCCATCCTTGTCTCGCCGCGCACCGTCACCTGCAAAATAAATACCTTCGAGTTGTGACCAGTACTGCTGTCGATAACGTTCGTCGTCTCTCCAGATAGTTCTTAACATTGAAGGCCACGGTCGCTTGATTACCAGGTAGCCTCCCTCGCTGGGTCCGACTGGCCTGCCTTCGCGGTTAACGATATCAGCCTCGATCCCCGGAAACGGTTTTGTCGCTGACCCAGGCTTTGTAGGTGTCGCGCCGGGTATGGGCGAGATCATGATCGCTCCGGTTTCTGTCTGCCACCACGTGTCGACAATCGGACACCGACCCTTGCCGATAATCTCGCGATACCACATCCAGGCCTCGGGATTGATCGGCTCGCCAACAGTTCCTAACAACCTCAGACTCGAGAGGTCATGTTTTAGCGGCCAGTGTTCACCCCACTTGATGAAAGCGCGAATGGCGGTGGGCGCGGTATAGAGAATGTTGACTCGATGACGCTCAACGATGGACCAGAAGCGATCCGGCTCAGGGTGATTAGGCGCACCTTCGTACATCAGCACGGTGGCGCCGTTCGAGAGTGGTCCATAGACCACGTAACTGTGCCCGGTCACCCAACCAATATCAGCTGTGCACCAGTAAATGTCTTCGTCTTTGAGGTCGAAAATCCACTTGGTTGTCAGGTGCACTTGCAGAAGGTAGCCGGCGCTGGTGTGTAGAATGCCTTTGGGTTTACCAGTGGTCCCCGACGTATAGAGAATATAGAGAGGGTGTTCACTATCGAGTTCTGCGGCCGGGCAGGTTGCATCTACCGTCTCCATCAGCTCGTGCCACCAGAAGTCACGACCCGCTTCCATGTGAACGGGGACGCCAGTGCGGCGCACAACGATGCAAGAAGTGACTGAAGGCGTTTGCTTGAGTGTTTCATCAACGGCGGTTTTGAGCTTTACCTCGTTGCCGCGTCGCCAGCCACCGTCTGCTGTGACGATGACCTTGCAAGCGGCATCGTTAATGCGATCAACCAGGGCACTGCTTGAAAAGCCGCCAAAGATGACAGAGTGTGTGGCGCCAATGCGCGCGCACGCCAGCATGGCAATTGCCAGTTCGGGAACCAGCGGCAGATACAACGCTACCCGATCGCCTTTCTCAACTCCTGCATGCTTGAGAACATTGGCAAATCGGCATACCTCAGTATGAAGCTGTTGATAGGTTAGGGTGCGCAGATCGCCCGGCTCGCCTTCCCAAATCAACGCGGCCTTGTTACGCCGCCAGGTGGCAATATGCCGATCCAGGCAGTTGTAAGAAAGATTTATCTTGCCTCCCAGGAACCACTTTGCATGAGGCGCATTCCATTCGAGAACTCTGTCCCATTTCTTGAACCAGTGCAGTTCTTCGGCCATTCGGGCCCAGAAACCCTCCGGGTCGGCCGAGGCTTCAGCCCGCAACCGTTCCAACTCGTCCATCGACTTAATATGAGCGTTTGCCGAAAACTCCGGCGGCGGCGGAAAAACTCGCTCTTCATTAAGGACCGAATCAATATTTGTACTGGGTTTGGACATAACGCGTGCTCTTGTCTCCTGGCAGTTTTGTACTTCAAACAAGCTGTAAATTTGGCTGTTTGTGTATCACAGAAGCCCAGGCCGGACAATCAGCGGCAGAACAAGTAACTATGTTTTAAGCCGTCGTGAGGTCAGTTACTGAATTGTAGGGGCGTCCCTCCCAAGAAACCTCCGGCCTTAGCGAATGTGTAACCTTAGCGGTAGTGCGAGTTAGTCGTGATCGAGCGAAAATCCTCGAAGTGTGGTTTCCCTTGGACATCTGCCAGTACGACCGCTGGCTGGTGAACTCCGTGGGCAACCCTTGTGGCGGTGAACGATGCTTGGAGGCAAACGGAGCGTCACTCCGTCTGCGACTCTTGTTGCGCCAGCAAGGGTCGCCCGCGGAGTGACGCCCCTACAATCATGGCTCTTGCTGAAAAGAGACGGTCGGGCGTATTTTTAAGGTCACACCATGAGTGCGCCCAGATGTTCCCGATGTAAGGCCGAGCTATTGCCGGAAGTAAATTTTTGCCGGCAGTGTGGCGCTGCTGTTACACCTGGCAATCGCCGAAACTCCGCCGAGTTGCCGGCAACCGGGTTTGACCAAAGCCTTGAAGAGTCGCCGACGAAACGTCTGGAGGTGAGAACAATCAGTCCCAATCGTGCCGTTCGTGAGAATGTTGAGTCCCCGGGAAATATCAGCGACCGCCCTACCGAGGGAACGAGACGAAAGCGGCGGAGACCCGTAGCACTAATCCTCGCAGCCATTGTGGTACTCGCGCTAGTGGTGATTGCCTGGGCTGGGCTCGTCCGACCTATGCGTCAGACGATGATGGCCACTGCGAATACCGACTCGCTTGTCTATCCGGGCTCGCGAACAATTGTGGACACGACCACTGAGGATGGTCGGGCGATCCACTTGCAGACAGGGGATTCTTTGGACCAGGTTGTTGCCTGGTACACGACGAATCTAAAACCAACAAAGACGATGAGGATTACTCCATCGACAATAGTTCTCAAGAATCAAAATATTACTACTACAGTTGTGGCTGAGGACAATACGACGAACATCTTAATTAAGCAGGCCCGTTGATCGGTAGCGGGTGGTCAGTTTAGAGTTCAAACTTTAGTTTGTGGTCGCGAAACAGCAACCTAAAGGTTGAACTCTAAACGTTCGTAATCATGAATCTCCACGTTGGCACCAGTGGCTATAGTTACAAGGAGTGGAAAGGCAGTTTCTACCCCGAGAATCTTTCCGCTAAAGCAATGCTCTCGTACTACGCTGAGCGGTTGCCGGCAGTTGAGATCAACAACACCTTCTATCGCCTACCACAAAGAAGCATGCTCGAGAATTGGCTTGCTCAGGTCCCAGCCAACTTTCGCTTTTCCCTGAAGGCCTCCCAACGCATCACTCACTTCAAGCGTTTGCATGAAGTTGAGGAGGAAACCAGGTACTTTCTGGAAACCGCGTCGGTGCTTGGTGAAGGGTTGGGCGTGGTGCTTTTCCAACTGCCGCCGAATATGAAAAAGGACCTACCGAGGCTGCAAGCGTTTTTGAAGAACGTGCCGGCCAACGTACGTGCCACTTTTGAGTTTCGCCATCCCAGCTGGTTTGACGACGATGTGCTGGCGCTGTTGCGAGAAAATAATCGCGCCCTTTGCATTTCAGATACAGACGACTTGCCGGTTGCGCATATTGACGGGACGGCCGACTGGGGTTATCTGCGTCTGCGGCGGGTGGAGTACAGCGAAGCGGATCTGGCGGCGTGGCTCGAGCGCGTAAAAGCGCAAGCATGGAAGGAAGCCTTTGTATTCTTCAAACACGAAGATGAAGGTACTGGTCCGAAATTAGCAGGACACTTTCTTAAGCTGGGCAATAAAAAGAGAGACGCCTAAGAGCGTCTCCCCGTCTCAACTCACGAGTGCTTACTGCTAAAAGTTTCCCGCACACTCCGGGTGACCGCAGTCACAGTCGAGTTCGATCGTTTTGCCTGCGCCTTCGCATGAGGCGCTGCAGTACTTGCCGCCGGGCTGGGGTTTGCAAGTACACACTGGATTCCTACACTTCTCTTCATCTGCCATGGCTTCCTCCTGAAAGATGTCTATGATTATTCGGGGTTAGACTAGCACACTTCATGCTTCGCCGCTTGATTTGTAGAACCTATCCGCAGATTTCACAGATTACGCAGATTCAAAATATGGTCTTTGGACTTGGGTCTTGGGCCTTTGATATTTGATTACTCTTAACCTCGCGTTGATTTCAAAGACCAAAGACCAAAGACCAAAGTCCAAAGACCATATTTTGAATCTGCGTAATCTGTGGATAGCCTTTAGATCGCACATGCAATCTCGGCCGCCACCCGCGCGTTGTTTTCCAGCAGAGAGATGTTCGCGCCCAGAGTTGCGCCATCGCTCTCCTCCGACATTCGCCGCAGCAAGAACGGCGTCAGTTCGCGGCCGCCGATCTTAAGGCGTTGGGCCTCCAGGAGGGCTGCATTCAGGCTCTGCTGCAGCAATTCAGCCGGCACCTCAGCCTCCATCGGCACGGGAACAGTCACTAGAAGAGCTGTTTGGATCCCCAAATTCCGATGTGCTTTTACAATCTCGGCGACTTCACTCACCGAATCAGCAGTTGCATCGACCGGTAAACCGCTCGCACGCGAATAGAAAGCCGGCAACTCATCACACCGGTATCCCACGACCGTAACACCGTGAGTCTCCAGCCACTCACGCGTCGCCGGAAGATCCAAGACGACCTTGGCTCCGGAACAAACAACGACGATGGGCGTGCGCGCCAGCTCAGGAAGATCAGCGGAGATGTCTGGAATGGTCCCGCGATGCACTCCGCCAATCCCACCTGTAGCAAAAAACCTGATACCTGCACGATGGGCAATCCAGGTCGTCGTCGCAACTGTCGTAGCGCCGTTCCACTTTTGCGCGACGGCAATCGCCAGATCGCGTGTACTCACTTTCTTGACATCGCTACTTTGCGCTATTAGTTCGATTTCTTCCTGGTTTAGTCCGACTCGAAGTTGGCCATTGAGGATGGCTATCATGGCGGGAACGGCGCCAGTTTCGGAAACCGTTTGTTGTAAACGATGCGCAACTTCCAGGTTTAACGGTCTGGGCAAACCCTGGGCGATGACGGTCGATTCGAGGGCAACAACCGGCCTGCCTTCTGTCAAAGCCCCTGCCACCTCTGCGGATGTTTTGATGAAGTCGTTACTGTGCATTAGACGTTGCGTCTCTGACTTCCTTTGTCAAGCTGAAAACGGTTCCACTGCCCTCAACGCTGGACCACGAAACCTGTGCATCGATCAGACTGGCGCGAGCTCGCATGTTTGCCAGCCCACGGCCCTCGGTTTTATTTGCCTCGGCGATTGCAAATTCGCGCCCATCGTCTTCGATGGTCAAGTTGAAATCTCCTTCAGGCGAACAGCCTACAACCATTCTTACCGTTGTGGCTCCGGCGTGACGGCAAATATTATTAATCGCTTCCTGGACGATGCGATAGATCTGCATTTGAACATTTGGCGGCAGCTTGGCCTTTTCTTCCAGAGCTTCGTCACAAACAAATTCATACCTGAATCGGTTCTCGACGGGTGCATGCTGCACAGCATTCGCTAACGCAAACTCCAGTGCGGCGGCGAAACCAACGTTCTGCAGCACCGACGGACTCAGATCTTCGCAGATCCGCCGCACCTCGTGAGAGATCGATTCAATCTCACTGCGAAAGACCGTCGGGTCGACGTTGTCGTTACCATTAGCGGGCAGCTGATCGGCGACGAGCATCAAGTGTCTCAAGTCCGCCAATGTTTGGTCGTGCAGATCGCGCGAAATCCGTCGCCGCTCGCGTTCAGCTTCATTCGCGAGATTCAACCGTGCGTCAGCTAAACTCTGATTTGCATCGACGAGAGCTGCACTGGTGGCCACAATCCTTCGACGCTCCAGAATCGCCCAGAGCAAAGCCAACAGAGCCAATGCCAACAGAACCGCCAACGCTGTCGAAGTCCAAGGAAATGGCGCTCGCGCAATGCTGAACTCGAAAGATAAGGGCTCGGAAGGAATAAGATCCTTGGTAAAGGCCCGAGCTGTGACCTGGTATTTGCCGGGTCGCAATCCTTCCATCGCAAACTGGGATTCGTGAGAAAGTTTTTGCTTGATCACTTTGCCATTGCCATCGGAAAGAACAAAAGCATATTGAAACTGCTCAGGAAAGGTGCGACTGTTAATAGCCGCGACCTCGAACAACAAGGCATTTTGCGGATACTCGAGATTAAGCCCGCCTGCGAGCTCAGAGGGCGAATGAACACGCTTACTGATGATGCGCGTCGCGTACAAGATCGGCGCCAGGTGGCCAGGCTCGTAGCGCACAACGCCACGACTGGTTCCGATTAACAGCGGCGCACCGGGTTCAGTTGGCGGCAAAACGGCAAAGACATTCTGCGAAGGTAAGCCTTGTTCGACGTCGAGTTGCGAGACGACTAACCCAATCCGGGGATCCTCGAGGATTTTCAACAGACCAGCGCCAGTGGTGGCGCACCAGATTTCGTTGGTCTGTTTGTTCACTAACAGAGCCCGGGAATCAAAGTCTGCCACGGCAACTGTGCATTCAGCGCTGGGACGACAGGAATAGACACCGCGACTGGTCGCGGCCCACACGGTACCACCCCTCGTTCGTTCGAGAGCACGAACCGCCGCACCCTTTAGACTCGCAAACATTGGATCGGTCTTAACTTCCTGGCCGTCGAAGCTCAGCACACCGTCTTTGGTTGTGCCGATCAGCAGGCGCGTATCGGCGTCTGAGAGAAGACTGATCACTTCGCGCGTGCCGGCTGTGTTAATGGGCCACACCAAGCGCGGACGTCCGTCCTCGAATCGTTCCAGTCCGCGACCGAAACTCGCGACGAATGTAACGCCGCGAAACTGTGTGATAGCTCGAATACTTCCGATGGAGTCAGCGCTTCCGGAGCTCGCCTCGGCTCGGACAAAGGCCTGCGCTTGTATGTCTTCCGTTCTTTGCCCAATGTAGTATCCGCTGGCGGAGCCGACTAGTAACCGGCCGGTCTTATCTTCGGCAATCGAGTAGATGATATTCCGATCAAGGGCCGCTACGGGCTTCCAGGCTGATGCAGCTTGTTCATACACGAAGAGCCCACGATTCGTCCCTGCGAGAAGCCCACCATTGGAAGTTTGATAAAGCGCGCGGACAAAGTTGCTTTCAGGATTGTCCCCGACAGTTTCAACTCGTGGAGCGTGACTATCGTAACGGCAGACTCCGCGGTCTGTGCCAAACCAAACAACGTCTTCGCTGTCGATGAAGATTGAATTCACGTGGTCCGAACGCAGCCCGCCCGCCGTCCCGTCAAAGGTGAAGTGCTGCAACTTTTTTGTCGGCGAGAAACGGAAAACTCCATTCCCATCAGTTCCAACCCAGACGGTTTCGCCCACTGCCCGAATTGCCATCACGGTTCCTGTCGGAGAATCGACCTTAACGAGCTTGGCCATGTCCTCGCCGCGATAGAGTGCGGGCTCGTCCTTTCTGCTTCGCGTTCCGATCCAGAGATTTCCGCTTGAATCCCGTTCGAGGGCGCGGATGAAGTAGGCGGCGGGTCGCATCTGAATTCCCTTGCTTGCGCGGTTCTCGACCTGCAATAGACCGCCGCTCAACGATCCTGTCAGCAGTTTTCCTTGCCACATCGTTAAGCTGGTCAGTGGAAGAGGGCCGGGTCGGTCGCGATCCGTGCTCTGCAGTGGCTGGTCCAGCAAGGTTTGGACTTCGAGAGCGCCTGACTCTGGCTGAGTAATTCTGGAAGGAACACTTTGTTTAGTTCGACACTCAAAAATCTGGCCTTGCTCAGTAGCGATTACGACTCGGCCGATTTCGGGAGCGATGATTGAGGTGACAGCTTTCCCAGCCGTTTCTCGGATCATCTCAAACCGGCCGCTACTCAGCCGCGCTGCGCCGTTGTCAGTTCCGATCCAAAGCGCGCCGCTGTCGTCAGTCTTTAGCGCGAGCACACGCCCGGCTGGGAGCGCAGGGTCGATGATGGTCTGAGTTCTGCGCCCATCAAACTTTGCGAGACCCGCCTCGGTACCAAACCACATCGATCCATCACTTGCCTGCTCGATGGCGTGCACGCGATCGGATGGCAAACCATGAAAGAGCGTCACCGCACCCCATTGGTGCAAACCGGTTACGGGCGTTGGCGATGGCGAAGGTGACGGTGAAGCGGTAGGCGACGGCGAGGCTGTCGGACTTGGCTGAGATTCAGGATTCTGCGATGAGACGGGAGCCGCCAGATGCATTATGAGGGCGCAGAGTGAGGAAAGAAGAAGGCAAGCAATTGCTACGGGGGACCGAAATGACTTCATTTTCCATTCGTCATTTGACATTTTTCATTATTTTTCATTATTTTTCATTTGTCATTGGTCACGGGTGTGGACCGTTTCAGCGACACAAGATCGTGCGACAGAAGTTAATATGCTTCTGAACGATTTAACCCCGCACCACCCATCACCAGCGGCCCTTTCATCAACGGTCATAGCCTCATCATTTGTCAGTTCGTAAGGCTAACTCCGGTTCGAAATGTCAAATGATCAATTAAATGATCAATGTCAAATGGGAAATGTTCACCGCCATCTCCCCGTTCAACTTTTCTTTCGATTCCCCACATCGCGCTTCTGTTCCTCAATAAAGCGCTTTCGGTCGCGCTCAAGCCAGAGATCGAGTTCCTGAGCTGCCTTTTCCAGCTCATCACTATTCAAGAGTCCGCGACGAAGCGCTTCGAAAAATGCGCGGGTTCGAATGTTGTAAGCGAGCTTCTCGTAAGCCTCGTGTTCCGTGCCCTCAGCGACTGAAATAAAAAGCTTCTCGTAAAGTGTGGCCAGGCGACTTTCTACACCGCGCAAGCTCAAACTGCATTTCCGGGCGATGGCCCAGTTCGAAAGTCCCAGCGCCAGATAGTAAAGAGCTTCGGCTTCAAACTCCGTCAACAACGGACGCTTGAATGAATCCTTGAAAGCCGGATCGATCATGTCTGCGCCATCTTCCAGCACAGCAGCGACGAATCGGAGAAACCGCGACTCAGGGTTGTTCTTGTGAATAAACCCATACGCAGGCGGTGGGTCTACTGACTTTACTATCTTGCGAATCTCGTTGATGTAGATCTCGTGAGGAAACTGGGTCCAGAAAATGATTCGCGCCTTGGAGAATTCGCGCCAGATTGCGCGCGCTGCCTTCACACCCGAGAGCTTAGGCATCTGGATGTCGAGGATACAAACTTCGGGTCTGTGCTCGAGCGCGAGTTTCACAGTCTCTTCGCCATCAGCGGCTTCGATCACCGGCGTGTGCGAAGAAAACTCTTTTTCCAGAATCTCACGCAGATAGTGACGCTGCGCCACGTTGTCTTCGGCAATTAAGATGGACATTGCCATGGATTATCCCGTCAAAGGCTCAAGCAAGTCCACTTATTATCTTTCTGCTCCAGGTAATTTCGCAGTATACGTTCGTACCATCCGAGCGGTGACCGCTAACCATAATATCGCCGCTCGCGCGGTTTAGACTCAAGGCGGACAGATCCTCATCACGATATATCCAGTAAAGGTCAAAATTGTTCTGCGGGCGCCGAATAAAAACCACCAGACAAAGACGATTCGTCGTAACTATTCTTCGTCGATTATGAAAAGGGCAAGCCCGTAGGCTCCCGCGATTTCGCCAGATTCATAACCCCGCCGAGGCCCCTCGGTGATCGGATACGCAATTCGATACTGCTGATGAAAAGGTACTTTTTTCCAAAGGCGCACCATGGCCAGGCGTTTCGGTTCTTCAGGCTTGTCAGGCAGGTCCGTCAAGAACTGATCGACCGTGACCTCAGGGTCGTCCGGTCTGATTGTTGGCTTTGGCTTTGGAGTTGCCATTTGTCTGTCGACGCCACCTGGTCGACCTCTTTGGAGTATTTTGGAGTGCGGCGGCCCGGCGCCGCTTTGGTCCGTCTCCCGCCACGACTTACCAATGAATCAAGTTGTTTCGAGTCGAAGAGCGATTCGGCACCCGGGATTGTCGCGAACGCAGGTCAAAGCGCTGCCAGGCCAGGCACTCCAAATTGGTAGCACTAATTCCGCCGTTTCACATCACCACTCAACCCGTGAATCAAGTTGTTTCGAGGTGAAGCGCGATTCGGGACTCGGGATTGTCGCGAACGTAGGCCAAAGCGCTGCCAGGCCAGCGCACTCCAAATTAGTACCACTAATTCCGCCAACTTGACGCCGTGCGCGCATTCTCTGCACTATGGCGCTGCCGTTAGTTATTTCCTGCTACAACGCTCTCCTGTGAAAGGTGCATTCATGTATTGCCGAAGACTTCTTAGCATCCTTGTTCTCTGTTTGCTGATCGTTTCTAGTGTCATGCCTGCGGTCCTTGCCTCCACGCCGCGACAACCAAACCATTCCGGACTGCCTTTGGCTGAGCGACAATCAGGCAATCCAACCGAGCCTCGCGACGAAAAGCTCTGGCAAAAAGCCCTCGCGATCCATCGCAAAGCAATCGTCATCGACACGCATAACGATGTGACGACGCCGATGACAAACGACGATTATGATCTCAGTGGAACACCACCTGTTCCTTATCGCACCAGCATCGACCGAATGAAACAGGGAGGATTGACCGCTGAGTTTTTCTCGCTCTACGTCAAACCGTGGTATGTACAACATGGCGGAGCTGCGCGCCGAACTCTCGACATGATCGACTCGGTCTATCGTGCCGCGGAACGTCATCCAAACGACCTGATGTTCGCGACCTCCGCCGAAGACATTCGCCGCGCCAAGAAACAAGGCAAGATCGCCGCACTGATGGGCATTGAAGGCGGGCACGCGATAGAGGATTCGCTACCCACACTGCGAGAATTCTATCGACTCGGCGTGCGCTACATGACCCTCACCTGGAACAACACCAACAATTGGGCCGATGCAGGCCGTGACGAGAAGCTTCACAACGGTCTGAGTGACTTTGGCAAAGATGTTGTGCGCGAGATGAATCGGTTGGGAATGCTGATTGACGTTTCCCACGTCTCAGATAAGACGATGAGTGATGCGCTCGATATTTCCACAGCCCCGATTATCGCCTCTCATTCCTCGGCTCGGGCGCTTAGTAATGTGCCGCGGAACATTCCCGACGAACTCTTGCGCCGGATCGCGAAAAACGGCGGCGTGATCCAGGTGAATTTCTACAGCGTGTTTGTTGACGCCGCAACAGTTTCGCCGCAGAACGCCGCACGCGACGAGCGGCTGAAAGCCGAGCAGGATGCCATCAAACAGAAGTACAAGGACGATCCGGAACGGATGACCGAGGAAAGCGACAAGTTGGAAGCGGCGAATCCGCTCCCGCCGCTGCCCATTTCCAAACTCATCGACCATATCGACCATATCGTGAAGGTCGCCGGCATAGACCACGTAGGGATCGGGGCAGACTTTGACGGCGCCAACGACATGCCGGAGGGCGCAAGAGACGTCTCGATGCTGCCCAACATTACTTACGAACTGCTGAAGCGCGGGTACAGCGAAGCCGATATCAGGAAGGTGTTGGGGGAGAATTTTCTGCGTGTCTTTGCGGCTGCTGAGCGGGTCGCCAGAGCTGAAAGCAAAAGAATCAGTGGAGATGGGAGCTTGAAAAGGATTAAGTAGTTTCCGACCTGAGATCTGAAAGTATCTGAAATCTGAGATCTCAAATTTGAAATCTTGGATTAAAACATGGAACGGATAGTATTTCTGGAACGCAACACCTTCACGATTGATTTTCGCAAACCCGAATTCGATCACGAATGGATAGAGTATGGCGATGGCGAAACGCCTGGCACCAAAATCGTTTCACGATTGCGTGACGCAACGATTGCGATCGTCAACAAGTCACCGCTTCGCGAACCTGAGCTATCGCGTCTATCGCAACTAAAACTCATCGCGGTCGCAGCCACTGGAGTTGACAACATCGACCTGCCCTACTGTCGAACGCGCGGTATCGCAGTCTGTAACGCCCGTGGTTACGCAATTCATTCCCTGCCTGAACATGTGTTGATGTTGATCCTGGCGTTGCGAAGAAATCTGATTCTCTACAAGCGGGAAGTCGAGCAAGGCGAATGGCAGAAGGTCAACCAGTTTTGTCTCTTGGACCACGCAATCGGCGACTTGCATAACAGCACGCTGGGTGTAATTGGTTACGGCGGGCTTGGTCAAGCTGTCGCTCGACTAGCAGAAGCTGTTGGGATGAACGTGCTGGTCGCGGAGCGGAAGGATGCGCCTAACTTACGCGAGGGACGCACGGCATTTTCCGATGTTCTGCGACTCAGCGACGTGTTGACGCTTCATTGCCCACTAACCGAAGCTACGCGTGATCTGATAGGTACTAATGAATTGGCACTAATGAAGCCTTCCGCCATTCTTATCAATACAGCGCGCGGAGGATTAGTAGACGAAGTGGCAATGCTCGAGGCTTTGTCCGCGGGGAGGATTGCCGGTGCGGGAATTGACGTGTTGAGAAAAGAGCCGCCGCGTGAAGGAAATCTTTTGCTCGAAAAGACCTTGCCCAATTTGATTGTGACGCCGCACATTGCCTGGGCCAGCCGCGGCGCAATGCAAACGCTAGCAGATCAGGTTATAAATAATTTGGAAGCATTTGTTCGTGGTGACGCACAGAATCTGGTGTAGAAGCAACAACTCTTTGGAGTGCGCTGGCCTGGCAGCGCTTTGGCCTACGTTTCGCTTCGGTCCTCGGGCGGAATCTCGTACTTTGGAAGCGAGCCTGTTTGATTCGAAGGTGAGTGGCAAGCAGGACAGGCCAAAGCGGCGCCGGGCCGCCGCACTCCAAAGCCGCGAGGGGCGACCACGGAATCTGTATAGAAGCAACAACTCTTTTGGAGTACGCTGGCC